>Ga0315906_10010300_pt1 | contig 10995 bp, 21 predicted proteins | sample LakEriMetagenome_4_FD_203526 | JGI IMG/M metagenome (GOLD analysis project Ga0315906, IMG submission 203526) | Freshwater fungal communities from buoy surface, Lake Erie, Ohio, United States - Buoy 2 MA122 | ecosystem: Environmental > Aquatic > Freshwater > Lake > Lake biofilm | place: USA... | reverse complement strand
TGTGGTAAAAGGCTTCGAGCAAACCTAGTAGCACGTATAGCCTTGCGCACCATAAAGTGCTGTAATGCCTTAGTAAGTTTGCCAGATCGGCAGCGTTAAAAACACCATCGCTATCCTCAATGCCATCTTTTAGCCATTGGCGAAAACCTTTGTTAATGAGGAAACCCATCTCGGGCAAAAACATCATGAAGATGAACACGCAGAAAAGCACATTTTTGCTAGTGAATTGGTTGAACGATATGGAAAGTATTGCCAACGCTTTCAAAAAGAGTGTACAAACTATAATACTAAATGCTTTCACCATTTTGTTTTTTCCGTTTCTTGTTTCTAACTAAAAAAAAAAGCCCTACCGCCAGTAGTATTAAAGCCACTCCGCCCCCAGATTTCACCGGGTTATCTTTTATAAAATTCAATGCCTTTTGTGCTACACTTTGGTAAAATGTAGTGTTGATATTTTTATTCCACCCCGCGTTTGCCTGCAAGGCGAGTGTGACCGCTTGCTCTTTGGTTTTGATTTGTGAAATGTCTGTCACACCCGTTTTGGCGAGTAGGCTACCATTTGCTTTCGCTCTGTTGAAAATATCGGCAAAGTAAACGGCTGCAATCTTTGAGGCCACGGCACTTTCATTTGCTTTGTCGGGGTTGGCTACTAAATCAACTCCAATCTTTTTTCCATAGTAGGAATAATTGTCTTTAAAGGTTAGGCCATTGTAGCCACGGCCACGATATTTCCATCCATCGCCCGGCAATTTGTTGCCGTATTGCCCGCCATAAATCACATCGAAAAAAGCAACATCATTTGCTTTTAGAGCATTGATTTGCGCATCGGTGTATTTTGCCAAACGACTTCCAAAAATTAGTCTGATCCTTTCTACTGGTGTATTGCGATATCCGACCTCTGACTTTGGCACATAGTTGCTTTCGGTGCCTACCACGCCCAATATGCCTTGTATCACTACCGGGTTAGTAATGCCTTGCTTTTGCAGTTCGATATTTAAAATCTCTTTGCTCACTTCACTTTTTGTTGAATGAATGTTTTGCCCAATTGCACGGCCACGTAAATGCCACCGCCCACTAACAACACGGGCACCACTAATTTTTTGAAGTAGTAGGTGTAGGGGTCGTTTTCTTTTTCTTTGGCAGCTGCTTCTTCCTTCAGTTGATCTTGCACGGTTTTTACGCCCTGGTTGGCAATGGCATTGCTGCCTACTACTTCATTTGGAATAAATACAAAACTGTTATTTCCGGTTTGCAGTTGTACCCATGCCTGAGATCGACCGGCTTTGGGTTCTAAGTAACTGTAATACTTACCCAATGGGTTGCCCGCTTTGGTGATGTACTTTACTGCGCTTGCATCAAAGGCACTGGTATAAACTTTGGTATCTACCTGGGCAAAAATGGTAGGAGCTTTGGCATACAATTCAGATACGGAATACAGTTTTCCACCTAGTTTTATACTGGCAAAGTCACTCACTGCCCCTAGTTGGGGTTGGCAATTGCATCCTAGTCCGTACCTGTTTAAATTCATATTGCTTCAATAGATTTAATTACTGAGCTTACTACTTTCGGAAATTCTTTTTCTTGTGTAGCCAGTGGCCAATGGCCGGTAGCGGTGCGATTGGTGCCAATGCCTGTCACTTGTACGTTGGTAAAGCCAACGGCTTCAATTTCTGCTTTTAATTTTTCGTTGCTAATGAAAAACAGAACGCCCCCTTGGGCAATTACTTTGTAGTTGGTGTTGTGTGTGAGTTTCATTTGATTAATCTTTCAAATAAGCGGGTACAACTATTTCCTTTTTTTGATCACTGTTTTTATACTGATACTTGCAAGCCTCTTTCACAAATTGTCTTAATGCTTTTTCGGCAAATTGCTCTTTGCTCAAAGGGTTAGGTTGCTTTACGTTATCTACTTCAATTTCTGTGGGGTATGGTTGCCCGGTGAGGTGGTTGATCAAATAATCTAGTATTTGATCTTCAAATCCATCTTTTATGTTTACCGTTAGTTTCATGCTTTTTTCAGTTTGTTTTTGATTTCTTCTGATTTGTTGAAAACATCAACGGTGAGTGTATCGCCATTTACTTGCCATGTTCCATTTGGGTCTGGCGTAATGCTGTGGCTATCCAGAATAAAACCTACGAGCTCACGTTGCCCGGCTTGTATTTGCTGTAATTGCTGCTCTAGCTGAATCATTTTTTCGCTTTGCAGTTTGGTTAGTTTAATAGTGTGTTTCATGTGTGTGTGTCGTTTATGTCAATAGTCCTAAATTTCTAACTATGTGCATTAATTGAGCAATTGTATATCCATCAAATGTTGAACCTGTGTTGATGGCCGTGCCAGCGTTTACAACAAACGCTGCGGATGCAAATGCCGTAGTAGGTCTGGCAATACCCGCAACACCCCAAAAACTTAATAGGCCAGTTGATCTTGATTGTATTCTTACTGTTCCTTCTGCACCAGATGTGGGTGTGCCTGTAAACAAACTCAAGTTGCTAACTGCACCTGACGTAGTAACATTGCCCGTGAAAATATTTATTGCGCCTACTGCACTTGGGTTATTTATTGTTGAAATATTAAAATCAGGCGCTGAACTTAGGGTGAATGAACTTGCTGCAAAAAAACTAAGTTGCCCTGCTGCGCTTAAAGAGGTCATTGAAAATGACCCTGCGCTAAAATCTAAAGCGCCCGTGCCTTTTGTTTGTATTTGAAGCCCAATATTTGCATTAGTACCATTTACCGTAAGTAGTTGTGTGGTTGCTACGTTGGTTGGTCTGCCAAATGTTTTTGTAGATGCAAAAGATGTGAAATCTGAACTACCTAGTAATCCAGAACCCGTTACAACGGGAACTTCAGTAATAGCAAATCCACCGGGTGTTATCGTAGGAAATATTTGAGTTATACCTGCTACTCTACCTCTGAATGAACCAGCAACGCTATTATACCACGCATCGCCATTAGCTAAATTGGTTGTTGGATCGGTGGCAAATAAACCAAAACTAAACCCGGGATCGGTTCCACTATTGCTAAATGTTTTTTTGGCCGTGCTCGTTTGAGCTTGTGCCAATATCATATCGCCACCAAGACCAAATTGGCCACCACCCCCAAGATTTACTCCACTGCTAAACATATCTTTTTTATCAATGTGTTACCGTTGCACTTGCTTGTTTTCTGGCTCCCATAAAAGAGCGATTCCATGCGTTCAAATAATCTTGTATTTTTCCACTGGCTTGCAGCCCTTCCAATAGCATGACAAAGCTCTTTTGTATCTCTGGCGTTTGATTTACTAGCCATAGATAAACTTCGTTGCCTTGGCCTTGTGGCTTGGCTTCGCCCAGTTGCTTTTGAGGATTGTTGTCGAGCCAGTTCATAACCTTTTCGGCCAGCCCTGCCAATAGCGGTGCGCCAATGGTCAATGCTTGCTCGGCTAGTTGTGGGTTGGTTTGCAGTATGCCACTTAATCCGGTTGGCTTTTCTTCCAACTTTCTCACGGCCTGGTCTGCCTCTTTTTCTAGCTGTGCCTTTTCGTCTTTTATTTTTTCGTATTTGGTGCGAAGTTCTTTGAGTTCGATTTCAAGTTTATCGCGCTCGCGCTTCACTTGCTCTACCATAAACTGACCTAGCACATCCAATTGGGGCAAAGTTTGGCGCATATTTTGGCGCATAGTGTTTGGTTGTGTGTTTGCAAAATGTTTTTCGGGTTTGTGTTCGCGCACTCCCTTCAACGTAGTGGGGTTCCATCGGTAGCCCTGCCCATATAGGTTTCGGTGCGAGGTTTTGCAAAACTTCGCGCTGTCTGATTTTGCCTCAAACTCAACGCCACAATAGGTGCAAGTCTTTTTCATTAGCAAATTTCTATTTGTTGCTCCTCAGGCACCGGCACTAAGCGAGTGAGCACCACCACGCCCTGCCCTACCAAATTATTGTTCCAACGGATTTGCAAATTGCCATCCATAATACACGGCACTCCATCTACCGAAAAGCCTCCATAGCTTGCGGGCAAATCAGTATTTGCCAGTGGAATAGTAGGCCCTTGGTTTAGCCCATACAGTAGCCCTTGTGTGCTGGTAGAAAAAATACGGATCTGAATACCTATCACCAACTCCCCCAAATCAATTTGATTGAAGTTAAGAGTGTTGATAAGTATGTGATCTATTGCTACCTTAAAAATGCTTTTTTTCATTGGTGTAGAATGTGTAAGTCAAGTAAATAAAGGCGCACTATTTTTGCGCCTTTATGTTTTATCGGTTCAACTTCCAAACGGGTTCTTCTTCCGTGCCGTGGTTTACAATCACACCATTTTTTATTTCGATCAGGCTTTCGCTTTGCTGCCCATCGTCATTTTTAGTGACTGATTTTACCAGTATGCCTCCATCAATTTCTATTGCGGAAACAGTTTCTTTTTCATTTTGAGATATTACTTTCATTTGATTTTGAATGTTGAATGTTGAATTTATTTTACACTCTTGCTACTACCTCGTTGTCGTCAACAAGTAAAAACCTGAATTGAATAGTGAATTGTGACGTAGTTAAAATAGGCGGAATAACCCGCGCAAAAATTAACTGATTGTTGTTTTTCAAATCAATGCTCAAATACTTGTTATCTGGTGCCACCGAGCTGCTTGCTTGCAAGGCTTCCATGTGCTGATCATCTACAATGGTGCCGTAGGCATCGCGCAAACCAACATCTACATAGGTATTGCCCGAAGTAGCAAACCCATTGCCGATTGATACGGCAACGCCTTTGGCACTATCATAGGCTTTGTCGAGCGTGATTTGTGCCTCGATGGGCGCACCTGCCGGGCTTGTGTTTGGCACGGTTACTACCACTACTTGCACTCTCGTTTTTCTCTTTGCCATCTTTTTTATTGGTTAAAATGTTTTGGAAAATGAGTGGGCTTGGCTCGTCACCAAGCCCACTTTTTTTAACTGCTAAAAAATATTAAGAGCGAGGGCGTACAACGGCACCGTACAACTCAATAGCCACTGATAAAATGGCAGGAGTAGCAGGGAACGTTACACCAGTAGGGCAAAATAATTCGATGGTTACAGGCTTGCCTTCTTCCAAAATGAAAGGAGTTTGTAATTCTAAACCATCTTTTTCAATACCTGATTCCGTAGAAGCAACGGCAGTACCCAACGCACGGCCAGTAAATTGCTCTTTCAACACGTTGTTTTGCAAAAATCTTATCTGACCATGTTGCAATGCCGCAGGGAAAGCAGATGCAACCGTACCGTAGTTGACAATAGCCTCAGGCAAAAGAGCCGCATCAGAACCAAAAGCTGCACGCACATGGCTGATAGCCAGGTTAAAACCTTTTGGCAAAAAGCCTTGGTTAAACTCGATAGGAATACGGCCTTGGCGGTATGCAGTGGTAGCATTTAAAAGCTCAATTTTTCCACCCGTAGAAATCGGAATTTGAAATTTGAGCGATTCGCAATAGCTGTTGATACTTAACTCGCGATTTAGCAAAGCGGTTTTTGTATTTACGTCAGCATTGGGGCCGGTTAAATAATCGTATAACACTTTTTGCGCTGCTGTGAAGGGCATCTCGCCATCGGCATAGAAATACCCACGGAAGCCGTACACATTCTTGGTTGGTGCTTTTGCCACGGCAAACAATACCACGCCAACAATACTAACTACTGCAATTGATTCTGGGCTTGCAGATTTGAAAAATACCACTGCCATGCAAAGCAAAGCGATGGTGAACATTACATTGATAACTTTTTTCATGACTTCGTTTTTTAAAATTTTAATTTTTACTTTTTGGTTGACTTACTATTTTTTGATTTTGTCCTCTTTAGTTTCTGAGTAGTTGAGAACTTACCACTTGCGCAGGCGAGAAATCGCCCATGCTACCCCTAAGCATTGAGGGTGTTGACTTTGAAAAATTTATTGGATCGCTAGGGAACCCTGAGAAGTTGGGTAGATCCTTGGTGAAATTGGCCAGTGCAGGAATTTTTGTTCCGGCAAAGTCAATTCCTTTTTTGGTAAGGTCGGCAGCGCCTGCAATACCAATACCCGTGCCGATCGATTTCATGAATGAGCTTGGGCCATACACGCGCAAACCCACACCACCTACTAACCCCACACCTGGCACTAACCATTGGTTAAGTCCAGCGCGGGTAGCCATCTTCATAAGCACAATGCCAAGGCTTGTGCCAAATGCAGCAATCAAGAAATCTAAGATTTCGTTTTTTGCTTTGTCAACAGTTACTTTTTCCATAATCTGATTTTCGTTTTTACTTTTTTTTTTAGAATTGGTATGAGGCTATTTTTTTCCGAGGTGCGCCCATACCATTTAGCGCACTTGGTTTACTTTTAAATTGATTGACTATTGCGGCCATGCCAAAGAGGCCAAGGGCTACTAAGGCCACTGCTTTATTTTCTTTTGATGTAGGTGCGATGGCTACCTCTGTTTTTTCCGGTTCGTTTTGTTGTGCTATCAATGAGGCCACCAAAGCGGGTGCGGTTTTGGTATCTACAAAAGCGGGCACAATAGTTTTGCCCACGGTGAGCGAGGCTTCGCCTGGCGTTTTGTTTTCTGTGAATGGTATGTTAGCAGTAGTCAGTAGCTTTGCCGTGTTGGTAAGCCCTGCCGCTTTTAATGAAGATGCACTGGCCACATACTCTTTTCTAATTGGCGGGTCAAACTTCTTTACTGGGCAATCGCCAAAGCCATCGAGTGATTTTAAATTCATACCGAAATCTTTTTTAGTTGTGAAGGGCACTTCGTAATTGAAGCGATGCACTACCGGATCAATCGTGTAGTAGCCATTGGAAAGATCATTGCCCGACTTTGGCACCACGATATAGATGTGACTGTAATCGCTGCTGCCTTTGTAGGCTGCAATGCGAAAAGCAAAAGGAATATTTAAGTTGGTGAGTAGGTTTGCAATGGCACTGGCAAAGCAATCGCAATCGCCTTTTTTATCGGCAACCAATCTGCGAAGGCTACGCACTGTTTCGCTACCGGGTGGATCTAATTCGTATTGGATGTGATCGAAAATAAAATCGTAAATGTTTTTTACGGTTTCGTAGCGGCTTGATCCTTTTAGTGCCTGAGCTAATTTTGCGCCTTGCCACTTCTGGCGTTTTACATTGCGCATGAGCATGGGCACGGTGTCGCGCTCGGGATCCGCGTTGCTACTTTTTACAACTTCATTTTTGCCCTCTGGCTTTGGCACCAATGCCAATAGCTTTGCAGGGATGGGCGAAACAGATCGCTTGCCATTTGGCACCAAGCCTAACCCGCGCAATAGTTGATTAAGCTGCCGCACGGTACAAATCATTTAGGTTGATGGATTGCTCTGTACTTTGGTTAAGCTCAAAGCCTTTGATGTTAATGGTTACATCAATTTTTAGTTTGGCGTTCACCTGGCCACCCGTGTTGAGCAAACTGGTAGCGGCCTGTATAGCACTGGCCACGCTTGTAATCGGATTTAATTTTGATAGGTCGATTACCGGAAAAAATGTTTGCCGTGTTTCGCCTGGCGCAAATGCCACGGCCCCCGATGGCAGTATGTTGCCCACGGGTTGCCAAAGTGAATTTCTTAACAGGAATATTTTGCCGCTTATGTTAGTGAGCGGAATAGATAGCGGTGAAGGATTGAAAATGGATAGCGTGATGGGTATGGTGACATTGCCATTTCGTAAGCCCGGCTTGCCTATGCCAGCAAACTTTACGGTGATTTTATCGGCCCACTCGCTCACCTGGTCTTTGCCAGCTTTGAGCAAATAAACGATGCCACCAATGATGGCCGTAAAGAGCGTAATTTTTAGGATCTGATTCACCTTTTTTGCCCGTTTCGTTGAGCAAGTGTACGGTGATTTTAAAACCCCTGCTATTTTGGGTCGGAAACGTGCTTTTAGTGGCTAATGAACTCCGAAAAACCTATATTTGCGAAACCCAATTGGCACGTTTATGATAATAATGTACCACCATCCATCGCTTGAAACGTTGGCAATTCGAACACAAATTTTTGCTACTTATTACGGATTTGATTTTTTGCTTAAACCGGATGCAAGAAGGAAATCATTCGAAATATTGATTTCAAAAAATGCTACTGGCAAAGAAAAAAGGATTGCCGAAATACTTACTCTTTTAGCTGATGCCTTGGAAATAATGACGTTAAAAAAGAAGGCCTTGCCCTACAAAAAATATTTTGCGAAATGCTAACCATTCAAACCCGTGAAGTTTTGTGTTTTCGCTATGGCATTTGCGATAAAACATTGCGCAAAGTGCTACGCAACATGGGAATAAAACACCGGGGCCATCTTACGCCACTGGATCTTGAATTACTCGTTACAAAGTATGGCTCGCCTGAGCTACTTAAGCAGATGGCCGAACGGCTGAAAAGCTGAAATAATTATCCGATTTTATACGGATACGGTGAAAGTAGTCTCCGATATAACATTGTTGGTGGCAATGCCGCCCCGCCCCAATGGTGCTTCGGGCATGGAAGCTGTTCCTCGCACCGCCCACGCTTCGGGGCGGCACTGTTCGGCTTCCCACCCACCTACGACCGCACGCCCCACCAACACCATATAGCCGCAAAAATGGCCGCAAAGTGTGTGGTTATTTATATGGTTCATCGGGACAAACATTTTAATTTTTTTTCTCCCACAGCACTAGAAACTACTAACTCATTACCAGTTAAAGCAAAGTATATGTTTTGGAGTTCATGGACATGCTTTATCAATGCTGGGTTATTGAAACAATTTTTTCCTCTAGTGATCCAAACGACACCATTTTCAGGGTTTATTCCAAAATCAGAACCAACAACTTTAATCACGTAAAAGGCATCTGAATGTTCTATGTTATCGCCTTTTTGAAAGCCAAAACGATGTAGCCAATCCTCATTCAATTCAATTGGGTTAACTTCATCTGGTGTTAAAATAAACTCCCCAGTATCAATCATTTCAGTCAAGATACATTCGACTTGAAAAAAACCTTTAAAGTGAATAGAGTCTTGAAGCCAGTTCCCGAGTCTTAATTGTTTCATTAGGTGTAGATTTTCCATCGCGCAAAAATTTAAAATGTTTAGTTATCAGTTATCTATTAAGTTCAATCAGTTATCATTACGTGATTGAGACCACCTCTTTCGCATTAGTTCAGCTAATGGATCGTTGGACTTTTTTTCAATAAGAAAAATATAAAAATCTAAATGTACCGCAAAAATAGTCAGTGTGTCTATTCCAAAATTCCACTTACCTGATTCTATTTTTGCAATAGTAGCCTGGTCAAATCCCATTTGTTCACCAAGCTCTGCTTGGCTTAATTTTTTTTCTGCCCTAAACTCACGAAGCCAAGCGCCTATTAAGCGCCTGACTTCTAACAAGTATTCTGGATTTATATTACCCTTCATTTTCTTCTTCTATTTCAATTTCAAGCTCAGTACCAGCAAGAGCATGGTTCAATAAATCCGAAGTGTTTTTGAAAATGCAATCTTCAGAATATTCGCCATAACCAGAATCACGTCTGTAAACTCCAGCTTCTTCATCAAATGTGGAATATTCTTGCAAGTAATACTGATTTTGAAAATGTTCAAGGATATTTGGAAAGACATCTTGAACGTAAACTTTTTTTACAAATTTCTTGTCAAAATCAGATTCGTCATTGCGCATTAAGTCAACATATAATGCTTGACGACCGTACCCTTTTTGTTTGGTTGAGTAGCTGTAAATTTCTACTTCTTGCCCAATAGTTACTGTGATAGTTTTCATGTTTTTTTGCAGAGTTTTACGACCTGCTCCGGTCGATTATTTAATTGATGAAACAAAGATAATAGAGCTATTATTAATATGCAATATATTTCATTAAAATATTTTTAACCTTTGAATTTGACCTAAATTACGGGTTTTTATCAATACGCTCAAAGAGCAAAACAGGCCGCGCCAGCATCCCACATCCCAAGCCTGTAATGCACTTTAGCTCAAAAAGTTGATCAAGGCCACAACTACGCCAATACCAGATACATTATGTGCTATTGCCCCGCCCCCCGAACACAAAGGGCGGATGGAACCTTTGCCCTTTGTGCCAGCCCTTCGCGGGGCAACAGTTCGCTCCAGCCGCACCGCCTGACGCTCACGCCACATAACAACAGCTATAAACAATGGCCTTAGTTCTGCTCTTCGTGGGACGGTTCATCTGTTAAGTCGGTTTTAAAAATTTAAACAAACCTTAACCCTCGTTTATATGATGGCAGATGTGTAGACAGTCATAGCAAAGAAACTTTTCACATTCATCACAATGATGACCTTCTCTATGTGAGGAGTATAGCTCTTTGCAGTTTGAACATAGCTCATAGTTCTCTTTCAAAAGCCCTAAGTCTTCATCAGCATAGAAGATTACTTTAAAGGCTTTTGATTTACTTAGTTTAAGTTCCCAAGTCATGTAATCAAAGAGTCGTTTAACCTTTGTTACTTCATCATCAGTTTTTGCCATCACGCTGTTTGTTTAAATTTTAAAACCTTATTTCATCATTCTAATATCGTTTGTGCGTTAAGTCGGCCACTGTTCATAGCAATGTCCATTAGCGGTAATGCCAGTTGCTCAATCAAAACCTTCCGGCAGGAGCCACGCACGTCATTCTGTATTACATCCGTTCTCTTTACATTTAGTTTGCCAGTCAGATGGTGAGCAGCTTTTTAAACAAGACCCATCGCTCACGGTTTTGTCCACCGCGCCACTGGCACACGCAGCCGTGACAGATTTGTACCACTCCGCCCCGCGAATAAATGCTGTACGTAAATCGTAGTGACCTAAATATTTGTCTGCTTTATTTTTATTTGCATATCTAGTTGCCATCGCACGAATACTTTTTCTGGTCGGCTGATTACCGCTAACAACATGCTTATTCAATGCCTCAGTTTCGTTCTCGTTGGACAATTTTGTTGCCCATTCATCCATAGCGTAATAGAGTTGCTCCTTTTGCCACATTTCAAGGCTTGTGAAGTGCTTCACCCCAAGGGCAACCATTAGTATTTCATCTTTA
>Ga0315906_10010299_pt1 | contig 10995 bp, 9 predicted proteins | sample LakEriMetagenome_4_FD_203526 | JGI IMG/M metagenome (GOLD analysis project Ga0315906, IMG submission 203526) | Freshwater fungal communities from buoy surface, Lake Erie, Ohio, United States - Buoy 2 MA122 | ecosystem: Environmental > Aquatic > Freshwater > Lake > Lake biofilm | place: USA: Lake... | reverse complement strand
GCCACCGGCCTGGAGAACCTCAGCCCCTTCCCGCTGGGACTGGCGTAGGCGGTGTTCGGCACCACGCCAGCAGCGCTGGGGGCATGCGAGGCCTGAACTCCGTCTTCATTCCCATCGTTTCCGCGGCCGTGGGCGCGGCGGGCGGCGTCGCGTACATTCCAGGCCGGAAGCACGTCCATCCGCCGAGGGCCCACCCCCCAATGTCGCTCGTCGAACCGCTCGCCCCCGCCTCCCGCTGGCACGCCCTCGCCGACCGCGTCCTCGCCGGCGGCGAGATCGGCCGCGACGAGGCCCGGGCGATCCTCGAGTCGCCCGACGGCGAACTGCTCGACCTGCTGGCGGCTGCCTGGCGGGTGCGGCATCGTCACTTCGGCACGACGGTGCAGCTGTTCTTCCTCATGAACGCCAAGAGCGGGCTGTGCCCGGAGGACTGCGGCTACTGCTCGCAGTCGAAGGTCTCGGAGGCCGAGATCCCGCGGTACAACCTGCTCTCCGCCCCGAAACTGCTGGAGGCGGCCCGGCTCGCGGCCGAGCGGCAGTCGAAGACCTTCTGCATCGTGATCTCGGCACGCGGTCCGACCGAGCGGGAGATCGAGTTCGTCTGCTCGATCACGCCACAGATCAAGAGCCGCTACGGCCTCAACATCTGCGCCTGCCTGGGCCTGCTGACGCCCGAGCAGGCGCGGAAGCTGGCCGCGGCCGGCGTGGACAAGGTCAACCACAACCTCAACACCAGCGAGCGGCACTACGGCGAGGTCTGCTCGACCCACACCTATGCCGACCGGGTGGCGACGCTGGCGGCCTGCCGCGCCGCGGGGCTCGAGCTGTGCAGCGGCGGCATCATGGGCATGGGCGAGACGCACGACGACCTGATCGACATGGCCTTCGACCTGCGGGCGATGCGGGTGGAGTCGATCCCGCTCAACTTCCTCAACGCCATCGACGGCACGCCGCTGCAGGGCACGAACCGGCTCACGCCCCGCGACTGCCTGCGCGGCCTGGCGATGATGCGGCTGGTGAATCCATCGTCCGAGATCCGCATCGCCGGCGGCCGCGAGCTCCATCTCGGCAGCCTGCAGCCGCTGGGCCTGTACGCGGCGAACTCGATCTTCGTGGGCGACTACCTGACCACGAAGGGCCAGATCCCGGAGGCGGATTACCGGATGATCGCGGACATGGGGTTCACGATCACCCGCGGCGCCGAGGCGGCGGAGCCGCCGCCCGCACCGGGCGATCTTTGAGGGGGCGGGCATGATCATCGCGGGCGGTCGTTGGTGGTGGCTGCGGCTGTGCTTCCTGGCAGCCTGCGCCGTCCGGGGTCCGGTGGTGGCGGAAGAGCCGCCGGCCGTGGCCGGGGTGAGGCCGCCCCTGCTGTCGCGGCACGCCGCGCAAACGCCCGAGGGCAAGCTGCTGCAGAAGTGGTGGGACGAGGGCACCGCAGCCGGCAACCAGGGTGACGGCTATCTGAATCTCGACAATGGCCACTCCGCCTTCGCGGCCGTGAGCCTTCCCCAGGTGGCCGTGGTGAAGCGGGACGAGGCCGCCAAGCTGTTCGCCGATCGCCGGGAGGACGCCGCCGGCGAGCGGGTGATCATCGCCAATTCATCGACCCGCAATCCGCGCAGCTACATGCTCAATCTGGTCGCCGATCCGCGCCAGGCAGAGCAGTATTGCCGGCGGCACTGGCGTGGCGGGGGCATCTTCGTGACGCCGAGCGTTTACGACTTCGTGGCCGATGCCGAAGGTGTGCAGGGCCTGGGCGACGTCTACGCGGCGAACCTCCCCTACATGGTCTCGTCGCAGGGTGCCTCCGGCACCGACAAGCCTTTCGTGCAGGCCTTCCTCTACACGCTGGCCGCGTTTCGCCCGGAGGTGAAGAAAACGCTCCTCGAGGAGGGCATGGTCGTCCCGGCGCTGCACTGGTGCCTGCGGCACGCATTCAAGGGCGTCGCCACGCCGGCGGACTACATGTCGTGGCGGGCCCATCTGCCGGTGATGGTCGGCCGGCGGGACCCGGGGCCGGCCTACGACATGGGGTATCGAGGGCTGTATCCGCGCGGCGAATGGCACATCGACATCGCCGAGATGATGACTCTGGCCCACGACATGACCATCCGGGGCATCCCGCCGCTGGTGCAGATGGAGGTGGAGGAGGATGATTTTTCCGCCGCGCCGGCCGCCGGCCACCATGACGTCCGGCACGGCGAGCGGTTGCACACCACCCCGCACGCCATCGCCCGGATCTTTCGCGGCCGGCAGTTCCGCCACCGCATGGTCGTCAGCGTGGCCGACAGCGTGAGCCTGGCCGGGACGCCCCTGCGTTTCCACTGGAAGCTCCTGCAGGGACCGGCCGGCGGCGTGAAGATCACGCCGCTCGACGAGACGGGCAGCCGGGCCGAGATCGAGGTGGAGCACTTCGAGCCGTTCGTGATCCACGACGGCTCGGCGATCGTCTCCAGCCGCATCGACGTCGGCGTCTTCGCCCAGGACGGCGAGGTGCTCTCCGTTCCCGGGCTGGTCAGCTTCTACGCCATCCCCTTCGAGGCGCGGACCTGGGACGAGCAGGGGCGGTTGCTGGAGATCGGCTGGGGCGTGGGCAAGACGAGCGTCGGCTGCCGCCATGCGCCGCTGACGATCAAGGGCCGTTCGCAGCCGACGGTGCTGGCGGAAGGCGAGGCGCGGGGCTACGCGGTGCACAGTTGGAGGCGGGCCTTCCGCTGCCTGGCAGGTGAGGGCGAGTCGCCGGCCGTGCGACTGCTGCAGGAGCGATTCCCGCCGGAGACGTTGACGGCGATGCAGAGGAAGGCGGCCGAGTTCCTGCCACTGCAGGAGCGGTTCCTGGCGGCCTTGGCCGTCGCGAGGCAGGCCGGGGACGTCAAGAAGCTCGAGGCGGCCGTCGAGCAGGCCGCGGCCCGGCTGGCGCAGAAACCCGGTGAAGAGCACGAAGGGAAATTGGCGGAGGCCCGCCGCAGGCTGGACGAGGCCCGGAAGGCCGCCGAGCAGACGGCCGGCAAGGGGACCGACGACCTGGAGGCGACCAGCAGTGCCGCCGCGGAAGCGCTCGCCGGCCCCGACGCCGCCATCGGCCGTTCGCTCAAGGATGCCTTCGAGGCCGGGCTGCAATCGATCGTGGACGATCCGGAGTGGTTCTTCACCCACCAGGACGAGATCGCGGCCCTGCAGAAGGCCGCTGCGGCCGCCCAGCCGAAGCGGCCGGACGGCGACCTGGCCGCCGTCCTGGCCCCGTTCGCCGCGGTGGGCCTGATCCGCAAGGAGGCCGACGGCCGCTGGAACCTGACGCCGATGCGTCCCGGCCGCACGCTGCTCGCCACGCCGCTGACGGCCTACGAGCGGTTTCTGGTCGCCCGCCTCAACGCCTGTGTGATGAGCCGCGTGGTGTTTCCCGACTTCTTCGACAGCCGCTTCCGCGTCAACTTCGTCGATCCGCGATTGAGCGTGCTGAAGAACTGGCGGGACGTCTTCGAGTATGGGCCGGACGGCGAACTCGCCGGCTGGACGCGGTACGAAGCCGGCGCGAGGCACGAGTTCACCGCCGACGGCAGGCTCGTGGTGGAGAAGGACGCCGACGGGCGGGTGGTGCGGGCGGAGCCGGTGGTGTACTCGGATCCGGTGATCAACTGGCAGGGCATCGAGAAGTTCGACACCCTGCGGGTGGAGTGGAAGCGGGCCGGGCCGGCCGATGCGAAGCAGTGACCTTCTTCCAGGAACTCCGGGGCACCTCCGACCGATGGACCGGCAGCGACCGGGGCCGTAGCCGGCCCGCCGCTCACTCGCCGGCGTCGCCGAGGCTCATCAGCAGTTCCGCCATCTCGGCGGCGGCGTGGCTCTCGCCCTGGCCGCGGGCGATCTCGATGCCCTCGCGGAGGGCGCGGCGGGCGTCGGCCACCCGGTCGTGCTGGATGAGGCTGCGGGCCGCCATGTGGAAGGCGGGCACGTAGGGGGGCGTGCCGCGGGCCAGGCCCTCGAGGATCTCGAGGCCGGCCTCCCAGTCGGCCGTGGACTCCAGTTCCAACGCCAGGCTGTAGCGCAGGAAAACGTCGTCGGGATCGTCGGCGAGCAAAGCCTCGATCTTCTCGCGTCGGGACGGCGTCATGGGAGGGTCTCCGCGGCGTTCGTCGCCGGCCGAGGGGCCACGTCGATCCGCACGAGCGTCTCGCCGGAGCCGCCGTGGGCCACGGCCACGCCTCCGGCGCCCACGCAGGCGACCGCCCGCGGGGCCGCGAGCCGGGCGATGCACACGGGGCGGGCGACCTGCCGGCCGCGGTCCAACGCGGCATCGATCCGCCACAGGCCCTCGGGCCGCTCGGCCGAGCGGTCGCCGCCGATCACCCACAGCGTCCCGTCGGCCGCGCAGGCGGCGTCGCGCGGGGCCGGCACGTCGCAGTCGAGTTCCAGGAGGAGTTGGCCGGTGAGGCCGTGGAAGGCGAGCCGCGCCGGCCGGCCCTGTCGTGCCACGAGCAGGATCGTCTCGTCCCGCCGGTTCGCGGCGACCGCGACCACCCGGCCGTCCTGCGGAGGCGTCGGGCAGCCGCGGCCGACGATCCTCCCCACCCGGGCGCCGGCGACGGCACCGCGGACGAGCGGCGGCAATGGCGCGGGCAGCCCGGAGGCCATGATCCAGTCGCGGAACGGGGCCACCAGGAGGTGCGGCGGGCCGGCGGGCTCGGCGGCATCGCCCACGGCGATCTCCTGCAGCGGGGCGGCGAACTCGGCCGTGGCGTCGGGCTGGATCCGCCAGGTGCGGATCGACCAGGCGTCGCCGGCACGGCACAGGGCCGCCAGCGTGTTCGCGTCGATGCAGGCGATGGCCAGCGGCCGCGGGCCGTCTGCCGGGGGGGGACCAACGACGATCCGCGGCTTGACGGGCGGCTGCGGATCGACGGCGAACACCGCGCCGGCCCGCCCGTCGAGCCCGTAGATCACCTGGCCATTGGCCGGGCAGGCCAGGTCGATCGCGGCGGAGTCGGTGGCGGCGAGCACGGTGACCGGGGCGTCGTCCGCCACGGCCGGGGCCGCGGCCGCCACCAGCAGCCACGCCAGTCGGCGAAGCGGCACGCCCGATCGACCGCCCCGTCGCATGGTGATCATCCCGCCAGGTCTGGAAGGCCGTGGGTCCGCTCCCAGGCCCCGATGGCATCGACGTGGCGGAGCGTGAGCCCGATGTCGTCGAGCCCCTCGAGCAGGCATTGCCTGCGGAACGGGTCCACCGTGAACGAGCGGCTGAAGCCGGCGTCGTCGGCCACCGTGCAGGCCCGCAGGTCCACGTGCAGTCGGTAGTGGCCGCCGCCGGCGGCGGCCGCGGCTGCCCGCCGGAAGAGCTCGTCCACGTCGGCCTCGTCGAGCCGGATCGGCACCATGCCGTTCTGGAAGCAGTTGTTGAAGAAGATGTCGGCGAAGGTCGGGGCGACGACGGCGCGGAAGCCGTAGTCGGCCAGGGCCCACGGCGCGTGCTCGCGGCTCGAGCCGCAGCCGAAGTTGCGGCGGGCGAGGAGAATGCTCGCCCCGGCCGCGGCGGGCTGGTTGAGCTCGAAGGCGGGATTCGGGCCGCCGTCGGGCAGGAACCGCCAATCCCAGAACAGGTATCGGCCGAAGCCGGTCCGCTCGATCCGCTTGAGGAACTGCTTGGGAATGATCTGGTCGGTGTCCACGTTGGCCCGGTCGAGGGCGGCGACGATGCCGGAGTGCGTCGTGAACGGCTGCATCATCGATACTCCCACCCACGGATGTCCACGAAGTGGCCGGCCACGGCCGCGGCGGCCGCCATGGCCGGGGAGACGAGGTGGGTGCGGCCCCCCTTCCCCTGCCGACCCTCGAAGTTGCGGTTGCTCGTCGAGGCGCACCGCTGGCCGGGGGTGAGGATGTCGGGGTTCATGCCCAGGCACATGCTGCAGCCGGCCTCCCGCCAGTCGAAGCCGGCGTCGCGGAACACCCGGTCGAGCCCCTCCTGCTCCGCCTGCCGCTTCACGCGGCCGCTGCCCGGCACGACCATGGCGCTGACCCGCGCCGACACGCGATGGCCCCGCACGACGCGGGCCGCGGCCCGCAGGTCCTCGATCCGGCTGTTGGTGCAGGAGCCGATGAACACGCGGTCGAGCGGGATGTCCACGATCCTCGTGCCGCCGGCCAGTCCCATGTATTCCAGGGCCCGGGCGGCGGTCGAGCGGTCGTTCGGGTCGGGGAAGGAGTCGGGATCGGGCACCGTGGCGTCGATGCCGGTGACCTGCGCCGGGTTCGTGCCCCACGTCACCTGCGGCACGACGTCGGCGCCCGCGAACACCTCGACCCGATCGTACGTCGCGCCCGGGTCGCTCGGCAGCCGCTCCCACGCCGCCACGGCGCGGTCGAAGTCGCGGGGCGCGAAGTCGCGGCCCCGCAGGTAGTCGAAGGTCGTCGTGTCGGGGGCGATCATGCCGGCCCGGGCGCCGGCCTCGATCGACATGTTGCAGACCGTCATCCGCTCCTCCATGCCGAGGCGGCGGATGCACGGGCCGGTGTATTCGATGACGGAGCCGGTGCCGCCCTCGGTCGAGAGCCGGCCGATGAGGTAGAGCACGAGGTCCTTCGCCGTCACCCCGTGGGCCAGGGCCCCCTCCACCCGCACCTCGAGCGACCTCGGCTTGGCCTGCCGCAGGGTCTGCGTGGCCAGCACGTGCTCCACCTCGCTGGTGCCGATGCCGAAGGCCAGGGCGCCCAGCGCCCCGTGCGTGGCGGTGTGGCTGTCGCCGCAGACGATCGTCATGCCGGGCTGCGTGATGCCGAGTTCGGGGCCGATGACGTGCACGATCCCCTGGTCGGCGTCGTCGAGGTCGAAGAGCCGGACGCCGAACTCCCGGCAGTTGGCCCGCAGCGTGTCGATCTGCTGCTTCGAGACCGCGTCGGCGATCGGCAGCCGCCGGTCGCTGGTGGGAACGTTGTGGTCGGGCGTGGCGAAGGTCGCCTCGGGGCGGCGAACGCGACGGCCGGCGAGCCGCAGGCCCTCGAAGGCCTGGGGGCTCGTGACCTCGTGGACGAGGTGCCGGTCGATGTACAGGATCGGCAGCTCGCCGGTAGGCGTGCAGACGACGTGGTCGTCCCAGATCTTGTCGAGCAGGGTGCGGGGGGCTGGCATGGAGTCGCGGAAGACGGGGAGCGGACGGAGCACCGACAATGTAGTCGCGGGCCATCGCCGCCGCCACCGGCCGGCCGGCGGGGGCGTCAGCCGGCGCGCCGCAGGACCGTCTTCGCGGCCAGCTCGTCGATCCGCGGCTTCGGCACCGTCGCCCATCGCGAGCCGGCGGCGCGGGTCTCGAGAAACACCGTCGTGTCAGCGGTCGTGAGCCGCTGCAGGAAGAACCAGCAGCGATCCAGGTGCCGCTCGTCGTTGTCGGCGGCGATGACCACGAGGTCGAAGAGGCCGAGGTGGTTGCACAGCCGTGCCAACGAGGTGTCGGCGTTGCCGGGCACGAGCTGCACGCGGGCGAGCTTGTGGAGGCGTCGATGGGCCTCCTTGAGCGACACACCCGGCGGGTCGGAAGCCGTCCGCCCCTCGAAGCGGTCGAGCCCGACATACTGCACGCCGCCTGCGTCGGTCGCGGCGACGGCCGCGGCGAGGAGCCGCTCCGTGCGGCCCAGCAGGCCGAGGCCGATCTCGAGAACTCGCTTGGGCTGTGTCCGCAGGACGTGGCGGTAGATCACCCGCTCGGCGGCCGGTCGCGAAAGCCGCGTCAGCCAGAGCCTGCCGAACAGCCCCATGCCCGCCATGCGCCACCCGTCTCCGCAGCCGGGCTGCCCCTTCCGACCGGCCCGTTCACCGGCGGCGGCACCCCCGGGAAGGATCGGATGGCGGGCCGCGGCGAATGCAGCGGGCCGCCATCCGGCGTCAGAACTTGCCGAGTCGGCTCAGGGCCGGATTTTCTTCACGGCCTCGGCCGCGGCTTTCCGCACGGCCTTGACCGGGTCATCCTCGGCGACCAGTTCCAGGATCGGGATCGCCGAACCGGCGGCCGGGCCGATGTCGCCGAGGGCGACGGCCGCCTCCAGCCGCGCCATCTCGCCGTCGGCCCGCAGCGCCCGGCGCAACAGCGGGATCGCCCGCTCGACGAGCGATTTTTCCTCCGGCGCGATCTTGAGCATCGCCCAGACGGCGACGGTGGCCAGCAATTCGTCGGGCGACTCGGTGAGCGGCCGCAGGTCGGCCACGGCCTCCTTGGCCGCCGCCCCGATCCGGCCGAGCGCGAAGACGGCCGAGTAGCGCAGGCCGGGCTTGGTGTTCGCGTCGGCCACGAGCCCGCGCAGGACCGGAACCGCCGCCTTGGCCTCGGGGCCGATCGCCGCGATCGCGACGGCCGCCTCGGCCGCGTGGTCGGCGTCGGCATCGCCGAGCTCCTTCACCAGGTCGTCGATCGCCGCAGTGGCCGCGGGGCCGAGGCCGGCCAGGATCTCCAGCACGTTCGTCCGCACGGCCGGATCGGCGAGCTTGCCGCGGAGCGTGTCGACGCACACGGCCCCCAGGCGGATGAGCGCGGCCCCTGCTGCGCGGCCGACTTCGGGATCCGGGTCCGCGATCAGGCCCGTGAAGGTCGCCACGAGCTGCTTCTTCTGCGCGTCGTCGAGCTGGGCGGCGAGGTCGGACAGTCCGCTCACCGCCCCCTCGCGCACGGCAGGGGTTTTGCTGGCCACGGCCGCCAGCAGCCGCCGCAGCGCCTCGGTCGCGAAGGGCTTCTCACCCCGATGGATCTGGGCGAGGGCCCAGGAGGCGGTCGCGGCGAGCGCCTCGTCCTCTTCACCGGCGACCTGCTCGAGCGCGGCATCGGCGCCGGCGGCCCGCATCTTGCCAAGGGCGAAGGCCGCGGGAAAACGCAGCGACTTGTCCGGCGACTCGATCGCGGCGACGAGCGCGGGGGTGGCGGCGACGGCCTTCTCGCCGATCGCGGCCAGCGCCAGGATCGCCTGCAGCCGCTCGTGCACCTCGCCCGAGGTCGCCAGCTCGGCGAGCGGCTGCGTGGCCGCGGCCGCCTCCTCGCCGATCTCGGCCAGCCCGATCGCCGCCCAGTAGCGCGACTGCGGATTTTTCAGCGCCTCCACGAGCACCGGAACGGCGATCTCCTCCATGTCGGCGAGCGTGTGCAGGGCGGGCAACACCACCGAGGGATCGGCGTCGGCGAGTTGCTTGGCGAACAGCGGGGCGAGCACCTCGGGCGCCGGGTCGAAGGCCCGCAACGCGCGAATCGCGGCCCGCCGCACGCGGGGATCGGGATGCACGATGGCCGCCGCCACCGCCTTCTGGCCGTCGGCGTAGAGCGGGGCGTCGGCCGCCGTGATCGTGGTGGCGTCCTCGTCGTCGCGGATCAAGCCGATGGCCGCCGCGGCCTGGGCGGCCACGACCGGGTCGGGGTCGGCGAGCAACTTCACGAGGATGGGAACGCTCGACGACGCGTCCTCGCCGATCAGTCCGATCGCCCGCGCCGCGTGCCATCGCACCCGAAGTTCGGGATCCTCCGTCGCCTTGACGAGCGCGTCGAGGGCGGGGCGGGCGTTTTGGCCGAGCCGGGCGATCTCGTCGATCGTCACGACCCGGGTGCGGCTGTCGTCCGTTGCCGTGAGCGTCTTGATCAGATCGTCGAGAGCGGCGGCCGGCTGAACGGCGTTCGTTGGTTGCGTCGCCTGCGTCGGTTGCGTCGCGGGGGCCGTCGCCGCCGGTGGTGCCGTCGCGGGCCGGGGCGGTTCGGCCACCTGGCTGCAGCCAGCCAGGAGGGCCGCGCACGAGAGACAAACCACCGAGGGAAAGGGCTTCCAGGACATGGCGGGATCCTTCGACGCTGAGGGACGAATCAGGCGGTCTGACGGGGGCACATGCGGGTGCGCGGGGAAAAACACCGTCGCCCCGTTCGCCGGGTCAAGAGTATACTCTGATCGCGTTTCGGCCCAGACGGCCCGGCCTCGCCGCGGCGTCCTAGGTCCGCGGTGCAGCACCTACCGACCCGAGGGTTCAGCCATGTGGAGTCCGTTTCCAATCGTGGCCTTCCGCGTGCGGAAGGCCTTCCTCGTGCCCGTGACGCTGGCGGGATGCCTGGCGGTCGCCTGGCCCGTGGCGGCCCAGTGGGGCGGCGGCGGGTTCGGCTACAACCGCGGCGGGTATGCCTCGACCGCCGCGCAGGCCGCCGCCTACGGCATGTCGGAGATGATGCGGGCGCAGGGCTACGAGAACCTGCAGAACTCGGAAGCCGCCAAGAACTGGGAGGACGCCAAGACGCAGGAGATCCAGAATCGGCTGCGCTGGACTGAGACCTATTTCGAGATGCGGAAGGTCAACCGCGAGGCGAAGGCCGCCGAGCAGGGCCCGCCCGTCACGCACGAGCAGGCGATCCGGATGGCGAAGATGGCGGCGCCGCCGCGGCTCGGTTCGACGCAACTCGATCCGGTCACGGGCCACGTCGAGTATCCGCCGGTGCTCATGGACGACATCTACACCGACTACCGCAAGCGGCTCGACAAGTTCTTCGCCGACCGGGCGGCCTCGGGGGGGAGCGTGCAGTACGGCGAGTTGCGCGAGTTCCAGAGCACCGTCTCGCAGTTCATCGACGTGCTCAAGCAGAACGTGAAGAACTACCCGGTGAGCGACTACGGCCGCGCCCGGTCGTTCCTCGACAGCCTCGCCCACGAAGTGCGGATGAGCGGCAACTGATGCGCATCCCACTCGAACCCCACGCGTGACGCGGGTGGTGGGGTTTGCTGGGAAGCCCGAGGCGTGACTGCCGAGGGTGATGCGGGCGGCTTCGGGGATGGGGCGCGTATTCCCTCACCTCACGGTTCGGGCTTCCGGGCAGTGAGGGCGCGCGAGCCGAGGGTGATGCGGGCGACTTCGGGGATGGGGGCGTTTCCCTCACCTCACGGTTCGGGCTTCCGGGCAGTGAGGCCGCGCGAGCCGAGGGTGATGCGGGCGACTTCGGGGGTGGGGTGCGTATTCCCTCACCTCACGGTTCGGGCTTCCGGGCA
>Ga0315906_10010298_pt1 | contig 10997 bp, 15 predicted proteins | sample LakEriMetagenome_4_FD_203526 | JGI IMG/M metagenome (GOLD analysis project Ga0315906, IMG submission 203526) | Freshwater fungal communities from buoy surface, Lake Erie, Ohio, United States - Buoy 2 MA122 | ecosystem: Environmental > Aquatic > Freshwater > Lake > Lake biofilm | place: USA... | reverse complement strand
CAGTTGAAGGTAACGCACCTGATGCAGCCATTGCCAAACTGACAGCAGGATTTACATGTCCTCCAGATGTGTTTTTTGCCAATAAGATAACAAGAGCTAAAGCTGCACCAATGGCTAAAGGATTGCCAGTAGCTAAAATAACATAAACAAAGAAAACTGTGCCTAAAAACTCAACAATATAGTTATACATTTCTAAATATATCTTAAACAAAGATTTTTATCGGGCAAAAAAAATTTTATCGGACAAACATTATGTGCGAATATGCCGAGTTGTTGTATCCACCTTGCGATAAATCATTGTAATTTCGGTTATTGGCTTGTTGTTTCTTAAATTTGATATACTCAGAACTATCAGCAACAAATTTGACATTGCATGAAGAAGCCGGGATACCGGTAGCATCAGTGTTGGTCCAAATAGACCCAATCTTTCTTGCATAGCCGGGTCTTGAAGCATTGGTGGGGTTGGGTCCGCCCGACGAATAATTTTTGCGACTTAGGAAATCACCACTATTATTGACAGCACGGAAAGGTGTTATTACGCGGGTTCTATTATTGACAGTTCCGGTAGCATATGGAGTATTCCATCCCATCCTGAGAACTTTTCGCATACCTACAAGTTCAGATGTTTTATAATTTGTCATTGTTTGTTTGCTCGAAAATCCTTGGAAAGGTCCTCCGAGATTAGAACTAATAGTTTGTGCAGGCATTATATATGTTGTAAAGACAAATTTACAAAAAAAAATAAATTAATTTATTAAATATTTTACACTGGTTTAAAACATTGTTTTAATTTCACTGTATATTTCATTTAATTTGTCACAAGCCTCTTTTAAATCTGTGCAAATATCGCTGGGACTTACTTTATTTTTGTACGCAACACGTATGCGACTTGTGGAATCGTGGGGATGCAATTTTTTAAATGCACAAAAGTGTAGCTTTTTGTTGTAAAAACTTTCATATAAATAAAATTCCAATGCTTTTCCTAAAGTATAATCTTCATTTTCCAAAATAATATCCCAACTGTTTTCCATTGTAACAAGACTGTCAATAATTTTTACTTTATTATCTTCAATATTTTGTTTAAATGTTTCTATTTTATGTTTCATAATGTCAGATGCCATTTTTACAATTATTCTGTTTTCATATACACCAACTGTTTCAATTGCAAAATCAAAACTATCTTTTATATAATGCTGCTGTGCATCTAATATGTAAAAGTTTGTTTTGGCAAATTCAATCTCTTCGTCTGGAAGACCCTTGCTTTGCATTTTTTTTTTCTTTTCTTCCCAAGCATTGTCTCTTTTTTTTGTATCAATTGTGTTTCCATATGCACACTTTGAAACTACATTAAACATACTACTGACGCCTGCGTTTGCAATTGAAAATTCACATGTCAGTTTGATTTCTTCGCCTGGAATGTCACCAATTTTGGGTCTTAATCTGCAAAAATCAATATATTGGTTTGATGCAATGTCTATTGGAAATATTTGTCTGACTTTACTTTCTTCCATATATTCACCAGTTTCCTTACTTTTAATTTTAAAATGTTCAGTAGTTACGTACATAATAGAATCAGATTCATTTTTTTCACTAATTTCTAAAATGTAATTGTTGGGTAGTTCATCCAGTTTTGTGCTATGAATAGGGATGCAACTGATGCGTTGTTTTAAAATTTCGTTATGCAGACGACCAGTATTTACGCTAATAATGCACATATTGTCGCCATATGTTTCTGTTCTTAAAACAACGGTATTTATATCATTTAAAATAATTCGACGCACTGCATTTGCTAAACTAACATTAATATCGAATAATGTGAATTTGAAAATATTGTTATCTTCTGATATGTCTTTAATTTTGGGATTCATTTTGCTATAGTAGTTATATATTATGTTTTTATATTCTTGAATTTTTAATTCAATTTTAACCGAATTTTCTTAGAAAGTCTGTCTTCATCGTCAAAAACAAAAATGCGGAACTGTGACTTTGTAAAATTTTCGATACATTCATCCAATTTAATACGCGAAAACAGTTTGAGCTTCTCAATATAAACCGCATATTCATATTGTCCCTTTACTAAATTTTGGTCAAAAAGTATTCCTGAGAATTCAGACAATTCGTTCTTTTCAGCTAAAACTAACAATTCACAATCCATTTGGGCTTTTCGAATTTCTTTTGTTGCGTGGTTCACTAAATCTAATTGGCGGGTCCATTTATTCAGGAAGGCTTGACATAATTCACTTACATTTGATTGAAACAAAATCTGGTTCAAAATATCAACCAGACGTCGTATAGGGCTGGTTATATGAACATATGCATCAACACCAAGTTGAGAATGGGGCGCACAAACATTGGAATATGCAGCTGGGAGAACTAGTTCCCCCAAGCATCCAAGCGCCTGACTTCCTCCTTTAAACATGGGTTTTTTCAAAATGTTTTCTCCTTCGGATGTTCGAAAAATGCCTTTACCCCGGTTACGCAAATGTTCAGCGGCCAAAACATTCATCTGAATCATCCAGAATGCTACAACGTCATGTGAATCATCAGTTTTGGCCAAGGTCTTCAACACTTTATAAGCTGGATTTTTTTCAAGTTTTGGGTCTTCGTAGTCGTAGTTTTTTGAGACATGGATCAAAGCATTTTTGAAAATAGGTTCGCCAATTTGAGACAATGTCTGCATATCATATTTCACAGACATCATAAATGCAAATCGGTCTTCACCTTGTTTTAAAGAACACAAATTGTCCGACAAAAGTGGAGGCAACATGGGGCGTTTCTTATCTGGCAAATAAATGGTGGATACGCGTTCGGTCATATGTTCCCAGAGACCATAGGTTTCCAACCAGACAAAGACGTTGGCTATATAGACATTGATTGTTGCGACCCCGTTTTCTTCACTTACAGAAAATGCATCATCAAAGTCGGTGCAATCCACGGGGTCAATCGTGAAGATGTTTTTTATAGAACGGAGGTTTTCGATACAATAATTAGTTTTATCCAGAATATTTTGTATAGGGTCATTATACCGAAGAATGACTCGCGAAGCTTTTACAAAAGGTGTAAGCGATAAATGCAGACCTCGTCGATACAATTGATATTCATTGAAGGCCTCTAACGAATCCACGTCGCCAAGCGTGTCTTTAATTTCGCCGTGAGGGTGTTGATTGTCCCAATCAACAAATCGAAACACAATGTATTTATTATTGACAACTTTGCTGAAACTGGCATCAATTGTATAAGGAACTAGGAAAACAGGAAGCGTTCTATTATCTGGAATGCATTTGTATAAAAGGCGTTTTCCGGATCGGCCATACGTTTTATTCAAAATTAATACGCCAGCTAAAATAGAGTCGCGAAACGGAGATTCTTTGATGATGACGACCTGGTTTTTACAATCATTGATTAGCACAATGTCATTGTGAAACAGTTTGTGTTTGGATGGTATCAAATTGGGGATATCCACTTTGACATCATCTTGAGTAAATTCCCAAGAATTGTATGTACGATTATGTATGGTTACTTTTAAATGCATTAGTTTAATATAAATAGTCAGCAAATCTTTAAATTAGTTTTGAAAATAGTTTCACTTTTTTTGTCCCACCTTTTTTTAAGGAATTTCGTTTTGTTTTATTGGTTCGTGGAATTTTTGGATAATAGAGAAACTCTCTCACATAGTACATGATTTTCTTGGTTACGGCTCCTTCATTTGCCGATGAAACATAATTGTTTTCACTAAGAGTTTTTGTTAATAATTCCATTAATTCGGAGCCAAACTTTGCACAAACCCGTTTAATCATAATTGATTTGCTTAAGGAATGGTAATAAGCTTTTGGTAAAATGTAATATATTCGGTCTCCGCACATTTTATCATGGTACGTATTGTCGATAAAACAGGTCTCTACAGTATCTTCTGGTAGCATTGTGCATTGTATAAAATCTGAATAAGTTTTAGAACCCGTTGTACGTTTTAATTCAACTAGTTGATTCTTAATTTTGAATGCACAAATAATTTTGTCAAAAAGTGCAGTAGCACCGAGTTCTTTCTCAATATAACGGACGATCATATTAACCCATGGAGGATCACATTGGTTATTTGTATAAATATAAAGTTTAAATAATTCGTTTTTTTCTTTCTTTTTATAAAGAAAATCCAAAATCATAAGAATACCTGGACGAAAAAATTCTGGAAAAAGGTTAAGTAACGTGTTGAATTCGTCTTGAAATAAATTGCGACCAAAACATTTACAGATAGGTTGCAAATAAGAAAAATGTCCAATAGTTTCATCTAAATCAAACACAACAACCTTTTTTCGAACATGTTTGCGTTTATTGTTATAATAATTGCCTTTTATTAACTGGACATTATTTTCATTGGTTTTTGTTAATGCATAACTTATCATTATAGAATATTTTGACAAAACATAAAATACATATATTTTTATTTCCTTGACTTTCTTGACTTTCTTGACTTTCTTGACTTTCTTAACTTTCTTGACTTTCTTGACTTCCTTTTTCTATAACCACCAGTGGGTCCTGTATTACCTGTAGGTCCTGTATCACCTTGAGAACCAGAGGGTCCTTGAGGTCCTGTATCTCCATGATAAACTCGAACTGGATTAATCTCTGATTGTCTACGTGCTTCAATAAATGCTTCAGGAGGACCTGTATTTGGAGAAGTAGGACCTGAACCTGGAGAAGTAGGACTAGGAGGACCTGTACCTGGAGAAGTAGGACTAGGAGGACCTGTACCTGGAGAATATAAAAAAGTAGGACTAGGAGGACCTGTACCTGGAGAAGTAGGACTAGGAGGACCTGTACCTGGAGAATATAAAAAAGTAGGACTAGGAGGACCTGTACCTGGAGAAGTAGGACTAGGAGGACCTGTACCTGGAGAAGTAGGACCTGAACCTGGAGAAGTAGGTCTAAAAGGATATAAACCTTCAATACGCGCCCATGAAGCTGAAATGGGATAAGTACGCCTAGGAGTGCGAGGACTATTGGGTAAAGACATTTATATAAATATATATAATAATTATATATTTTTTTCTAAATAATCAGCACTCATCAGAACTAATTCTTCACCTGATGACAACTTTTGGTAAATCAAACAATTGTCAAAATTGATTCTAAATACTTTGTTATTCCACGTTTTCAAGGTTAGAACAATTCCAGTGTCCAAGTAATCAATCAAAGTTAAGAACGCACCTGATGATAGAACATATTTGAAAACTTCATCGTCGTCTGTAAGTGGATATTTATGGATAAACCGTGTATATTTACCAATATGCAGAGAATCAATTTCATCCACGTAGCGGTAGCCAATTAGTTTTTTCATCAATGCAATTTTGTCTGTTTTTGTCAAAGTCACGATACAATTGTTTGTTTCAAATGATGCCAATTTTTCATCCTCAATATCTTTGTTCGTCTTATTCTCCAGATATTTATTACCTTCTTTTTCGTATGCAGAGAGAAGCACGTCAGTTTTTAAACAATCGAATTTGTCGGGGTTCTTTCCAATTTCCTTGTATAATTTGTGTATCTCTTCGCGTAGAGCCATTGTCTATATAATAAGGGTGGAATTCCTTAAACCCCTTTAAAAGAAACCTACGGTTTCTCTTTGACTCTTCCCTTAAATAAAAGTTTTATTAAATAATTTTAAATTCTATATATTATCCCAATATGAACCAAGGTCTAGTTTTGTATGAAATTAACAAGTTGTTGGATAAAAAAACAAGAACGACCATTATGTTTTCAAATTTCGTCTTTCACATCTTCAAATAAACAAAAGGAAGATGAAAAAGTAAGACCATCGTAGGTGAAATTCCTACTTACATTTTTTCTTATTTTTTTGCCCTGTGCGTTTTAAATGAGAAAAGGTGTAAAACCATAATACATATTTCATTTTAGTATGGGATTTAAAGGGAACGACGAGTTCCCTTTCTATATACCAAACGATGTTTTCACCGTATTAAAAAAAGCAATTGCAAATTCAGTTACACCAAGGTTAAACAAAATAAAAAGTGCCGAAATGAAAATGAGTTTGGAGTCGTATTCCGTAAGAGTTGCTGCTTCTCTAAAAGGATTAAATTTATACATCAACACCAATCCAATTATAGCATAAGTTATATTACTGATAGCTCGAATATAGGTTGGTGAAATATATGATATTCCTAAAAATATAATAATGTACCCAATATAAACAAACCCCATCGTGACTAGATAAAGTGGTTTTTTTGCAGTTTCAATTGCATTATCTGTTTTCTCTAACAAGTTTTTTCCAGCCATTATAATAATAATATATATAAATAAAAAATTATAAATATTGCATCTATGGATGACCTAAGCGTATATATTCACAATTACAAAATATTAAACAAATTGGGTAAGGGCGCTTTCTCTACAGTATTCAAAGGGGAACATCGAATCAATAAGAAGCTAGTTGCAATCAAAGTTGAAAAAGAAGCAACTACTTTAAAACACGAATCAAAAATACTTGCTTACTTGAATCGCGAATTGCCTGGTCTTCCCAATATTCCAACTTTATATTGGTATGGGTTATACGGAAACAATGTGTGTTTGACAACAACATATTATGAACTAACTTTGCCTCAGTATGTAGAGAAAATTGGAAATAATACAATTAATTTGTTAGATTTATGTAATAAAATGATTACTGCAATAAAACATTTACATTCTGCCTACATTGTTCATAGCGATATCAAACCAGACAATTTTATGTGGGACTGCAAAGAAAATTTGGTAATCATTGATTTTGGATTGTCTTCTCTCTTTTATAATTCAGAAAAAGATGTTTTTAGAGAGAATATTCGGACCCCGCATTTAATCGGTTCGCCCAAATATGCAAGCTATAATTTGCATATGGGAAATACAATTTCACCAAGAGATGATTTAATTTCAATTGGATACTTGATGATGACTATTTTTGGAATTGAATTGCCATGGTCATCAATTGAATGCGAAGAAACTGAGTTGCCATTATATCATGTAATGCATCCAGGAAATGTGCAACGTGCCAAACATAAAAAAATTGAAACGTTGAAAATATATTTATCAGACTGTCATTATTTACTTCCATATTTTGAAAAAGTATATGCACTTGAATATGGAGACCAGCCCGATTATGTAGAATATAAAAACATATTTACAACTCTTTATTAGAGATTATTTTTTGAACACCTGGGTTATTTTGCAATGTATTAGTAATATCGGTTATAGAAAGAGGTTTGTTTTTACCAAGGACAATGCCATCAGTAGTTAATGCTTTATGAACTGGATCTGGATCAGATTTGGGTGCATCTTTATTAACAATATTAATTGTATCACTTGCATTTTCTAGTCCCTCAATATATGAAGAGAATACAAGCGAAATTAATAAAATGGCTAAAAGCAATCCAATTGATATGAATTTTGAATTTGAAAACATTATATAATAGTTTTACAAAAAATATATAAAGCCACTTTACATAATAGAGTATAATTAGTATGTCTTCTGATAGATCAATGGGTTCTGTAAAGTGGTTTAACAATAAGGCTGGATATGGATTTGTTACAGTAAAGGGTGGCGATCATGATGGAAAGGATGTGTTTGCACACTATAGTGCAATTAAGGTTGTTGATGATCAATTTCGCTACTTAGTTCAAGGCGAGTATATTGAGTTTGATTTGACAAAGGATGAGTCAGGCAAGCACGATTTTGTGGTGTCCAACATTTCCGGAATTAAGGGTGGAAGTTTAATGTGCGAGGTTCAGCGTAACAATGAATCAACTAAGAAGCCTGCAGCAAGAGTTGTTTACAAGTATGTTGCAAATGATACAGCAGATGGTTTCCAGAAGGTTCAAAGACGTGGTCGAAAGCCTGCTGAGAAGAAAAGTTATGTAAAGGCAACTTCTGCTTAAACAATTTACAATACAATATTAATTAATATTTATTACTCGGTTAGCTCAGTTGGTAGAGCGCCAGACTTTTAATCTGGTGGTCCGGGGTTCGAGCCCCCGATCGAGTAAAGGGAACTCGTCGTTCCCTTTAAATCCCATACTTTTAATACTTCAATGATGACGTATTAAAAACTTTAAATCCCATACTTTTAATACGTTATTCAATGATGACGTATTAAAAAAATATACTTACCTACGTCTTCTCTGAGACTTTCCTTTGTTCATTTTCTTGAACGCCTTTTTGGTTGGTTGGGCGGCATTTTTAGTTCCCTTGTACATTTTTTTCGCTAAAGGGAGAATGGCTCCCAGCGGTTTTCCGGGATTCTGTTTGCACAACTTTTTGACTAAATCACTCCACGCACTCATTATTATATATATTTGAAAATATAATTATTTTAAGGGAACTAAGGGAACCAAGGTTAATCCGTCAGGCCTTAAGCAAAGCGGCGCCTTTATTCAGAGAAGCAAAGCTCCAAGGGCGCGCCTCATGTGTGCCCGAGCCGCTCCTTTGAAGATTGAAAACGTGCCGTTTTAAATCTTCAATGGTGTAATTTAATCATTATCCATATAAAAGGAGGGTTCATAAGGGAACCTTGGTTCCCTTATAAAATTGAAATTTATTTTACAATAAAAAACAAAAACATATAATATAATAAAATGGTAAAGAATACAACTGGAGGAGGAAACGCAAAGAAACAGGCCCGTAAATTCCAAGGCAAGAATAAATCCGAAGAACTACGCAAATCGGAAAATCCAAGTGAAATATATGCAATCGTGGATTTGATTTATGGAAACGGACTTAATATTTATACGAATACTGGACAAGAAATTTGGTGCAGAGTTCCTGGTAAATTCAAAGGACGAAACAAGCGAAACAATTTTATAGAGAAAGGAGCATGGGTTCTTGTTGGTATATACGAGTGGGAAAATAACAAGGCGCCCAAATCGTGCGAATTGTTGTATATATATGACAGAAACGAGATTGAACAACTGCAAAGTCTGCCTGATACCAAACTTAGTTGTCTAATAAAAAAGACAAACTGCACCAATAATAATAGTAGCAGTGAGCCAATTGATGATGATGATGAGTTTGATGGATTCAAATTCACCGAAGACGTGGTTGATAATAAAACCATGTTTGCGGACGAGACAAATGTTGCAATTGTGTCATTTGCAAATGATACTGAAATTAATATTGATGATTTATAAAAATCCAGACACTATGTAAAATTGATTTTTTTTTGTCATTATTTAATTAAATTATATAATGACCGATTTACTTGATAAATTAATAGAAACGCTTTTGGAAATAACGGAAAAAAAGGTTGATGCAAAACTATTTGACGAGGATTGGGTAAAACCATTTATAAAAGAGGTCAAACAAGTAAAACGACGCATAATCCAGGAAAGGTGTGTGCATGAATATGAGTGGGACCGTGTTGAAGTTGGAATAGAAGAAGATATGGAAAGTATATGTATTTGCAAATTTTGCGGACACTTGTTAAAATAATTATAAAAAGTATTTTATAATTTACTTCAGAAAATGCTTATTCAAATACTTTTGAATGGTGAAGTGTGTAATTTTTTCATTACGCGCCTCTTCACCAAGAATCTTCCATAGATTCTCATCTGGTACAATGTTCTGTCTATTCTCCGGATTCTCCAACTCCTTCTCCTTAATATACTTGTTCAAATACTGGGTAATCTCAATTCGCGAAATTAACTCACCCTCTTTTCGCCCCATAAACTCGCACATCTCTGGTGTAACTTTGGAAGAAACTGCAAACCCACACGGCTTTCGCTCCTTCTTCTCTGGCTTCTTTTCCTTCTTTATTGACATCTCGACAGCGTGCGACAACTTTTTTGCTTTCTTCTCTAAATTATTAAACATCTCTTTCATCTCGCTAATTTGTGTATTCAATTCAGTCAAGCTTGCCATCATTTTTTCAATATTTTTACTCATTGTATATCCATTTATATAGACGTGTGTTTATATAGTTTTGCAATTTATATACTTATGTATCTCTACACGTTTTAGTATGAAAATTGTGTAATACAATTGTATAAATATACCACACAATAAACATATTACATAGAATCGACCTGAAATTTGCAAAAATCCAGTTTCGATATATTTGTGCATTACGTCTGCATATAATGCAACTCGGATTGCGATTAAGCCATATTTGCATACACCGTTTATGTGTATGGACTGTACAATTGCAATCAAAATATAGACGTTTGTAATTGACTAAATACATATGGTCTTGGTCATATGACCAACACGGTTCTAAACAAATATAACAAATGTTGCGCATTTGTTATATAAAAATAAAAAAAAAGATTTTTTTTAACTACATATTATTATCCAGCTATATTTTACAAATCCGTCTGATTTTTTTATTGTTTTTGAAATATATCCAGCGTAGTTATCAGTATGTTTAGGTTGAATAAATGTTATTTCAGATGTCCAGTATTCGTGTAACTCTAATTTTCTATCAATATGCGTTATTATATTGTTTTCCAATTTTACAGAAATATTTTTTCTGCGTAGGTCTGCACGTACATATCCGGGACAGTATGACAATATATTATCAACAATTTCTTCGGGAAGATGTGACATTTTATTATTGTAGTTAAAATTTGTTTATGTTTATTATAAAAATTGAAAAATGTTTTAGAAGAAATAGTGATCCACAATGGATGTGGAATTGTCAAGAAATATTCATTTAGTGGATTGCTGATATAATTTTTGGATTGTTGTTTTCATTACATGAAAGCGATTTTTAAAAGTTTTTTTTAGTTTGATGTAAATTTCTTCAGTTTTTAAATTAATCAAAACATTCACCTGGGACACAATTAGTTCTTTTTTGTGTTTGCAAAATTCTTCATAAGCCGACGCCGGCGAATGTGAGCCAGATTTTAACAATTCCATAATAAATATATCAATTTGTTCCAAGAATTGCGGACACAAAGATATATATTGTTTGCGCGGAACTTCTTCCGTCTTCTCTTGTTTCTTGCGAAAATAGTATCGCGCA
>Ga0315906_10010297_pt1 | contig 10997 bp, 9 predicted proteins | sample LakEriMetagenome_4_FD_203526 | JGI IMG/M metagenome (GOLD analysis project Ga0315906, IMG submission 203526) | Freshwater fungal communities from buoy surface, Lake Erie, Ohio, United States - Buoy 2 MA122 | ecosystem: Environmental > Aquatic > Freshwater > Lake > Lake biofilm | place: USA: Lake... | reverse complement strand
CTCGAAGTGCAGAGCACGGAGGAGGAAGGCTCGCTGTGGCACCTGCGCTATCCCCTCGAAAACGGGAACGGATATCTCGTCGTGGCCACGACGCGTCCCGAGACGATGTTGGGCGATGCCGCCGTCGCCGTGCACCCCGGCGACGAACGCTTCGCACACCTGATCGGTCAGCGCGTCACACTGCCGATCGCGAATCGCTCGATTCCGATCATCGCCGACGAGTACGTGGACCCCGCCTTCGGTTCGGGCTGCGTGAAGATTACGCCAGCACACGATTTCAACGATTACGAGGTTGGGCTGCGGCACGACTTGCCGCAGATCAACATTTTCACGCCTGATGCACACCTCAACGAGCACGCACCTGTTCATCTGCAGGGCCTAGATCGCTTTGCGGCACGTACGCGCATCGTCGAGGAACTCACCGCAGCGGATCTGCTCGAACGTATCGACAAGCACACGCTGATGGTGCCGCGCGGAGATCGCTCCGGTGCGGTAATCGAGCCGTACATGACTGATCAATGGTACGTGCGCATTCAGCCGCTCGCCGATCCGGCGATCGACGCCGTGCGCTCCGGCCAGATTCGCTTCGTGCCGGAGAATTGGACGAAGACCTACTTCGAGTGGATGCGCAACATCAAGGATTGGTGCATCAGTCGCCAGCTATGGTGGGGTCATCGCATTCCGGCCTGGTACGACGACGCCGGCCGAGTCTACGTCGGGCGTTCCGAAGCTGAGGTGCGTGCGCGGCACGCGCTACCTGCCGAGTGCGCGCTGCGTCAGGACGAAGACGTGCTCGACACCTGGTTCTCCTCGGCGCTCTGGCCGTTCTCGACACTGGGTTGGCCGGATGACACGGCAACTCTTAAGCGGTTCTATCCGACGTCGGTGCTGGTCACCGGGTTCGACATCATCTTCTTCTGGGTCGCCCGCATGATCATGATGGGCCTCAAGTTCATGGACGAGGTCCCGTTTCGGGAGGTCTACGTCCATGGCCTGATCCGTGACTCGGAAGGCCAGAAAATGTCGAAGTCCAAGGGCAATGTGATCGACCCGCTCGACATCGTCGATGGCATTGCCCTCGAGGACCTGGTGCGCAAGCGAACCACGGGCCTGATGCAACCCCGGCTCGCCCCGAGCATCGAAAAAGCCACCCGCAAGGCCTTCCCGGACGGGATCGACGCCTTCGGCACCGACGCGCTGCGCTTCACGTTCGCCTCGCTCGCGACCCAAAGTGCGGACCTGCGCTTCGACTTGGCCCGCGTTGGCGGCTATCGCAACTTCTGCAACAAGCTGTGGAATGCCTCGCGTTTCGTGCTGATGATGCTTGAGGACACCGCTGCCACGACAGCGGCCACCTCGCCCGCCGCCGCCAGCGTGGCAGACCGATGGATCGTCTCGCGGCTCGGGCAGACGCTCGACGCCGTCGACCAGGCCTTTACGGAATACCGCTTCGACTTTGCGGCTTCGGCGCTCTACGAGTTCACCTGGTATGAGTTCTGTGACTGGTACCTGGAGCTGACCAAACCCATCCTGCAGGGAGAAGGCGTCAGCGAGGAAGCCAAGCAAGCCACCCGCCAAACGCTGCACCGCGTGCTCGAGGCCCTGTTGCGTGCGCTGCACCCGCTGATGCCCTTTATCACCGAAGAGATCTGGCAACGCGTCCGCGCCGCCTCAGGCGCCGAAGAAGATGCCGCAGCCACCATCATGACGGCGCGCTGGCCCAAGGCCAGCGATTGGCCGCGCGACACGGCCGCCGAAGCTGACGTAGAGTGGATCAAGACCTTCGTGCTCGGAATTCGGCAGATCCGCGGCGAGATGGACATCAGCCCCTCACGCAAGCTCCCGGTACTGCTCGATCAAGCGAACCACGATGACCTCGCGCGCCTTGCCACCCACGAGACGTACCTCGCTCGACTCGCCGGGACCGAATCGATCCGCGTGCTGCCTGCCGGGGCGGTGGCCCCTCCCTCGGCGATTTCCGTCATCGGCGGAATGCGGGCATTCGTGCCGATGGCCGGATTGATCGATCCTCAGGCCGAGGTCTCACGGCTCGAGAAGCGCATCGGCAAGACACGGGATGAGATCAAACGCGCGCGCACCAAGCTGTCGAACGAGAACTTCGTGCGCAACGCGCCGGCCGACGTCGTCGCCCAAGAGCAGGCCCGGGTGACGGATTTCGAACGCACGCTCTCGAGCCTCGAAGAGCAGCTCGATCGCGTCAAACAGCTGCTCTGACCGCCATGCTCCGCCTTCTCGTCGTCGTCGTTTTACTGCTGGGTCTACTGTGGTGGCTGCGTCGCCGTCGGCGCAGACGTAGCGCACAGGAATCCACCCTGGCCTGCGATCCGACCGCGGTGCTGCAAAGTAATGTCCACCTCTATCGCCGACTGCCGCCCGCCTTGCAGGCGCGCTTGTTGCCGAGAATGGAGGAGTTCATCCGCAGGATTCCCTTCACTGGGGCGCGAGACCTGCAGGTCACCGACGACATGCGTGTCATCGTCGCAGCGCAAGCCTGCATTCCGACACTCGGCAGTGACGAGTACCCCTTCGATGCACTGCATGGCATCACGCTGCATCCAGACGAGTTCGTCGTCGAGGAACAGGACGAGGACGAGAGCACAGGCGTCGTGACGGAGGGCTATCGGGCCCTCTCGGGTCAGTCGCTCGACACCGATCGCGTGGTGCTGTCCTGGCGCGATGTGCAGGATGCCGAAACACGGGAAGACGGCTACAACGTCGTCATCCACGAAATCACCCATTTCCTCGAAGCAAGCCGGCCGGGTGGAGATGCTGCCGCGCATGCGGCGCTTGCAGCGAGCCATGCGGAGCTGTGCCGCGCCGTCGACCGTGGCGAGCCCACCTTGCTGGATCCCTATGGTGCCGAGGATCTGACCGAATTCCTCGCCGTGGCAGCGGAGTTTTTCTTCGAGCGCCCACGCGATCTGCGCGAACAGCACCCGACCTTGTACGTGCTGCTTCGCGACTCGTTCCGACTCGACCCTGCCGAGTGGCCCTCTGTCTGAGCCGAAACGGGCCGGGCTAGAACTGGTCGGGGTGAAACGCCATCCGCGCATCGAACGCAGCGCGCAAACGGGGCCAGTCGAGTGCGTGGTCGCCACTGGGCATCATCGGCTCACCGAAAACGATGCGACGACGCGAATAGTCGAGCGCGACCGTGACGATCGGCACGCCCGCTTCGACGGCGATGCGATAATAGCCCTGCTTCCACTGTGACACCTTCTTGCGCGTACCTTCCGGCGCCAGCGTGATGACCATTCGCTCCGCCGCGTTCATCGCCGTCACGGACGCGCCGACCACGTTACCGGCGTGCGCGCGATCGATGGCCACCGCGCCAAAGTGTCGCCCGAGCGCAGCCCACGGCCAGCGCAAGGCGGTATGTTTGACGAACCACGAACTGTGCAGACGCAGACCTAGATAGGCCAGAAAGCCCACCACGAAATCCCAGTTCGAGGTGTGCGGAGCCACGATCAAGACGAACTTGCGCAGGTTAGGCAGGTTCCCCTCGACGCGCCACCCGCCGAGCGCAAGACCCAAGAGGCCCACCCAGCGCCGCCAGAGACTGCGCACCTGCGGCACCTCCGCAGGCAGTTGGGGAATACGACTCCCGCTCATGCGTGCCCCGCGGTGCTACGACGTGACTCCGGGACCCACCACAGCAACACGCCGCCGAGCAAGAACAGCACGACCAGCGAGGCGATCGACAATCGCGAGTTTCCGGTGAGCAGGGCGACCGTACCGATCAATAGTGGCCCGACGAAACTGCCGAACTTGCCCATCATGTTGTAGAAGCCGAAGAACTCACCGGCTTTACCTTCGGGAACGAGCCGACCGAAGAAGGATCGCGACAGGCTCTGCACGCCACCTTGCACAAGACCCACTACGACAGCCAACGCGAAGAATTCCGGGACGGAGTCTAGAAAGTACCCGTACACGGTGGCCGCCAAGTACACCGCGATGCACAGCAGGATCCCGCGCTTGGCGCCGATGCGATTACCGAGTGCACCTAACGCCAGCGCTGACGGAAAGGCGACGAACTGCGTCAGAAGTAACGCCGCGAGCAAACTCGAACTTGGCAAGCCAAGCGCCACGCCGTAGTCCACCGCCATGGTATAGATCGTGTGCACGCCGTCGATATACAGCCAGTAAGCCAAGAGGAACAGAGAAATGTCCCGATAGCGCGCAACTTGCCGAATGGTGCCGCCGAGTGATCGCAATCCATCCCGTGCGGCGACGTAGAGACTGACCGACGGGCCCTCCACCGCACGCTCGCGCACATTGCGGGCGAGCGGCAGCATGAACACGAACCACCATACCGCGACGCTGAGGAACGACCACTGGACCGCCTCAGCGGCTCCATCGAGACCGAACCACTGCGGCTTGAGGGTCATCAGCACGTTGAGTGAGAACAGCACGCCACCGCCGAGGTAACCCATGGAGTAGCCGAAGGCCGAGACCCGATCGAGATCGCGCTCCTCCGCCACATCGAGCAACAGCGAGTCGTAGAAAATATTGCTCGCGTTGAAACCAATGCAGCCCATCATGAAACATGCGGCGGCCCACCACCATTCGCCTGACCCAATGAAGCCGAGCGCGGCCGTGCCGATGACGCCGAACAAGGTCCAGCCAACGAGCTGGCGCTTGCGCCCCGCCGAGCGATCGGCGATTGCACCGAGCACCGGAGCAAGCACAGCCACGATCAGCCCCGCTACGCCGTTGGCAAAACCGAGCCGCGAAGTACTGACGGTGGGATCGACACCCGTACTCCAATATTGCTGAAAGAAGACCGGGAAAAACCCAGCCAGCACGGTGGTGGCGAAGGCCGAATTGGCCCAGTCGTACAGCGCCCAGGACACGGTATCGCGGCGCTTGTACGGGCTCGTCATTTCAGTTGGCCTGCTCGCGTGTTTCCCGAAACGTGATTCCCGGCCAACGCTCGATGATCAGACCGAGATTGACCCTAGTGGGAGCAAGATATACGAGTGCGCCGCTGTGATCCACCGCGAGGTTCTCGTACGCCTTGGCGCGAAACTCCTCCAGCATTTTGTCGTCCGCGCATTGCACCCAACGGGCCGTGTGAACGCCGATCGGTTCGAAGGCGCATTGCACCGCGTACTCGTCCTGCAAGCGGAATGCGACCACTTCGAACTGCAGTTGACCGACCGCACCCAGGATCTGGTCGTTATTGCGCAATGGACGGAACAACTGAGTGGCGCCCTCCTCGCACAATTGCCCGAGACCCTTGGAGAGGGCCTTCATCTTCAGCGGATCCTTGAGCACGGCACGACGGAACATTTCCGGTGCGAAATTCGGTATGCCCGTGAAGCCGAGCTCCTCACCTTCGGTGAACGAGTCGCCGATGTTGATCGTGCCGTGATTGTGCAAGCCGATGATATCGCCCGCGTAGGCCTCATCGGCCGCCGAGCGATCAGAGGCCAAGAAGGTCAGCGCATCGGCGATACGCACGTCCTTGCCGAGACGTACGTGTCGCATTTTCATGCCACGGCTGTATCGGCCCGAGCACAGCCGCAAGAACGCGATTCGGTCGCGGTGCGCCGGGTCCATATTGGCCTGGATCTTGAACACGAAACCGGTGAGCTTCGCTTCATCGGGCTGCACCATGCGCTGTCGCGTGGCCCGAGGCAACGGACCCGGTGCGAAGCGCGTGAAGGACTTGAGCAACTCCTCGACCCCAAAGTTCGCGATCGCCGAGCCGAAGAACACGGGCGTCTGCCTGCCCGCGCGGTACGCGGCCAGATCGAAGGCTTGCGTTGCGCCACGCACGAGCTCGATCTCTTCATCGAAGGCCGCAGCAGAATCACCGAGAAGTTCCCGACCTTCTGCACTGTGCAGACCCTCGATGACCACGTTCTCGCCGACTCGGCCGCGCTCGCCCGCCTCGTAGACGTAGATGCGGTCCTCGCCGAGGTGGTAAATCCCCTTCAGCTCGCGACCCATACCAATGGGCCAGGTGACGGGCGCCGTCGCGATGCCGAGCACGCGTTCGATTTCGTCGAGCAACTCGATGGGCGCACGTCCATCGCGATCGAGCTTGTTGATGAATGTCATGATCGGCGTGTCGCGCAGGCGACAGACCTCCATCAACTTGATGGTGCGTTCCTCGACGCCCTTGGCACAGTCGATGACCATCAACGCCGAGTCGACGGCGGTCAGGGTGCGATACGTGTCTTCCGAAAAATCCTCGTGCCCCGGCGTATCGAGCAGATTGACGATGCACTCGTTGTACGGAAACTGCATCACCGAGGACGTCACGGAAATGCCACGCTGCTGTTCGAGTCGCATCCAATCGGAAGTGGCGTGGCGCGCCGCCTTGCGCCCCTTGACGGTACCGGCGAGCTGGATCGCACCCCCGAACAACAGCAACTTCTCGGTCAGCGTGGTTTTGCCCGCATCCGGATGGGAAATGATCGCAAACGTGCGCCGACGCGCGACTTCTTCGACGAGATTCACCGCTGCACCGCCGTCGTTACAAAGAAAGCCGCATCACGATCGCATCCTCGCGACCGTGTTCAGCCTGGTAGTAGCCGCGGCGTACGCCGATCTGCTGCATACCGAGTGAGTGATAGAGACGCACGGCGATCGGGTTGCTCGGCCGAACCTCGAGAAACAGATCGTGCGCTCCTGCGGATCGAGCCAGATCGATGAGGTGCAGCATCAAGTGTCGCCCGAGACCCCGAAAACGAAAACCCGCGTGCACGCACACGTTGAGCACGTGCGCCTCGCCGGCCCCCACGCTCAGGATGCCGTAGCCGACGAACAGGTCGTCGAGTTCGGCGACGCGACAGATGTATCCCGCACGCAGACAGTCGCGGAAGATCCCCTCGCTCCACGGGAACGCATAGGCCAAACGCTCGGTGGCGACGACATCAGCGACGTCGCTCTCGAGCATGCGACGCATCATCAGGCGCGGCATCGGCAGGTTTTGGGCGGCGGTGGCCATCAGCGAAGCTCAGCGTGTATCCGACGGGCGTATTTCAGATCTTCCCAGGCCTTGCGCTTCTCGGCAGGCGTGCGCAGCAGGTAGGCCGGATGATACGTGACTACCACCGGGGTGTTGAGGGGCGGCGCCGCATGGACGCTGCCGCGCAATGCGCCGAGCGGCTGATCCGTGCCGAGCAGGCTCTGCGCGGCGACCCGACCGAAGGCGAGAATCAGACGCGGACGCACCTGCCGTATCTGCTGGTGCAGGTAAGGGAGGCACTCGGCGATCTCGGCGGACGACGGGTCACGATTATCCGGCGGACGACACTTGAGGATGTTCGCAATGAACACGCTCTCGCGGGTAAGGCCGATCGCAGCCAACATCGCATTGAGCAACTGACCCGCCGCGCCGACGAACGGCTCGCCCCGTGCATCCTCCTCAGCGCCCGGCGCTTCGCCCACGACCATCCATTCGGCCTGTCGATCGCCGACACCGAACACCGTCTGCGTACGGCAGGCATGAAGACCACAGCGCTGGCAGGAAGCGACCGACTGCTGCAGGGTCGCCCATTCGTCTGCGACCGAGATTACCTCGCCGGAGCCGACCGTCGGCGCCTCAGCAATGTCCGCAGCGGGCTGGACGCGGCGCGTCCATTCGTCGATGCCTAGCGCCTGCAGATACTGGCTGCGTCGGCCGCGCTCAACCATGACCGGCGGGCGACTCACCCGGCCCGCGTGGTCCGCCGCGGCGCAGCCGACGCACGAGCCACATAAATGGCGCCGACAGCGCGTAGCAGGAATACAGGAACAGCAGCATCGGCGAGGGCTGGACGGCGACGAGCGCGAGCGAGATCGGCACGATGACGAAATAGAAGAACTTCACGCGGGCGTTCCAGTCGATCTGCTTGACGCTGGTGTACGGAAAACTCGACACCATCAACCCGCCTGCAATCAGGCACACCGAGAACGTCAGACTGAGCCCAAGCAGACCCGGATCGGTCCACTCGCTGGAAAACCATACAAACGCCGACACGAGACCTGCAGCGGAGGGACTGGGCAGACCCTCGAAGTAGCGCTTGTCGAGGGAGGCCGCGCGGGCATTGAAGCGCGCGAGTCGCAGTGCCGCACACACGGCATAGATGAACGATGCGATCCAGCCGAAGCGACCCCAGGCATCGCCATACTCCGAGATGGCGGCGAAACCCCACTGGTAGGCGACCAGAGCCGGCGCAACGCCGAAAGACACCATGTCCGCGAGGCTGTCGTACTCCTTGCCAAACACGGACTCGGTGCCCGTCCAGCGGGCCACCCGGCCGTCCATGCCATCGAAAATCATGGCCACGAAAAGCGCCAAGCCTGCCGCGCTGAAATCCCCGTTGATGGCCGATACGATGGCGAAAAAACCGCAGGCCAGGCACGCCGTGGTCAGCAGATTCGGCAACAAGTAAATGCCACGGCGAGTGGGGACGGGACGGGGTTCAGGCGCTGTCGAAGGATCGTTCACCAGCCCATCATAGGGGCGCAAACCTTTCGGGACAATCGCCGCCCCCGTAACATGACGCCCCTCGCACCCAGCCGGAGCCGCCCTCAGTCATGCGTTGGTCCAGATATCCGATCAATACCGTCAAGGAAACCCCCTCGGAAGCCGAGGTCATCAGCCACCAGCTGATGCTGCGGGCAGGGCTGATTCGGCGCCTCGCCGCAGGCATCTATACGTGGACACCGCTCGGACTGCGCAGTCTGCGCAAGGTCGAAACGATCATCCGCGAGGAAATGGATCGCGCCGGAGCGCTCGAGGTGCTGATGCCGGCCGTGCAGCCTGCGGAGTTATGGCAAGAGTCGGGACGCTGGGAGCAATACGGACCCGAACTGCTGCGCCTGAAGGATCGACACCAGCGTGACTTCGTCATCGGCCCGACACACGAGGAAGTCATCACCGACCTCGCGCGCCGTGAATTGAAAAGTTACCGGCAACTGCCGGTGAACTTCTACCAGATCCAGGTGAAGTTCCGCGACGAGATCCGGCCGCGATTCGGCGTGATGCGCGGTCGCGAATTCATCATGAAAGACGCCTACTCGTTCCACGCCTCGCAGGAGTCGCTGCAGCAGGGATACGATGTGATGCGCGAAGCCTACGTGCGCATGTTCAAGCGCATGGGCCTCGAGTTTCGTCCGGTCAAGGCTGACACCGGCTCGATCGGCGGCACGGCATCGGAGGAATTCCAGGTGCTCGCCGATTCCGGCGAAGACGCCATCGCCGTCTCGGATGGGGCCGATCAGTACGCGGCGAACCTCGAGCTCGCGCCTGCCCTGCCCCCATCGGCGCCACGCGCCGCAGCACTCGAGACGCTCACCAAGGTCGCCACACCCGGCTGTCGCACGATCGAGCAACTCTGCAGCTTCATGAGCGTGCCGGCGACGCAGACGCTGAAGTTGCTGATGGTCGAGGGCAGCGAGGGCGGCGTGGTCGCGATCTTGCTGCGCGGCGATCACGAATTGAACGTCATCAAGGCACAGAAGCTGCCGGGCGTAGCGACGCCCCTGCGCATGGCGGCACGCGAGGCGGTCATCGCTGCGACCGGCTGTGAGCCCGGTTACCTCGGCCCGATCGGCCTGCGCTGCCCGGTCTATGCCGATCACGCGGCCGTGGCGCTGGCGGATTTCATCTGCGGAGCGAACGAACTCGATCAGCACTATCGCGGCGTGAACTGGCAACGCGATCTGCCTGAGCCAACCGCGGTCGACGTACGTAACGTCGTGGCGGGCGACCCGAGCCCGGGTGGCAACGGAACGCTCAGTATCCGGCGCGGCATCGAGGTGGGCCACATCTTCCAACTCGGTCGCAAGTACAGCGAAGCGATGCAGGCCTCCGTGCTCGACGAAGCAGGTAAACCCGTCACGATGTACATGGGGTGCTACGGCATCGGCGTCACGCGCATCGTCGCCGCAGCGATCGAGCAAAACCATGATGCCGCCGGCATCCTCTGGCCCGAGCCACTCGCACCGTTCGACGTCGTGCTGGTGCCGCTCAACGCGGCCAAGTCGCCTCGCGTTCAGGCGATGGCCGAATCGCTGTACGAGCAACTCCTCGCGCGCGGTGTCGAGGTCCTGCTCGACGATCGCGATGCCCGACCGGGCGTGAAGTTCGCCGACGCCGAGCTGATCGGCATCCCGCATCGCCTCGTCATCTCCGATCGCGGCATCGATTCGGGAAACCTCGAATATCGCCATCGACGCGCAGCCGACAACGAAGCCTGGCCTGTGGCCGAGGTGATCGACCGCCTGCTCGCTCGTCGAAACACCCACCCGAGCGCCACGCCATGACACCGTCCGTGGAGATCCTCGTCGTGTACTACTCGCGCCATGGCGCGACCGCAGAACTCGCGCGTCAGGTGTGCCGCGGCATCGAGTCCGTGACCGGAGCCAGCGCGTGTCTGCGCAGCGTGCCACCCGTCTCGGCCGAGAACGAGCGGCCGGTCACGCTGGTGCCCGAAGCCGGCGCACCCTGGGCAATGGCGGATGATCTGCGCCGTTGTGATGGGCTGCTGATCGGCAGTCCTACGCGGTTCGGCAACATGGCTGCGCCGCTCAAATATTTCCTCGACGGGACGAGTGCGCTGTGGGCCGCCGGCGCCCTCGCCGGCAAACCCGCCGGTGCGTTCACGGGCAGCAGCAGCCTGCATGGCGGACAGGAGAGCACCCTGCTGTCGATGATGATTCCGCTGCTGCACCACGGCATGTTGATCGTCGGCGTGCCCTACTCCGAAGCCGCCTTGTCGACCACGCGCTCAGGAGGCACGCCCTACGGCGCCTCACACCTCACGCCGCATGGCACGGCTGTGCAGTTGCGCGACGAAGAGAAGCTGATTGCCCAGGCGCACGGTGCGCGAGTCGCAGAGGTGGCGCTCGCGATCAAGGCCCATCGAGCAGCGCACGCACGAAAGGGACCGTGAGGCGTCGCTGCGCCGACAGCGAGGCCACGTCGATGTCATCGAGCAGTCGACACAGGCTCGCCATGTCGCGAGGCGAACGCCGCA
>Ga0315906_10010296_pt1 | contig 10998 bp, 11 predicted proteins | sample LakEriMetagenome_4_FD_203526 | JGI IMG/M metagenome (GOLD analysis project Ga0315906, IMG submission 203526) | Freshwater fungal communities from buoy surface, Lake Erie, Ohio, United States - Buoy 2 MA122 | ecosystem: Environmental > Aquatic > Freshwater > Lake > Lake biofilm | place: USA... | reverse complement strand
TTGTTCAAATAAGCAGGGTTGGTTGGATTTGAAAAGTCGTAAACTCGAATTCCATCGTAACCGCAATTCAGAATAGCCAAATTATCTCGAACGTAAATATCGTGCACATCTTGAATTTCCTCTGGACTTTGCCACAGAAGGGCTGGATTTGTTGGATCGGATAGTGAATAGACACGAAGCGGAATCATAGATGATTCAATATTGTTAATGACTGGAGTAACTTGGCACATGAACAATAACTCATTCAACGAATCGACAAATAGATTATGCGTTTTTCCAAACAAGTTGTTTCTTAAATCCGCAACTAGATGAACCGAATCTGGTAAATACGATACATCAATGATTTGTAAACTGCTCGGTCCGTCATCACAAACGGCGTAAACGTAATTCTTAAAATGTTTGTATTCCCGATTGATAGCTTGGGAGGAAACAAAACTGCTAGAAACAAAATCAATGAATTTGAATTTATCGGTTTCTGTTAACTCAAAGAAATGAGCTCCTTCAGTTGAACCAATGATTCCATATTCCCTTCCAGCTTGTTCAAAAGCCCAACATCCACTATATCGAACTTGACTTGTATTAGTTAGAAGAGTATCCGAAAACCATTGATCCAAAAGAGTTACATTCTTAATCTCTTGCGCTGAAAATTGAAAAAGGAAGAAACAAAACACGAAAGTTAGAAACTTCATGTTGTAAAAATAAAGTAAAATGGAATTGAAAGCACTTGATCTTAGTAGCGAATGCTCAAGTTGCTGTATTTCGTAAACGATTTACCGCTCAAATCTTTTGCCGTAATGAAATAAACGTAATTTCCTACAGAAGCTTTTTCTCCATTCAAAGTTGTTCCATCCCAATTAAAGTCCAAATCGGTCGAACTAAAAATTGTTTTTCCCTTTTCATCCAAAAGCACTAATGAAAAGTCAGTAAGATCAACTTTTGGAATTGTAAAAAAGTCATTATTTCCATCACCATTAGGCGTAAATACGTTTGGTAAGCTGATTTTAATGTCACTTTGAATTGGAGATTGCTTTGAATTTGGATTTTGATTCGAGATGACATTTTCAACTTTCGGGTTAGTATTATCTTCCAGAGGCGGAATTAAATCTTTAACTTCTTTCGAGTCTATGCCTTTAAATTCAGAAATGGAATTGTTCGGAGTGGCATCAAAGGGATTTTCATCTGTTTCAAAATTGAACGCAGGTTCAGGTGTCAACAATTTATATTTATCAACGCTCGTTTTAATTTGAACATCTGAAAATTTAGGTTGGTTAATTTCCTTAATTCGTGACTCTTCTTTCGTTTCAACAACGGATGGTTTTTCAATTTTTGTAGTTTCTTGTTCAGGTTTTATTTCATTTTCTGAATTCGAAACCGCAAACCAAATTCCCGTCCCAACAGCCGCTGTTAATGATGTTCCAATAATTAATTTGGCAATTAATGATAAACCAGTTGAAGCAGCAGACGCACCAATGGAAGAAGAAACTGCAGACCAAATTTCAGGACGAACTGGCGTCTCTAAATTGGACAGTTTTTCTTGAAACAAATCTTTAATAAAATCCTTTTCTTCCATTTTATCTTTTTTCAATGCGATCTCTCAAATAGGCCCGTGCTCTCAAATATTGAGATTTTGATGTGCTTTCCGTGATTCCAAGATGCGAGGCAATTTCTTGATGTGAATAACCTTCGACTGCGAACATGTTGAAGACGATTCGATAACCATCAGGCATTCGTTGAATTAAATTCATCAGATCTTCAGCCATCAAATTTTCGGCGATGAAACTGTTTTGATCTAATTTATATTCAACTTCTTCAGCCTGGACGTCATTCAAAAACTTTGAATTTTTTCGAATTTGATCCAAGCATGAATTCACAACAATTCTTCGAATCCAACCTTCCAAAACACCTTCATATTTGAAATCAGGAAGTTTGGAGAAAATTTTCACGAATGAATCTTGCAGTGCATCTTCAGCCTCTTCCGTTTTTTTCATGTAACGCAAACAAACCGAGAACATCTTTTGGGCAAATTTGTCAAACAACGCTTTTTGAGCCCGAGAATTACCCTTAATACACTGACGAACTAATTCGTAATCCTCCATGACTCAAATAAGATGACTTTTATAGTTGCGAAAAGTTGCATTGGTTTCATAAATTCCCTTTTAATTAGGTAATTTCGTTTTGTAAAATAAATCTTTTATGCGATTGGTTGTATTGTTTTCTTTGATTTTTATGGTTCAAATTTCCTTATGTCAGGGATTGAAATCGATTAAAGGTGGATTATGGAAAGGTGAACTTGCGATGAATGATCGCTTATTTATTCCTTTTTCGATTAATTTTTCCTTCCCAAAAAATAAAATTCAAATGGAAATTATTAATTCAGATGAACGTCTGAAAATGAGGTTAAAATCAGAAAATGATTCCATTACCGCTTTTTTTCCTGAATCTGAAGCGTATTTAAAATTCAAATTAGCACAAAACAATTCAGAAATGAGAGGTTATTGGGTAAATCCCAACAAAAAAACGATTGTAAAAATTCCTTTTAATGCATGGCAAATTAATGAAATCATCCAGATGGCATCAAATACCTCCAATATTTCTGGGAGATGGAAAACAACATTCAGTCCCAATTCGAAAGAGCAGGAGAACGCCGTTGGAATCTTTGAACAAACAGCTGGCACAATCAAAGGGACTTTTTTGACAGAAACAGGTGATTATCGATACCTCGGTGGAACTATTGGAAACAGTAAATTTCAAATGTCGACTTTTAATGGTTCATGGGCTTTTTTATTTGAAGGGAAAATGGTTGGTGATTCGATTTATGGCAATTTTTACAGTGGAAAAAGTTACCAAACAACTTGGCTTGCAGTAAAAGATGAACAAGCAAAATTGACGGAGGAAACTAGTTTAACCTATGTTGTAAACGATCAATCATTTCAATTTGATAAGGTTGTTGACTTAAAAGGAAAACCATTTCGATTTCCAAACTCAAAACTGGAAAATAAGGTTGTCGTTTTTCAAATTATGGGAACGTGGTGCCCCAACTGCATGGATGAAACAAAAATGTTGAATTCAATTTATGAGCAATATAACTCAAAGGGATTGGAAATCATTTCATTAGGATACGAAGTTGGCACAAATCAAAAGCAGCAAATCAATCGTTTGAAAGCATTTAAAAAACGTTTGGGGGTGAAATACGGTGTTCTCTTAGCTGGAACAAACGACAAGATTGTTGCCTCATCTCAATTTCCAATGTTAAATGGAATTATGAGTTTCCCAACTTCAATAATCGTTGATCGGAAAGGAAAAATTCGATATATTCACACGGGTTTTAGCGGTCCTGCCACAGGAGAAGAATATGAGAAACTTCAAGGAAAATTTCAGTCCGAAATAGAAGAATTATTAAATGAGAAATAATCTTGTTGGTTAACTTTGTAACATGAAACGAGTTTTATTCTTATTCATCCTTTTCGCAATATGTATTCCGGTAGGTTATTTCTTAATCAAACCAAAAGATAAAAAAGATTTGCCGATTATCAACCCAATTGACGTTCAAGAAGAAATGGTTGATCCAGAGATGTTACGTATCGGTCAAGGACATACGGTTGGCAATTTTAGCTTTCAAAATCAAGATAATAAAACCATTACTCAGAAAGATGTAAAAGGTAAAATTTATGTTGTAGAATATTTTTTCACGACTTGTAAAAGTATTTGTCCAATTATGAACCAGCAAATGAAGCGTGTTCAATTGGCTTTTGAGGATAATCCGAATTTCAAAATGTTAAGTTTTACAGTAGATCCCGAAGTTGATTCGGTTGAACAATTAAAACGATACGCCAACTCGCACAATGCTGTTAAAAATCAATGGCATTTTTTAACTGGAAAAAAAGAAGATTTATACGGGTTGGCTAGAAAGTCGTTTTTTGTTCTAAAACCGGCTGAAGTTGCCAATCAAGGTGACGTAGGTAGTGATTTTATACATACGAATAATTTTGTGCTCGTGGATCAAAAAAAACGAATTCGCGGATACTACGATGGAACTTCGCAAAAAGAAGTAACTCAACTAATCAGGGATATAAATCAATTATTTGAAGAGTAATTTCTACTTGCTCCTTCCGCATTTTTCATAACATTTTCAGCGTATCTTGTAATTCCGTATCTTTGTAATACCTTATGAAAGCAAAGAAAAATAATTCGCCCAAAGAAAATGCTTCTGTGAAGAAACCATCGGCGAAAGGAACGACGGAAACCAAGAAATCGGTTACCGATCGAGACAAAAGAAAATACATCGACTTTAAAATAAAAGTCAAAAAAGGTGATCCACTTCCTTCTTTTCGAGAGGATAATATTCGACTGAACAAATACTTATCTAATGCTGGCGTTTGTTCCAGACGAGAAGCTGATGTATTGATTCAAACCGGTGTTGTTTCTGTGAATGGAAAAATTGTAACGGAGCTAGGTTATAAAATTCAACCTGGTGATGTTGTTCAATACGATGGCGAAACTATCAATGCAGAGAAAAAGCGATACGTTTTGCTGAATAAACCAAAGGGATTCATCACTACAATGGATGATCCAGGCGGAAGAAAAACGGTAATGACTTTAGTCAGTAAGGCTTGTCGTGAACGTGTTTATCCGGTTGGACGATTGGATCGTGAGACAACAGGGCTTTTACTTTTTACAAACGATGGGGATATGGCGAAAAAGCTTACTCATCCGAGGTATCAAGCGCGAAAATTGTATCACGTTGAATTGCATAAGCCTGTTAACAGAGAGGATATGGAAAAACTGTTAAAAGGCGTCGATCTTGAAGATGGAAAAACGAGAGTTGATAAAGCAGAATATGTTGATGATGCATCCTCCCGTGAGATAGGCGTGGAGCTGCATTCTGGAAAAAATAGAATTGTTCGTCGTTTGTTTGAAGCATTAGGATACAATGTTATAAAGCTTGATCGCGTTCAATTCGCCGGTTTAACAAAAAAGGATCTTCCTAGAGGGATGTATAGACACTTGACCGAACAAGAAGTAGCTTTTTTAAAAATGACGAAATGAAATTGATTTTTTTTGTAATCGGTTTTTTGCTTTTGCTTTCATCTTGCTCGTCAAATTCTGAAAAGTTTAAAAGCTTAAATCCAAATTCTGAATATTTCTACCCAATAGATACAATCCCAAAAGTATATTTATATCGGGATGTTGCTCATGGTTTAGATGAAGAATTTCATCGAATATATACTATTCGTGATAATGCCGGCCCACACATCGTTGTTGAAAGGTATTCAAGTGACGGAAGAATTTTGGATGCGATAAACTATAATGTAGATTCATTAGTTGTGTTTGATCAAATGGTTGTTGATCGTTTTCAAAAAAAGGAAAAAGCATACATTTATAAAAACCAACTTTTCCCTATGAATTTGAAAAACCAAGTCTGGTATTCCATAAAATTCAAAGGAGTTGTTGATTCAACATTAATTCTACGTGAATTAAAAAGAAAATTCAAAAAGAATAAACTGCTAACGGTAATGGATGATGAACAAGCGGATGCCCTTGTTTTTGAAGATGTTGTAAGACAAACAGTTTTAAACCCATTTACTAAAAAGGAGCAAGCTTATCAAGCGAAACAGCTAAGTTATTTTGCTAAAGGTTTCGGATTAGTTGAATGGCATAGTTTAGATAAAAAAGTTAATTTTCGTTTAGAACAAATTCTTTCCCAGCAAGAATTTGTGAAAATTATTGCGCCATGAAACAGGTTTTAATTTTACTACTTATTTTCTCTTCTTCAGTTTGTTTTTCTCAATATCGAAAATCGAAAGCAAAGCGTTCTTGGTCTGCTGGAACCATGTTTTTTTATTGGGGATATAATCGTAGTTTTTATTCGAAGAGTAATATCAATTTCAATGGGACTGGTTATAATTTTACTTTAAATGATGCTAAAGCGGTTGATAGACCATCTAAAGAAATTGGAACTTATTTATCGCCACAAAAAATTACAATTCCTCAGTTTAATGTTCGTGTAGGTTATAATGTTAGAAATAATTGGGCAATTTCAATTGGATATGATCATATGAAATATGTTTTAATGGATAATCAACCATACACAATTACAGGATATATTAAACCTGGTTTAGATAATGTGACAAATTGGTCAGGCAATTACAATAATGAACCTGTAGTAACTAAAGAGGAAACATTTCATTATGAGAATACCAATGGTTTGAATTACATTCGATTCGAGGTTTCTAGGATTGATCAGTGGATTCGAAGTCAAGGTGGACAATTCGCTTTTTCTACATCTCTTGGATTGAGTTCTGGAGGTATTTTGAGTTTTAATGATTTTACATTTGCTGGAAGAAAAGATGTTCAAACAGTTTCAATGTCAGGAATAGGAATTTCCTCACATTTTGGAGTGAGGTTTGAATTTTGGAGACATTTTTTTATACAAGGCAATAGCGCATTTGGATTCATAAATCAGTTGAATGTCGATACTCGTCCAGATGATTATAATTCGTTTGCAAAGCAAAAGTTTGGTTATACTGCATTTGAGGTTGTAGTGGGAGGATTATTTTATTTTAAGCCAAGAAATGGTTGTGACAGTTGTCCACAATGGGGTAAGTAACATGAAGTTTTTAATTGTTGGCTTAGGTAATCCTGGCTCTGAGTACGAAGAAACACGACATAATATTGGTTTCAAGATTGTTGAAGCTATAGCCAAAGAAATAGGTGATTCGTTTTCATTAAATCGTGCCGCTCATCGCGCTGAAGTAAAGTTTAAAGGGAAAACGCTAGTTTTGATAAAGCCAATTACATTTATGAATTTATCGGGAAAAGCTGTTAATTATTGGCTTCAAGCAGAGAAAATTCCCATTTCAAATTTATTAATTATAACAGACGATATTGCTCTTCCATTTGGGAAATTAAGATTGAAAGGCAAGGGAAGTGATGGTGGTCACAATGGGCTGAAAGATATTCAAGCAACATTAAAATCAACAGATTACGCTAGACTTCGTTTTGGTGTTGGTAACGATTTCCCTAAAGGTAGACAAGCTGATTATGTGTTGGGTCAATGGACCAAGCAAGAGGCACTAGCATTATCGGAGCGCATTGATGTTGCTACAGAATTCATTAAAAGTTTCGCTACCCAGGGTATCGAATTGACAATGACTAATTGGAATGGGAAATAATTTTTTGATTACGTTATTATAAAAATAAAAGGTCAACAACATATGGTTAAAATTGAAGAATGGTTATGATGAATGTATTTTTCTACTAATCTATATTTTCAAACTAAAAATAACCGATTATTAATCGAATTGAGGAGTAAAATAATTGACTAAGAAAAGATATCAAAGCATAAATAACTGGACACTTACAAGTTCTATATATAAAAGAAAAAATCCACCTCGATGATGGATTTTAAGACTCTAATTATCAATAGATTGATAAAAATTACCAAGGTCTTACAGATTTAATAAGTTTCATAGGTCGCAGTTTTAATTTGTATTGTATTTATTAGTTTTTGGCTATATCCTCAGTTTTGCCAACTTTAAATTCTTTTGTCGCAATAATTTCATTTTGATTTTTGAAAACAACTATATACTCTCCTTGTGCTAGATCATTCAAATGAATCTGCTTCGCATTCATCACTGGAATTGAAGGCATAAATAAACCATCTTGATTGTGAATTTCGATTTCTTCAAAACGATTATCATTCCATGCTAATGTGATGGTGCTTTCTTGTTGATTTTTAATCACCTGAATAATAGAAAAAGGATTACTTTCTAACTGTTTCTGTGCTGTTAATTGAAGGTTGTTGATTAGAACCATTCCTGTAAGTAGCGCTGTAAGAATTAATTTTGTTTTCATGACTATTTGTTTTAATTGTTATTATTTCTATTTCTTTCTCGAATCAAAGTTGCGAAATAATTTCAAGCTGAATTTATAATTAAGTCCAAGGATATATAAATTACATTTTCCCACACAAGTATGTCTACGAAAAACTACTTATCAGCATGCTTTTTTAGTTATTTTCAATTAGAAATTATTAATTTCACTCATGTAATATTACCCCATGTCGAGAATTTGCCTCGTAGAAGATGAAAGAAGTTTAATTGAATTGATTCGACTTAATTTGGAGTTAGAAGGACATGAAGTTATTACTTTTTCAGATGGTAAATCGGCTTCTGAACATTTTGTAATAAATCTTGATTATGACCTAATAATATTGGATGTAATGTTGCCTTATTTTAGCGGGCTAAATATTTGTAGTCAAATTAGAGAAAAAAGCTCCATACCAGTTCTTTTTTTATCGGCCAAAGGAACTACCCACGATCGAATAGAAGGTCTAAAACTTGGAGCTAATGATTATTTACCCAAACCTTTTGATTTAGAAGAGCTTTTACTTAAAGTGAAAATTCTAACATTAGGAACTCATCCTAAAATTGATCTTTCTTCAATTGAAATTGGTAGTTTTGATATTGATTGCACATCATACGAGGTTAGAAATGATGGTTGTCTAATACATACTTTTTCTAAACGTGAAATCGCATTTATAAGATTATTCAAAGAGAAAGAGGGGCAGGTAATTTCTCGGGATGAAATATTGGACACGATTTGGGGTAAAGATCAATTTCCCACATCACGTACAATTGACAATTATATATTAGCTTTTCGAAAAATATTTGAAGAAGATCAAAGAAATCCAAAACATTTTTTCTCTATTCGGGGTGTTGGTTATAAATTTATGAGTTGAATAAAAAGATTTATTTATGAATAACAAAAAAGGCAGAAATTATTCTGCCTTTTCAATATTCTAAAATCATCTATTAATGCTCTTCTTCGTCATCAGCCAACGGAACAGTTTGAGGGATAAAGTCACTTTCTGCACCTGGCTTTGAGTAGTCATAAGGCCATCTGTGAACTGTAGGTAACTCACCAGGCCAATTACCATGAATATGTTCCACAGGTGTTGTCCACTCTAACGTATTTGAATTCCATGGATTCTGTGGCGCTTTAGGTCCTCTGTATATACTGTAAAAGAAGTTAAACAAGAACAAACCTTGTCCAAGAGCAGCAAATATTGCGAATCCTGTAACAATAACATTCAAATCCATAATCATATCAAAAGAATTTTGATTGAACTCATTATAAACCGAATAGTCATAATAACGCCTTGGAGCACCAGCAAGACCAACAAAATGCATTGGGAAGAAAACTCCATAAGCCCCAATTATAGTAATCCAAAAATGAGCATAACCCAAACGAGTATTCATCATTCTTCCATACATTTTTGGGAACCAGTGATAAACTCCTCCAAACATTCCAAATACTGCCGACATTCCCATTACGATATGGAAGTGAGCAACAACGAAGTACGTATCATGTATTGCTATATCTAAAGCTGAATCTGCAAGAATTATTCCGGTAACACCACCAGTTATAAATGTTGATACTAACCCAATAGCAAATAACATGGCCGGAGTTAAAACTAATGAACCTCTCCAAAGTGTTGTAAGATAATTAAATACTTTCACCGCAGAAGGAATTGCAATCAATAGTGTTGTAAATACAAATACACTTCCAAGGAACGGATTCATTCCAGTAATAAACATGTGGTGTCCCCATACAATGAAAGAAAGGAATCCTATTGCCAAAATTGATCCAATCATCGCTTTATAACCAAAGATTGGCTTACGAGCATTTGTAGCAATAATTTCAGATGACAAACCAAGAGCAGGAAGCAATACGATGTATACTTCTGGGTGACCTAAGAACCAAAATAAATGTTGGAATAATAAAGGTGATCCACCGTGATTTGCTAGCATTTCACCATTAACAATTATGTCTGAAAGATAGAAACTAGTACCAGCTAATCTATCCATTATTAATAATAGCGCCGCTGATAATAAAACAGGGAATGACAAAACTCCAAGAATTGCTGTTACAAAAAACGCCCAAATGGTTAATGGCATTCTGGTCATAGTCATTCCAGTTGTTCGAAGATTAATAACAGTAACGATGTAATTCAAAGAACCAATCAAAGAGCCAGCAATAAAAATAGCCATTGAGAATAACCATAAAGTCATTCCTAAACCAGATCCAGATACTGCCGTAGGTAATGCCGAAAGAGGAGGATAAATTGTCCAACCTGCCATTGCTGGTCCACTTTCAACAAAAAGTGAAACGGTCATTAACAATGATGACAAAAAGAAAAACCAATAAGAAAGCATGTTCAAAAATCCTGAAGCCATATCTCTAGCTCCTAGCTGAAGTGGAATTAAAACATTTGAAAAAGTACCTGATAATCCTCCTGTTAGCAAGAAGAATACCATGATTGTACCATGAATTGTTACCAAACCAAGATACATATCTTCTTTTAATACTCCATTTGGAGCCCATTTTTCACCTAGGAAAAAAGATAAAAAATCAGAACTCTCACCGGGAAAGGCAAGTTGAATCCTAAATAGGATAGACAACATCATTGCAATGATTCCCATGAATACAGCGGTTATCAAGAACTGCTTTCCAATCATTTTGTGATCATGGCTGAAAATGTACTTAGAAACAAAAGTTTCCTCGTGGTGATGATCACCATGATGCTCGTGTCCGTGTCCTTCGTGTGCTACTGAAGCCATTTTTCTAAATTTTGCTAATTAGTTATTTACTACTTTCATTGTTGAATCTGCAGGGGTAGCTACTGAAACAGGAGCAGCTACAGGAGCAGGGAAATACTTATCTTTAAACGTTTCTTTAGATTTTGAGGCCATCCAAGCCTTATATTCTGTTTCGCTTTTTACTACTACCATCATTTTCATCTTATAATGAGCTCCACCACAAATCTTGTTACACATCAAAATATAATTGAAATTAGGATTTTTTTCTATTTTTCGCATTTCCTCAGTTGTATAAATTGGCTTGAACTTAGTTCTCGTTGTCATACCAGGAACAGTATTTATTTGAGCTCTAAAGTGCAAGAAAAATGCTGAGTGAATTACATCCTTCGCTCTAAAG
>Ga0315906_10010291_pt1 | contig 11000 bp, 7 predicted proteins | sample LakEriMetagenome_4_FD_203526 | JGI IMG/M metagenome (GOLD analysis project Ga0315906, IMG submission 203526) | Freshwater fungal communities from buoy surface, Lake Erie, Ohio, United States - Buoy 2 MA122 | ecosystem: Environmental > Aquatic > Freshwater > Lake > Lake biofilm | place: USA: Lake... | reverse complement strand
CGAGCCTAATGCGATCAAAGGGAAACTTTTTGTGACTGCAGGACTAGGAGGTATGTCAGGTGCGCAGCCGAAAGCGGGGAACATTGCGGGTTGTATCTCTGTTACAGCGGAAGTGAATCCAAAGGCGGTTCATACGCGTCATTCTCAGGGATGGGTAGATGAGGTTATCGAAGATCTTGACTGGCTGTGTGCGCGGGTTCGTCAAGCTAAAGAGAAAAAGGAAGTTGTTTCGATCGCCTACATTGGCAATATTGTAGATGTTTGGGAAAAGTTTGATCAGGAAGATATCTTTATAGAACTTGGTTCCGATCAAACCTCCCTGCACAATCCTTGGGCAGGAGGATATTATCCTGTTGGCATTTCTTTTGAAGAATCTAATAGAATGATGGCTGAGGAACCGGAAGTTTTCAAGCAGAAAGTTCAGGAAACACTTAGACGTCATGCTGCAGCGATAAATCAACATACCGCAAAAGGAACCTATTTTTTTGACTATGGAAACGCCTTCTTATTGGAAGCGTCACGGGCCGGAGCTGATGTAATGACTGAGAATGGTGTTGATTTCAGATATCCGTCCTATGTTCAGGATATCCTTGGTCCGATGTGTTTTGATTTCGGTTTTGGACCGTTCCGTTGGGTATGTGCAAGCGGTAAACCGGCTGATCTTCAACGGACGGATGAGATCGCATGTCAGGTGCTAGAGCAAATGAAGGAAAGAAGTCCACAGGAAATTCAGCAGCAGATGTCAGATAATATCCAATGGATAAAAGGGGCACAGGAAAATAAACTGGTGGTTGGATCACAAGCTCGGATCCTATATGCGGATGCGGAAGGGCGGATGCTGATAGCAGAAGCATTCAATAAAGCGATTGCTAACGGTGAGATCGGACCGGTTATACTTGGTCGGGATCATCATGATGTATCAGGAACAGATTCACCGTATCGTGAGACATCCAACATCTACGACGGATCCCGTTTCACGGCTGATATGGCGATTCATAACGTGATCGGCGACAGTTTCAGAGGTGCAACCTGGGTATCTATACACAATGGTGGAGGAGTTGGTTGGGGAGAAGTCATCAACGGTGGTTTTGGAATGTTACTTGACGGTTCAGCTGAGGCTGATCACAGATTGAAGATGATGCTCCATTGGGATGTGAATAATGGGATCGCCCGCAGAAGCTGGGCAAGGAATGAAGGTGCCGTGTTTGCTATCAAGCGGGCGATGGAATCAGAACCTCTACTGAGGGTGACCATCCCTCAGTTGGTCGATGATCAGCTGATCAATGAAGTGTTTGGAAAATAAAACGCTTAATGAATCTCCTTTAGTTCGTTGTTGACAGTATAAAGTAAATACCCTCTAACATTGGGTAATTCCATCTGTACTAATGTTTCAATGTATTCTTTCATTTGACGCTCATATTTTACTGACGGTAGCCCCGTCTTGTAATCGATCACGATCGTTTCATCCATTTTCAGGATTAATTTGTCCGGTCTGCGCGAATTTTTTTCATCCAGGATTATCGATTGTTCGCTCATTATCTCAACAGCTTCTTCGAATAGGGAGTTGAAAGATTGATCTTCAAACAGGGCTATGATCTTCTCCTTAATAGCAGTCGAGAATTGATCTTCGAGATCACCTTCACGAATCAGGTTCTTTATCGTCCCATCAATTTCTGAAGGATGGTTTATCGCCGCCATAGCGAGGTGGAACTGATTACCGAAACGCTGCTCTTCCGATAATAGATCTTTTCTATTTAATTCGGGGTCATCTTGAAGCGAAATTTCAGGAAACCATAACGTGTCACTATTGCTTTGAGGAACAAAGAAACTGGAAGCAGTTTTTTTCTCAGCATGTTCTGCTCTGTCAGTGCTTCCTATTTGGACCTTTACCTCTCCTCCTTCAATATTTGCTACAGGCAGCTTTGAAATGCATTCATGGAGAATTGATCCGAAGTTCTTTTTGTCAAAAAAGTTAAAAACGTATAACCGCTCTATGGGGCGTGTGAAGCCGACATAACATTGGTTCACCTTGTCTGTTAAGATCTGTGCCTGTTCTAATTCGTTTAACGAGCGCACCTCACTTATCGGGCTGGATTTCGATAGAGTCGTGTACAAAATTTGATCATTCACCTCAATCAGGAACCGCGACCCGCTTTTAATACTCAGGTCAAAATTCATATATGGCAGGATGACCACCGGAAATTCAAGGCCCTTTGACTTGTGGATAGTCATGATCTTGATCGCGTCGTCGCTGTCAGGCATTTGTATAGCTAGCTTCGACCGCTGATCATCATAATGATCCAGAAACGATTTCAGGTCCGGTCCTTTTGCAAGTTCATATTCATGCGCGAAATCAGCAAAATGATGTAAGTAGGGGTTCTTCAGTTCATCCCATTTCATCAAATCGTAAAAGCTTTGTATCAGATCATAAAGGTTCTCGTACTTGCAAAAGAAATTAGTTGCATCACCAAAATGATCCACAATAAATTTATCATCGTTGAAGAACGTGTATTGATTTCCGTCAGGATAGGTTCTTCGTTCAAAATATGTTCTGTATTGTGTAAAAGCATCTTGCTTATTAATCCGAAAATAGATTTCGGAAAAGCGCTTCTTTTCGCTTAAGCTGGAGGGGTTTAATCGTCTTTTTAGATACGAAATCACCAATTTCACTTTAACTTCGTTCTGTACAAGCAATGATTCTGAAGAGACCACTTTGTAACCAAGTCTGGTCAATTCCACTGCCCATGTATTAGCTCTGTAATTCACATCGCTCAGGATGCAGATGTCACCTCGTTTGAAACCATCCTTTTCACAGTTCTCTATCTTATTCACAATAAGAGGTACTAGATCGATATCAGCCATTTTTCCTTCTGAGGATACAATGTCTACGATACCAGGTAGTTTTGATTGTGCATTCTGATGTATTGAATTGTAGAAATTCTGCGAATTTATTGGTAAGCGATCTCTAATAACCGGGAAAAGGTCATTATTGAAATTGACGATAACAGGTGATGAACGCCAATTGTCCTCAAGGGAGCGCACAATTCCCATTTTATCGAAGAATTCCGAGCGCTTGGTGATGAGGGGGTCATTCTCGGGATTATAGATTCCCGGCAAGTCTACGAACTGCTCTGCAACGCCGTTTTTGAATCGATAGATCGATTGTTTTGGATCCCCAACGATCAGGTTCGTATTGACATTTGAAATGGATTCGTGCACGAGAGGCACCATGTTTAGCCATTGCAAGCGAGATGTGTCCTGAAACTCATCGAGCAGGAAGTTGTGAAATCGTGAACCCAGACGTTCGTATATGAACGGAGCATCTTCGTTTCTGACCAGGTTTGAAATAAGGGTATTGAATTCCGATATGCGGATCAACTGTTCTTCTTTTTTAACCGTGTGCAGGGATCTGGCCAGGTATTGCAACAGTGCCATGTTGTAGAAGTTCTTTAAAAATGCCTTACCGACAAAATAGATCGGAGCAATCTGATCATAGTAACGCTGCAATTCGATTAAAGCATTTCTGAGGTTTTCTGGGAATTCTCTCCCTTTCGGTGGATTCTCCGAAGCCTTGGTCATAAAACTTTCGCTGAGTAATCCAGAGGGAATAGTGTCAAGTTGACCGATTTTCTCGATTGCTTTGGTTGTGACTGATTTCCCCGGATAAAGATCAACGGGTATACTGTAGCTTTCATACAGGTCAAAAACAGCTTTGCAGCGTTCTGTGAATTGACCTACCTGATCGTTAAGTAACTGCACTAACTGTTTTCGGCGGGTGATTGAGAAATCCATTTCCATCAATCGGTTGATCACCGGTTGCTCTTTCTCTTTGGATAATACCTTGCTGAACTCAATCAACTGATCACGAAAGTTCCAACGTTCCCCTTCGTCCAGATTATCTTTGGCGTACTCGAAAACAAGTGATGTAAGATTCTCACGATCTTTTTTCCCCAATTGATTGAGCAACAAATCCACCACCTGTTCGATAACCTCGGATTCATTCAGGATCACATCGAAATCGTTTGGTAGATCTAGATCCCGACTAAACGAACGGATCAACTTCAAATTGAATTTATCGATCGTTAAAACAAAAAAGTCTTCATAACGGTGTAATATATTCTGCAACACCTTGCCTGCTCGCACATGCACAACTTCCGGGTCTATCCCCAGTTCTTTGCCGATTTCAATGGCATAGCTCTCTGAACGACTTTTGTATATTGCAGGATGGCTTAGTTCATCCAGTGCTTTTATAATCCGTGTTTTCATTTCCAACGCTGCTTTGTTGGTGAACGTCATTGCTATGATCCTTGAAAATCGGGAGAGGTCTTTGTCGTCAGAAAGTAATAGGAAGATATACTCTTTTACCAGATTATACGTCTTACCACTGCCGGCGGAGGCGTTGAGTACTTTAAGTGGCTTTGGGGTTGCTGTTGACACAGGGAAAGTTATTTTTTTAAACTCATTAAAAGTAAACATAATTTGCAGCGTTTTCTTAAATTTGTTAGTAATGGGAAGGAAGATTAAAATTATTTTAGCTGTTATAGTATTAACGGTTGTATCTTGTAAAGATGACAAGGTGGAAGACCCTATTCCGGAAATAAAATATGTCAGATTAACCATGCAGCCGGTCTTTGGATCATCAGAGCTCTCCCTGAATGACACGATAACGACAGCTGAAGGTTACAAGGTACAGTTCACGGATCTCAAATGTTACTTCTCCAGCCTTAAAAATGGTTCGAACGAATTAACTCAGTCCGCGTTATTTGATTATGCGTCCAGGGGGATTGAAGTATTCAAAGTTCCAGGAGATCCTGCTAAATTCGCATCGCTTACAGGGTTTTTAGGTGTCGATCCAAACTATAATCATGATGACCCTTCTGCATTTCCAAATAATAGTCCTCTGAATATAATGAATGCGAATGATATGCATTGGGATTGGAATCCCGGTTACATTTTCATAAAGGTTGAAGCGAAGGTTGATACAAATCCGGATGCAATCACGGTGCTGGATCATTTTGTTAACTTTCATATAGGCACAGATCAATTTCTCCAAAATCTTTCATTTTCAGGGCTGAACTGGTCTGACAACGGATCAGGAGTTTACACTGCTCCATTGAGGCTTGATCTCGAAAAATTTTTGCAGAATGGTGCGCAGATCATCGATTTAAAAACGGAATACACCTCGCATACTATGTCGGGTCAAGAGCTACTAAGTGAGAAAGTGATCCAGAATTTTGCCACCGCAATAAGCGTTTACTAATGAAATACCTTTTTTTCATATTTGTGTCGGTGGTGATCTTTCTTTCCTGTAAGAAGGACAAGGTTGGATTTACACCAACTCCCTACGAATTGAATATCCCGTCGCATTTCCCTGACATGATCATTCCGGAAGATAATCCGATGACGGTGGAAGGTGTTGAGCTGGGAAGAAAGTTGTTCTATGAGGAACGACTTAGTAGGGATAATACGATGTCTTGTGCCAACTGTCATTCCCCTTCCGCATCATTTTCTGACCCTAGTCAATTTTCGGTTGGTATAGATGGCATTCCCGGAACGCGGAATTCAATGGCACTTATTAATCTTGGATGGCAAAACTTCTTCTTTTGGGACGGAAGAGCAAAGACACTTGAAGATCAGATTCTAGAGCCAATTCCGAATCCAATTGAAATGCATCAGGAATGGAAAGATGCAGTGGCAAAACTGAATTCAGATAAGACATACAGGAATATGTTCTTCAAGGCATTCGGACAAGAGGGAATTGATTCATTAAAGGTGTCTAAAGCAATTGCCCAGTTCCTTCGCACCATGATTTCCGGATCTTCGAAGTATGATGTGATGTACAAGTATGAGAATAGTTTGCCATTAAACAGTATTGAACAATCCGTCTATGCTTCTGTAACTGCAGAGGAATGGGCAGGCTACGACCTTTTTAAGAGTTTAAATGGGGCGGACTGTTTTCATTGCCATAATGGACCGTTGATGCAAGTGCAGAAATTTAGTAACAATGGCCTGGATGCCACGTTTATAGATCATGGAAGAAATGGAGTGACCGGAAATCCTGCTGATGATGGTAAGTTCAAGGTGCCGACATTAAGGAATATTGCCTTATCGGGGCCTTACATGCATGATGGCAGATTCAATACACTTGAGGAGGTAATCGAACATTATTCATCAGGAATTCAAATGAGTTCAACGATCGATCCGATGATAGAATTCGCTTCTCAGGGCGGAGTCCAATTGGATGCTTTTGAAAAAGATTTACTCAAGAAGTTCTTACAGACCTTGACCGATTATGATTTTATTACCAATCCTGATTTTCAGGATCCGGATTGATGGTATAGCGTTTAAATTCGTTTATTTGCAACAAGTTTGAAGAGATGATTGACGAAAGAAGATTAACGACAGAGGAGAAGGCGCTCAAGATCAACCTGACATCCGATATTTACGGGTGTTTTGCTGAGATTGGTGCAGGGCAGGAGGTTGCAGCCAACTTTTTTAAGGCAGGAGGGAGTTCTGGAACGATAGCTTATACGCAGTCTGCATATGACATGAAAGTTTCAGATTCCATGTATGGAGAGGCTTCTCGCTATGTATGTGAGGAACGGTTGGTCACTATGTTGGAAACAGAATACGAGACATTAAAATATCGTCTTCCGAACAAATACAAGGAAGCGCGCTTTTTTGCATTCTGTAACACGGTTGAGTCGCTAAATTACCACAAAACGAATCAAGGTCAGGGTTGGGTAGGAATACGTTTCCAGTTGAATTTGGAGGCTGAACCGAATGATATTATCCTGCACATAAAGATGCACGACAATAGCCACAAAGCGCAACAGGAAGCTCTTGGTATATTAGGAGTTAATCTTATCCATGCTTGTTATTTCCATTTTAATGACCTCAATGAGTTCTTGAACAGCCTAGTTCACCGACTTCCCAGAGATCGTATGGAGATAGATATGTTACGGGTGTCGGGTCCGGATTGTGAAACTACAGATAATAGGATCATTGCGTTGAACCTTGTGAAGAGAGGGATTACGGATGCCACAATGTTTGATCTTTGCGGAAATATACTTCAGCCAGCAACAGCTTTGTATAAGAAGAACATTCTGTTGATGCGTGGTCGTTTCAGACCTGTTACAAAGGTGCATATCGATATGATCGAAGCAGGAAAAAAACAGTTTCTGAAAGAGAAAGATGTTTCTGAAGACAATCTGAACGTCGTGTTCGAATTAACGTTGAAAGACCTTACAGCAGATGGAAAGATTTCCGATAAGGATTTCGTTGATCGGGCTGAGCTACTAGGATCTCTCGGTTATACGGTGATGATATCGAATTATCTGAAGCACTATAAAATGGTGGATTATCTCGCATCGATTGCGAAAGGAAAAAGAATGGGAGTCATCGTTGGTGTTTATAATTTGCATACCATCTTTGATGAAAGATACTATGACAATCTGCCCGGTGGGCTGCTTGAAGCCTTTGGCCGAGGTTTCGGACATAATGTAAAACTATTCGTTTATCCGGCTAATAATGTGGATACCGGAGAACTTTATGGATTGCATAACCTTAAGGTTCCTGAGCACCTGAATGGCTTACTTACATACTTGAAGGATAATAACAAGATGGAGGCCATAGAAGAGTATGATCATAAATTACTTCACATCATGTCTGATGACGTCCTTTCGAAGATCAAAGCAGGCTCTTCAAGCTGGGAAGATGAGGTTCCAATGGAAGTCGTGAAAGCAATAAAATTTTTCGAATTGTTCGGATATCAGGCGAAAGTAACTGCTTAAGCATCCATGCCACACATAAAGAACGCACTCATACGTTACAGGATCATCGATCGGTGTATTCGAAACAAATACCGACCATATCCAACCAAGCAGGACCTCAGGGAGGCCTGCGAAGAGGCTCTTTATGGATCTGTTGATGGAGCGAATATTTGTGATTCGACGATAGAAAAAGACATGTTCGCAATGAAAATGGAACATGATGCCCCGATCAAATACAGCAAACGGAATGGTGGTTATTATTATCAGGACCCGGAGTTTTCAATAAACGATATTCCGCTCACAGAAGAAGACCTGAGCGCCATCAAATTCGCAGCTAATACTCTCATGCAATTCCGGGATGCCGACATGTTTCGGCAGTTTGGCAATGCGATCGACAAGATCGTTGACCGGGTATCGATCTCTTCCAATCCGAATGACAAGGATCTCAATCATTTCGTGCAGTTCGAATCGGCAGTTTCATCTGGAGGGAATGAATACTTACCGGGAATCCTCGATGCAATACGCAATAACTTGATCATAACGTTCGATTACACAAGTTTTGTTTCAGGAAAGACCAAGAAGCGAGTGGTTTTCCCACTTTTACTAAAGGAATACAGGAATCGCTGGTATTTGATCTCCTATGATCGAAGCAAGGAAGGAATTATAACCTATGCACTGGACCGTATGGCAGATCTAATCGTTACCGAAGAAAGCGGGTCACGCCCTTCTGATTTCAATGCAGATAATTATTTTAAGTACGCGGTAGGGATTACAGCAGATAATGAAAGTGAACCGGAAAGTATAATCTTTAAAGCTGACAATGTCGCAGCAAAATATATCGAGTCACAACCGTTTCACACATCGCAAAGGGTGCTTAAATCCGGAAAGAACAGAACAACATTTGAAATGAAGGTACTTGTTTCTGAAGAATTGATTCGCTCATTTTTGTCATATGGCGGAGAGATTGAGATCCTTTCCTCTTTACCCTTGCGAGAGAACATCATAAAGCGACTAAGAGCGATGAATGACATTTATGGTCACTAGTGGTTTTTTTGTCAAATTCCATTTTTGGTGTTTATCTTCGTGAACAAAACTCAGAAGATGGAATTGATCATTACGCTTAAGAACGGTGTTTGTGAGTTGAAGCTGAACAGACCTACGGTATTTAACTCGTTTAATCAGGCCATGGCCTTTGCGCTCCAGAAAGCCTTGGATGAGGCTGAGTTCAATGATGAGGTTCGTGCGATTGTAATTACCGGAGAAGGCAAAGCATTTTGTGCCGGTCAGGACCTTGCCGAAGCGGTTGATCCAGAGGGACCTGAATTGCAATCAATTGTCAAGGACCACTATAATCCCATTATTGAGCGTATCCGGACTATTGAAAAACCCGTGATCGCTGCAGTCAATGGAGTAGCAGCGGGAGCTGGTGCCAATATTGCACTTGCCTGTGACATTACCTTTGCTAAGAAAAGTGCAAGCTTCATTCAGGCGTTTTCTAAGATCGGTCTAATCCCTGATTCGGGTGGGACGTTCTTCTTACCACGTATCGTAGGAATGCAAAAAGCATTGGCTTTGATGTTTACAGGAGATAAAGTAACGGCTGAACAGGCAGAGCAGATGAACATGATCTACAAAGCAGTTGACGATGAATCTTTTGAAGCAGAAGTGAAGCAGTTTGCAGAAGTTCTTGCAGCAATGCCGACACGAGGATTGGGTTTAACCAAGAAAGCTGTGAACGCAAGCTTCACAAATAACCTTACACAACAATTGGCTGTTGAAGAAGAATTGCAAACGGAAGCAGGTCAAACATACGATTTTCGTGAAGGCGTGAATGCATTCCTTGAAAAACGAAAACCGGTTTTTAAAGGAGAATAATTGGCAAGAATTCCGAATACGAATTGAAAAATTTTAGAAAATGGTAGTTGGAGTATTGGGAGCAGGAACCATGGGAGCAGGTATTGCTCAGGTGGCAGCGCAGAATGGACATAAAGTAGTATTGGTCGATCTGAACGATCAGGTGATCCAAAAGGCGAAAGAAGGACACGTAAAAGTCTTGAATCGTTTAGTGGAAAAAGGATCACTCACTCAGGAAAGATCAGGTGATATCCTTTCTAACATAACATATGCAGCTTCTGTTTCAGAGATTAAAGACTGCGGACTGGTTATCGAAGCGATCATCGAGAATCTTGATGTGAAGCACAAGGTTTTTACTGAGTTGGAATCAGTCGTAGGGCCGGACTGTATCCTGGCAACTAATACGTCATCACTGTCTATTGCTTCGATCGGTTCTGCTTTGAAGAAAGCAGATAGGGTGATCGGTATACATTTCTTCAATCCGGCACCGTTGATGCCGTTGGTAGAGATCATCCCGGCTGTTCAGACTTCCGAAAAGACATTAGCAGTCTCGAAAGATCTGATCGCTTCGTGGAAAAAGATCGGTGTGATATGTAAAGACACACCCGGTTTTATAGTGAACCGCGTAGCTCGACCTTTCTATGGTGAAGCATTGAGAATATATGAAGAAGGGATAGCGGATTTTGCAACGATCGATTGGGCGATGACTGAGATCGGTGGTTTTAAAATGGGACCTTTCACGTTGATGGATTACATAGGAAATGATGTGAATTATGCTGTTACAGAGTCTGTATTTACGTCCTTTTACTATGACCCGCGCTTCAAACCCAGCCTTACACAAAAGAGACACAAAGAGGCGGGATTCTACGGTCGAAAGTCAGGTCGTGGATACTATGATTATAAGGAGGGTGCGGAGATGCCAAAGCCATCTACGAATCGTGAAATGGGCGAATATATCTTCAATCGTATTCTTGTTATGTTGATAAATGAAGCCGTGGACGCGGTATTCATGAATGTAGCAAGTCCGGAAGATATTGATCTCGCAATGACGACTGGCGTAAATTACCCGAAAGGACTTTTAAAGTGGGCTGATGAGATCGGCCCGGAGGAAGTGTTACTAAAGCTAGAGGATCTTTTCCTTGAGTTTGGGGAGGATCGATACCGTCCGAATCCATTGCTGAGGAGAATGGCAAAAGAGAACAAACGATTTTTCAATAGTTAAAAAGGGGCCTTGATCGGCCCCTTTTTTATTTCAGCATTTTTTCCGCTTGTTTGGCGTAATATCCTTTTTCATCTACGATCTTCCTGAAGAGCTCACGAGCTTGAGTGTCGTTACCTGCTGCATGAAAGCTCTTTGCAAGGTACCATTCTGCT
>Ga0315906_10010290_pt1 | contig 11000 bp, 9 predicted proteins | sample LakEriMetagenome_4_FD_203526 | JGI IMG/M metagenome (GOLD analysis project Ga0315906, IMG submission 203526) | Freshwater fungal communities from buoy surface, Lake Erie, Ohio, United States - Buoy 2 MA122 | ecosystem: Environmental > Aquatic > Freshwater > Lake > Lake biofilm | place: USA: Lake... | reverse complement strand
CACATCGTGCAAACCAAGCTTTGAGGAACCGCCAATGACCATTCCCATGATCTCCGCGGCGGACCTGAATGCCATCCTGCCGGAAATTTTCATCTGCTGCTCGGCCTTTGCGCTGCTGATGCTGGATCTGTTCATCGATGCCAAGCGCCGGCCTTTGATCCATTTCCTGGCGGTTGCGGTTCTGGTCGCGGCGATCCTGCTGACCGTACGCGACATGGTGTCGGTCACAACGACCGCCTTCGGGGGAATGTTCATCCATGATATCGCCGGCGATGTGCTGAAAATCGGCATCTACGCCGTCACAGCGGTTGCGTTCATCTATGCCAAGCCCTATCTGGTCGAGCGGGGGCTGTTCAAGTCGGAATTCTACGCGCTGGCGCTGTTCGGCGTGCTCGGCATGATGCTGATGATTTCGGCCGGCAACCTGACCGTGCTTTATCTGGGTCTGGAATTGCTGGCGCTCAGTTCGTACGGTCTGGTCGCGCTCGACCGTGACAATCCGATCGTCTCGGAAGCAGCTATCAAGTATTTCGTGCTCGGCGCCATCGCCTCGGGTCTGCTGCTGTACGGCATGTCGATGGTTTACGGCGCAACCGGCAGCCTGCAGTTCGATGCCATTTATGCGGCGTCCGGCACCACACCGTCCCCGATGCTGTTCAAGCTCGGTGTCGTTTTCGTTGTAGCGGGTGTTGCCTTCAAATTCGGTGCTGCGCCGTTCCATATGTGGCTGCCCGATGTCTATCAGGGTGCGCCGACCGCAGTTACCGCCTACATCGCTTCGGCACCGAAAATGGCTGCCTTCGCCATGGCCTACCGTCTGCTGGAGTCGGCTGCCGGCAACAGCGTGGCCGATTGGGTGCCGCTGATCGCCATTCTGTCGGCGCTGTCACTGGTGCTCGGTAATCTGATGGCGCTGGTACAGTCTAGCTTCAAGCGCCTGTTGGCCTATTCCACCATTTCGCATGTCGGGTTCCTGTTTCTCGGTTTGCTCAGCGCTGATGCCAGCGGTTACGCCGCCGCGATGTTCTATGCGATCAGCTACGCCATCACCGCCGTTGCGGCCTTCGGTTCACTGATTCTGCTCAGTCACGCCGGTTACGATGCCGATGATATCGACGGCTTCCGTGGTCTGTGGGTCCGGCATCCGGGCTACGCCTTCCTGATCCTGTTCGTTGTCGCTTCCCTGGCCGGCGTACCGCCGTTCCTCGGATTCTTTGCCAAACTGCAGGTCATCGTCGCTGCGCTGAATGCCGGTTATCAATGGCTCGCGCTACTGGCTGTGATCTGTGCCGTGATCGGTGCCTTCTATTACCTGAAGCTGATCCGCGTCATGTTCTTCGAGAAGCCGGAGAGTGACATCAGTCAGATCAATCCCGACCGCCATCTGAGGGCGGCCTTCGTGCTGAATGCCTCGGCGCTTCTGGTTCTCGGGGTGTTCTCCAATGCCATCCTGTCCTGGTGCCTCAAGGCTTTCCCCGTCGCTTGACACGGGGCTTGTGTCCGAGGGGACAATTCCGCTATAATGCCGGTTCACTGATGCGGGGTGGAGCAGTCTGGCAGCTCGTCGGGCTCATAACCCGAAGGTCGTAGGTTCAAATCCTGCCCCCGCTACCAGTTTGACGCAGACGGCGGAGGCCATCCGCGGGGCTAGTTCGGAGTGCTTCATGGCTTCGGACGCCGGAACTAGGAAGTACCGGAAAAGGGCCGTCAGGCCCTTTTTTATTAGCGACATCGCACGGCGCAGGGAGATGGCATCATGGCAATGACCGGTAAAGCCTTGGAATTGAAGGAATTATTGGATCCGACCGTTCGCGGTTTGGGACTCGAGCTGTTGGGTGTGGAGTTTTCGCCTGCGGCTGGCAATGCCTTATTGCGTCTTTATATCGATGCACCGGAGCGATTGGTCAGTATCGAAGATTGCGAGGCAGTCAGTCGGGAAGTCTCGGCCAACCTCGATGTCAACGATCCGATTGCTTCGCAGTACACGCTGGAAGTGTCCTCGCCGGGCATTGACCGGCCGCTGTTCACGCTGGCGCAGTTTGCGCGGCAGATCGGCGAGCAGGTCAAGATCAGCCTCAGTCTTCCGCAAGACGGGCGGCGGCGGCTGCAAGGCAAAGTGCTGTCCGTCGGCGAGTCCGGGATAGTGTTGGATGTGGATGGCCGTGAATTCACGGTCGCCATCGGTAATGTGGATAAAGCCAGATTGGTGCCGGATCTCGTGGCGCTGGGTCTGGTGGCTGAACCCAAAGGTGGGCGCAGAAAACCGGCGCCTAAGAAATCGTGATTTTCGACTAATTTTCGGCACAGCCGAAGGATACGGAGTTGGATTGTGAGTAAAGAACTTTTATTGGTCATGGAAGCGGTCGCCAACGAAAAGGGCGTCGACCGCCAGGTCATCATCCAGGCGATGGAATCGGCTTTGGCCTCCGCTGCGAAAAAGCGCTACCACGACGAGGATATTTCAATCCGTGTCGCCATCAACCCCAAGGACGGCACCTATGAAACCTTCCGCCGCTGGGAAGTAGTCGCCGATGACGTCGTCATGGAGTCGCCCGACCGCATGATCCGCCTGATGGACGCCGTTGACGAGATGGAAGGCGCCGAAGTCGGCGACTTCGTCGAACAACCGGTTGAAAACCCCGAGTTCGGACGCATAGCCGCGCAGGCTGCCAAGCAGGTCATCGTACAGCGGGTCCGTGAAGCAGAGCGCGCGCTGGTCCTAGAGCAGTGGAACGACCGCGTCGGTGAGCTGGTCAGCGGTGTGGTCAAACGCGCGGAGCGCGGCAATGTCTATGTCGATCTCGGCGGCAATGCCGAAGCCATCATTCCGAAAGACAAGGCGATTCCACGCGACGTCCTGCGTCCGGGCGACCGCGTGCGCGGCTATCTGGCGGAAACCCGCGCTGAAACCCGTGGTCCGCAGCTGATCATTTCGCGCATCGCGCCGGAATTCATGATCGAGCTGTTCAGGCTGGAGGTGCCCGAAGTCGGTCAGGGTCTGGTCGAAATCAAAGGCGCCGCCCGCGATCCGGGCGACCGTGCCAAGATTGCCGTGCTCGCCCATGACCACCGCACCGATCCGATCGGCGCCTGCATCGGCATGCGCGGCTCACGCGTGCAGGCCGTGTCCAACGAGCTCAACGGTGAACGCGTCGATATCGTGCTGTGGTCCGACAATCCGGCGCAGTTCGTCATCAATGCCATGGCGCCGGCCGAAGTGCAGTCGATCATTGTCGATGAAGACAAGCATTCGATGGACATCGCCGTGGCCGAAGACAAACTGGCACAGGCCATCGGCAAGGGCGGCCAGAACGTGCGTCTGGCCAGCCGACTGACCGGCTGGCAACTGAACGTGATGACACAGGACCAGGTGTCAGCGAAGAGCGAGGCTGAACAGGCCGCCGCGCGTGCCGTGTTCGTGGAAAAACTGGAAGTCGACGATGAAATCGCCGGCATTCTGGTTTCCGAGGGTTTCAATACCGTTGAAGAAATCGCCTACGTTCCGGCCGCCGAACTTCTCGCCGTTGAAGGTTTCGATGAGGACATCGTCGAAGAACTGCGCGCCCGTGCACGTGACGCGCTGCTCAACGAGGCGTTGGCCGCGGAAGAAGAGATCGAAGGTCACAAGCCGACGGATGATCTGCTGGCCATGGACGGCATGAGTGAAAGCATCGCCTATGCATTGGCCGAGCGCGGCGTATCCACGCCGGATGATCTAGCTGAACTTGCCGCCGACGAGATTTCCGATATCGAAGACATGGGTATGGAGCGCGCTTCGGCGTTCATCCTGGCCGCCCGTGCCGCAGAAATCGCCCGTCTCGAGCAATCAAACTGAACACCGCGAAAATAACGTCATGTAATCAGCATCACAAAATTCAAGGATCGACACCTCCATGTCAGAAGTAACCGTAGGATCGTTGGCAAAAATAGTCGGACTGCCGGTCGACAAGCTGCTCAAGCAGCTTGCCGATGCCGGCATGGAATTTTCCGGTCCGGACCAGATCGTCAGCAGCACCGAGAAGATAAAGCTGCTCGGCTTCCTGCGCCGCTCGCATGGCAGGACCGAGAAGCCGGCGGAAGCCGCCGCCGCGCCGAAGAAAATCACCATTGCCCGGCGCAAGACCGAAGAATTGACGGTTGCCAGTTCGGGCAAATCCAGGACCACGGTTGCGGTCGAAGTCCGCCAGAAACGCACCTACGTCAAACGCGATGAAGTTGCGGCACCGGTTTCCGACGAACGCGAGGAGCTGCTGCGCAAGCTCGAGCAATCGAAATCACGCAATGCCGAAGAACAGGTGCGCCTGGGCGAATTCGACCGTGCCCGCCGCGAACAGATCGAAGCGGACCGCGCTGAAAAAGAACGTGTTGCCATTGAAGCCGAGGAAAAAGCCCGTTTTGCCGCGGCCGAACTCGCCGGCAAGAAAGCGGGCGTCGTCGATTCCGATGCGACCGGTCATGAATCCCGCCGCGAGCGGGATGAAAAGCATGGCCACAAGCCGCACAAAACCGAGGCCCTGCGTCACGAGCCTGCAAAGGCCGCAAAAGACAAATTGCCGAGCAAAACCGCTAAGCATAAAGTGCGTGGCTCGCATGTCATGGTCGACAATGACATCGACGACGATTCGGCGCTGCAGAACATCAGCGGCCAGCTGCACCTGACCGCCGCCGAACGCGAACGCCGTGTCAGCGCCGGCAAGAAAAAGCCGAAGCAGAAAGTCATGGAAGCCTCGCGTACCGCGACCGGCCAGCATGGTTTTTCGCGCCCAACCGCTCCAATCACCCGCGAAGTCGCCGTCGGCGAATCGATTGTCGTTTCCGAACTGGCCAATAAACTGGCGATGAAGGGTTCGGATGTGGTGCGTGCCCTGTTCAAAATGGGCATGATGGTCACCATCAACCAGGTCATCGATCACGATACCGCGGTGCTGGTGGTCGAGGAGCTTGGCCATAAGGCCGTCCAGGCCAGTGACAACGATGCCGAACTGGCGTTGGTCGCGCATCTGGACGAAGTCCAAGGTGAAAAAAGCGCGCGTCCGCCGGTGGTCACCATCATGGGCCACGTCGATCACGGCAAGACCTCGCTGCTCGACTACATCCGCCGCACAAAAGTCGCCACCGGTGAGGCCGGAGGCATCACCCAGCACATCGGTGCCTACCATGTCGAGACCCCGCGCGGCGTGGTCAGCTTCCTGGACACCCCCGGCCACGCGGCATTCACCGCCATGCGTGCCCGCGGAGCCAAGCTGACCGATATCGTGGTGTTGGTGGTTGCGGTCGACGACGGCGTCATGCCGCAGACCATCGAAGCGGTCGAACACGCCCGCTCCGCGAAGGTACCGCTGATTGTGGCCATGAACAAGATGGACAAGTCCGAAGCCAATCCCGACAACGTCAAACAGGGTCTGGTCAAATTGGAAGTGGTGCCGGAAGAGTGGGGCGGCGATGTCCAGTTCGTGCCGGTATCGGCCAAGACCGGCGAAGGCGTCGACAACCTGCTGGAATCGATTCTGGTCCAGGCCGAGTTGCTGGAATTGAAAGCTACGGTCGATGCCCGCGCCACAGGCGTGGTTATCGAATCCTCGCTCGACAAGGGCCGTGGTCCGGTTGCCACTGTTCTTGTACAGGAAGGCACGCTCAAGAAAGGCGATTATCTGGTCAGCGGCCTGCAGTATGGACGCGTGCGCGCGCTGTTCGATGAAAACGGAAAGCAGACTGAAACCGCCGGTCCGTCGATTCCGGTGCAGGTGCTCGGACTTTCCGGCGTGCCGGATGCCGGTGACGACTTCGTGGTCGTGGCCGACGAGCGTCTGGCCAAGGAAGTGGCCCAGCAACGCGAAATCAAACGCCGTGAATCGCGCCTGGTCAAACAGCCGGGCTCGCGCATGGAAGACGTCATGGCCCAGATGGGCGCCGGCCAGGGCCAGCAGGTACTCAATATCCTGGTCAAAGCCGATGTGCAGGGTTCCGTCGAAGCATTGCGCGATTCCCTGACCGGACTGTCCAACGAGTCCATCCGCATCAACGTGATTTCCTCCGGCGTCGGCGGCATCACCGAGTCTGACGCCACACTGGCGGCGGCATCCAAGGCCGTGGTCATCGGCTTCAATGTGCGTGCCGATGCCTCGGCGCGCCGCATCATCGAAAGCAACGGCATCGACCTGCGTTACTTCTCGATCATCTATGACGTCATCGATCAGGTCAAACAGGTCGCGTCCGGTCTGCTCGGCGTCGAGATCCGCGAGGAAATCATCGGTATCGCCGAAGTCCGCGACGTGTTCCGCAGCTCCAAGTTCGGTGCCGTGGCCGGTTCGCTGGTCATCGAGGGTACGGTCAAGCGCAACAAGCCGATCCGCGTGCTGCGCAACAGTGTTGTGGTGTTCGAAGGCGAGCTGGAAAGCCTGCGCCGCTTCAAGGACATCGTCGAGGAAGTCCGCAGCGGTACCGAATGCGGCATCGCGGTGAAGGCCTACGACGATGTCAAGCCGGGCGACCAGATCGAATGCTTCGAACGCATCGAAGTGGCGCGCAGCCTCTGATGGCGAAGAAGAGCTTCCACCGGACCGACCGTGTCTCCGCCCAGCTCCGCCGCGAGCTGGGTCAGATCGTGCATGCCACCGTTCGCGAGCACGGCCTGCCGTCGCTGAGCGTATCCGATGTCGAGCTCACCCGCGACATGGCGCATGCCAAGGTGTTCGTGACCGCATTGCTGGCGGAGTCGTCCAAGACCGCGGTCAAGGCCTTGAACGAACTGGCGCCTGAAATGCGCTTCCAGCTTGCCCATGCGGTCAAGATGCGGCATGTGCCCGAGCTGCATTTCCATTACGACGATTCGGTCGATAAGGGCGAGCGCATCGAGCAGCTGCTGCGCGATAGTCCTAAATCCGAATCGCTCTGACCGCCTCCGGGCGGTTTTTTCCGGCATGAAAAAAACACAATTCACTTTTGTCCGACGCCCGGTTGATGGCCTGCTTCTGCTCGATAAACCCCAGGGCATGACGTCCAATCAGGCCCTGCAGAAGGTCCGCAATCTGTTCCGTGCCGAGAAAGCCGGCCATACCGGTGCACTGGATCCGCTGGCCACCGGGGTGTTGCCGATCTGTCTGGGCGAGGCCACCAAGGTTGCCGGGCTGCTTCTCGGTAACGACAAAGCCTATGAAGTCATCGCTGCCTTGGGTACGACCACCGATACCGACGATGCCGACGGACCGGTCCTGCGTCAGCGATCGATAGGTAGCTATGCCCGTGAGCAGGTGGAAGCCCTGTTGCCGCAGTTCACCGGCGATATTATGCAGGTTCCTCCGGTGTATTCCGCACTCAAGCAGGGCGGCGAGCCGATGTATCTGAAGGCGCGGCGTGGCGATGAGATCGATCTGCCCGCGCGTCCGGTCCGCATCCATGACATCGAGCTGTTGACGCTGGAACCGGCTCAGTTCAGCCTGCGGGTGACCTGCGGTTCGGGAACCTATATCCGCAGTCTGATTCGCGATTTGGGCGAAGCACTGGGCTGTGGTGCCCATGTCACGGCCCTGCACCGGCTCTGGGTCGAGCCGTTCCAGGCGCTCCCTCTACGGACCCTGGATGGGCTTCAGGCGCTTGCGGAGCAGGGGCTGCCGGAGCTGGATGCCGTTCTGCACCCTGTAGCCGAGGCCTTGGTCGCGGTGCCCCGTCTGGTATTGGATGACGATCAGGCCCGGCGCGTCGGCATGGGCCAGAAAATCCGGATTCCGGAGCCGTTTGCGGCCAGTGAGCGTGTACAGCTGTGCAATGTCGCTGGCTTGCCGCTCGGTCTGGCCGGCATCAGCGCCGATGGGCATCTCACGGTTCAGCGTCTGTTTCGCTGGGCGGCCATCAATTGACGCGATTTAATCCCACTAACTGATTGAATCGAGTATAATATGCGGGCTTCGGGCCCTCCGGCCGAAGCTCCTTTAACCGGCGGTTATGGCGGTTGCGCAGCCCGCGCTTCTGCCGAATTCGCATCTTCATAGAGAATAGATATGTCCATTGATACCAGCAAAGTCATCGGCGAGCACAAACGCGCCGCCAACGATACCGGCTCCCCGGAAGTCCAGGTCGCCCTGTTGACCGCCCGCATCGAAGACCTTTCCGAACACTTCAAGACCCACAAGAAAGACCACCACTCGCGCCGCGGTCTCCTGAAAATGGTGAACCAGCGCCGCAGCCTGCTGGCCTATCTGAAAAAGAAAGACGGCGAACGTTACCAGGCCCTGATCCAGCGCCTCGGCTTACGTCGCTAACCACCCAACGCGGCGCTTCGGCGCCGTGTTGTTTTTTGCAGTACATCAAAGGCGGGCATGTGGCCCGCCTCGCGGAAATCAAAGAGGATAATACAGTGGCAAAAATCGTGAAAACCTTCCAATACGGAAAGCATCAAGTCAGCATCGAAACCGGTGAAATCGCGCGTCAGGCCAGTGGTTCGGTCATCGTCAGCGTCGAAGGCACCGTGGTCCTGGTCACCGCCGTGGCCGCCAAGTCGCAGCGCGAGGGCATGGATTTCTTCCCGCTGACCGTCGACTACCAGGAAAAATTCTATGCCGGCGGCCGTATTCCGGGCGGCTTCTTCAAGCGTGAAGGCCGTGCCACCGAGAAGGAAACCCTGATTTCCCGCCTGATCGACCGTCCGATCCGTCCGCTGTTCCCGGAAGGTTTCCGCAACGAAGTGCAGATCATCGCCACCGTGGTGTCGATGAATCCGGAAGTCGACGGCGACATCCCGGCCCTGATCGGCGCCTCCGCCGCCCTGGCCCTGTCCGGCGCGCCGTTCAACGGTCCGATCGGCGCTGCCAAGGTCGGTTTCGCCAACGGCCAGTACATCCTGAACCCGACCGCCGCCGAACTGGCGACCTCGCAGCTCGAGTTGGTCGTCGCAGGTACCGCCGGTGCCGTGCTGATGGTGGAATCGGAAGCCGCGTTGCTGTCCGAACAGCAGATGCTGGGTGCCGTCATGTTCGGTCATCAGCAGATGCAGACCGTCATCAATGCCATCAACGAACTGGTTGCCGAAGTCGGCGTCAGCAAGTGGACCTGGCAGGCTCCAGCCAAGAACGAGGCCATGATTGCCGCGCTCAAAACCGCCGTCGGCGGCCGTCTGGAAGCCGCTTTCGCCATCCGTGAAAAGCTGGAACGCCGTGATGCCATCGCCAAGATCAAAGCCGAGGTGATGGAAGGCCTGAAAGCCGATGCCGAAGCCAATGGCTGGGTGGGTGCCGAAATGTCGAAGGAATTCGGCGAGCTCGAATACGAAACCATGCGCGCTTCCGTTCTGAAGACCAAGGTGCGCATCGACGGCCGCAATCTCACCACCGTGCGTCCGATCAGTGTGCGTACCTCGGTGTTGCCGCGTACCCACGGTTCGGCCCTGTTCACCCGCGGTGAAACCCAGGCGCTGGTCGTTGCCACCCTCGGTACCGCGCGCGATGGCCAGATCATTGATGCCGTGTCGGGTGAATACAAAGAAAACTTCATGTTCCATTACAACTTCCCTCCGTATTCGGTGGGTGAGTGCGGCCGCTTCGGAGCGCCGAAGCGCCGTGAAATCGGCCACGGCCGTCTGGCCAAGCGCGGCGTGATGGCCGTGATGCCGAACATGGAAGAGTTCCCGTACACCATCCGCTGCGTTTCGGAAATCACCGAATCCAACGGTTCCTCCTCGATGGCCTCGGTCTGTGGTTCCTCGCTGGCCATGATGGATGCCGGTATTCCGCTGAAAGCCCCGGTGGCCGGCATCGCCATGGGTCTGGTCAAGGAAGGCGGCGATTTCGTCGTGCTGTCCGACATCCTCGGTGACGAAGACCATCTCGGCGACATGGATTTCAAAGTGGCCGGTTCCGAGCAGGGCATCTCCGCCCTGCAGATGGACATCAAGATTGAAGGCATCACTGAAGAAATCATGCGCATCGCGCTCGACCAGGCCAAACAGGGCCGTCTGCACATCCTCGGCGAAATGGCGAAAGCCCTGTCGACGCCACGTGCCGAAATGTCGGAATTCGCGCCGCGTCTGCTGACCCTGAAGATCCATCCGGACAAGATCCGCGAAGTGATCGGCAAGGGCGGTTCGGTCATCCAGGCCATCACCAAGGAAACCGGCACCCAGATCGACATCCAGGATGATGGCACCATCACCATCGCCTCGGTCAACAACGCCGCCGCCGAAGCCGCCCGTGCCCGCATCGAGTCGATCACCTCCGACGTCGAGCCGGGCCGCATCTATGAAGGCAAGGTCGCCAAGATCATGGATTTCGGTGCGTTCGTCACCATCGCTCCGGGCAAAGACGGCCTGGTGCACGTGTCGCAGATTTCCAACGAGCGCGTCGAGAAAGTGTCCGACAAACTCAAGGAAGGCGATATCGTGAAAGTGAAAGTACTGGAAGTCGACAAGCAGGGTCGCATCCGCCTGTCGATGAAGGCTCTGGACGAAGACGCCGCCGAGTAAGCGTTTCGGCTTCACGCAAAAAGCGGGCTTCGGCCCGCTTTTTCGTGGGTAAGAGATTTGTGTACACTGACGGCATGAACCCGCTCTGGAAAAACCGGATCCTGTTTGCCCTCGGCAGCCTCTGGGCCTTGCCGATGACGGCGGTCGGCCTGGTGTTCGGCGCAGGAAGTCTGCTGCTTGGAGCGCGCGTATCGTTCTCCGATGCAGCTTTGGTGTTCTCCGGCTTCCGGTTTTTCAGCCATGGCGCGTTGACGCTCGGGCAGGTCATTCTGCATACCGGGTCGTCGCTCGACGAACCGACCCTGACCTACCACTGCGCGGCCTTCGGGGGTGATGAGTGCGTGCGTATCGGCAGTCACGAGCGGGCGCATGTGTATCAGACCATGGCGTTCGGGGTGCTGTTCCTGCCCTTGTATTTCCTGCATGGCGGCATCAGTCATAAAAACCGCTTCGAGCAGGCCGCCGATCGTTATGCCCGCACGGGCTCGGGCTGGTGGCCTTACGGATAAAAAACCCCGCCGAAGCGGGGTCCAGGTTTTCTGCGTCT
>Ga0315906_10010286_pt1 | contig 11003 bp, 9 predicted proteins | sample LakEriMetagenome_4_FD_203526 | JGI IMG/M metagenome (GOLD analysis project Ga0315906, IMG submission 203526) | Freshwater fungal communities from buoy surface, Lake Erie, Ohio, United States - Buoy 2 MA122 | ecosystem: Environmental > Aquatic > Freshwater > Lake > Lake biofilm | place: USA: Lake... | reverse complement strand
ACGACGGTGGGGGCCTGGACCTCGAGGGCGCGGCGGCCCTCGGACTCGATCGGGCCCTTGCCATCGATCGGGTTGCCCAGCGGGTCCACGACGCGACCGAGGAAGGCATCGCCCACGGGGACCGAGAGCACCTCGCCGGTGCGACGGACCGGCTGGCCCTCTTCGATCTTGGATCCGTCACCCAGAAGAACGACGCCGATCTCGCGCACGTCGAGGTTGAGGGCGACGCCAAGCAGGCCACCCTCGAACTCGAGGAGCTCATTGGTCATCGCCGAGTGCAAACCCTCGACGCGAGCGATCCCGTCGCCTGTCTCGATCACGCGGCCGACCTCTTCGCGGGCCGTGGTGGGCGAGTACGACGCGACGTTTCGCTCGATCGCGCTCCGGATCTCGTCCGGCCGGATCGTCAGCTCCGTCATGGTGCCTGCTCTCCTTCTTCGGTCGCTCTCAGCGACATCTTTCGCTTGCCTGACTGTGGGACTGGGTGTGTGACTGGGTGTGTGCCGATCAGCCGAGCATCGTGCGCCGGGCTTGTTCGAGTCGTGCTGAGACCGTGCCGTCAATCACCTCGTCGCCGACGGTGACGTGGACTCCGCCGAGGACGGCGGGATCGATCGCGACATTGAGGCGGACTCGGCGTCCCTTGAGGGCGCTGAGCGCCTCGGCGAGGCGCCGCTCCTGCTCGGCGTCGAGCGGCTGGGCCACGCGCACCTCGGCGACGATGCGCTGACGCTGTCGCGCGGCGGCGTCGGCGAGGTCGTCGACGACGGCATCGATCCGGCGCCCGTGGAGGTGCCCCACGGCATAGCCGAGCACGAGGCGGGTGGTCGCGGTCGAGCGATCACGCAGGAGGTCCTCCACGATCGCTGACTTGGCCTGGGCCGAGAGTGAGGGATCGGTGAGGGCCATCTGCAGATCCGCTGAGGAGTCGATCGCGCGCCCGAAACGGAAGATCTCGTCCTCGGTCGCGTCGAGGTCCCCGGCCGCGTCGGCCACCATGAAGGCTGCCTGGTCGGCGAAGCTCTCGATCCCGATCAGGAAGTCATCGTCCGACGACCAGCGGCGGCGTACCGCCTCCTGCACGACCTGCAGGGTGAGCGGGCTGACCCGCGACGCCAGCAGCGACGCGGCCAGCTCGGAGCGCGAGTCGGCCGATTGACCAGAGTCGGCGAGGGCCGTGCGCAGCGTCTTCTCGCGATCCAGGAGATCAGCGACCGAGAAGAGCTCAGCCGGGAGACCGGAGAGTCCCTCGGCGCCACGCAGGCCATCGAGCCAGTCGGAGAGCTCCGACAGGCTGCTACGACTCGCACCCAGCATCAGCGACCCGCCTCCCGCTGAGCGACCTGGGACTCCAGGTCGCCGAGGAAGGAATCGACGGTTGCCTTGACGCGCGCATCATCGGTGAGGGTCTGGCCCACCACCTTGCCCGCGAGCGCCACGGCCACCTCTCCCACCTGTCGGGTGAGCTGCGAGGTCGCCTGCGCGCGCTCAGCCGCGAGCTGGGCCTCGGCCTGGGCCGTGACCGCTGCCGCGGCGGCTCGCGCCTCAGCACGTGCCTCCTCGACGATCGCGGCGCGATCGGCCTGAGCCTGCGTGCGGATGGCGGCCGCTTCCTCGCGGGCCGACGCAAGCGCTGCGCGGTACTCCTCGAGTGCGCGCTGCGCCTCCGCCTGGGCCTCCTCAGCCTTGCGCAGACCGCCCTCGATGGCGTCCGAGCGAGCCGCGAGGGCCTCCTTGATCTTGGGCAGCGCGACCTTGGCGAGGACGCCGAAGACGATGAAGAACGCCAGCAGTCCGACGACGAGTTCGTCGATCGGCACTGCGAGGACGCTCGGCATCGGCTCGTTCTCGCCGGCAGCCATGAGCTGGCCCGAAAGGAAGTTGGACACGGGTGATCCGATCAGGTGCCGTAGACGAACGGGACGACGAAGCCGATGAGGGCCAGCGCCTCGGCGAGTGCGAAGCCGAGGAGCATGTTCTGGCGGATGACGCCGTAGGCCTCCGGCTGGCGGGCGATCGCCTGGACGCCCTGGCCGAAGATGATTCCGATGCCGACGCCGGGGCCGATGGCCGCGAGGCCGTAGCCGACGGAGCCGATGGAGCCGGAGAGCTCAGCGAGCAATGACATGTCTTTTCCTTCGTGTCCGGGCCGGCAGTCTGGTCTGCCGGTCTGGGGGGCATATTCGGTTGTGTCGAGATTCAGTTGTGGTGGTGCGGGTGGAGCGGGACGAACTCAGTGCTCCGCGTGGAGCGCTCCGCTGATGTAAACCGCCGTCAGCAGGGTGAAGATGTAGGCCTGGAGGGCCTGGATCAACAGCTCGAAGGCGGTGAGTGCGACCGCCATCGTGAAGGAGGCCACCGACCCGAGCAGGCCGATCACCGTGAACGAGAGCAGGTAGTACGCCGCGATGCTGAACGTCGCGAGGAGCAGATGCCCCGCGAACATGTTGGCGAAGAGACGCACGGCGTGGGTGAACGGCCGCACGATGATGTTGGAGATGAACTCGATGGGCGACAGCAGGATGTACATCGGCTTGGGCACACCGGGCGGGAAGAGCATGCCCTTGAAGAACCCGCCGAAGCCCTGCCGGTAGATGCCGAGCGGCACCCACGTGAAGTAAACGATCAGCGCGAAGGCCACGGGGATAGCGAAGACACTCGTGATCGGGAACTGGGCGAAGGGGATGATGCCCATGATGTTGAAGGACCACACGAGGAAGAAGAACGAGAAGAGGAAGGGGACGAACTTGTCGCCCTCCTTGCCGATGACGTCGCGCGCGATGCTGTCGCGGATGAAGAGGTAGCCCGTCTCGCCGACGTTCTGGGCACCGCGAGGCACGAGCTGGGGCCTGCGGAAGGCGTAAAGGAAGAAGCCGAGCACGACCACGACCGCGACCGCCATGAGAAGCGTGACCTTGTTGATGCCCACGGTCATGCCGAGGAAGTTCCAACTCACGAGGTCGCCGAAGAAGAAGATCTCCGAGCCTGCAGCGGGGAAGCCGCACGGGTTGGCGGCGTTCTCGAACTTGCACTCGAGACTGCCGGCCGCAACGAGGCTCATGAGGTGCCCCGTCGGTGTCCACGCAGGATGCGGGTCGCGCGGTCTGGCACTGCCTGGTCCTTCCCCGGCGTCGTCGCCTCGAGGCGTCGGTGGATGAGGTAGAGCGATAGGAACATACCGATCAGGGCACCCGCGCCGATCAGGAGGGGGGCCCTCCCGAGCCAGAGGGACAGCAGCCATCCCAGGCCGGCGTACATGAGGATGCCCGTGAGCAGGTGACTCATGATGATCCAGCCAGTGTTGGCGGTGGTCCAGCCTTCGTTGTCGACCGCCTCATCTGTCCCGCGCGTGCCCAGCAGCCTCATAGCCGGGGCCTCTCCTGGTCGGGATCGACGTAGAGGACCTTGGTGCGGGCGAAGATCCAGACCTCGGCAATAGTCCAGGCCAGCGTGCAGGCCACGATCGTGAGAGCGAAGACCTTCGTGTCGAAGGCGGTCGTGCCCTGGAAGAGGATGATGAAGATGAAGAGGACGCCGATCTTGACCAGGTAGACCATGAGCGCAACCGACATCGCCATCTGCGGAGCGGTTCTCAGCACGGCCCCCACGACCACCTGTCCCACGGTGAAGAACGCCACCACGATGAAGGTGCCGATCGCGGCTCCCAGGACTGCCTTGCCGGGGTCGGCGGCCACGAGGGCGCCGATCACGCCCGCGATGACGCCCACGGCCACGGTCACGGGGATGGATACCCGCAGGACCAGGCGATCGATGGACGGCATGCACCCCTCCCGGTGACGACTCCCCTCACGCTATCGACTCGGCTGAGGGGCGCGCCCGGGGGTGCCTATCCGCGGGTGCCGGTGCGCTGGCCGTCCCCCGAGGTGGCCTCACGTGAGCCATCCGGACGGAGCGCAGCGAAGAGCACCGCGAGCGACCCGGCAATGAGCAGGAGCAGGGCATACGCCACCGGGATGAAGGCGAGAGCGACAGCGGCACCCGCGACGACCGCGGTCCAGGCGTACATGAGCAGGACGGTGCGTCGCTGCGAGTGACCCATCTCGAGCAGGCGATGGTGCAGATGCTGCTTGTCGGGCGCAAAGGGCGAACGACCCTGTCGGGTGCGTCGCAAGACCGCGAGGCCGAGGTCGAGCAAGGGCAGGACGAGTACGGCGAGGGGAAGCAGGATCGGCAGCAGCGCGGGCAGCAGCGTGCCGCCCTCGATCGCCGCGGGATCGATCTGACCGGAGAGCGTGATGATGCTCGCCGCGAGCAGGAAGCCGAGCAGCATCGAGCCGGTGTCGCCCATGAAGATGCGCGCGGGAAAGACGTTGTAAGGCAGGAATCCCAGGCACATCCCCACGAGGAGCGCCGAGACCAGCGTGGCCATGGTCGCCCGCTCGAAGCCGATCTCCACGGACAGCAGGTAGGAGTAGGCGAAGAAGGCCAGCGCAGCGACGGCAACAATGCCTGCCGCGAGGCCGTCCAGGCCGTCGACCATGTTGATCGCATTGATGCACACCAGGACGACGAGCACGGTGAGCAGCACGCTCGTGACGGGATCGAGGACGAGGGTGCCGCCGAAGGGAAGCCAGATGATGGAGATGCCCTGCAGCGCCATCACCGAAGCAGCAAGCACCTGCCCGGCGAGCTTGGTGGGGGCAGCAAGGCCCCACCGGTCGTCGATCATCCCGAGGACGACGATGATCGCGGCGCCGCTGAGAAGAGCCAGGGCGGGGCTGTCGCCGACCTGGAAGACCGAGCCCATCTGCGGGAGTTTGCTCGCCAGCAGCAGGCCGGCGCAGAGCCCGGCGAGCATCGCGAGACCACCGAGCCTCGGTGTGGGTTCGTCGTGGACATCGCGATCGCGCACCTCCGCCATCGCTCCCCAGCGCAGCGCGAGCGCACGCGCGAGCGGGGTGACGAGATACGTCACGGCCGCAGCCGCGACGAGGCAGAGGAGGTATTCGCGCACGGGAAGGCGCCTAGACCCCGACCGGAGTCTCGGCGTAGGCGGGGAATCGGCGCACGAGGGTGTCGACCTCCCCCGCGACCGCGTCAGCGCTCGCAGGTTGGGTGACCGCCCGGGCGATCAGCCGGCCGATCTCGGCCATCTCCGTCTCCTGCATGCCCTGGGTGGTCACCGACGGTGTGCCGACGCGGATACCCGAGGCGACCGCGGGAGGCTGGGGGTCGTAGGGGATGGCGTTCTTGTTGAGCGTGATGCGGGCCGCGTCGCAGCGGACCTCGGCGTCGGCCCCGGTGACCCCGACGCCGCGGAGGTCGATGAGCGCGAGGTGGGTGTCGGTGCCCCCACTCACCGGGCGCATGCCCTCGTCGGCGAGGGTCGCCGTCAGCGCCTGGGCGTTGCGGATCACCTGTGCGGCGTATGCCTGGTACTCCGGCGTGCTCGCCTCCTTGAGGGCAACGGCCTTGGCAGCGACCGCGTGCATGAGCGGGCCGCCCTGCATCATCGGGAAGACCGCCTTATCGATGGCGGCTGCATGCTCGGCCTTGGCCAGGATCATGCCGCCGCGCGGGCCACGCAGGACTTTGTGCGTGGTGAAGGTGACGACATCGGCGTAGGGCACGGGGCTCGGGATGGCTTTGCCGGCGACGAGACCGATGAAGTGAGCCGCGTCGACCATGAGGATCGCGCCGACCTCGTCGGCGATCGCACGGAAGGCAGCGAAGTCAATGAGGCGGGGGTAAGCCGTCGCCCCGGCGATGATGAGGCGCGGCTTGTGCTGCAGCGCGATGGAGCGGACCTCGTCGTAGTCGATGGTCTCGGTGTCCTCGCGGACGCCGTAGGACACGACCTCGAACCACTTGCCCGAGAAGTTGACCTTGGAGCCGTGGGTGAGGTGGCCGCCGTGCGGCAGGCTCATCGCGAGCACGGTCTCGCCCGGCTTGACGAAGGCGCCGTACGCCGCGAGGTTGGCGCTCGCGCCGCTGTGCGGCTGGAGGTTGGCGTGCTCGGCCCCGAAGAGCTCCTTGGCGCGCTCGATGCCGATGATCTCGGCCTTGTCGACCTCTGCGCATCCGCCGTAGTAGCGCTTGCCCGGGTAGCCCTCCGCATATTTGTTGCTCAGCGTCGAGCCCAGCGCGGCGAGGACCGCGGGCGAGGTGAAGTTTTCGCTCGCGATGAGTTGCAGGCCGCCGCGGGCGCGCTCGAGCTCGGACAGCAGGATGCCCGCGATCTCAGGGTCCTCATGCTGCAGCTGGCCGAAGTCCGGGCCCCAAAATGTCTCGTCGCTCACCGCGCACTCTCCTTCGCCAGGCCGGCCGCATAGCCCGACTGCCTGGGGCCGACCGGGCGAGTCTACGACCCAGGGGGCATCCCGGCTCGTGCGCGACGCCAGCGGCCTAGCCCGTGCCCTTCCTCGGCGTCCAGACCCGGTTTGTGCAGGTCCCCCACGGAGTCTGGCCCGAGATCTGCCCCGCCGCGCACTCCTGGGCATCGAGCTTGGCGAGTGTCGGAGGCACGTCCTTGGCGTCCTTGGCGGCCTGCTGCGATGCGGTCAACTGGGAGATGAAGTCAGCTGTGAGGTAGACAGTGCCCCGCGCAGTCGCGCTATCGCCATAGACATTCGTCGCGGTGACCGTGATGGTGTAGGCACCCACCGCCGAATTGCGGCCGAGTTGGAAGAAGTCCGCCACACGGATCGGCCCGCGCGTGGAAGGTGCGTTGAGAGTGATACTCGTCAACGCCGCGGATGTGCACGAGTCGTCGCCCGTGCACTGCGTAGGTGCGTAGAGGCCCACGGTGTAGGACGTCGGCGCGGGCACCCCCACCGCCCCGGGGATCCACGAGGCACCCACGCGACCGGTGGCGCCGATATCCGGCGAGAGAGCGAGGACCTGCGACGGCCGGAAGCCCTGCATGTTGACCATGGTGGTGACGGGCGGGGTCGACGTACCGATGGCATTGGTCGCCACGATCTGGAACATCCACGACCCGGTCGCCGGCAGGCTCGGTACGAAGAAGACGGACTCCTGCGCCGTGCCGATGCCCACGAGCGCGGTGCCCGATCCCGCGGTGATCACTCCCCCCTGGCCCGGGGCGATCGTGGGGATGCCCGAGGGTGGAGTGGTGTCGTCGCCGTACCACCACGCGATCGTGTAGTAGTTGACCGGCGGCGCGACCACCGTGGGCTGCCAGCGCAATGCGACTTGACCGTCCACGAGTTCGAGTCCGCGGAAGTTGCGTGGCGGCGGAGGCGGCGCATTGCCGATGGTGATGCCGAGAACGTCTGATGGTCCGGCGCCGGCCGCATCGACGGCAGAGACACTGAAGGTCCAGTAGCCGCCGACCGGGATCGTGACGTTGGCCGACATCGTGCCACCGGCCGCCACGGGCGTGGCACCGACCGGCACCGAGACGTTGAGGCTGCTGGACGACGGCCCCGCGCCCGTCACCTGGTAGGAGGTGATGGGCGTCGGTGACGACGGCACCGTCCACGACAGCGTGACGAGGCCACCGGTCCCGGTCTGTCCCGCCGTCGGCAGGTTGAAGGTCGCCGCGAGGTTCGTCACGCCCGCGGGGACAAGCCCGGGGATGGCCGCAGGAGTGATGGGCGACGTCGTGCCGGCGAAGGCGCCCGCAGCGGCGTTCTCCACGCCCACGTAGAGCGTGCCCGTCGGATTCGTGGCACCGCTGGGGAAGGAGACGGGCACCTGGACCGTCGTCGCACCCGCGGGCAGGGTGAGCCGGCACAGCGCGACCGTCTGGCCGTCGACCTTGCCGGACTGGCACCCGGTCACGACACCCGAGGCGGGGCCTGTCGGGAATGCCGTGCCCGATGCCTGGCCGGTCACCGCAAAGACGGCATCGAGGGTGACCGGCGACGAACTCGTGTTGTTGAACTGCACCTGGGCCGCATTGCCGCTGGCGAGCCCCGTCTCCGGCTGCACGAAGACGCTCACCGGACCGATGTTTTGCCCGGCCGTCACGCTCAGCCACTCGTTGTAGAGCTGCTGGCACGTCTGCGGGATGTTCACCGCGGGAGAGCCTTGCGTGAAGGAGGTCCAGGTGGACTGGCCGGAGTACGTCGGGCACGGCTGGCCGGGACCGGACGGGTTGTCGAGCGGGACCACGGGCCACAGGTACTGCTGCTGGCCCGGGGGCGTGACGGACGCGCTGCCCACCTGCGTCACGAAGCCGGGAAGGCTCCCCCACCCGCTCGGGTAGTAGGAGATCCCCATCGGGCAGCCCAGGCTGTCGGCGTTGGCGACCGTGCACAGCGTCATCAACGATCCCGCGGAACCAGGGGCGGGTGCGTAGTACATCTCGGGCTGAGCGTAGAAGCCCGGGAGCTGCGTGGTGGTGAGGTTGTAGGTCGGGCTGGAGTTGGGGGCTCCTCCCGCGGGGTAGTACTCCACGAGTCCTGAGCGCGAACCGAAGCTCGTGCTGCTGCCATTGCTGCCCTGGCCGGCAATCCAGTTCATGAGGGAGAAGCTGCCGCCCGACTGGCTCTGGTACTCGGAGGGACTCCATGCGGCGTTGGGCACGTTGACCCAGTTGTAGCCCCCGCTCCAGTTCTGCATGGTGATGGAGAAGACCTGCTCCTGGATCGATGTGGCTGTGGGCTTCGTGGCAAACGGGAAGACGTCGTTCAAGGTGGGGTAGCCGATGCTGCCCGACCCATCGACGAAGTCGAAGGCGGCCGGGTCGTTGACGACAGTGGAGACGCCCATGCTGGGCCACATTCCCGTGTCGAGGAAGGACGCAAGCGTGAGATTGGACATCCCCGATTGGGTCACCCAGGTGTTGGTGTAGCTGCCGGTGTTCTCCAGCGACGAGGTGAGCGGCGTCTGCAGGGGGGTCCACGTGAAGTCCTCACCCGTGTAGAGGATGAGATTGCTCGACCCTGAGAGCGGCGCACCGGCATTGAGCAGACCGGCCCGACCCATCAGATTGCCCACCTGCTGCGGGCTCTGGCAGTTGTACATCGGGTCCGTGGGGGCGTTGGCCACGTTGCCGGGGCCGAAGCCGCACTGGGCGAGGAATGAACCCGTCGGTGCTCCCGGATAGGACGTGGTCGCGGAAGACGTCATGAGCAGGCTGTTCCAGTCGTCGCTGGTGGCCGCGGAGAAGGTCAGCGGGGCCCAGGAGTTGTTACCCAGTCCGGTGAGGCCCGACACGGGACTGGACGTGTTGACCGACGTCGAGCTGAGCGGGGTCGCCGCCGTCGAGCCCTGGCCGAAGTAGCCGTTGCGATAGGAGGCGATGTCCGTGACCCAGGCAATGTCACCGTTGGCAAAGCCCGCCGTCATGTTGCTGGTGGCGTAGACGTCGGCAGCAAGGGTGCCGTTGGTCACCTGCGACCACGACGCACCCGTCAACTGCCAGGCCGCGCCGACCGCGGTGGCCATGGAGTCGAGCCAGGCTGCCGTTTGCACGCATGAGAAGGCATTGGCAGACAGGCTGTTGCACGCCTGGAGGAAGTCGGAGGGCGTCTGCACGCTGGGACTCACCAGGGTCGCCGCGGCCAGGACGTCGCCGATGCCCACGAGGCCCGCTCCGACGTTGAGGATCGACGTGAAGTAGCCGGTGAGCTGCTGCATCTGCTCGGCGTAGGCGGTGTCGAGAGCGCCGATCGCGACCACCGGCGGATTCGTGGTCGAGGGCGCGGAGGTCCCCTGGATGACGTTGGACGCCGCGGCGCTCGCGCAGGTGAAGATGAGTCCCTGAGAGTTGTTGCTGCTCAGCAGGTTCGCAAGTTGGTTGACCTGGGTCTGCAGCGAATTGACGCCCGAGGCGAAGGAAGGCGTGCCCGTGCCCGCACCGAAGATGTAGTTGCCGATCACGCGAGCGTTGGCCGTGCCACCTGCATAGTTGATGTTCGCCTGGCCCCACGTGGGCGTGAGGACATTCTCATAGTTCTTGAACGTCGCGTTGATGGACTCGGCGATGGCCTGCGCCTGGTTGATCTGCTGCTGGCAGTTGATCTGCGATGCCTTGTTGAAGATCTGCGAGTTCTGCTCCTCGACGGTGACGAGCGTGCTCTGGATCTCGGCCAGATCCTGGTAGACGATCGCGAAGTCCTCCTGCATCTGCTGCTCGAGTTGGGCGACCTGCGCGCCCGTAGCCGCGGCAACGCCCGGGAAGAGGAGCCCCAGCAGCGTATTGACGCCGAAGCCCACCACCGCCGCCCCTGTGGCATCGAGGGCGCCCTCCGCCAAGCTCTGGAACCCGGCCAACTGGTCACTCGTGGCGGCGGCTACCTCGGTGGCCTCTGTCGCACCGTCGGCCCTCGGGTTCACCCGTCCCAATCCCTGCGTCACGACCGACCGACCGGCAAGCCAGTGGGAGTACATCCGCAGAGGTGCCTCATCCGTCGAGACCTTGCCGGCCGACGTGACCGTGAGCACCTGCGACTGAGCCGGCTGCCTGCCGGGAACGCGAAGGCGGATGCGATGGGAGCCCGGGTTGCTCAACTGCATCGACACGCGTACCCGACCGTCCTTAGCGACACGCGCCGATGTCAGTGGCACCCAGGCCTTGCCGGCCTGGACCTCACCGACCACCGCAAGCCCGCCGAAACGACGTGAGAGGTCGCCGGTGACGGCAAAGACCTGGCGCGTGCGTACCGACGAAGGAGCTTTCACCGTGAAGGACGTTGCCTTGGACCTCTGTGTGGCGGCGGGGGCAAGCACGGCGGATGAGCTGATGTCGTCCGTTCCTGCCGGCACCGCTGGTGGAGGGGCTGCCTGCGACGGACCACCCGCGGCGACGAACGACGCGGCGACCACGGCGAGGGAAGCCCCCACCGCAAGGAACGAGCGTGGACGACGGACAGTAGACGGAAGCACGAGGACATCATGCGTGCAGGCCCACGCGGAAGTCTGCTCAAGTGGGGAACTCCGCAGCCGATCCCGGTGGACCTAGGGGCTCGTGGAGTCGACGAGGTCGGGGCACACCTCGCGGAGGGCATCCGCGGAGTAGCCCCCCTCGCGCAGGAGCACGGGCGGATCGGCCGTGAGATCCACGATGCTGCTCG
>Ga0315906_10010284_pt1 | contig 11005 bp, 9 predicted proteins | sample LakEriMetagenome_4_FD_203526 | JGI IMG/M metagenome (GOLD analysis project Ga0315906, IMG submission 203526) | Freshwater fungal communities from buoy surface, Lake Erie, Ohio, United States - Buoy 2 MA122 | ecosystem: Environmental > Aquatic > Freshwater > Lake > Lake biofilm | place: USA: Lake... | reverse complement strand
ATAACATTTCAACCGCTCCCTGTGAGCGGTTTTTTTTTTACCCTAAGTTCGCTTTCATTTTTGATGTTACCTTTGACTCATACGCACGTTACGAGACAAAATTTCGCATGATTAGAAACGTACTTTTCTTAGCCGCACTTTTTCATTTTTCAACTCTCGCCTCTGGACAGGTAAATGAAGGACTTACCGCAGAGGAACGGGCTTACCTTTTTCACGTTGTTAAAAAAAGTCCAATCCTCGAGCTGGAAATCGGCCGCTATTTTGATTACAAAGGTCCGGGAGTTTATCTGGCAAACAAGCAACCCAACTATGACTCGTTGGAAACGATTATCATAAATCAGCCGGAGCTACTCATTATCCGCAAGGAGGAGATCGCCAAATCTTCGAAAGGAATACTCTCCGAAGCAGCGAATAAGGTGGCAATCTGGAAATTGAACAAGCTTTTACTCGCGAAGCGCGGTTCGGATAAAGACCTTGCACTGTACGAAAATGAGAATGCATTTTTTGATTCGCTCCTTATGGCGAAGCTCCCACCGAATGCGTTGAAAGAAAAAAACGGCATTCTCCAGCCGAACCCAAAGCTTAAGAATTTATTGGATCCCGGACTTTCTCTGGACGACAAAATTGTTTTTTTAGAAAGTCTCAGATTTTTGGAGGAGAACGATCAACTCGTGACGTTAGAAGCCATGCACTCCGCCATTAATGCCTACGTCAGCAGCAGGAGCTTACAGATGTATCGGGCACTTGGTGGAAAAGCAGATAGGTTCAACAACATCCTTGTTGCTGCCGGGGATGGAAGCTCTACGGCTGGATTGCTTGAAGAACGTGAAAAAGACGAAAAAGGTCGCTGGAACAAAGGTCTGCCAAAAGCAATAGGACTCTTTCCCTATCAGGTCACACGAGCTTTGTCCGGTGAAAAGAAAAAACCAACCATCGAACCGCTTCGAATTGCAAGAACAGATCTATATACCGTTGGAGGCAATAAGGAAACCTTACTTCATTTCGATGTGTGGGGCTACAATTCCAAAAAACAAACAACTGTTGTGATTGAGCGCAACGGAGTGAATTATCACCTGTTCGGATCAGGAGAAACGAGGTTTCTCTCCCCTGACTCCAATTTCTCTGATGGAACAACCTTTCAGACCGTCATCAATGAGCTGGAACGCCATCATATTGCTGAATTGGATGAAATGATCCATGGCCGCAGAGGTTTTGATTACTGGATTGAATACAATACCAAAAAGAAAAATGAAACCGAGCTCAAAATCATCGAAAAGGAGAAAGACTTCTCGGACTTAGGCTATAGGCCGGTGGTTACAGGGGATAATCCATCGAGAAGCATGAAAAAGCGGATGAAAAGAGATAAAAAGGCAGGCAAGCATCCGGATTCGTTGAACAAGAATGAACGCTATCAACCGAATACAGATGCCAATAAGAACGAAAAAGGAAAAACACAAAACTCTATTGTTGAGCTTTATTCCCTCTTCAACGCTTACAAAAAGAAGATCGCTGAGCTCGAACAGCAGAAGTTAGAAGCTGTTGAACTTAGGGCACGATACCAGCAAAAGCTGGATTTGTACAAGCAAGCAATGGGCTATTCCTGGGCTAGCTTTGAAGAGAAGGACGGGCTGTACATTTTCTCTGATTCCGCAACGTTTGATATTCGAACACAAGATTTTACCTTTCCGGCCTCCGACTCTGTTCAAGGTTTTGAAGTACGGTTGATCTCTATACCAGAAACTGCTCTTTCTGAACAAGCCGATGAGGTCATGCTACATATGAATCTCACGGATTCCAAACCTCACTACGATGCCCGAGTACAAATCGCCTTGAACGACCAATTCCGTTCTGATCGCTGGGAATTAGACCGTCCATTGTTCACCCGCGAGGACAGTGTAGCGCTTGTCCAATTCTTTGAAGCATTGCAGAACAAAAAAACGGATTTTGAGCTAATTGCAAGAGGTCAGGGAATTGCTCGCTGGAATGGTTTGCGACCTGTGAAAGACGATCGACCAAACGAGCTGTCCGCTTATCCGATTTCGGCTTTGGATACGACCTTTTCCCGTTTGCGCTATTCAGAGCTGCACATTGATTTACGCAGAGGCATCGTCGCCGAAATCAATTCGTTCACTGATCCGGTTCGTTCGAATATTACCATCTCAGATCCGGAGCTCATAGAAACAATGTCAAAATATAAATTATCCAAGAACGACATGCTAAGTGCCTTGCGAACAGCCACCATTTTGAAAAAATTCAAGGAGGAGATCAATGTGCTGGCGGGAACATACCTGTCGCGTGAATCAGCTAAAATTGTCATTGACCGGTTCAACAAGGAATGGTCAAAAACAAAAGTGAGCGTTGGTGCAACCTCCTTTAAGATCAGTGAATTGCTAAAGTGAGCTCTGTTCGAAATAACGCTCTGCAAAGTTTAAGAGATATAGCTTTTTAGATGCACGCGTAACAGCAGTGTAAAGCCACCTGAAATATTCTTCGTTGAATGAACTCTCATCAATGAATCCTGGATCAATGAACACATTCTCCCATTGTCCGCCTTGTGCTTTGTGACAAGTGACCGCATATGCGTATTTGATTTGGAGCGCATTGAAATATGGATCCTTCAGGATTAATTGATACCGTTTTCTCTTGTTCTTCTCGTGCATATAGTCCTGCTCTACCGCATAAAACAGCTCGCGCATACGACCACGGCTCAGCGAGGGACCTTCGACAGAGAGCGATTCGATCAATGTGAGCACCTCCATCTCTGCTATCTCGGGGTAATCTGGAAATCGAACAAGAAGCCTAGCGAATTCAAAGCCGTACATTTCCTCCTGCCTTTTCACACGTATGACCTTCATCAATTCTCCATTAGCGATAAATCCCATTTTATTTTGATCATCCGACCAATAATAATTGTTCTTCACCACCATCAAAACATCCCCGGAGCAAAGAACATCTTCGTAGTAAAGTAACCTTCCCCGAATAGATTGATTGTAGGCATTGGATCGTTTATTCGAACGTGTAAGAACAATGGTTTCATCCGAACCGGAATTGCTGTAGCAGGTTTCTAATTCGCTTTGCAATTCATCCCCACCCAGGCGGACAATATCTGTAAACGGATTTAACTTGAACAAAGGAGACTCACCGGCCACAAGGTCACGAAGACGCGTTGCATTGAATAAAATTCCTGAATCCGACGCTTGACGCATCACTTCCGTCAAGGAAAATTCGTCTGTTCTCAACCTCGGATAGGTGTTATTGAGATACCTGACGTCCAAGGCTGGAGAATAATCAGCACCTACAGGCGGTAGCTGACCGGTATCGCCCAATAAAATCAAACGACATCCTTTGGCTCCATATACAAATTCGAAAAGATCCTCTAGTAGATTTCGTGCACCAATGGTTCCATCGTTATTCATAGAATGATCCCCAATCATGGAGGCCTCATCCACAATAAACACTGTATTTGCCTGTAAATTGGGAGCAAGCGTTAATCCGGAAAACTCATCCACCGACGACTGCCTGCGGTAAATGAGCTTATGGATAGTAAATGCCTCACGGGAAGCCCTTTTACTGAATACTTTAGCCGCTCTGCCTGTGGGTGCCAGCAACCTTACTTTCATCTTCGATTTGAGCAATCCTTTGACATACGCACCAAGCACGGTCGTTTTTCCTGTTCCGGCATATCCTTTCAAAATAAATAAAGGATAAGGGTCTTCGCGATAGGTAAAGTTGACCAAGGAGCGAATCAGCTCCGACTGCACTTCTGTTGGTGCATGGTCCATCGCGTCGTGGACGAAATCAAACAGCTTGCCGGGAACAGGTGAGCTCATCGCTGAAAGATAAGCATTTCCGCACGGCTATTTTGCATACTTTTGTTCTGCATGAGCAAATTGGCAATAGAAATCGATCGGTATTACTCACGAATTTCAGTGATTGGCACCGAAAGTACACAGGTTTTTGATGTTTTGTTCAATGATTTGCAAGACCATAGATGCATTGAACAGCTAGAATCGGCTTTCACTGAGCATAAAATAAAAGAAGCTTCACACGAAGATTATCACCTATGCTGGTTTGGAAATAACAGCACATTGCTTCCGGAAAATTTATTTCAGGAAGGCGAAAAAGATCATTTCTATGAGCTGTGTTTTGGCAAGCCACAAGCTGACAGAAAAGTAGTCTTTGACCGAATACCCATCGCGGGCATTGCGAACGTTTACGAATTGCCAAATTGGGCCGAAAACTTTTTTATGTCCGTTTTTCCTAAAATACAAATCCGACACGAAGGTTCGTTCATTTTGGAAAAACTGTCGGAAACCAAATCGGAAGAACTTCAGCTCATTCTTTCGCTGCACAAGGAACATTTTCTATTGGCAATTTCTAAAAGCACCGCTCTACTCTATTATGCCACGTTTGATTATCAGTTTGCGGATGACATAGTCTATCACCTCATGTTTACCCTCCAACAAAAAGAACTTGTGAATCAAAAAGGCCGGCTGTCAATTTATCAAGGAACGGGAACAGAGAAAGAACTTCGTTTGTCACTCACAGATTCCTTTGGTAAAATTTCTGAGCTGAGCGAGCTTGAGGTTGATACGCGTGATTACACAAATATTGCTGAGCTGTGCGAATAATAAGCGGAAAACTAAAGGCAAGAAGGTTCTCTGTCCCTAAGAATTTTCCATCAAGACCAACTACGGATTTTGCCAAAGAAGGACTGTTCAATCTGCTAGGAAACCAAATCGAATTTGAGGGAATCAAGGTCCTTGATCTATGTTCAGGAACTGGCAATATTTCCTTTGAATTCATTTCAAGAGGGGCTTCTCTGGTGACAGCCGTAGACCAAAACTTCAATTGCATTCGGTTCATACGTCAAAATGCCGCATCCTTGCAGATCGACAAAGAGATTCAAATTATAAAGTCAGACATCTTAAGCTATCTGCGTCAATGTACTTCCCAATTTGACCTCATTTTTGCAGATCCGCCATACGAAGTCACCTTCCACCAGGAGATCGCAGAACTGATCTTCAACAGACAATTACTTTCAGAGGACGGCATGCTGATCATTGAGCACGGAAAAAAAACTGACCTTTCTTCCCTAACCCATTTTAGTTTTGTACGTACATATGGAAACGTATATTTCAGTTTTTTCACTCCAGAAAAGCAGAACCCATGAAAAAAGCCCTTTTTGCCGGATCGTTCGACCCTTTTACAAAAGGACATGAAGGAGTTGTCCACAAAAGTTTGGAGCTCTTTGATGAAGTGGTCATTGCCATTGGTGTAAACAGTACGAAAACGGGGTATTTTGACATTGATAAACGAAGGATACACATTGCTTCCCTATTTGCCGGTAAACCCGTTCAGATCGTTACCTTCAACAAGCTCACAGTGGACCTGTGCAAAGAATTGAATGCTACTCATCTGGTGCGAGGATTGCGCGACTCGAAAGATTTTTCATACGAGCGCTCCATTGCACACATGAACGAAACGATGTCCGGAATCACTACCATATTTTTCCTGACCGAACAAGAATATGCCTCCATCAATTCTACGATTGTTAGAGAAATCCATCGCAATGGCGGCAACATTGCCCCATTTGTAACAAATCCACACCTGCTCGTTTAAGCTGGTATGAAATCTGTTGAAGGACGCTTATGAAGTTTTTGGGATACATCGTCTTTTTCATCCTGTTCGTTCGGACAGTTTCATTCGCTCAGGCAGATAAATACGTTACAATAACAGGTTTCGCACCAAAGTACATAGGTAAGACTATTCGGATATCAGAAATCGTCGATTATCTGAGTATGAAAGAAAGCTCACTGGCAAGCACCACCGTAAAACAAGACAGCACCTTCAGCTTTTCCTTCGAGCTAAAAGAAACACAAAAGGCGGTTGTTCATGCCGACAAAAATAATTCGTACTTGTACCTGCAACCAGGAGGGAAATACACCATTTACCTTCCTGAAAAAGACAAATACGATCCGATGAGGCCCAATGGAAGCTCCGTTGAAATTACTTTTTTAGATCTTGACTCCAACGATATAAACTACAAAATCCTCGAATTTCAGCGCTGGTCGGATGAGTGGATAGGCAGCTATTTCTACCTGAAAAATGTGAAGCCACTAGAGTTTTCCACGAAGCTGGATGAATTCAAAGCAGCCGTCGATAAGTTCTATCACCTCTCAGACACCGCAAAAATTGGGATAAACGAGGCACAAACCTATTTTAACACGTTTGTACGCTTCTCTATTGCCTCCCTCGACAACATTCAGCATGCAGCCGACCGCAACCGGTATGAAAAGCATGATTTCTATCTTAAATACTCGCCCGTGGCCTACCGAAACGATGCCTACATGGACTACCTGAATTCATTTTATGAAAAGATGATTCCGAGACTCTCCATGGAAACAAGCAATCGGGTTTACCTCGGACTCTTAAAAAACAGTCCTACCCTCATCATGAAGGCCCTGGGGAATGAATACACGTTGATCAACATGCGCATCCGGGAAATCGTCTTGATCAAATCCCTGTCGGAAAAATTCTACGGCAACGATTATCCTCAGACCAACATTCTGGCTGTTTTGGACAGTGTTGCCAACCACAGTCTTTTTGATGCCAATGCGGTGATTGCACGTAACATGTTGGAACGTCTGACAGAGCTCACGATTGGCGGAAGGGCTCCCGACCTTGTGTTGCATTCCGATCAGGGAGAAGTAATTACACTTTCGGCTTTGCCCAAAAAACACATTTACCTGCACTTCTATGATCCATCCAGTCAGAAATCTTCAGAAGAATTGGTCCTTTTAAAAAAATTGCATGAAGTATACAAAGAAGACGTGACCTTCATTTCCATTTATCCAAATAAGGAATATTCAGCTTCTGTTACGGAGGCTCAAATAAATTCGTTGCCCTGGACAAGGTGCAGAGCGAACGATGACAATCCGATCTGGAAGAATTACAAGATTGCTACCTACCCGACCTATGTGTTGCTGGATGGATTTGGTTATGTGGTCGCAGCGCCCGCACTCTCACCGCTTCCGGATGGACAATATCAAACCATCGATAAAACCTTCTTCTATATTCAGAAAGCGAATAAGGAGATGAACAAACACTGATCATCCCAATTTTTTGTGGTAATATCCAAAGATCACACCTATGATCCCTCCCGTTATGTGTGCAAATTGAGAAATGGTATCAGAGGAAAACGCATTGTAGATCTCTTTTCCTAAAAAGAGGAATACCACCAGTATAAAGGTTAATGGCACTTCTTTTCCCTTAATATTGATAAGCGAAGAAAGCACAATGAACATGAACACAATACCGCTCGCACCCATCAGACCGTGCTCCCAGAACATCATGTGAAAAATAGCAGTGATCAAAGCAGTCAGCAGTGACATCAACAAAAGTTTTTTTGTTCCGTACGCCTCTTCAAGGATAGGTCCGAGCATGAGAATGATGGAGAAATTACCCAGCAAATGCTCAAGATTAGCATGTCCGAGCGTGTAGCCAACTAAGCTAGGATACCACACCGCATCTTTGACCATGAATTCACCGGGAAGTACGAAAGGCATGGGCGCATCCCCCTTGTGGAACAGAACAAAAACACATACTGCAAGAATGGTAAAAATGAGCGTAAAGGGAGCGTTAAATGTTACTTTCACGTTGATCGTTTTTATTTGCGAACATACGAAATTTAGTCGAAGTCGCGAAGATGCCCGCGTATCTGCTAAATTTGCACGACGCAAGGCAATCTCATGAAATTCAATCTTTCTGAAACAAACGAGCTCATACGGAACAGACGCACCATCTATCCGGAGCAATACTCTGAACGCAAAGTGCACAAAGAACAGCTGGAAGTCATCCTCAACAATGCACAATGGGCTCCAACACATGGAAATACACAACCCTGGAGGTTCAAGGTTTTTACCGATGAAGCTCGTCAGCGCTTGAGTGATTTTCTCGCAAAAACCTACCTTGAGTTGACCCCTGTTGAACAACAGAACGACGCAAAACTCGCAAAAATGCTCAAACGCCCCTTATTAGCCTCGGCCATCATTGCGGTGTGTATGGAGCGCCAACCGGAGGAAAAGATACTGGAGCTTGAAGAGATCGAAGCGGTTGCCTGCGCCATACAAAACATACATTTGACATGTACGGCTTATGGACTTGGCGGATTCTGGTCGACACCAAAGCTGATCTATCACTCCAAAACGAATGAATTTCTAGGGTTGAAAGAAAAAGACAAATGCCTGGGACTTTTTTACATCGGGTATCCTTCCGTTGAATGGCCATCGGCCCATCGCAGACCTCTGGAATACACGACTGAATGGTTCACTTCCTAAAACAAAACAGCGCATTTCACGTTGAAACGCTAAAGAATATTCCATTTGCATAAATTTATCATCATAGTAATTCTGTTTTGCTCCGCAACTTGCTTCGGTCAAAGCAAAAAGCCGGCAAAGAGAGAGCGTTTCCCCTCCTATTTCGGACTGCAAGTGAGACCCGTATTGCCCACGCGTTATATTGGTGAGCCTAATCTATCCCTAACAAACGAAGGCTTTTCTACAACGATCTCACAACGCATCGGGTATTCGTTCGGTGGAACCGTGAGAGCCGGACTGACCAAGCTTCTGGCTTTTGAATCAGGAATAAATTATACACAACGTCACTACGACATTACCATGGCGGTTGCCGACTCCGGAGTTTCAGCCAACAGTGATCTCACCTTCATTTGTTATGATATTCCGATCAATGCGCTGGTGTATGTACAATTGAGTGAACAGTTTTACATGAATGCCTCGCTCGGTGCAGCACTCACCTTCAAACCCACCTCGGTTGGAATATTAAACTTGCCTGGGGGCAAACACAGCTTTACCCATACCGGCGTTGTAACGAGCAAAGGGGGCATCGACTTCAATGCGAATGTAGGATTTGAGTTCCGCACCGAAAAGAATGGTTTCTTTTACCTCGGAGGCTCAGGACGCATTCCATTTCAGCCGCTCTTCGAAATGGTGGCACAATACACGTATGACGGTTATGAAAACACGGTTATTGGTTCTGTGGACGGAACATTTCTAGCTATTGACTTCAAATATTTCTTCCCAAACATCCAGAACAAAGGCTTACAATTTCAAGACGGACCGATCGAATGACAGCAGAAATTTCACAATTGATAAAAAAACTGGCGCTTCTTCCCCATCCCGAAGGTGGATTTTACAAAGAAACTTACCGCTCTGAGCTCACATTGGAAAGAGAAGACCGTCAGCTGATGACTTCCATCTATTTCCTGCTCACTTCAGAAAATGTATCTCATTTCCACCGGATCAAAAGTGATGAGCTCTGGTATCACCATGCTGGTTCAGCAGTGACTGTTCATACGCTGGATGAACAAGGGCATAATGCATTTCGCCTTGGTCCGGATGTAATGAACGGCGAACATCCCTTCTACCTGGTAAAGAAAAATACGATCTTCGGATCCACGGTAGATGCCCCGAATGGATTTGCTTTGGTTTCCTGCGCTGTAGCTCCGGGATTCGACTTCAGGGATTTTGAGTTGTTTGAACGGGAAGAATTGCTAGCTCTGTTTCCTGATCATGAGGAGATTGTAAGAAGGCTCACGCGCGGTGAAACAGAATGAGAAACAGAAACAGAAGCAGAAGCAGAAGCAGAAACAGAAGGAAAAGCAGAAGCAGAATGAGAATGAGGAATTGGAAATCGCTATCTGCTCCGCAGGATTTGTAATCCTGCGAGAGATATAACAAATGCTCTTCTGAATGATTTTTCCGCAGGATTTCAAATCCTACGGAACTTTTTATGACTATCTTCTATCAGCTGAGCTTCTTCAGTTTTTCGGAAAATCAGTATGATTTCTATTCTCCTTTTGTAGGCCAAAAGGAGCAAAAGCCTTCTCACTTTTGCAAGGAACCTGCCTTCGGCACCGCTGACAAACCTACGCTGCGTGCATACGCATCTTCGCTTGGTTTGCAGTCTGGTTCTGCGCAAAAGTGGAATTTTATTGATGTATAGTGAGGCGAATAACTAGACAAAGCAGAAACAGAATGAGGAATTGGTTAAGGCTGTATCAGCTGAGCTTCTTCAGTTTTTCGGAAAATTCTTGTTCTGTCATGGTGCCTTTGGCAACTTTCATGGCCCAGAGCTCTGCTCGCTCGCGATCATCCTCATCTGCAATTTCGTGTAACCATGCATCTATGTTGGTTGAAAGCCGTTGCGCTTCTTCTGTTTGCGGAAATTGCGTTTTGATGTCTACCGCCCATTGGATGTTGAGCGTGCGGTTGAGGCGCTTGATTAGCTCCTCCTTGCCAGCTCCAATAAACAGCTCGCGAAGCGCGAATTTTTGAAGTAGGATTTCGATGCTTTCCGTGTCTTTGGTAATGAGAGGGAATGCTTCCACGAGGCACTCCAGAACTGCATCGTTTTGTTCTATGGCCTCTGCCCACCCTTTCAAATAAAACAAGCGGGCTTCGTCGTTTTGAAATTGGCTCTCTTGTTGAAGCGCCTTCTGCCAGCCTATTTCTTTATACGTATTTTCTGCTATGGTTTTCCAGCAATTCTGTCTATCAGCCATACGCGAAATCTCCAAACCTGTGCTTTCTGCAAGCTGCCACGCACCTTGTTTAGCCAGTTCGGCACTGATGTCCTTTAGCGCGCTACTCTTCAAATAATCAGAACTTATCCCTGTTGCGCAGGCAAGGGCTTCTTCTAGCTTGCCTTGTTTAGCCAGTTCGGCACTGATGTACTTTAGCGCGCTACTCTTATCTGACTCATCACTTATCCCTGTTGCGCAGGCAAGGGCTTGCTGCATCGCAGATGCCGCTTCTTCTAGCTTGCAATGTTTAGCCAGTTCGGCACTGATGTCCTTTAGCGCGCTACTCTTCAAATAATCATCACTTATCCCTGTTGCGCAGGCAAGGGCTTCTTCTAGCTTGCCTTGTTTAGCCAGTTCGGCACTGATGTCCTTTAGCGCGCTACTCTTTGCCCTATCAGAACT
>Ga0315906_10010279_pt1 | contig 11011 bp, 8 predicted proteins | sample LakEriMetagenome_4_FD_203526 | JGI IMG/M metagenome (GOLD analysis project Ga0315906, IMG submission 203526) | Freshwater fungal communities from buoy surface, Lake Erie, Ohio, United States - Buoy 2 MA122 | ecosystem: Environmental > Aquatic > Freshwater > Lake > Lake biofilm | place: USA: Lake... | reverse complement strand
ATTTACCCATTCAAAGGTGACGCTGTTCCAACAGAACCTGGTGATTTTGCTGGCGTAATTGTGTTAGGCGGTTCACGTGGAGTTCATGATGAAGATCAATGGCCTTGGCTTAAACAAGAGAAAGAATTATTAAGAAATGTGATCAAATCACAAACTCCAACTCTTGGAGTTTGCTTAGGTGGACAACTTTTAGCTGATGCAAATGGTGGCAAAGTTGGTAGAACAAATAAACCAGAAATTGGTGTTGGTTTTGTTGAATTCCTACCTGAGGCAAAAGATGATTGTGTTTTATCTTCTGTAGTTGATTCACCCGTTGCAATTCCGGTGCCGCAATATCATCAAGACGCAATTTTGGAATTACCGCAGAATGCAAAATTACTTGTCACAAGTGATGATTGCACGGTACAAGCTTTTGTTCTAGGAAAAAGTGCTTGGGGATTACAGTTTCATCCTGAAACTGACTGGAACATTATGAGTGATTGGTTAGTCAGTGAAGATGAGGTTAGAAAAACTCTGGGAATTACTGATGATTCAGTGAAAAACCAATTCGATGAACTAGGTGAAGGCATGAAGAATACCTGGAGAGCACTGGGTCTTGCTTTTGCTGAAACGGTAACCGATTTTGCTGGCAAAAAGTCAAAATGACACAACACCCGGTAACTGAAACCGGAATATTTTCACGCTCAGGATTTACCGATCCAAATAGAGCACTTGATTTAATAAGTACCCTCAAAGTTGATATCAATCAAGATCAATTAATTGATGATTTAAGTAAAGTTGCTGATCCTGACAACGCACTTTTGCTTTTAGTAAGAATTGCCGATAATAAAGAAAATCACTTGCAAGAATTTCTAAAGAATAAGGATGCAAGGTTAAGACTTCTGCAAGTCCTGGGTTCATCAAATGGTTTAGGCGAACACCTTGTGAAGCATCCGGAAGATGTCGAAGTTTTGTTTCAAGAAACAGCCATAAGTAGTTTAAACAACAAAGATGAATTAGTTGATATTTTTACCCAAGCTAGTAAAAGAAGTAGAGCAAATCTGGTCAGGGAATATAGAAAAGTATTATTGGGCTTAGCTTCTAGAGATATTTGCTACAAGTGGCCTTTACGTGAGGTGGCTGCCGAATTAGCTGATGCTGCTGATGCAATCTTACAGAGTTCATTACAAGTTGCTCTGGATAAGAATCCTCAATTGGCAAAACAATTTAACTTAGCAATTATTGCTATGGGAAAAGCTGGCGGACAAGAACTAAATTATGTTTCAGATGTTGACGTTATTTTCACCGCTGAAGCTAAAGCTGGATTTGATGAACAGACCGCGATTACTGCTGCTACCAAAGTTGCCACAGAAGTTATGCAATACATAAGTGTTGCCAATGATGGTGGTGAAATTTGGGAAGTAGATGCTGCACTAAGACCTGAAGGAAAAGCAGGTCCATTAGTTAGAACTGTGGAGCAGCATGTTTCTTATTATCAAAGATGGGCTAGCACTTGGGAGTTTCAAGCATTATTAAAGGCTCGTTTTAGTGCCGGGGATTTAGAACTAGGAAATAAATATCTTGATCAAATAACACCATTTGTTTGGCAAGCAGCAAGTAAAGAAAATTTTGTTGTCGATGTGCAGAAAATGCGCAAAAAAGTTGAAGAAAATGTCGATAATCGAGTTGGAGAAAGAGAACTAAAACTTGCCCCTGGAGGATTACGAGATGTTGAATTTGCTGTGCAATTACTCCAACTTGTGCACGGTCGAAGCGATGCCATGGTTCGAAGTCCTAACACTCTGCAAGCACTTGATCAATTAGCAACTTGGGGATACATCGGCAGGGAAGATGCAGCTACGTTTTCTACTGCTTACACATTCTTAAGAACATTAGAACATCGAATCCAATTACAAAAACTATCAAGAACACATGTTTTGCCTGAAGAAGAAAATGAGTTAAGAAAACTGGGCAGATCTCTTGGTTTCATGTCTGAATCAAGTGCTGATTTAGAAAAACAATGGAGAAAACATCAACTTGAAGTAAGACGAATTCATGAAAAACTTTTCTATCGACCACTTCTTAATGCTGTGGCAAGACTGGATGCGGGCAGTGCCAGATTAACCATCTCTGAGGCAAATTCTCGATTAAATGCACTTGGGTATAAAGATCCTGAATCGGCACTTCGACACATTGAGGCTTTAACAACAGGAGTTTCCAGAAGAGCTGTGATTCAAAAGACTTTGTTGCCAGTTTTACTTTCCTGGTTTGCTGATGGCCCAGAACCAGATATTGCACTTCTTTCATTTAGAAGACTGAGTGATGCATTGGGTAGCACTCCATGGTTTTTAAGACTTTTAAGAGATGAATCAGCTGCCGCAGAATTAATGGCCAAACTTTTATCTTCCAGTAGATATGCCACAGATTTATTAATGAGTGCGCCAGAAGCTGTTTCTATGTTAGGAAATTTAGCTGAACTGGAACCAAGAACTCGTGAGCAATACGAGAATGAAATGAATTCAGTAATTTCTCGACATGAAAGTGCTGAAAATATTGTTTCAGCAGCGAGAGCATTTAGAAGAAGAGAATTATTAAGGACTGCAACAGCTGATTTAAGTGGAAAATTAACAACCGAACAAGTTGGAATTGCTTTAAGTAATGTTTATGCCACAGTAATTGATACGGCTTTAAAGGGTGCAATTTTAGCGGTGGAACAAGAAAGTGGAAAAGAAGTTTGCACCAATCTTTGTGTTATCGCCATGGGCAGATTTGGTGGCCTTGAACTGGGTTATGGCAGTGATGCTGATGTCATGTTTGTGCATGAACCTAAAAATGGAGTAGATCAACAAGAGGCCGAAAGATGTGCTCTTGATATTGCAAATCGATTAAGAACTTTATTAATGCAACCTTCAGTTGATCCTCCTTTAGAAATTGATGCTGATCTAAGACCTGAAGGAAAAAATGGTCCACTGGTAAGAACTCTTGATTCCTATTTGGCCTATTACCAAAAATGGTCAGCACCGTGGGAAGCACAAGCTCTATTAAGAGCACTTCCTGTAGCTGGAGATTTAAGTGTTGGAGAAAAGTTTATTCAAGGAATAAATAAAACTCGTTACCCAGAAAATGGAGTAAGTGAAGACAACTTAAGAGAAATGCGCAGAATTAAAGCTCGCATGGAATCAGAAAGATTACCTAGAGGAGCAGATGTTAACCTCAACACCAAATTAGGTCGAGGTGGCTTAAGCGATGTGGAATGGGTAGTGCAACTTCTACAAATGCAACATGGGTCAAAAGATGAATCATTGAGAATCACTGCCACACTGCCAGCCTTAAGAGCGTGTGTGAAAGCAAATCAAATAAGTGAGAGTGATGCTAAATCATTGAGTCAAGCTTGGACTTTGGCCACATGGATTAGAAATGCTCAAATGCTTTCAAGGTCAAAAGCAAATGATCAAATACCAACAGATATCAATGAATTATCAGCAATAGCTTTTACTTTGAATCAAAAATCTCATGCTCAACTTGTTGAAGATTATCGAAGAATCACTCGACGTGCACGATTAGTGATGGAAAAGATTTTCTACGGGGAATAAGTTATTTTTTAAGTGACTTTAAGTAGGCGTTGTAATCGTCAATTTCTTTATCTGTAACCTGTTTTGCAAGTCTTTGATCTCTTGATGCCCACTGGTAAACCAAAATTCCCAAAACCAAAATTGTTGGTAATTCACCAAATCCCCAAGCAATTCCGCCACCAAGTTGTTGATCTCTTATTTGATTGACTAACCAACTCGGTTTTACTTCACTAAACCAACCGCCACCAAGTGCGGTATCTGAACTGTAGGTAATGAATCCAAAGATTCCATGAAACACAGCAGCACCAAATACTATGCCAAGTTTCAAAATATCTGGAACTTTTCTAGGTGCTGGATCTACTCCTAAAATGTTCCAGAAAAACAAGTAACCGGCTAAAACAAAATGTGCATCCATAAACAAATGCCCTAAATGACTTCTCATTAAAACTGTTAGAAGGGGAGAAAAGTATAAAACCCATGTTCCACCGGCAAATAAGAAAAAAGCAATTATTGGATGAGACAAAGTATGAAGATATCTTGAGTTCATAAGTGCAACTATCCAGTCACGTAAATTTCTTACTTGAGAGTCTTTGTTTTTAACAGTTTCATTTGGACTTAAAGATCGAAGAATTAAAGTAAGTGGGGCGCCAAGTGGAAGTAAAATTGGCACCACCATTGCTAAAACCATATGCACAACCATGTGAGCAGAAAAAAGCAAAATTGCATATCGCCCCAGCATTGTGTTTGTTACATACATTCCAATTAAAACTGCAGTTGTCCAACTAATTGTTCTAAAAACAGGCCAGGAGTCTCCACGTTTTCTTAGTGTCCCAACACCCCAGAAATAAAGTCCCAAAGCAAAAAGTCCCACGGTAAATGTGAATGGTTCAAGTGAGAAGGTTGTGAGTGCGTAACTCCAGCTAAATTCTCGGGGTTCAGGAAAACCTGTAACAGATTCAATCAAAGTAAAAGCCGCATTTCCAGTACGAGGAAAATCAGTTGAGGCAAGAACTACTGAAACCCCCAGGGTAAAAAGAAGTAAACCTACTTCAAGGCCAACTAGTTTTTTGATATCAGTTTTAAGTCTCTTTCTAATATTTGTAGCCACAATTAAAGCCAAAGTAACTAAAGTTACTTTTATCACTAAGAGTTGGCCATAAGTTGTGGTCAGAACTTCAGTAAAATTGTTCAATCGACTAAAAGCATTAATTTGACCACTAATCAGAAGTAACACTACTGAAGCGATGGCTAGGTAGCTAAATTTATGAAGCGCTAGTGATTTTTGATCTTGCGTTAATTGTTTATTCGAAACAATTAGGAAAATTGCTGCCACACCAGAAATCCACAGAGAAACAGTGATGCCATGCATTAATCCTGAGACAACGGCCCATTGGTGTGTTGAAATTCCCCCACCGTGTGAAAGAAGTGCTGGTAAAGAAAGACCAATAACATTAATGGTTGCCACCAGTCCAACTCGATCAATATTTGGTCTTTGTAAAGCCAGAAAAGAAACAAGAGCAATTAGTGAGATCAATAATAAAGCCCTAACACTTGATACATCCCAACCATAAGTGGCAATTACTTTTATTTGGGCCACAATAGAAAGTGGTTGGGAAAGTGCCAACGTAAGAGTGAAAACAGCTGCTGCAAATGAAATACCTGAGAGTGCTAATGAGAATTTGGCGGCAAGTAAAGAGTTTTTTTCTTGAAATGGAACGAATATTCCACCACTAATTAAGAGTGCAATAACTAAAAGACCTAAAACATAGACAAGGGAAACTAATATTGGTTTAAGAAAGTAAACAATTGGGCCACTATCTGGAATTAAAGGAGCAGGAGCTGTCCAAAGTGTAGAACTAATAAAGAGGGTAAAAATAACACTAAGTGGGGTTATCAGAAGAAATAATAGATTTTTTGTTTTCATTATTGATTCTAAACTTACCTTAAGAAGACTTTTTCTTACTTTCTTGTTATTTTTCCCACAAGTTTTAGCCAAGTTGCCACCGAATAACCAATTAGGACACCAAAGAGAACTGTTCCTAGACCTACTTGGCCACCTAGTAGCCAACCAATAGTTAAAACAGTAATTTCAATAAATAATCTGACTCGTCCAACCGGTAAACCAGTAATTAAGTGAATTCTGGTCATTAAGCCATCTCTTGGTCCTGGGCCCATGTGACAAGTTAAATAAAAACCACTACCTAGTCCAACAATTGCGATACCCACCAGAATTTGGATAACTTGTAGAACATTTGAAGTTGGTGTTGGTAAGAACTTTGTCATGAACTCTATGGCAATAGAAATAATTATGATGTTTAAAACTGTTCCCAATCCTGGTTTCTGTTTCAAGGGAATCCATAAGGCTAAAACTCCAACCCCAGAAATAAAAGTTGCCCAACCAATACTTAAACCTGTTTGGACTGATATTCCTTGTGCAAAAACAGTCCAAGGAGACACTCCAGCATTAGCAGAAATTAAAAATGCTTCACCTGTGCCAAATAACCAAAGTCCTACAACTAAAATTAAAATTGTCGATGGTTTTGATTTCCAATAATGATTAGATCTCCAAGGTGTAACTGGAATTGTTTTAGATGGAAATAACCATTTGGGGATAAATCTTTTCACTCTAAACCTTTAAGAGTGAGCTCACTTAATGTTTTCCTACTTCTAGGGGCTAATTCTCTTTCTTTAAGGGCTTGACTTAAATTTGTTGGATCACTAATTTGCCCAACGTTAATTAAAACCACTGGTTCAATATTGTCAGGTAGTGAAAAGACTTCTTTAACTTTTGATTTACTAAATCCACCCATCTGATGGGTATGTAATCCCATTGCAGTTGCTTGTAAACATAAAGCGGCAACTGCTAAACCAGCATCAAATATTTCAACTTTTGAAACTTTTTCAGCAGTAACTGCTACTAAAATAATTGCACTGGAATTTGGTGACCATTGAGTGTTGGTATCTTTCAAGGTTGATACCAAAGCCGAAAAATTCTTGTCACCTCTTTTTCCAACTAGAAATCGCCAAGGTTGAGCATTCATCGATGATGGTGCCCAGCGTGCTGCTTCTAATAGTGAAGTTATTTCTGAATCAGTCAATGTGTGTTCAGGATTAAATGATCTCGGGCTCCAGCGATTTGCAATTAACTCATGTAACTTTGCATCGGTGCTGGCTGGTTTATGGGGAACAGACATAAATAGAATTATTGTCTAATGCTTGAGAATGCGCGACTTAGGGTCGAACGTGGAGTTATACGTACTTTTCATGCCCGAAGAGGCAGAGTTACAAAAAATCAAACCTTTGCTTTAGAGAATTATTTTAAAGAATTTGAATTACCTGATGGTCCGTGGGATTTTAATGAATTATTTGGCAACAAAGAAGTTGTTTTCGAAATAGGTTGTGGAAGTGGTGAGTCAACAATTGGTTTTGCTAAAGAAAATCCTGATTCAATAATTATCGCACTAGAAGTACATAGACCCAGTATTAGTCATTTAGTTGAAAATGCTCACAAAGAAGAATTAACAAACATCAGAGTTGCATACTCAGATGGAGTTCAGGTTTTAAGAGATTGGGTTAAAGATAATTCCCTATCAGCTATTTTTGCTTTCTTCCCAGATCCTTGGCCTAAAAAACGACACAACAAACGACGACTATTCAGACAAGAAATTGTCGAGCTGATGCTAAGAAAACTTAAACCAGGTGGCGAAATACTTGCTGCCACAGATTGGAGAGAGTATGGCGAACAAATGCTAGAAGTTTTGCCTAATTCCATCCTTTCAATTCGTCCAAATTGGAGGCCTATGACTAAGTATGAGAGGAAGGGGATTAATGCCGGCAGAGAAATTATGGAAGTTTCAGCCAAAAAATAGTTATCCCCAGACAATTTTAAGGATTCAGCGGTTATCTTGAAAATGCTAGGAAAACTAGTAAGTGTTAGTTTGGAAATAACGAAGAAGAGTAAAGAAAAGGATTTTGATGCGTAGGCGCAATATTGTAATAGTGGGAATAGTAGTCGCACTTTTTGGTGGAGGAATCTTCTTTTTCACTAATTCAAATAAAGAACCAGTAGATAATTATTTAACATTTACCGCTAAGTCGGGTCTTATCGAAAGCAGTGTCTCAACAACAGGCACAATCGTTGATGAATACACATTTAATATAAACGCAGATTCACCAGCCGTTTTAACAAAAATAGCTGGGGATGCAACTACAAGTTCAGGAACACCAACAACTTTGAACGACACTTGGATCATCAACAAGATAAACAAGGATGAAGGTGCGTTGATATCTAAAGGACAATCAATCTTGCAATTAAAAAATTACGACGGCACAATTCAAGAGATTAAGTCTCCTGTGAATGGAAGAGTTAAACAGGTAAATGGAATTAAAGGTTTTGCAATAAATGGAAAAGTCGCCACAATCGGAGCGGGGAAAATACTTGTAAGCATAGATGTAACAGAAGCAGAATCAACAAAACTTAGTGTTGGATTGCCAATTGCATTAGCGATTAATTCTTCTGACACTTTAACTTCTGGCTACATCTCATCCATTAAATCTTCTGCCACTGCTGGAACAGGAACTTCACCTAAATTCACTGTTTTAATTACCCCGACACCAAACACATTGCCGGCGACTGCCAGAGCTGGAATGACTACCACTGTTGATGTGACACCTGCAGGAAGTGAGCGCATCAGATATACCAGTGGAATTTTAATTGATGAATTCACCTATGACATTGATGTTAATAATAAGTCAACACTTGCTTCAAAAAATGGCATAGATTTATCAGGAGTTGTAACTGGACAATCTAATCTTGGCACCAAACAATGGATAGTCAAAGAGTTGAAAATTCAACCTGGAAGTGTTGTCAAAAAAGATGAGGTAATTGCTGTACTTAATAATTTTGATGGCACATCAAAAAATGTTAAGTCTGCAGTAGATGGAACAATCAGAGAAATTTTGACAGCACCCGGTGCAGTTGTTTCAGGAGCAATTGCCACAATTGGATCTGGCTCCATGATTGCTGCCATTAATGTAAGTGAGTTTGATATCGCAAATATTGCTTTGGATCAAATAGTGGAACTTAAACTAGGAAACAGCAGCGAAGCTAATAACGGAAAAGTTTCACAAATTGGACAAGTGGCAACCACTGATTCAAATGGGGTTTCTCAGTTCAAGGTATTTACCGTTGCAGAACCAGCCGTTTCTAGCTGGCGAATCGGTATGACAGTTACCGCAAAAATTATTCTAGAAAGTAAGCAAGCACAAATTGCTGTGCCAATTCAAAGTTTACTAAGAAAGGGAAGTTCCACATTTGTTCAAGTACTAGACGAAAAGAAGCTTCCAGTAGATAGAGAAGTAACAATTGGATCAACAGGATCCCAACTTGTAGAAATTTTATCTGGGTTAAACGTTGGAGATGAAGTTGTCTTAGGTAAGCAATCAGTAGACGCGAAACTTCCAACTTCTGAAGATCCATTTGCAGAGCAACGTGAAAGTAGAAATAGAAGCAGGCAAAGTAACTAAAAATGTCAGTTGTTGTAGAAATGTCCAAAGTCACCAAAACTTTTGGTGAAGGTTCTTCTATTGTTCGTGCCCTTGATGGGGTTGATCTGAAAATAAAAAAAGGTGAATTTGTAGCCATTGTGGGCGCATCGGGCTCAGGTAAATCAACGATGATGAACCTAATTGGTTGTCTAGATAAACCAACAAGTGGAAAAGTCAAAGTTGCAGGAGAAGATTTATCTGAACTAAATGATAAAAAACTAACATCATTAAGAAATTTTGCAATTGGATTTGTGTTTCAGTCATTTTTTCTTTTACCTAAAACCGATGCGCTTGACAATGTCGCTACTCCTCTTTTGTACAGGGGTGTTCCAGCCCGAGAAGCACGAAAAAAAGCAATGACAATGCTCACCAAATTGGGCATGGGTGATCGACATACACACCAATCAACTGAACTCTCAGGAGGACAACAACAAAGAGTTGCTATTGCCAGAGCTTTAGTAACTGAACCATCATTAATTTTGGCTGATGAACCAACAGGAGCTCTTGATTCAAATACTGGCAAGCAAGTTATGGACCTATTTGAAACTTTAAACAAAGAAGGAAAAACCATCGTTTTGATCACCCACGATGTCGACATTGCAAAGCGAGCAAAAAGAAGAATTACTTTGAGAGACGGCAAAATTATCAATGATGAAAGTGATGCAGCATGAATATCTTGATAGCTGCTCGTTTAGCTTTTGCACGAATTCTTGCTACGAAAACCCGATCAGGTTTGACAATGTTAGGAATAATTATTGGTGTGATGTCACTAATTGCTCTTGTTTCAGTTGCACAAGGTGCTACTTCTGGAATTCAAGATCAATTCAAAGGTTTGGGAGCCAGGAATTTAACAATCACTGGAACTACACCTCAATCAATTACTGTTGAGGATGCACAAGCTATTGCCCAAGAACCTGGAATAGATATTGTTTCAGAAACTGTTTCAGGAAGAGCAACACTTTCTTCAAACCAGGCATCCACTAAAGCCCAAATTGTTGGGGTTGATGCAGATTACAGAACTGTAGTTGATCCAGATATTTTCGTGGGAACTTTTCTACCCGATGTTGCCGATGTAGGGGATGCAAGACTAATTGTCTTGAGTACAACTTTGGCAACAGATCTTGAATTAGATGCCTATGCTGTTGGATCAACAATTGCGGTTGGGTCAACAGAGTTTACTATTGTTGGTATTTTGGATGACGCTGATGGTTTTGGAACTAGGGGTACTGCTTACATCCCAATTGAAACAGCATTTAAATATGTTGCAGTCCCACCTTATTTAAGTTCAATTACTGTTCAAACTATTGATGAAAAAATCGTTCCTGAAGTAACCTCGAATTTAACTGCCTTATTGAAAGCGCGCCATAACATCACAGCTGAACGAGAAGCTGATTTTGTTATCACTGATGCTAGTCAAATTTTGGACGCAATTGGCACAGTGGAACAGTTTTTATCTCTGCTATTAGGTGGAATCGCCTCAATTAGTTTGGTGGTCGGTGGAATTGGAATTATGAATATTATGTTGGTTTCAGTAAGGGAACGAACCAGGGAAATTGGCATTAGGCGCGCAATAGGAGCCCAACAATCTCAGATTTTGACGCAGTTTCTTATTGAAGCTGTGGTGTTGTCATTAGTTGGTGGAATTATTGGTGTGATTATTGGTGAAATTGTTGCTTACTTTTTGGCAAGTCTTGGTGAATGGAATTTTGCATTAAGTCCGGGAATGATTTTTGCTTCTTTAGGCTTTTCTATGTTTGTTGGTGTGGTTTTTGGGGTTTGGCCTGCCCGAACAGCATCTAAGTTAAAACCAGTCGAGGCATTGCGTTTTGAATAATTCTTGTCATCTGACAAGATTGCAATCATGGCTGAGTTAGTTTTCTTTTCTGGAACCATGGACAGTGGTAAATCCACCC
>Ga0315906_10010277_pt1 | contig 11011 bp, 5 predicted proteins | sample LakEriMetagenome_4_FD_203526 | JGI IMG/M metagenome (GOLD analysis project Ga0315906, IMG submission 203526) | Freshwater fungal communities from buoy surface, Lake Erie, Ohio, United States - Buoy 2 MA122 | ecosystem: Environmental > Aquatic > Freshwater > Lake > Lake biofilm | place: USA: Lake... | reverse complement strand
CGTGGAGGAACTCTGTTTGTACGCAAGAACCAATTCTCTGATGTTTCTGTGTTTGCAGTAAATTGTCTTATACCTACAAACTCTTTATTGATTTCGAACCCTACAAGTTCAAAAGAACCTTTAACTCTGTAAGTATTTCGGTATTGGAAAGGAACTCCTATGCCAATCCAATTATTGGGATTTGCTGCAGGGTTGCCATAATAATATCCGAAACAATCTTTTTTGCTATTTACACCCTCAAGGAAGATTGTATTATCGGGATCACACTTTTCAAACTTGAAAGGCTCAGTAGTAAACTCTCTAATTACTTGCCCATTTGAATCATAGAAGAAGAACTTAATATAAAAACATCCATCCCAATTCGGAATTGTACCAGTTCCAGTTGCTAATATTTGAGCCAAGTCAAGAGAAATCTGTTGAATGTTTGTCCATTGGTCAAAGCCATTGTATTGGGGAACATTATACATTCCAACAAACTGCTGAATTGCATATGATGGCAAATCACCTCCAATAACTGCATCTGTGCAACAATCATATACTGCTCCACTAACTGAAACACCCCATCCTGCACCTTGACCCCAAACTCCTGTATTTATATTTATTGAAGGAGATTGCCCATTCACATAATCCCATTGTTGGAATTGAAACATTAATGGATCAGTATCCCTAACAGGAGTAAAGTATGGCAAGTCGTTTCCACAAAGATTGCAGTTCCATGAATCTTCAGGTTCACAAAGAATCAATCCATTATTTACTACTGTTGCAGTACAATCGCCTGGAAGGCCACCACCAGCACAAGCATCAATGATTAGATTAGAACATACTATTCTGTTCCTTGTATATTCATAATTGAATACTGGTGCTTCATAACACCAAAACGTATCTCCGTCTAAATAGCTATTTGGCATTTCTTACTTTTTATAGTGGTAAATACATTGCACATATTTCATAAGTTCCGGCAGGAAGAGCGTTTATGTCAATCTTAAACTCCCATGTTCCAACTTGAACTCCGGTAGTGGTATCGTAAATATACTGAGAATCCAACTGAGTAAATCCACTTGGACTTACCCCAGTTTCATCATCCTCTTTAAGCTGCAATATTCCGTATGGGCTTCTATTAAAGAAACCAATTACATATCCGGCATCGGCAGGATTTAATGAAGTCATTGTGGCTTTTACATGGCCGTAATCCCCAGGACATATCGGTCCGTTTAGTGGAACGTAGGCAGATCCTGTCCAACCTTCAAGCACTAAAGGATTAAATGCGTCAGGAGTATTTACGCTAGGAGGAGTAATAGGCTCTTCTGTAAAACAATCTAGCCTTTGCAATATAACCTTGTTTACATAGAATGGCTGACTGTTTGGAAGGTTAAGAATACTACTTAAATCAAACCTAATTATATACTGAAGAAATATTGCACCTGCTGTAACCCAATTGTAGGTCATATTATAGTTTTGAACCAACTGATTGCCTAAAGGTCCGGCAAGAGATGAATTCCAAGGAGTGGCGTTATCAGCAATATACACATTAGAACCTGGGAATGTAACTCCAGTTTCCCATCTTGCTCTACCTTCCCAATTAAGAATCAGCTGCCCAAATCCATTGTCCTTTACAGTAAATGCCGGATCAAGGTTATTATAATCAAAAGGATATCCTCCTTGGCGTATGGATTGATATTGATTGTATATGAAATATGCCGTTTGTGTAGCATTTATGCTTCTAACCGCATATACATTCAATCTTACATCGGTAATCAATTTCATCCAATCGCCAGCAAATCCCAAATCGAATAGACATTGAGAAGCGAAAAACCCACCTTCAACTATGACCTCATTTTTTAATCTCTGTTTATAGACAGTTACAAGAGGATAAACATTGGTATATGTATTTATGTAATCTGACCATGATGTTTGAATGTCCAATGGGCAGCAAAGAGAGTCTTCTGATGGTGTTACATCAACAGAAATAGAATTTGATATAAATGTATTTACAACATTTGCTCCTACATCATAAACAATTACTGCTACATAATATATTTTACTTGCATCCCATCCTGTGCCAACATGGAAATCAATCTTCCAAGTGTTGGCGGCAACATTCGTTGGTCCAGTTGATGGAGATTCTATTTCTCCGTTTAATACAGATGTACCAGGTATAGTCGTGATTAGCGATCTAGATAATTCATTATTTAATTGCCAATCTATATTGTTATCAGATGTATTATCAGCACTAAAAATATACGCTACCATATAGTTTGGCGTATATACTGGTTGCATATCAATTTGAAAAGTAATCTTCGTTTTTTCAAATATTGAAAATGAAGTAAGTGATGATACTATAAAATTCCTTTCTTGGCTAAATGACACCTGAGTATTAACAGGATTACTTCCCGTGAATTCTGCATTTGTTCCATATAACCCAAGGTTATACCATCTTGCAGCCATTGGTATTGTTCTATACAAAAAACACCTGAATGGCCTTTCTCCGGCAAAATTTGGGTCGTTTACATTGTTATCAACGAAGAAAAGTTCTTTTGATAAAAATCTCTGAGTATTATAGACATCAGGATTAGTAGATAATTTAATTGCAGTTGTTGAATTTATATTTGAATAAGAAAGCCTTTTATAATTATCTAAAATCGTATTTGTAATCTCATTATCTATATCCATCGTCATATAGAACGTGAAGTAGATAAATAAACTATTGGAATTTGGAATTTCTACCTGGACTTGCCAATTCTTCTGAGATGGTTCATTTACTGATCCTGTAACCTGATACATATCAAAAAGACCAGCCCCAACCATATATCCAAGAATCTTTATATACCAACCTTCAGCAGGCAATGGCAAAGAATAAGGATCAACAGGAAGAATTGATTGAATATTAGTCCACAAAATAGGATTCAAATACAAATCAAAGTTTGCATTTGTAAATCCATTATTGTATGTGTACTTCCAAATAATAGTCTTCTTCTCTCCTATAGCTGCTTCTGAATAAACAGATGGAAGTTGGAAATTGCATCCTGCGGTAAGTGTTGGAAGGTATCCTGATTCAGTTTCAATTTGAATATCAGTACATCCTACTCCGCAACCAAGGCAATAAGTTGGATTAATATTAACAGTTAGTTTTCTGCTGTAAACATCACATACAATTACATCAAGAAAAAATGGAGCAGGAGGAGTTGAATTAGGCCAACAAAATGAAAACCCAAGCTGAACTGTTGAATTACCGGGAACAAATAATATATTAGCTACTTGTAATATTCCATCAACATAATACTTTGTTCCAGCAGGAAAATTACCGCCATCATCTAAAATTACAGGTACATCAAATGAAGAATAGTTTGTAAATGGTATGGTGGCAAGTATATCATCACATCCAGTAGTGCCTATGCAAGGAGTAAGATTTAATGTAGTTAATGATGCAGGAACAGGATCATAAGTAGCAGATTGTGGATTGATTTCCTGCAAACCACCTGCTTTTGTTTCAATATAAGTTCCTGTATTATCTGTATAATCTATATTTAGATTATATAAAAAGAAATTATTTGGTGGTAAAACTCCTTGACAAGGACACGCTTGTACTTTTATTTTTATTGAACTACCAAACGATAAAACTATTGGTGGTGCTAGAGGATCAGTATATGGAAATCCATTTACATCTATAACATCAACTGGGCAAGGAATTGCTGATGTACTAAAATAAATCCTATTAATAGTAACAGAAATGGTAGCAGTAAGGTATAGCTCCCAAGTGTCTGTATAGCAACAGTTTGTTGAACCTCCGTAAATTAATGGGGGTTGAACCCCTGTTAAACCGAATATTGGCATCTTTCTTTATGTTATGCTATACCTGTTACCTTGATTGTTCTGTTGGTGAAATTAACGACAATTTCGTTTATTTTCCCGTTTACTATGCTGCCATTAAGATTTAATCCTCCCACAGTCTTGTCAAAGGAAAATGTATCAAAGGAATCGCAGTCAAAATCGAAAGTGAAGTCGAAATTGAAATTGGAAGTTCCCGGAAGGCGTGGGTTGTCTATGTAGTGGAAAAGAGGGTATAAATTGTTTTTTGCAGGAGTTCCGGTAAGTGTTTTTTCCATAAACCACATAGGGTAATTAAAAACAGATCCTCCTAATTGAGCAGATCCGGAAACAACAGTGCCACCAGTAAATCCTGTATTATTATATGTTTTTACTCTACCGCTATTTGTTCCTAACTTACCACTTGAAGGATCATAGATTACTATTTTGTATAATGCAAAATTATGTTGAGCCAATGTCATTGCATTAACATAACTATTAAAAGGATTTGAACCATTTACACTTGATATAGTAAGTAAAAATGACAAGCCTCTTATTAATCCGCTATCAAAAACTGATGCTGGATCAATGCCATCCCCTCTATATCTAGAAGCACCAAGTTGAGGATTTACATTCCAAGGACCGGATTGTGATTTGTTTACTGGTGCTGGATTCCATTCAACTATATCATTATAAGCATCAAGTGCTTCATTACCGACATAATCTATTGAATCCATTGAATATTCAAAATCACCAAAAGATGGTCTTGGCTTATCAATCCATGACCAGCAAACCTTATCTCCATGAATTTTATTATTTGATAAAAGTTGACCAAAATCAATCCAAGCCGTAGTATTTTGAAAAAAATCCTTTCTTTCAAAGTATAGTGTACTTCCTACAATTCTATATTCAGCATTAAAAAGTGGCTCAAGGTAATTAGTCATCAATGTATCCAAAGTTTCGTTTGGAACATTTTTTGAAATCAATTTAAAATTTGTAGATAATTCCGCTCTTCCCTTTTCTACTGGTGCAGACATCAAAACTGCATCATAATATATATTTCCCCATACCGCATAAGGTTTTGCATCTCCATTCAATATGCTTGAATTAAATGTAAGTCCACATTTTTCACAAACATTTTTTATATAATCTCTTAAATATGCAGATGGATGAAATTTACCACATTGTATAAAAAAATTGGCTATACTGTCCCTAGCTTCTATTACGGCATCAGCAGCAGCATCATTTCCGCTAAATAGACTAAAGAATTTCAAAACTACTATTACAGGAAGAAAAATCAGATTTATAACTGTTCCAACAATAATACCAATTAAAAAAAGTAATTCAGCAAGAAACTGAGGTCTTGTTTCTAGGCAATATCTAATAATAGGAACATCTCTTTGTAAGAAAGGATTTGAAGTATTCCAATTATCCCAAATCAAAGTTGATTTAACGCAGTTTAATGCTGCCTCTTCTTCAATGATATTAGCACTTACATAGCATCCATTGCTACACCAATCAATACTATCTCCACGAATTATTCCATTAAATACTGCCTTACCGCAGCAATCATCATATATTTTTACAGTAATTGAATTATTAAAACCATTTGGATTATTAATTAAAATCGGGTAAATCAAATCCCAACCATCATCGTAAAATGTAAGTTCTGATGAAAATGATGCACTAAGATTGCCCTCCTCGTTTCTTCTGCGATAAGTAATGGTAAACTGCTCAATACCATCAATACGGCCAGTAATCAAACTACCATTAAGTTCTATTTTCAGCGTAGATACCATTATTTTGCCCTATTACGAATCCTATCGTTCTTCCACTGATAATGTGATACAAGGCCGTGAATGCCGCTCTCGTCAATGGTAAGTTGCATCCTATCTTGACCAACTATTGCTTTCTCAATCCTGGATAGCCTTTCCTCAACCCCGACATTGTTTATCATAATCACCTGCTTACCCATTCCGGTAGCCAAGTATGGATCACGACCCTTGTTGATCTGCTCAAGCATCGGCCTCCAACGCTCTGCCGGACCTTTCTTCACTACAAACTCCTCCCGGTGAACTACACCTGCTGGCTCATACTTGCCTCCCTTACCTGTCCATCCACCTTCTGCGAAACCTCCGATGGCAGATTGTGTTGCAGCCCTTGCAGCAATATATCCTGCCGTTATGGATGCTATTACCGATGCTACCAGGATTGGGCTTAATATTCCGCTTCCAGTTGATGCTGCCCTTGCTACTGCCAATGAAGCCTCGGCAACCGTCTGAGCAAATATCAATGCTTGTTGCTGCCGGACAAACTTTGCTCTTTCCTTTTGCAGATCAGTAAGCCTTTTCTTCTCAGCTTCAAAAAGTTCGGCATTACCTTCATCAGCAATCTCCTTGGCTCTTTCCACCCGATCCTCCTGCAAGGCTATCAGCGCATCGTTCTTCATCATCTCAGCTTCGATGGCTGCATTGGCGATGGTGAATGCTGCGTCTACTGAGGCTTGGACTTCATCGAAGATGCGGTTAATGCGAGCATCATGTGCATCCTTTTCAGCTTTAGTCATTCCCTCTTCAAACTTCTGCTGTTTTTTTAAAGTATCCTTTCTATTATTTTCTCTTTGATTTTTAGTATCGTTTTCTAATGTTCTTATTGCATTTTCTTTTTGCGTAGCATTATCAATTTCAAATTGATTGTCTTTAGCTAATTGCTCTTGCTGCTCTTTAGTTAAAGGACCTATAAAATTTGAAACAAACTTTTGAGTTTCTGTTTTTTCGTATTTAAACTTTTTATCTATTTCGTCTTTTTTTCTTTGAAAATCAATGGTTATTCTTTTATCTTCTAATTCACCAGTAAGCCTTATATTATCTACTACATCACTTCTTAACTCCTGTAATTCTTTTTTATATTCCTTACCTCTTCCTATTCTCGAATTTTTAAAATTCTCAAGTAAAATATCTATTGATTCTTCTGTAGCATCTTTTTCATCGTTTCTAAGTTTTATTAATTGCTTTAAAGAATCATCAGTATATTTACGAAGTTCTTTTAAATCTTCTTCTCTCCATTTTTTATTTATTTCTATTTTATCAAATCCAAATTTCTTAGTAGCTAAAAGTTCTTTTTGTCTATATTCTTCTTCTATTTCAAATACTCCTTTATTTTTTAATTCTGTTATTTTTTCTTGACTTGCTCCTGCTTTTCTATATTCTTCAAGTAATTCATCAAGTTTTTTAATTGCAAGACCTTTTTCAACATTAGCTTCTGCAATATCTACATCAAATTGAGCCTTTAGTTTAATTACTTGTTCTTGTTGAGTTATATCTTGAAGCTGCCTGATATCCTCAAGCCAATTCTTTTTTACAAGCTTATCTATCTCTTGATTTATTTTATCAATAAAATCCAAAACCTTTTCAAGGGCTTTTGCTAATTTTTCTGCACCCTTTTCATTAGCAATCCATTCTCTTTGAACTTTAGTCAATTCTTGATTTGCATTAAATAAATTACCTTGAGCCTTAGTCAATAAATCTCCGGTAGATTTTAATTCATCATTATATGATTCTAATGTTCTTTTTGAACTAAAAAAACTATCTTCTGTTTTTTCTAATTCTTTATTTGCTGCTCTATTAGCATCTATATAACCTGTTATACTAAATCCAGTTTGTTTAAAATAATCAAATCCGGTTACTGATTTTTTAAAATTTTCTGCTCCTTTTAATCTTTCCTTTTCTACATCAAGAACTTCTGTTTGTTTGATAGCAAGTTTTTGTAATCTATCAACCTGATCCTGATATGTTTTTATATTTTCTTGAGCAGTTTGCTTTGCAAGCTCTAAATTTGCAATTTGTTGTGCTGCTGCTTGTGCTTTATTAAGAACCTCTAATGCTTTACCTTGATTTTTTGTAACCAAAGCAAGATCTAATCTTAATCCATATTCTGTTTCAAGTTCTTTTATTGCTTTTTGAGAAGCAGCAGTAAGATTACCATAACTACCAACTAATTTTATTACTGGTCCAAATGTTTCTGCTATGGTTTTTGCACTTGCCTTTTGCGCTGAAGCTAATTTTTCTTGCTGATCACGATAATCAGCAGCAGCATCTATAATCCCCTTTTGTTTAAAAAGGTCTTCCTCTAATAACTCATTATTTCTTTCTATTAATCCATTGTATATTGTCCACCCTGCAATAGCAATACCAATAGGATTAGATGCAAGTAAAGTAAATAGTCCTTTTATTGTTTTTGATAATAAACCAATTCCAATATTTAGGGCTTTAGTTGCAACATCCCAAGTAACTGTACTTGCTACTGCAAGTTTTTGGGCAGTAGTTTGATTACCTATTAATGCAGTATTAGTTATTAAAGATATCTTTAAGAAATCAAATACTTTCTTTAAATTTAATGAAGCGAATGTTAAAGATTTAACATTAAGAATATTTAATACTAAAAGATTTGCCTTTTTTGCTAATAGTGTAATAATAAATATTAGAGCGGCTTTCCATAAAGAAAGAGTAAGTGCATTTGATCTTATTTCTTTTGTTGATTCAGTTAAATTTTTAAATAATTCAGATAAAGATTCTACAAATGGCCTAAGTTCCTCAGCTGCAATACCACCAATTTCAATTTTAAATAAATTAATCTGTTCACTTAATTTCTGTAATTGACCTCCAAAAGTGTCTGTAAGTGTAGCTGCTAAATTAAAAAACCTTCCTCCCTCTTCTGTTGCAGTCCTAAAAGCTTCTGAAACCTCTTCAAAACTAACTTGACCAGCCTCAACCCTTTTAGCTAAAGCTGACATTGTTTCACCAGTCCTTTTGGCAATTTCTTGTAGTGGGTTAAATCCTACGTTTACTAATTGGCGAATTTCCTCACCTTGCAATTTACCTTTAGCTGCAATCTGCCCATAAGCAAGAGCAACCCTCTGAATATCTCCACCCGATGCAGCAGATACATCTCCAAGCCTTTTTAAAGTTGGAATAAGTTCATTTACTGAAATACCATAACCCAAAAGAGTTTTGGAAGCAAGTGCAACATTAGTTACATCAAATGGTGTTTCGAGAGCAAATTTTTGTATGTCTAAAATTGCTTTGTCTGCTCTTTCCTTATCACCAATTAATGCTCGGAACGAAGCAGTCAGCCTTTCAAAATCAATAGAAGCCTGAATTGTACTTCTACTCAAGTCTACCAGCGCATCAACAGTAGCCAATATCCCGAATGTGGCAAGACCACCACGCACTACATCTCCAAATCCTGCTCCCTGTGGTGCTGCCGCTGGAACTGTTGCCCTTGTTGATTGTGCCGCTGCTCTATTGGCCTGTGCTGCTGCTCTAGCCGCATCAATGGCCGCTTGCCTTCTCTCTTCCCTTATTCTTAAAATGGAAATCCTTTCATCCGATTCCCTTTGCCTTAATGCATTTTTCTCCTCGGCAGCAATCCTCCTGATGGAAGCCTTTTGCTCGGCCTCAGCTAATTTTAATGAAGCAGTAAGCTGGCCTTTTTGAGTTCCAGTACCCCCTAAAGCCAAATTTGTTTTCTTAGAAAAGTCTTCTATCTTTTTGTTCAGCTCATCTAAAATCCTCAACACCTGACTAGCATCAGCATTGAACCGGAACAATATATTTTTTGCTGCCATCAGCGGTTATTTTTTAGCCGTTAATCGTTTCCTTGTCTGTCCTTCCTTCGAACCACTATCGCTACTCACCTCTTCTATCGCTTTATTCCTCTCGTCCACAATCTTCATCCACGTATTGATTGTCTGATAGTATTCATCAACTGATAAGGATTCGAGAACCTTCATATCCGATGGCCTTGATTCGCAGATCAGCTGGTTTAGGTAGTTGATGTCATCGACATATCTTCCGATTTCAACTCCTGAATAATATGGTATATCCTCTCGTCCTCCACCTTGTTTAGTTTCAAATATTCTAGGATATCTACCTCTGATGTGTTGGAATAATTTATTGTGAGCCGGTATGCCATATTCAAAAAAAAAGCACGCGCCTCCAAATCGTTATCCAGAATTTCACGCTTTTTCTTGCTCCATACCTCTGAGAAATCAGTTTCGTCTTCCCCATCAATACAGAAGTAGCAAACCGATAGTTCAATCAAGGTTTTCTCCTCACCAAGGTACTCTAAGCGGAACTCAATCTCACTGAGCAGGTAGAACATATCCACCACATTGCCGCTATTGGCAAACTCCTTCATCTTCTCAATCAGCTTCTTCAAGATCGGCTTAGTAAGGTTCATGTCCGCAAACCTTGTAGCCACCTCAGCAGAGATAGCCCTCTTCGCTGGCATGGTTAGATTGTTTTCGTACTTGTACCAATTATTGCCGTTCTTATCAATGAAGACCTGTTGCATCGGTATTTTAGTACCGACAGTATAATCCTTTTTCTCTGCTATTGGTTGCTCTTTTTGCTTTTTGGAAAACCACATATTATTTTTTCTTTTTGGAAGGTTTCTTCTTATTGAGTGCAGCATTGCATATTGCATAGGCACTGTCTTTGCTCTTGCCCTGCCTAAGCACTTGTGTCACACATCTTTCTAACTTTTTAGGCATCGCTTTAAGTTTCACCAAAAATAGTGAATGCCATAAGTAAAAGACCCATAAAACCCAAGTTTTAACGGATGTATTTCACAAAGTTGCTATGGAACGTCCACAGGAAGTATCTCAGACAGTCCAAAAGGTGGGTAGCGTGCTTGTCCTTGCTCTTATCAATGTCACCCTCGTCATCGGCCTGTACCGACTGCAAATCCGCAATCAAATATTGGCAGTAGCTATCAATGGCAAAGTCCGGATGCTTCTCCAACATTGAGTTCAGAAGGATACGGCTATTCTTTATGGACGGGTTATAGGTAGGAACTTTGAAGGAGGACTTGGGAACTTGAAGCTGCTGATAGATAATCTGATAGTAATTCTTTGCCCCCTGCGTCATGGCCGACCTTGCGCTTCCCGAAGCATCCCCTGTAATCAGGAAGAAGTGATCGGGATATGCTGCCTTAATCCGCTCGGTCAACTCAAAAATATCGCTATTTCTTAGCCTAAACTCCCTTAATACCCGGATTTGGTTATCGTAGCTTTGGGAAGCTAGGCAGGTAATCGGATCTACGTTAAAGTCAAAGGACAGGATGATCGGCTCAACCCTATTGGCCTCAAGGTTATTTTTAACGTGTTTCGCCCTTTTGAACGAATAGGCAAACGGCCTTTCCACGT
>Ga0315906_10010276_pt1 | contig 11012 bp, 2 predicted proteins | sample LakEriMetagenome_4_FD_203526 | JGI IMG/M metagenome (GOLD analysis project Ga0315906, IMG submission 203526) | Freshwater fungal communities from buoy surface, Lake Erie, Ohio, United States - Buoy 2 MA122 | ecosystem: Environmental > Aquatic > Freshwater > Lake > Lake biofilm | place: USA: Lake... | reverse complement strand
CGGAGCCGAGACGAGAGTCTGATGTGTATATGTACCCCACCTCGGCTTCGCTCGGGGTGCAATATCCCATTAGCTCCATCGGAGCGAAATGATTTTTACCCCGAGCGAAGCCGAGGGGTGGGGTGTTTATGTGCATCAGATTTCTCGTCTCGTCTTCGCTCGACGAACAGTTTTCATGCGAAGGCGAGTGCTCACCGAGCTGAGTAAAGGTGGGGATATTATAATTTCGACCCGATGTAGCAGATGGAACAAATCGTATACAGTAAAAACCACTACTGTACTTTTGTTTTCACAATGATCTGGACTGTTCTGCAATAAAATCGTCCTTCTGGATATTCATTATCATATAACAACGTTGAACTACCAACCCCTTTTGCAATGATATCGGTTCTTTTCAAAAGTTTCTTTGTTTCTTGCGCTCGTTTGTCAGCTAGTTCTCTATTGTATTCTATACTTCCTGTACGATCTGCATAGCCATAGATTTCAATTTCAGAGTTAAAACGTAATCTATTTCCAATGAAATCTATGATCTGTTTATTCATGCCTTCTATTTTTGCTTGATCAAAATCAAAGAGAATCAAACTAAACCTTTCAATTTCATAATCACCTTCCATTTCTCTTCGTTTTTCTTGAACTGTCTTTACATTTACATTCAAATCATTTGCAATACATGTTTGTATAGTACCAAGAATATCTTCAACCGTAAAAGCACTTTTAATCACCTCTGGAAATTGAGGGGTTATCTTTTGATTTGATGATAATGCCCAATCTAAGTTAGTTGGTACATCTTTACCTTTTTTCACAAAGGTAAGATTCGGCATAGATGTTTGATTTGCTTTTATACTCCAATTGGCAATTGGTAATTCATTCTGAACAGAAATCTTAAAGCGTGCTATTGGAGGATTTGCCGTCCTATCAACTTTTTCGATAAAGATGTATTCAAGTATCTTGGGATTATCCGAATACAATTCAACTCTTCTATTTTCAGCAATTTTATCCGGTTGTCCAATGGGCGTTGAGGGTTTTGAAGGAATACCAGTAGCTGATAGTTTGAGCCTATCTTGACTGATACCCCATACATCTATAAGATAATTCTCTACGGTATTCGCTCTCGCAATTGATAATTGCATATTCCCTTTTTCACTACCTAAATCCGAATTACAACCAGTAATAGTTAATACCGCGGTTGGATTCTCAATCATTCTCCTACCTACTATATTCAAAAGGTTATAATAAATGGGAAGTGTTGAATCTCTGAATAGATCACTTACAACAAATGTAGATGCTGATGACTTGTCTAATTTATTATATCTATCTGGCAATGTGCTTGAATTGTCCTCAAAGAAGACATAGTTCAGTAATGGATCCAATTCATTTGAAACGAATTCTTCGATTTTAAAGGTTGGATCCGGGACTTCAACTCCTTGATCATCAACTCCAACTGCCAGGATACTACAAGAAATATTAGAAGGTCTTTGTGTATAGATAGTATCTGTTCTGACTGATGTTATTGTTTTCGTAGGTATACCACTTATATTTTTAATATCATTTCTTTCATAGACAAGACCTGGTACATATTCAACTATCACACTATCTACTTGTAAACGCAAAGTGTCGATTTTATCTATTCGGACTATATTCTCAATTAATTGTTGTTCTACTTTTGGTAATTCTTTGGGCGGCTCTTTTGGTGATACTGTAGGTGAATACTTTATCGATAATCCAAGTGATAGTGAATTAACGCTCCAATGTTGAACTAGTGGATCATTGATAATATTTGTTATGCCATGATAATACGTCAATTCAGGTTCAAGCAATAATGTTGAAGATGAATTGAGTGGCAGAACATATGATAAAGAAAGGAGAGGAGCTACATATAAGGTATTAGCATTCTGTATTTGTCCACTGAAAACATTTCTTTCTCTTGAGAAGGTATTTTGCCCATTTGCATTTATGAAAGTTCCAACATTTACAGGTGATATAATTCTTTCATATTGTTCATAGTCCTTTTGCAATAGATAAGATGCATTCAAACCAAGACTTATAAAGAAGTTATCAACTATAGAGTATCGTAAAGATGGCTCGATACCGAATATTGATAGGCTTGAATTGATACTATGTTTAAACTCACCAATAGTTGGAACACCGGATACTAATAATTGTATTGGCTCAATCACCGATAGCTCACCACCGATAGTTCTAAACAATACTTTGGTACCTAAAAGCAAATCGCTTTGCAAATGAGTATCATATACAAGGCCAAGATTTATTCCGGTTCCAAATCCGCTTCGATATCCAGGTGAGCAACTTGGACAATCAGGAATTTTTATGAAATCCGCATCATGAATATTCAGTGAGAATCCACCATATATTCCATATTTATCCCTTAGTGGTTCTTGACCAAAAAGAGAATAACATTGAAATACACTTAAGAACAGTATTAGATGATATATTTTCTTCATTACTATGGACTTTACTTTTGTATGATAAATCTTTCAATTATGGACTGTGTTGGAGTCTGCAATTGAATAAAGTACATGCCTGTTATAAATTCTAATGAATCATATTGAAGATTCATTGGACCTTGCTGTAAGTCATGCACTGATTCATCAATGAGGAATCCTCTTGAGTCAAGAATCCGAACGGTGTGCTTTCCTTTTTCAAGCATATTTATTGATACATTGATCATTCCATCACTTGGGTTTGGATTGATACTCATAAGAGAAGTGTTCTTTGAAGTACTAACTAGTCTGGCTCCACCTTCATAACATATACCAAGTAGTTTGAATGTTCCATTTTTGATTGTTAATGGTACTGTTCCAGTATTTTCTTTAACATTAAGTAATGAAAGTTCACACTGTTCTTTATTTCCGAGACCAATATCGCATGTAAGAGTGATGATCTTTCCATTACCAATTGAAGATACCGGTACATCTTTTATTGATATTGTTGCCAATGTATCATTAATAAAGTTAATAGTATGACCTCGAGGTGACAATAAGGATGGATTAAAGGCTACATCAATACTCATGGAAGTAAGTCCAGATTGATTGATATTCTGAGAATCTGTCAACTCAATTGGAATATCAATGATGTCTCCCGGATAACCTGTGTAATTTCCGACCATAACTACGGCTCTCGAATTAGCTGGAATACCGGTTATTAGAACAGTATCTTTAAGTAAACATGGATCACCAGTAACGAAGATAGTTTGAGTAGTCTGAACAGTATCCAGTGGCAAATAACTAATCTTAATCTCTTGAACTGAATTGCCTGGTAGAGTAAATGGAATGTTTGGAGATTGCAAACTGTATGGGTTTAGAACTCCAGATATAGAATTGATTGTAATATCTACATCAGAAAGATTCTTTAACTTCAAGATACCTTCTCTTGAACTACCAATGATGGAATTTATCGTAAGATCTGCAATTTCAATCGCAGGTGATATAACGGTTCCCTTAAGTGTGATGGGGTATACATTTCCACATGTATCTGATACTTTTATTTGTCTAGTGAATGGGCCGGCATTTTGTAAACCTTTAAAAGTAAATGATAGATTCTTTTGCTGCCCAACAAATAGCGAATCTTTCAATGAAGTGGTTTCAATAGTGGAGTCAGGGAAAACAGATATTGGAGCAAGGATATTTCCAGTATTTTGAATGTTGACATCAAATCCTTTTTCTTCATTCGGACATAACGTTCCAATATTGACTTCAGAGCTTACACTTAATATACTCTCATTTTTTCTGCCATTTAGTTGTAAGCTGAATATACTATCCTGATCAGCATTGGAAAAGATTACCAATTCAGCGGATTTATCGCCTTTAGATAATGGTGTAAATATGACTTTCGCTTGATAATTACTATCAGGAAGAATTGATACAGTTCTATTCCCAATGTATCTGAATTCCGAACTATTGCTACCTGATACAGTAATATTGCTGATATCTAAGGTTGCTGCTCCATCATTTGTTACTGTTACATCAACTGTATCTGACTGTTCACAGAGCAAAGTCTTAATTTTTCTTATTGAAGATAAAATTGAAGGACTCTTTTTGATACCTTCACCAAATAATTGAACAGTCGCAGGACTACCGGGTCCTTTAAAATAAAATTCAAGTGTTCCACTAGTCCTTCCAAGTGAGGATGGCGTAAAACGCAAATTCAGTTTTCTCTCTTCACCCGGAGCAAGCGTAAATGTCCCACCGCCCAAAAGAGTTGAGAAGTCAATATCATTAGGTAATGAATGCTTTGTTGAATCTATAGTTATAGGAATGGATCCGATATTTTTAACTGTACCTACATTTAGGGAATCTTTATTTCTTTTCAATTCTACTTTTCCGAAATCAATCAAGGTAGTTCCAATGGAAATACTCTGTTGCACACCATTTCCAATGATATCATAAACCAATGTATCAGATTGTGTGAAAATTACAATTTCCGCACTATGAGGCCCTACTCGTCGTGGTGTAAAACTAAACTCGGCAGCTCTGTTTCCACCAATAGAAATATCATACTTAGGGAAACCCGAAACTAACTTAAATGCACTAGCATCAAGTCCACGGAAATACAGAGAATCAATTCTTAATTTCCATGTACCTGTATTTTGAATATATCCGGTGACAACTGAATCTTTATACTTTGAAAGTAAAACATTACCCATGTTTATATTTGAAGCAGAGGCGGAAGGAGCAACAATACTAAATGTCGCATCTGATATATCTTCTTGTAAGCCAATTTCATCTATACTCCAGAGAGTTATGACTCCATTATCCCAACCATGGAATGCAATATATTTTCCATCTTTAGAAAACTGAATATTACTGACCTTGGTATCACATTTAATTTCTTTCAACAAACTCTGATTAGTATAATCCCATACTTTAATAGTACTATCCCAAAAACTACTTGTTGCAATTGTAAGGTCATCAGGACTCATACTCAAACCATCAGAATCTTGATGCTCAATGGCTAATGTTTCCACAAGTGAAGTTAACTTACTCCATACTTTAATAGAATCTGTGAAATCATTGGTTTTAAGTGAAAAACTTTGATCTTTGAATAAAATCGAACTTCCGTCATTACTATAGGTCATGGGACCAACTACGGTGTACCCTTGAGCTATGTTTTTAGTAGTATCTTTACCTATTCTATGTAATCGTAATGGTGAGGAAACACCAATATTAAGTAAAAAGATATCGATGCTACAAAGACCTCCAGGAAAAGTATTGGAATCCCTCCAGCCATATAGTCCACCAACGGTTAGTTCATTTGGGTCTTTAGGGTGGAACAAAGTATGTCGGACTTGATTATGTGTAGATGGTGCAAGTGGTATTGTTCGGACTAATTGTACAAACTGAACATTAGAAATATCCCACACATATGCATTAGGAGTTATTGCACCATTAGGTGACTCTCCTCTAACAAGCAATTTACTATTTGCATTAAATCCAATACTCGTTAAAAAACCATTTCTATTATCATTATTAACAGGTCTATCAATAATTATCCAAGGATTGATATTATCAACTTTATAATTCCATAATTCAGTCCTTTGTCCATAACCTATTGCTATATAATTGCCATTGGGGCTAAAGCATACATAATTTGATATTGTAGATTGAAATCCTGTTCCAGTTCCATAACCAGGAATAGTATCTATAAAAAATGAATAATCAATCTCTTCCTTTTTAATATTCCAAACATTAGCTCTGTATGCTTTTCTTGTCTTTGACTTATCGTATGTAAAGAATAACAGATAATTACTATCATTACTGAATGGTATACCATTTGTATTTATAATAGGATCTTTATCAACTATATTAATTGTTGAATTAATATCAGTTCCAGCTAATTGAATTACTTTCACCAAGCACTTATTTGAAGTAGGTTTCGGTATATTTTTCCATGTGTAACTGAGGCCACTAGCAGTATCAATAAATTTCCAAGAATTCCCATTATCAATTGAATATTCCAATCGAACAAGTTCATTTGGGGAAATACCTGTCCATGTAATAATACTATCAGTACCCACAACAAAGGTTTCACCTCCATTTGGAAATGTAAGTTTCAATGTCTTCTTTGCAAGCTTCTTCTGATTTACTTTACCGCTTACAAAATATTCCATCGGACAAGCATTATTATCAAAAGTAAACTTCGTAAAATGATACCCATCATCTATAGCATTATAACTTACATTCAAATTGACACTATCACCTTTCTTTAAGGTGAAGTTCTTTGGTGTGATAGTAAACTTGTTATCAGTACTTGTGATATTATTGACTACTAAATCACCAGCAGTTGCTTTTATTTTTAAAGTCTTATTGACAGATTGACCAATGATTGCATCATTGATACTCAGCTTTGAAGGTATATACAGTATCTGAGGATTAACCGACTTACCATACATAACTTTTGCATTCGTCAGAACATTTGTCGAGTTAACCTTGAGAGTAATTACAGTTGAATCTAATTTACAATCAGGCTCAGAATTCCATTCTATTGTACAGGGACTTCCACCTTGTGATAAATCTAATATCTTTTGATAAACAGCTTTGGCATCTTCAATTGTCGTCACATTCTCAAAAACCTCACCTCCTGTTCTAGTTGCAATTTCTATCAGTGAACCAGGAGCTCGCATTCCAAGTGTTACACAATAAATAACACAGTTCTGATTTATTGCTTGGTTTACTATTTCATCAACGCTTGGTGGTCTATTAGGTGCCCCATCAGTCAGAAATACAATAACTTTCTGATATTTTCCTGACTTCGATATTCTAAGTCCGCCAGCCGCAGGGTTGAGTAAAGCCATATCATAATCAGTTCCACCGATTAGTCGCAACTGATTCACTGCTTTCAGCAAAGCACTTTTGTCTGTAGTGAAATCTTGATTAGCATAATTATTATCACTGAAGCTTGTGATTGCACATTCATTATTTGTTCCCGGCAAAGCATTTATCCATGATATTGCTGCTGCTTGAGCAAGTTCTATATTGCTAGCAGAACCAAATGAATGATACATGGAGAAACTGACATCCATTACGAGAACTGAAGACAATGATTTTTGTGGTGGTCCGGGAGGACAATCTACTTTCACGATTGACCGATTAACACCATTTTCAAGTATGGAAAGTTCTGATTTTTGGTGTTTTATCTGTGTACCCGTTTTATCAAATGAATAGAACTTTGCTTTTATATTTGGATATGCACTTTTGTCAATATCAAATAATGAAATTGACTGAGACTGTGTTGCTTGATATGCTAATACAACAAGAAAGAAATAGAGTATGTTTTTTTTCATATTCGAAAAATAAATTGAGTTTCAGATTATAATTCTCAGAACTAAAATTCAGATTACTACTTCACAAACCTTTCTAAATACTCATCTTGAGAAGTCTTCACTTTGATCATATACATACCTTGCGACAATGATTGAACGGGTATGCGGATGATCTCTGTCAATTGATAGGTTTGTTTGAAATGTCTGTTTCCAAGTACATCATAGAGTTCTATGTCTATATCACCTGTGATTTCTGCATCCATCTTTACATATAGATGATCTCCAGCAGGGTTTGGATATAGCGTAAATGGAGCTGAGCTTATTTCTCTGATGCCTGTGAGAGACTTCACAGTGATTGAAAGTTCTGACTCGCTCATGCAACCATTCTGATTTGTTATTTTCACGTTCAGTTTCACTGAACCGGGTCTTCCCGCATTCAATGTGACACTATTACCCGTCTTGCCGGCAATCGTTGCATCTCCAGATACAATAGTCCAATCATAACTTAATCCACTTTCATTCTTCACTGAATAGGTGATACCCTGTTCATTCTCTCGGACTTGATTAGAACCACTGATTGTAGCATCAGGTAATGGTGCTATACTAACAATGAATGAAGTGTCTTTTGTGCAATTCGTGGCATTATCTCGTTCTTCCATTCTCAGCGTATCACTTCCGGAATTGACCCATTGAACAGAGATGCTATCTGATGTGGTACTTCCAACAATAATACCATTCTTGGGTTTATTCCACGAATATGTTCTGCCCGATTGCTTTTGAACGCGATATACTCTCGGGGATTGATTCTCACATGCGCGAGCATCACCCGTGATCAGTGGTTCAGGGGATGTAAGAATCACGACTCTCAATATCGTGTCTCGTTCACATCCACTGACATTATCCTTGATTTTCACTCGAACAGAATCCGTACCTGAGGCATTCCAAATGATGCTTACTGCATTGAGCTTATAGCTCACTATGGAACCAAGGCGGGGCTTTTCCCATTCAATCGAATAACCGGGTATTTGATTGACGGTGAATGTTGATGGTGAAGAGCTTAGGCAAATATTTTGTTCACCTGTTATCGTGGGTGCGGGAATCTCATTTGGTTGCGTTATCGTAGCCTGTGCTTGAACAGTACATCCATTTGCATCAGTTACGGTAACCAAATAATCTCCAGCCCTAAGATTGGTCGCAGTCTGCGATGTTTGTTTAGGTACTGAATTCCATTCATATGTATAAGGCGGCGTTCCACCTCGTGGATCTGATACTTTAGCTGAACCATTAGATTGCCCAAAACACTGTACATTCTTTATGATGCTCGTTTGAACATTTGTAATCTTGGCAGGTTCCGTTACTGTAGCTATTGAAGTTGCTGTACAACCATTACTATCTGTTACAGTAACTGTATAAAGTCCTGTAGGAACATTTGTTGCAATTTTTGTCCTTTGCTCAGGCGTGGTATTCCATTTATAAGAATATGGTGGCGTGCCCCCTACCGGATTTGAAACTGTTATTATACCCGTTGAAGTACCATGACACTTCACATTCTGTGTTGTTTGTGCCACAACATTTGATAATGGTTGGGCTGGCTGTGTAATACTCGTGGAAGATGTTACGATACAACCCTTTGTGTCTGTTATTGTGACTGTGTATGTTCCAATTGGAAGATTGTTTGCCGTTTGAGTTACTTGTACAGGAGTAGAGTTCCAAACAAATGTATAAGGTGGCGTTCCACCGGTTGGAGTTGTAACTGTAACACTGCCATTACTACCACCAAAACAGCCGACATTTTTTAATGTACTTGCAAGCACATTTGTTATTGCCGGGGGTTGGGTAACTGTTGTATTAGCCGTAGTCTGAGAACCTTTGGAATCTGTCACAGTAACAGTATATGTATCTGCCTTCAATCCTGTTGCAGTTTGCGTTGTTTGAGCAGGAACTGAATTCCATGAATATGTATAGGGCGATGTCCCGCCTGTTGGAGTTACTGTTGCACTCCCATTATTACCATCAAAACAACTGACATTTGTTACGGTTGAAGCTACTGAACTTAAAGAATTATTATCATTTGAAAATTTTACTAAAAAAACATCATTTGTGCCACCACCATAATTCTGTTGGAAAGAACTTGTTGTAGATATGTTTGATAAAGATTGCGTGTATCCTAGTAAGTAAGAATTACCATCTGAATCTACACTTACATCTAAATTTATTTCTGCATTACTACCACCATAAAAAGTACAGTATTCTCTATTCCCAATCGTAGAAAACTCTGCAAGAAATGAATCACTAGTGCCACCACCATAATTTGTTTGATAGCTTCCAGTTGTTGCAAGTGAAGTTGAGGAAGTTAAACCAGAAATAACAATATTGTTACTTTGGTCAATATCTATTCCATTACCAACATCATCATTTGAACCTCCATAGTACGTACACCAAACTCGTGAACCAGAATTTGAAAACTTTAAAATAAATGCATCCCTTGAACTTCCGTTACTTCCATGATTTTGTTGATAAGCACCAACTGAAGCGATAGAACCAGTTGATGAAGTTCCACCAACTAACACTAGATTACCATCAATATCCATCGTGATTCCATTTATCACATCTTCTGAAGTTCCACCATAGTATGTTCCCCACTGCCTAACACCATTAGAGTTAAACTTAGCTATAAAACCATCTCCGGAATTATTGTATGTAGACTGATAAGAGCCACTAGTTGAAATTGATGAGTTTGAGTATGTAGATCCAGTCAAATAAATAGAGCCACTTTGATCAACTACTATATCAGATACTTTATCTAGACTTGTACCACCATAATAAGTGGACCAATTATGTGATCCATCCGAAGAGAACTTAACAATAAAACCATCCCAATTACCTGAATGAGTAATTTGATGTGCACCTGAAGATGCTATACTGGTAGTTGATTGTGTTTGACCGACTACAATTACATTATCTGCATTATCGGTGATAATTGCCAATCCGTCATCTGCAGATGTACCACCAAAATATGTAGACCATATTCTTGATCCATTTGGATTGAATTTTGCAATATATGCGTCTGTCCAACTACTCCAATTTTGTTGATAAGCTCCAGAAGTTGCCATAACTGTAGGTGAACTAGTATGTCCTGTTACTAGAACATTACCAGTTTGATCTGTAGTAACATCAAAAGCAACATCATCGCTATTACCTCCATAGTACGTAGTCCATGAACGGTTACCGATTGGATTAAACTTTGAAAAAAAGGCGTCCCAGCCAAGTCCTCCAAAAACTGTTTGATATGCTCCAGCTGTAGCGATTGCAGTTGTTGATTTTGTATAAGCTGCAAATATTACATTCCCAGATTGATCATTTACAATTCCATTACCACCATGGTCAGCGAATCCTCTATCATCATCACTCCCCCCATAATAAGTCCCCCACAATCTATTCGGCACAGGATCAATCACTAGTGTTTCATTCGATGCATATTTGGGATATGCAAAACCATATTCATTGTTGCTTAGCTTGATAAATGATATCTGTACTTTCTCTTTTGATTCTTTTAGGTAGCTTACGGGAATATGCTCTTTGATAATTCCGGGTTTAATGTGAATATGTATTGCATCTGAGATAAGTTCTGTCTTTTGTGCCCCATGGTACTTAAGTCTAATCCTTGATGGATCGCCACCCGGATTTATGATGAATTGATATTCGGGTTTTCCGTTATTATCTAAGAACCATT
>Ga0315906_10010275_pt1 | contig 11012 bp, 5 predicted proteins | sample LakEriMetagenome_4_FD_203526 | JGI IMG/M metagenome (GOLD analysis project Ga0315906, IMG submission 203526) | Freshwater fungal communities from buoy surface, Lake Erie, Ohio, United States - Buoy 2 MA122 | ecosystem: Environmental > Aquatic > Freshwater > Lake > Lake biofilm | place: USA: Lake... | reverse complement strand
TATCTCCTTCTCCGTTCGTAGACTCATCGCGGCGATCAAGGAAAACGGTCGCTTGCCGAGCCAGGCCCTGCCCAGCACAAAGATTTCATCCCCGAGTACCCGGAACTCTGTCTCGGGTTGCAACACGCCACAGGCCCTTGCGACCTCGTTCAGGAAGACGCTTTGATCTACCCGATAGCCTTCAACTCTCGAGGCCGGGATGACGGAAGGTCCAGCTTCATCGCAGAAGATGTCGTAGTCGCCACGGACCCAGTTTGGAATCACGGGCGCGAGGTGGCCGGCATTGCAGCAGCGATGACATCTGGCCATCGTCGCTCCCGACGGCCCAATCAGGATCCCACTGCGTCTCGCGACATCAAACGGTGCTCGGCCAAGCATGCCAATCCACTCTTCGGCAGTTCGCGTATGACCGCTCTTTCTGGCTCCGATCGCCAAGGCATCGGCCGCCATCATCAGCCGACACCCTTCAGCAGGTCGTCTGATCGCTGATAAATGCCGAGGTGAACGAAGCATGCCTCCGCAATGTGGCGATCAACATCAAGTCCTGACTCCAGAACATATCCGTCGCGTGTCAGGCGCCCGCGGATGGTCCTGGCTTCTGCGAACAACTGGCCAGCGCTCAACTCGATCCTGAACTGAACCAGCAACACGCATGCGCCTGATAGTTCGCCGCGGGCGTATTGTTCCCCTCGCTCATTCACGATGGAGTCCCACGCCGTCATTGGAAAGGTTATTTGCTGCGTAACTGCGTTTTGGCATTCAGGTGGGATGTACTTTAGGCTGTCGATGCCGAGCCGGCGAATGTCGGATCTGGTCGGAAATGTCAGCGCGCGCGGGTTCGCAAAGATATGCAGGGCAAAGCCAAGACGCGGCATGGGCTTGGGGCTGGTTCGCTGGCCCAAAATAAGATCTCCGAATACTCGCGCCAGCTTCTCCCGACCTTCATGCTCCAGTCCGACGCCAAAGACCGTCAGCGTCTTGTTGTCCGGACCGAGCGTTAGCCCGGCCGTGCGTTGCACTGGAGGGTTGATGAGGCCGGGGCCGCTCTCGTCGAGAATTGCGATTGGTTCGCTGCAATCTCCCCACACAATGAGGACATGAAGCTCCGGCTTCGCGCCTATCGGGAGCAGGGGAGCCATCATCGTTGGATCGACGTCCAGGCTCACCGTGTCGCCGGTAAGTCCCTGCAGCATAAGTTGCACTGCGTGCTTGAAGGCGTCCTTCAGCGCCGCAAACGTTTCGGGCCGGCAGTTTCTGTCCAGCTGAAAGACGTTGCAGAATCTGTCGCTTTGTCCCCAGCGGCCCTGCGCCATGATTACTTCGGCTGCGTTGAAGACAATCCGATGGTCTACGAACGAAAAAAGCGCCTCCTGAAAGGCGCTTCGTGACATATCTCCGATGTCTGCTTCGAGCTGCCCGGCGGCAAATCTTATGCAGTCCTTGCCGTTACGGTCGCTGAGAACTTTTATCCGTTGCAGATCCCTCCACGCCTGCAGGTAGTGTGGGCGTGAAAACTCTCGGCGCGCCGCAGCTTCCATCACGCTGCCAAAGCTTCTCAGGTCGCGTTCTTTAGGGAGAATAGGGGGTGGCCGTCCCAGACTCACTTCGCAATAATGACGAAAGCCGACGCGCCCGGCCCGTCCAATCAGCGTTGCGAGCGTGACGCTCACCGTTCGACTCCCCAGCTTCTGCAGCTGGGATCGATTCAAGATCATTCATCTATGTCCGCAGAAGGTCGAAAACGTGGCGATCTGTCGCCCGGACACGCGCACCACCCCGGCCAACAGAAGCGGGAAGCTGCACCTGCGATGGCTTGCAGTTATGCGACCTTGCCGAGTCCAGCCAACACTTGGCGGAAGCTATCCAGTCCGGCTTCTAAATTCTCGATGATGCTCTCCGCCAGAACGTCCGGCTCCGGCAGGTCAGGGCGTGTTGCTATTGGCCTGGGAGACCGGTCAGTTCAAAGGCCAAACTGCACCATGACCAGCCAACATTACGGATGATCGGTTCCGGGCGCAGCTGCGTCATAGCCGGCCAACATTACGAACTCACGTTTTCGGGCGCATTCCTGCCGGATGGGCCGAAGATTACGACCGGCAAATCATCGCCCACAAGACGACGTTCGTAATCTTCGGAGATTCGAGGCAAGATTCGACCTTCTCGGGCTGGTCATGTAACTCTGCCAGCCACAGCAGCGGGGTCGGGCGTGCCGGACGTTTTCCTTTCCTACAATCGCGAGGATCAGACTCGGGCGAAGCTTTTCGCTGAAGCGCTGAAGGCGGCGGGGTTCGAGGTCTGGTGGGATGTCGGCCTGCGCACGGGCGAGGCTTACGATGAGGTGACCGAGACCGCGCTGCGACAGGCAAAGGCGGTTATCGTCCTTTGGTCGAAGAAGTCGGTGGCCTCGCGCTGGGTGCGCGCCGAGGCAACTCTCGCCGACCGAAACAAAACGCTCCTGCCGGTGATGGTCGAGCCGTGCGAACGGCCGATCATGTTCGAGCTGACACAGACGGCTGATCTGTCCCACTGGACTGGCGCCGCAGACGACAAGGCCTGGTTGGCTTTCCTGGCGGATGTGCGCCGGTTCGTTGAGAAGAACCGCTCTGCCGGCGACCCTGCGCCGAAGCCGTTGGGGCCGATCAAGTCAGAGCCGGTGGCGCAGGGTCTGGCCGCACGCCACGGTGAGCGCCGGCAAGTCACCGTGCTCAACTGCGCCCTCGTCGATACGGATGAAACTGACCTCGACCCGGAGGATTGGCACGAGGTCGTAGTCACGTTCCAACGTGAGGCCGAGAGCGTGGCCGCGAGGTTCGGGGGACGCGCAGCCCCTGCGCAGGGCGATGCCTTCATTGCCTATTTCGGTGATGAGCAGGCGTGGGAGGACGATGCGGAGCGCTCTGTCCGCGCAGCACTCGCCATCATCCAGCATTTCGCTGCGGCGGGGCCCGGCAGGGCGATCCCCTTCTCCGTCCGTGTCGGGATCGACACCGGACCGATCGTTGTCGGGGGCGCCGGCGCGGCGGCGTTTGGCGCGGCGCTGAATGGATCCGCCCGCCTGCAGGGCCGGGCTGGCGTGGGAAGCGTCCTCATCAGCGCTGAGGCGGCCAACCTCGCCGGCGGCTATTTCGACCTTGAGAGCCTCGGCGGCCGCGCCTTTCACGTAACGGGCGTCCGCGCGACACGCACAAGATTTGATGTGTCGCGTGCAAGGGGCCTCAGCGCATTTGTCGGCCGCGCGGGCGACCTGCGCCTGCTCGACGATGCGCTTACCAAAGCCGAGGCCGGACAGGGTCAAGTGATCGGCGTCGTCGCGGAGGCGGGCACCGGCAAGAGCCGCCTGTGCTTCGAGTTCCTTGAGCAGTGTCGCGCACGCGGTTTCCAGGTGTTCGAGGGCCGTGCTGTGGCGCACGGGCGCAACATTCCGTTCCTGCCCATCCTCGATGTGTTCCGCTCTTTCTTCGGCATCCGGCCGGAGGATGACGGCACATCCGCGCGCGCAAAAATCGAAAGCCGATCACTGAGCCTCGATACAAAGCTGAAGGTCGCATTGCACCTCGTGTTCGACTTTCTGGGCGTCGGCGATCCCGAGCGTCCATCGCCGGCGCTCCATCCCGAGGTGCGCCAGCGGCAACTGATCGGCTTTATGCGTCACATGATGAAGTTGGCGAGCGCCGAACGCCCGACCGTGACTTTGATCGAGGACCTGCACTGGCTCGATCCGGCGAGCGCTCAGTTTCTGGAGCATATGGTCGAGGCCCGGGCCGACACATCAAGCCTGTTGCTGCTCAACTTCCGGCCCGAGTTCCGCGCCGAGTGGATGCAGAACTCCTGGTACAGGCAAATACCTTTGGCCCCGCTCGGGCGTGAAGCGGTGGACGAACTGCTCGCCGATCTGCTTGGCGGGGATGCGAGCCTTGCCGCCCTGACTGCGCCGATCCAGGCGCGCACCGGCGGCAACCCCTTCTTCGTCGAGGAGGTCGTTCAGACGCTGATTGAGACCGGCCAGCTGAAGGGTTTGCGTGGCGCCTATCGGCTCGTCACGCCGGTCGCGAAGCTGGAGGTTCCACCGACGGTGAGGGCCATCCTTGCTGCACGTATCGATCGCCTGGGGGAGCGCGAGAGGCGCGTGTTGCAGACTGCCTCCGTGATCGGCAAGGAATTTTCCGAGCCTTTCCTGGCGGCTGTCGCGGACCTGCCGGCCAGTGAGCTTGCCGCGGCGCTTGCCGCGCTGCGCCGCGCCGAGTTCATCCACGAGCAATCCCTGTTCCCGGTGGCCGAGTTCGCGTTCAAGCATCCGCTCACCCAGGAGGTCGCGCTTGGCAGCCTGCTGAAGGATCGCCGACGGCAAATTCACGCCGCCGTCGCCCGCGCCATCGAGGCCCAAGACCCGGACCACCTCGACGAGCGCGCCGCCCTGCTGGCGCACCATTGGGAGGAAGCCGGCGAAAACCTAGCCGCCGCCCGCTGGCACAGGCGCGCGGGGCAATGGGCGACGCGCACCGACATCGCCGTCGCAACACGGCACTGGGAACGCATACGTGAGCTTCTCAAGAGTGCTTCGAATGATCCTGAATCGGTCGCGCTTGGAATTGCGACGTGCTCAGAGCTGTTGCTCATGAGTTGGCGCACCGAAACGGAGGTCGAGAGGTTGCAGGCCTTGCTCGCTGAAGGCCAGGCTCTGGCAAGTTCGATCGGAGACCGATCCGGCAGCTTGCGATTATCGTTGGCCTTCAGCCGGGCATTCTGCGCACGAGGCGATGTGGCCAGGTCTCTCGATTTGGCCAGAGACGTCTACCAGGCTTCGTTGTTGACCGATGACAAGGGCGTTCAAGCGTATGCAAGTGCTTACGTCGCCGAGGCGCTGTGTTTCTCTGGTCGATTCCCCGAGGCGCTTGAATTGCTGGAAAGCGCGGCCTCGCGATTCAAGGACCTGACGCTCCCGGCGGAGGAACAGTTGAACTCCATGGATCCGTCCCTGTTGGGGTTCTATCGCGGGCCCTGCCTGGGGTGGCTGGGCCGGCGGCAGGAAGCGCTCGCGCAACAGGACCAATATCGCCAGGCTGTCGAGCGTGTTGGCCTTGCCGAGATAGTCGCCTACGTCGACTCCTTCGAGGCCGAGATACACTATCACGCCCATGACGCGGAGCGGGCCCTCGCCTGTGCGAATAGGCTCGACGAGATATGTCGCCAGCTCGGCGCGCCGCAAGTGCCGGTCAGCCATGGTCACATGGCGTTCGCCTTTGCGCATCTCGCAGCCGGCGCTGGCGCAGACGCAGTCGCCGCAGCGCGCATCGCCGTCGACATGCACAGCCGTGTCGAAAAGCAGCTGATCGGAATGTCGTCGGCGCTTCTGGCCGCGGCCCTCCTGCAGACTGGCGATCTGACAGCCGCTCAATCGGCGGCGGAGACGGCGATAGCGCATTGCCGACGCCTGCCGTTCGGTGGGACAGAGATCGAGGCCCACGGCATCCTCGCCCGCGTGCTGATGCGCCGAGATGGCACCGCCGCGCGGGAGGTGGTCGAGGCTGAACTCGCCTGCGCCGCCGAACTGATCGAGCGCACCGGCGCCCGGGCGCTTGCGCCATGGCTGCTGGAATGGCGAGCCGAACTCGCCGAGCTGCTGGGCGATGACGCCGGCCGGATCGCGTTGCTCAACCAGGCTTCGGCGCTCTATGTCGAGATCGGAGCGCCCTTGGGAGCGGAGCGGGTTCGAGAGATCCTCGGCTGACGCCGACGAGCCGGATGCCGAACGGCAGGTTTGGGCCCCAACTTGACGCCCTTACGGCACTGCTACCAATGGCAGGGTCGCTCGGGAATTGCCGGTCGCTCCTGCCCTACTGATCAGGCGGGACCTCGCCCAAGAACCGTCATTCGTAACTTTGAGTCCTCCAGAGCCGGAATCGACGTTTCCCCGACGCTCCTGTAGTCCTTCGACCTATTGCCAGCGGGGTCGGGCGTGCCGGACATTTTCCTTTCCTACAATCGCGAGGACCAGTCGCGCGCCAAGGTCTTCGCCGAGGCGCTGATCGCGCAGGGTTTCGACGTCTGGTGGGATGTCGGCCTGCGGACAGGCGAGGCCTATGACCAGGTGACCGAAAAGGCCCTGAAGACAGCGAAAGCCGTTGTGGTGCTGTGGTCGAAGAAGTCAGTTGAAAGCCGCTGGGTGCGCGCCGAGGCCACGCTGGCGGACCGCAACAAGACCCTCGTGCCCTGCATGATCGAGCCTTGCGAGCGCCCGATCATGTTCGAGCTTACCCAGACGGCGGAGCTCACCCACTGGCAGGGTGATGCGGGCGACAAGGCGTGGACAGCATTCCTTTCCGATGTGAAGCGCTTCGCGGAAAAGGACGCGCCGTCCGCGCCGAACATCGAGGGTCCCGCCCCGCCGGCACCAAAGGGCGAGCGCGGCGAGCGGCCGTCCCTCGCCATCATGCCGTTCGCTAACCGCTCTGGTCTGAGCGAGGACGATGCGCTGGCCTATGGCATGGTCGAGGACATTGTCTCGGCGATCTCGCTGAGCCCAGACATCCGCGTGCTCGCGTCCAGCTCGACCCTGGCCTGGGCAGGAAAGGCGACAGACCTGCGCGTCGTTGGCCGCGATCTCGGCGTCCGCTATGCGCTCGAAGGCAATGTGCGACGGGTCGGGCCGAACCTTCGTGTCACCGTCCAGTTGGTCGAGGCTGAGACGGGCGCGATCCTGTGGACGCAGAAGTTCGACCGTCCGTTGTCCGAGCTGGCCGCTATGCAGGAAGAGCTCGTCACCGAGGTCGCCGCTCATCTCGGTGTGCAGGTGCAAAACATCGAGATGGAACGTGCGCTGAAGAAGCCGGGCGACATCACCGCATATGAGGCCATGCAGCGGGTCAACTCGATCTACGCCCAGCTGAGCACGGATCGGCTGCCGGTTGCTGTGGCCGAGGCGCGGCGCGCGGTGGCGATTGCACCGGACTATGGTGCGGCGCATGCCACCCTAGCCTTCACCCTCTCGACGCTAAACTTCTGGACCGGTGACGATGATGCACAGAAGCTGGAAGCCCGGCATCACCTCGACCGAGCTCTGGCTCTCGATCCCAAAGATATGCAGGTGCTCTGGCGCTGCGCAGGTTCGCTCAACCTTCTCGGGCACCCGGAAGAGGCGCTGCTTCACGCGGAGCGCGCGGTAGACCTCTATCCCGATGCGCACCTGGGTTGGCGCGCGCTAGGGGCGGCGCTACTTGGTCTGGCGCGTGCCGATGAGGCGATCGCCTGTTTCGACAGGGAAGAGAAGCAATCACCGCGCAATTTCGTCCTCTATGCCACGCTGGGGCGTCGGGCCATGGCGCACTTCCATGCGGGTCGATCGGAACAAGCGATCGAGGCGATCGACCGGGCCTTCCGGCTGAATTCCGACTATCCGATAAATCTTGTCGTCCGCACCGCGCTTTGCGGCATAGCCGGGCGGTCCGATGACGCCCGCGACTGTATTCGTCGTCTGCGCAAGCTTGAGCCCGACACCTCGATCGACGTCCATGCGGGCAGATGCGCGACCGTGGGGCCCCCAGAGTCCAGCGCTGTCCTTATTGGCGCCTTCCGAAGGGCGTGGAGCGAGACGCCTGCGGAGCGGATCACATGACCGCGCCGCCCGACATTTTCCTTTCCTACAATCGCGAGGACCAGACGCGGGCGAAGCTGTTCGCGGAAGGCTTCGAGCGTGCGGGCCTCAAGGTCTGGTGGGATGTCGGCCTGACGCCCGGCGAGGCCTACGACCAGGTCACCGAGAAAGCCTTGCGCACGGCGAAAGCCGTCGTGGTGCTTTGGTCCCCGCGTTCGGTAGAAAGCCGCTGGGTTCGCGCCGAGGCCACGCTTGCTGACCGCAACAAGACGCTCGTGCCCTGCATGATCGAGCCATGCGAACGGCCGATCATGTTCGAGCTGACGCAGACGGCGGAGCTTTCGCACTGGCAGGGTGACGCCACTGACAAGGCGTGGCTCGCCTTCCTCGCGGGTGTCAGGCGCTTCGTGGCGAAGGAGGCAGCGCCCGCCGTTGAGGCTCCGGCCACTCCGCTCGCCGCCCCGACCGTTCAGGAAACCCTCAAGCCCGGCCAGAGCGGGTCTGCGCCGTCTCTGGCGGTGCTGCCGTTCACCAACCGCTCCCACCTGCCTGAGGACGAGGTGTTCGCCGAGGGCATGGTGGAGGATGTCGTCTGGGCGCTGTCACAAGGTGTGAACGTCCGCGTGCTCGGGTCGGCCGCCACCGCGATGCTAAATCGTGCGGCGTTTACTGATCTTGCGGCGCTGGGGAGACAGTTGGGGGTGCGCTATCTGCTGGAAGGCAATGTCCGGCGTGTGGGCGCCAATCTGCGGGTCACCACCCAGCTACTGGAGGCGGCGACCGGCGCGGTGCAGTGGGCCGCGAAATTCGACCGCCCCCTGACCGAGCTCGCCGAGCTTCAGGAAGAGTTGGTCACGGAAATTGCCGCCAGCCTCGATGCGCAGGTCTACAGCCTTGAGATGGAGCGGGCGCTGAAGAAGCCCGGCGACATCACGGCCTGGGAAGCGGTGGCGCGAAGCGTGTCCGCCTACCGCAAGTTGGATGCCGCCACGCATGTGGACGCCATCGCGGAAGCCCGGCGCGCTGTCGCCATCGCGCCGGACTATGCGCCGGGGCATGCCATGCTCGCAGTCGCTCTTGCCAGCGCTTACCTTGTCAGTCCAGACGATCCGGCAGAGGTCCAGCGCATTCGCACAGTCGCCGAGCACGCGCTTGCCCTGGCGCCGGATGATGCCTCGGTTCTCGGCTACGTCGGCGCTGCTCTCTGCTATGTGGGCTCTCCGGAGGAAGGCGAGCGCTACACCGGCCGCGCCGTGCGCAAGGCGCCAGGCAGCGGTTTGGCGCACTATTACCATGGCTGCGCCTGCGTTATGGTCAACCGGCTCGAGGAGGCGCTGTCGCACCTCAAGACGGCGGAGCGCCTGATGCCGGGCTCGCATCTGATGTGGGTGGTGAAGGGGTGGCTGCACGGCGCCTACCGCGATCAGAGCCGATGGGCAGAAGCGGACGCAACCGCCGATGAGGCCATCAACCTCCTTCCGGCATGGCCAAACAATTACGTCTACAAGGCCGTTTACTCTCTGCAGCTTGGACGGGACGCCGAAGCACGCAGGCATATCGAGACGGCCCGCAGGCTGGGGTTGGAATTGGCGGAGGCGGAGCGGTTTTGGCGGCGCTGCGCCCCAAACAGCCCGAAGCTGGAAGCTCTAATCGCCAACCTTCGAGAGCTCTATTCGGCGACGGAGCCTGACGCGTGAACAGCGCGCGTTAGTTCGGGCTGGCTGAATGACCGGAGAGGGCCCCGTGTTGCTCGCAACCCGGAATGCGGCGATCCGGCAGAGTCGCCCAGAATTGGACGTTTGGCGCACAGGCGTCTATTGGCGTGCATAGACACTCACCGATAGCGCCGGATCAATATCGATGCAGCTGGAAGCGCCGCCTTCAGATCTCCTGTTCAGCCCTGACGAGCACGAACGGGCGTGGGAGCTGTTTGCCGATTTCGCCAGTCGTTATCTGGCGGGCGTCGCGGATCGTCCAGTCTATCCCGAGCTCGACCGTCCAGCCCTCCGGAAAATCATGCAGACGCCGATGCCGCGTTCAGGCGCCAGCCTCGTCGACCTGTTGGAAGAATTCGAATCCGTCATCGTGCCAAACGCCACGCACTCGGCGCATCCTCGCTTCCTGCCCTATGTACAGCCTACCCCCAATGCCATTGCGCCCTATGCTGATGCCGTCGCGAGCCTGATCAGCCAGAACTGCAATTTGTGGCATCTGTCGCCATCGGCGAATGCGGTTGAGCAGACTGTCGTGCGCTGGTTCGCTGACCTGTACGGCTTTCCCAGCTCGGCCGGCGGTCTGATTACCAGCGGCGGGTCAGCCGCCAATCTTGTTGGGCTCACGGCGGCCCGCGACCATGCCCTTGGACCAGATGCACGCACCCGCGGTTTGCAGGGGAACGGCCGGCCACTGGTCCTTTACACATCCGATGAAGTGCATTCGAGCATCGACAAGGCGGTTTCAATCCTCGGTATTGGCACCGACAATTTGCGTCACATCCCAACCGACGCCGCCTTCCGGATCCGGATCGACCTTCTTGAGACGGCCGTTCGGCGTGATCGCGCGGAAGGACGCCAGCCCTTTTGCGTTGTCGCGAGCGCAGGAACAGTAACGACTGGCTCGGTCGATCCCATTCGTGGCCTCTCGGCGTTCTGCAAGCAGGAGGGCCTGTGGCTGCACATCGACGGGGCGTATGGCGCGCTCACAGTGCTCAGCGACCGGTATCGCGCCGAGATGTCGGCTATCGGGCTGGCCGATTCTGTGTCGCTGGATCCGCACAAATTTCTGTTCTGTCCCGCAGAAGCTGGGTGTGTCGTCGTGCGGGATCGTGCGCACCTTCGTCACGCTTTCAGCGCCACACCCAGCTATCTGACCATGTCGGAGGATCCCGACTTCATCGACTTCGCGAACTACGGCCCGCAACTCACGCGCAGTTTCAAGGCTTTGAAGGTCTGGTGGTCGTTGAAGCGTTTTGGCGCTGATGCCTATGTGCGAGTCATCGACCGGATGAGCGATCTCGCCGCCTATATGGCGAGCGCTATTGAAGAGAGGGCTGATCTTGAGCTGCTGGCCCCGGTCACGTTCAACTGCGTGTGTTTCCGGGTCAGGAACCTGGATGACGCTGGCAATCGCACTGTGCTCAAGAGGCTGGTCGACAGCGGCGACGCTTTCCTCGGGCCAGCGTCGGTGAGAGGACGTAGTGGACTTCGCGCCTGCTTCATGAACTTGCGCACCAGCCACCAGGATATCGATTTCATTCTGGACCGAACCGGCGAAATCGCAGCTAGCGTGCCGTGATCAAGCGTATGGTCGAATGTCTGTTTCGGGCCCCCGTGCCGCCGAATGCAGAAAGTGGCGATCAGGCAGATTCGATCCATTCCTGCCGGTCGTCCCGCCTGAGCAAACGCGGCAGGTCATCGCCCAA
>Ga0315906_10010264_pt1 | contig 11018 bp, 6 predicted proteins | sample LakEriMetagenome_4_FD_203526 | JGI IMG/M metagenome (GOLD analysis project Ga0315906, IMG submission 203526) | Freshwater fungal communities from buoy surface, Lake Erie, Ohio, United States - Buoy 2 MA122 | ecosystem: Environmental > Aquatic > Freshwater > Lake > Lake biofilm | place: USA: Lake... | reverse complement strand
CTGCTTTTTCTCTGATTTTTTTCTCATCACCTAACAGTATCGGATAAGCGATGCCTTCTTCGTAAGCAATCTGTGCTGCTTTAATGATCTTGATATTTTCTGCATCACTGAATACAATGCGCTTGGGATCTTTTCTGGCTTTGTTGCCAATCGCACGCATTAACTGGTTGTCGATACCCAGGCGTTTGTTTAACTGCAATTCATATTCTTCCCAGTTGGTAATTTTCTTTTGTGCAACGCCACTTTCTATTGCAGCTTTAGCTACTGCAGGGGCTACTGTACTCAGCAAACGAGGGTCGAGTGGTTTGGGAATAATATAATTGGGCCCGAAGGAAATATTTTTTTCATTATAGGCCATGTTCACAATATCGGGTACCGGTGTTTTTGCCATCTCTGCCAGCGCTTTAACGGCAGCAAGTTTCATAGCTTCATTAATCTGAGTGGCACGTACATCCAATGCGCCCCTGAATATGTAAGGGAAGCCAAGTACATTGTTTACCTGATTAGGATAATCACTTCTTCCTGTTGCCATAATTACATCCTGACGTACACTTACAGCATCATTCCAGGTTATTTCAGGATCCGGATTCGCCATGGCGAATACAATGGGATGGCTTGCCATACTTTTCACCATTTCCTTACTAACCACATTTCCTTTACTAAGTCCAATAAATATATCTGCGCCTTTCATTGCATCTTTCATACTGAGATCTTTTCCTTTGCTAATGAAAGATTTCTTTTGCTCATCCAAATCTGTTCGTGATTCATGAATCAGCCCTTTGCTGTCGAATACGAGAAAATTTTGTCTTTTTGCACCGAGTGCAATATACAATTTCATACATGCCATTGCTGCTGCCCCTGCACCATTCACAACAAATTTTACTTTTTCAATTTTCTTTTTCTGTAATTCAAGTGCGTTCAATAGTGCGGCTGCGCTGATGATGGCCGTTCCATGCTGATCGTCGTGCATCAGCGGAATTTTCATTTCCTCTTTTAGCTTTTGTTCAATATAAAAACATTCAGGAGCTTTAATATCTTCCAGGTTGATGCCTCCGAATGTAGGTTCAAGCGCTTTGACAATCTGTACAAATTTTTCCGGATCTTTTTCATTGATCTCGATATCGTACACATCTATGTCAGCAAATATTTTAAATAAAACTCCTTTCCCCTCCATCACGGGTTTGCCGGCTTCAGGACCGATATCTCCTAATCCCAAAACAGCTGTACCATTGCTGATTACGGCTACGAGATTTCCTTTGGCTGTATATTTATATACGTCTTCAGGATTATTAAAAATTTCCATGCAAGGTTCCGCCACACCGGGCGAATAAGCAAGGGATAAATCGCGCTGCGTTTTCGCTTCTTTCGTGGGGATGACTTCAATTTTTCCGGGTCGTCCTTTTGAATGATACTCAAGTGCCTGTTGGCGTCGAAGCTGATCTTTCGTCATACTACTGTTTTGATGCAACAATATTGTAAGGGTAAGAGGGGCAAGGTACGAAAATCAGGACAATAGCATTATGATTCAGTGACGGCGCCAAACCATGCCATCATGCCCATGCCGATTTCAATAGCATCTTCATCAATATTGAATTGAGGTGTATGCACACCATGGATAATTCCTTTCTCTTTATTCATCACACCAAGTCTGAAAAAACAGCCTGGTATTTCTTGTGCATAGTATCCGAAGTCTTCCGCCCCCATCCTCATCTCGGTTTCTTCCACGTGTTCAGCGCCCATATATTGTGAAGCCCATACTCTTGCATTTTCTGTAAGTGCTTCATCATTATACACAACGGGATATCCTTTATCAATATGTAACTCCAGTTTTCCTCCCATGCTTTCTACCACTTGATGACTGATGCGTTCAATCAAATGATGGGCTTCAGATCTCCATGTTTCATCCATGGCTCGAAATGTGCCCATTAATTTTACTTCATGTGGGATGACATTAGTAGTGCTTCCACCCTGAAAAGATGTGATGGATAAAACGGAAGGATATAGAGGATTTTTATTGCGACTGATTACTTGTTGCAATGAGGTTACCAAATGTGATCCTATCAATATTGGGTCAGTGGCAAGATGCGGAGCTGCGGCATGTCCCCCTTTGCCTTTAATCGTAAAATATAATTCATCAGCACTCGCCATTACCATACCTGATCGAAAACTTAATTGTCCCAATGTCAATCCGGGATGCACATGCAATGCATAGATGGCTTGTGGTTTTGGATTTTCAAGTACGCCTTCTTTGATCATGATGCTGGCACCACCGGGATTTTTTTCTTCGCCCGGTTGAAATATTAATTTCACAGTTCCTTCCCATTCATGCTGCAGTGCATGTAAAATTTTTGCTGCGCCAAGTAAGCATGTGGTATGAACATCATGTCCGCATGCATGCATTATGCCATCTTTCTTTGATTTATATGAGATGTCATTAGCTTCTTGTATCGGCAGTGCGTCTATATCTGCACGTAATGCAATAATTTTTTTATCAGGATTTTTTCCTTTGATGATGCCCACTACTCCTGTTGTAGCCATCACAGTGAAAGGGATTCCTATATGCGTTAATTGTTCCTGAATAAACTTTGATGTTTCAAACTCTACATAACTTAATTCAGGGTGTTGATGTAAATGCCTTCTGATTTCAATCATTTCATGATGAAATTGTCTGGCCAGTGCTTGAATTTTTTCTTTCAACATGATGACAAAGGTAGTATATAAAAGTTGATGGTTGTCAGTTGTTGGTAGTTGGTTCCACTTCGTCTTTGCTTGGTTTTATCTCAATATTGCTTGGAATAATATAAATTCCTTTAGGGAACAAGTTATTGATTTGTTCTTTGAGTGCAGCAGCTTCAGTTCTTTCTTTAAAATTACCCATCCTTAATTTAAAATAGGGAGACTGATAAATCAGGTATAATTTATGATCGGGATATAATGATAACATTTTACTCTTTGCTTCCAGTACTTCATTCCGGCTGCTAGTATTCATAATTTGTAAGCGAAATCCTTTTACCGGTGTTCTTGAGATTACAGCTTTTTGGTTGATTTCTGCTTTCTTTTTGCTTAAGAGATCATATCGTTTGTCTTTAATGACGATGACCCCGCCTGTTAAAGTATCTCTTTTCATTTGTGCAAGCGCGGCATCTGAGAAAAGAAATATGAAGAATAAAATTTTTACTGCCCTCATTTATTTGCTTAGTATTTAGATCCTCCGCTACCGGTTTTTTCGATGGGGTGCCAGGTAGTTTTAATTTCCTGCGTGTCCTGTATAAAGTATGGAGATTGTGCTTCTGTTTTTTTCCAGTCGATCTTATGATAGAGGATAACGCGTTTGAGATTGCCGGCCGATTTTTCTTTGATGAGCTGAATGGTTGCAGTATCATTTTCACAATACATCATTGCATTCACATCCATATGATCTGCCATCCATGGAATGAGTTCTTCCGGCTTGCCGGTAAGTATGTTGACAACACCACCCGGTAAATCTGAAGCGTTGAGTACTTCTGCAAAGGTGACGGAGCAAAGGGGTTTTGTATAAGAGGATACGATGATACAACTATTACCTCCTGCAATGACAGGTGCCATCACAGAAACCAATCCCAGCAAACTATTGGATTGCGGAGCAATAATACCCACCACACCCATCGGTTCGCAGACAGAAAAATTAAAATGCGCGGAACTCACCGGATTTACACTGCTGATTATTTGTTGATATTTATCTGCCCAACCGGCATAATATACCAATCTGTCAATAGCATCATTAACTTCCTGTGTGGCTTGCTGATTACTTGCATCCTGCAATATTAATTCTGCTATGAACTGCGCTTTTCTGCCTTCAAGCATTTCAGCCATACGATATAAAATCTGTCCGCGATTGAAAGGCGCTCTTCCGCCCCAGCTACCCTGGGCATTGCGCGCATTTTCAATAGCATCGCGCAGATCTTTTCTTGAACTCAGACAAAGATTGCCTAATTTTTTTCCTGATTTATTAACAGGCACATAATATCTGCCTGATTCAGTACGAGGAAATTGACCTCCAATATAAATTTTATACGTCTTTAAAATTTCCAATCGATTTTCTTTTACAGTTGCCATAATACTTTTTTTAAATCAATTCAACATACGCTGATAAACCATGCAATCCTCCTTCTCTTCCAAAGCCGCTCTCTTTATATCCGCCAAACGGAGAAGCGGGGTCAAATTTATTATAGGTATTGGCCCATACTACACCTGCTTTCAGCTGCGTCGTGAGATTGAATATTTTGGAACCTTTATCTGTCCATACACCTGCAGATAAACCATAGGGTGTATTGTTTGCTTTTTCTATCACTTCCTCCACAGTTCTGAAAGTCTGAATGGTTAATACCGGACCAAATATTTCTTCCTGTGCAATGCGGCTTGATTGGGCCACATTGGTAAATAAAGTGGGCTTGCAGAAAAATCCTTTTTTAGGCAATACACAATTGCTTTGGTGCATTTCGGCTCCTTCTTTTTGTCCGATTTGAATATACTTATGGATGGTGTCCAACTGTTGTTTTGAGTTGATGGCACCTACGTCTGTATTCTTATCCATAGGATCTCCTACAATCAGCGACTCGAGTCTGTCTTTTAATTTTCTTAATACAACTTTATATACGGATTCTTGTACATATAGTCGTGAACCTGCGCAGCATACATGTCCCTGATTGAAAAAGATTCCATTGATAACGCCTTCCACTGCCTGATCAAGCGGTGCATCTTCGAAAATGATATTGGCGGCTTTCCCTCCCAATTCAAGCGTTGCCTTTTTAGATGTTCCAGCAATGGCGCGTTGAATAATTTTTCCAACATCTGTAGAGCCGGTAAAAGCAATTTTATGAATGTCGGGATGTTGCACTAATGCAGCACCGGTAGCACCTGCACCGGTAATAATATTCACCACACCGGGGGGAAGATCGGCTTCCTGAATTATTTCAGCCAGTTTTAATGCAGTGAGTGGAGTGGTTTCAGCAGGTTTTAATACTACGGTATTTCCTGTTGCTAAAGCAGGTGCAATTTTCCATGCCGCCATCAGCAGTGGAAAATTCCATGGAATGATTTGTCCGGCAACTCCTAATGGTTTTATTTTTCTATTGGGAAAAGCATATTCAAGCTTATCTGCCCAGCCTGCATAATAAAAGAAATGATTGGCGGCAGTAGGCACATCAAAATCTCTACTCTCGCGAATGGGTTTTCCTCCGTCTAAGGTTTCAATGATTGCAAATTCTCTTGCTCTCTCCTGAATCATGCGGGCGATACGAAATAAATATTTTGCACGGTCTTTACCCGCCATTTTTTTCCAGTATTTATCAAGTGCATTATTGGCAGCTTTCACGGCTTTGTCAACATCTGCTTTTTGCGCATCGGCCACCATACTCAATGAAGTTTCATTAGCCGGATTGATGGTAGGGAAATACTTTTTACCGGTAGGTGCTACAAATTCTCCGTTGATGAATAATTCATAACGGGACTTAATAGACGCAATACTTGCACTTTCCGGAGCTGGGGCATATTGCCGGCTGGTATCGAACGAAAGTTTGATAGTATTGCTTATTTTTTTAACTGCCATGATGTGTATTCATTTGAATATATTAATCAATAGAGAAATAATCTTTGCTTTGGTACACGCCTGTTTTCTCTTTTACTATTTGCATCAGTAAATCATTGGCGAGACTGCTGGCGCCAAAGCGAAACCATTCATTATTCATCCACGCGTCACCTAAAATTTCTTTAACCATAACAAGATAATGCAACGACAGTTTGGCTTTGGAAATACCGCCTGCAGGTTTCATTGCAATCATTTTTCCTGTTTGATAATAAAAATCACGAATGGCTTCCAGCATTACGAGTGTAACGGGTAGGGTAGCGGCAGGATTTATTTTTCCGGTGGATGTTTTGATGAAATCAGCACCGGCATACATGGCAATATCACTGGCTCTGCGTACCTGATCATAGGTTCCGATTTCGCCGGTTTCTAAAATTACTTTTAATCGTGCATTACCGCATGCTGCTTTGATCGCCGCAATTTCATCAAACACAAAATTATATTCTCCTTCCAGAAATTTACCTCTTGAAATAACCATATCAATTTCGTCGGCGCCTTCCTGCACGGCATATTTTGTGTCTCTGATTTTTACATCTCTGGGTGCCTGTCCGCTAGGAAAAGCAGTAGACACAGAAGCTACTTTAATGCCGGAGTTTCCCAGGGCCGTCTTGGCTGTTTTTACCATAGAAGGATACACGCAAACGGCGGCCACCGTGGGCAATCCCGGATAGGCATCATGTAAATGCATGGCTTTATAACATAATTGCTTCACTTTACCCTGTGTGTCTTTACCTTCCAGGGTGGTGAGGTCTATCATATTAAGCGCGAGTAAAAGACCGTTTAATTTAGTTTCTTTTTTCAGACTTCTTTTGGTAACTCGTGCAGCCCTTTCTTCTATACCTACCTGATCAACATGTGGAGATAATCGGAAGTCAGGGATAATCATTGATTTTTCAGCTGCCATTCAAAAATTTTGAGTGAATCAAACTTACTAATTATTATTTAATTCAGGGATTTACTCCTGGTTCGTGAAACAACGAACAATGGAAAAGTCAATATTCAAAAGGTAAAACCCAAAAGTTATTTGGTTTTGACCTTTGCCTTTTGAGTTTATCCCTCTTTACCATGACAACTTTTAAATTTTTTGCCGCTGCCGCATGGACAAAGATCATTGCGACCGATTTTGGGTCCAACAATAACGGGCTCCTGTTTTTCCTGAGCAGAGGGGTCATGGTATTCGGGAGCTTCACCGCCTGATCCCGCTATCTGAAGCCCATCTTTTCTTTGTTTCATTTTGCTCATGTCCGTTTTAGCAGCCCTGCCTTCCCGAATGGGTTGTTGTTCTGCATGAATAGAGGCATGGCAAAGAAAAGCAACAATGTTTTTATTGATTTCATTATTGAGTTGCGCAAACAAATTAAATGCCTCAACTTTATAAATCACCAATGGATCTTTTTGTTCATAGGTAGCATTCTGTACAGAGGTTCTTAAATCATCCATCGACCTTAAATGGTCTTTCCATGCATCGTCAATAAATGCCAGCGTAATTGTTCTCTCTAAAGCATTAATAAGTTCCTGCCCTTTTGAATCTATGGTTTTATTCAGGTCGGTCAGTACCTGAATTGCTTTTTTATTATCTACAAAAGGTACAAAAACATTTTCTATACCTCTGCCTTGCGTTATCATGATATTTTGAAAAACTGGAAGCGCCTCTTTTTTAATATGTTCCATTTTTTGCAGATATGAAGCTTTGGCTTCATTGTATAATTGCTCTGCAAGAATGGTTACTTCTGTTTTAGCAAAATTGTCTGCCGGTATTTGTGTGTCTATTCCAAAGTGAATGATACATGCCAGCTTGAATCCTTCATAATCATTCTGTTCTTGGAATGATGGAATCAGACTTTCTGCTACAGCATAAAAAGCATTATCAACATCCAGTGCCAAACGCTCACCACTAAGGGCATGGTTACGCCTTGTGTACACCGCAGAACGTTGTTTGTTCATTACATCGTCGTATTCCAGTAAACGTTTGCGAATGCCGAAGTTATTTTCTTCTACTTTTTTCTGTGCGCGTTCGATGGATTTAGTAATCATGCTATGCTGAATCACTTCCCCTTCCTTATATCCCAGCTTATCCATCATTCCGGCGATACGATCACTGCCAAACATACGCATCAAATCATCTTCGAGCGATACATAGAATTGAGAAGATCCCGGGTCGCCCTGACGCCCTGCGCGACCGCGCAGCTGGCGATCTACGCGTCGGCTATCGTGCCGTTCTGTACCCAGTATTGCTAAGCCACCAGCATCTTTAACGCCTGCGCCTAATTTAATATCGGTTCCGCGTCCCGCCATATTTGTAGCGATGGTTACATTACCGGGCAGACCCGCTTCCGTAACAATTTGTGCTTCGCGCGCATGTTGTTTTGCATTTAATACATTATGCGGAATCTTTTTTACCTGCAACATCTTACCGAGTAATTCACTTACTTCTACTGAAGTGGTACCTACCAGTACAGGTCGGCCCGCTGCTCTTAAAATTTCAATCTCGTCAATGACTGCCTTATATTTTTCACGTTTAGTTTTGTAGACCAGATCTTCTTTATCATCTCGAATCATTTTCAGGTTTGTAGGAATTTTTACTACATCCAGTTTGTAGATATCCCAGAATTCACCTGCTTCTGTTTCCGCTGTACCTGTCATCCCTGCCAACTTATGATACATTCTGAAATAATTCTGCAGGGTGATGGTGGCATAAGTTTGGGTGGCTGCTTCGATGCGCACATTTTCTTTCGCTTCAATCGCCTGATGTAATCCATCGCTGTATCTTCTGCCATCCAGAATACGACCGGTTTGTTCATCTACAATTTTTACTTGACCATCGAGTACTACATATTCAACATCTTTTTCAAAAAGAGTATATGCTTTGAGCATTTGCAATACGGTGTGAATGCGTTCTGATTTGGCGGCATAATCACTCAGCAATTGTTCTTTTTGAATTAATTTTTCTTCTGCCGAGGATGAGGTTTTTTCAATTTCAGCAAGCGCTGTACTGATGTCGGGCAATACAAAGAACTGGTTGTCTTCATGTTCTTTGGTAATGGTAGATAAACCTTTATCTGTAAGATCTACTGCATTGCTTTTTTCATCGATGTGAAAAAGTAAACCTTCATCAACCTTTGGCATTTCTTTTTGCTGATCGGCGAGATAATAATTTTCAGCTTTTTGTAGTTTCACTTTGATGCCGGGTTCACTGAGATATTTGATCAGCGGACCATACTTAGGAAGCCCTCTCCATGCGCGCATCAATGCAAGCCCTCCTGTTTTTGGATCATCCTGTCCTTCTCCGATTAATTTTTTTGCTTCATTAAGGTATTGCTGTACCAGTCTTTTTTGTGCATCGATTAATTTTTCGATGCGTGGTTTCATAAACTGAAATTGTTGCTCATCGCTGCCTGTACTTACCGGTCCGGCAATAATGAGGGGGGTTCTTGCTTCGTCAATTAATATGCTGTCCACTTCATCTACCATGGCAAAATGCAATTTGCGTTGCACTTTTTCATTGGCGTTTACCACCATATTATCGCGCAGATAATCAAAGCCAAATTCATTATTTGTGCCGTAAGTGATGTCGGCCAGATATGCATTTCTTCTTGTTTCGCTATTGGGGGTATGTTTATCGATACAATCAACAGTAAGCCCTAAAAATTCAAACAGCGTTCCATTCCACTCGCTATCGCGGCGGGCGAGATAATCATTCACGGTGATAAGGTGTACGCCTTCTCCAGCCAATGCATTTAGATAAGCAGGTAAGGTAGATACAAGGGTTTTACCTTCTCCCGTAGCCATTTCAGCAATTTTACCTTCATGTAAAACACTGCCCCCAATCAGTTGCACATCATAGTGTACCATATTCCAGGTAACTTGTCCACCTGCAGCCATCCAGCTTTTTTTGTAAAAAACCTGATCACCTTCAATGCGCATATGCGGACGTTTCGGTGCGAGCGTACGGTCCAGTTCGGTAGCTGTGGCCTGCACCTCTTCGTTTTCGGTGAAGCGCCGGGCAGCTTCTTTAACCACGGCAAAGGCTTCAGGATGTATTTCTTTGAGGACTTCTTCTATCTGCTTATCTCTATTTTTTCTCAATTGATCAATCTCCTGATACATGCTATCTTTTTCCTGAATCTCTGATTCCGTTAAGGCATCTGCCTTATTTTTCAGGGATAGCATTGCCTCATCTGTTGCCCTCAGTTTTTCTTTGATTCTGTTTTTGAACTCAGCGGTCTTCATACGCAATGCATCCGTAGAAAGCCCTTTATACGATTCAAAAAACTGATTCGTTTTTTCAATAATGGGAGTCAGTTTCTGAACATCTTTTTCACTTTTACTTCCTCCGAAAATTTTTGATAAAAAACCTATCATATAGTATTTGTGTTAATCAGTAAAATAACGAACAATATTATTTCAGTAATTCAATAACCGAATTCAGCGATATAATCGCTTATATTCAGGCCGACAAAGGTAATAAAACAGGAGGAGTGGTATTTAAAATATTAAAGATGTTTTAACTTGCCGGAACTTATAAATCAATTGCATTGCATAATTCACAACAAGGGTTCTTTCAGCCTTTCTTTTTTCTTATTTTCATTCTGTTCTGTGGTATATCATGGGAGGCAGGCGCCCAAATTTCCGGTATTAGTGGAAGGGTTACCGACTCTTCGGGGGTTGTGGGACTAGCCAATGCTACGGTACGAATGGTAGAAAAAAACACAGAAGGAGATACTGTTTCCGTCATTACCAAGGAAAAAGGCGATTTTTTCATCAATAAAGTACCTCAGTCCTCCTATATCCTTATCATCTCTTATACCGGCTATAAGCCCTATCAAAAAAAATGTTTTCAGCCTTCAAAGGGGGTCAGCTGGATTGATTTGGGCGAGATTGCATTAAGCGGACAATACAAATTATTGAAGGAAGTGGTGGTGGAAGCACCGGCAATTACCGTTAAAGAAGACACTATTGAATACAGGGCTGATGCTTTTAAAGTGAAGCCCAATGCGATGACGGAAGATTTATTAAAAAAATTACCTGGTATTCAGGTTGATAGGGGAGGGAATATTACGGCACAGGGAAAGCAGGTTACACGCATTAAAGTGAATGGGAAAGATTTTTTTTCGGGTGATCCCAAAACGGCATCGCGTGAATTGCCTGCAGATATGATTGATAAAGTACAGGTAGTAGATGATTATGGCGATCAGGCCTCATTTACCGGTATACGCGATGGGGAGCCTGAAAAGATTATCAACCTGGAATTAAAAAAAGACAAGAACAAGGGTTGGTTTGGCAAAGCACAGGCAAGAGCCGCTACGCAGGAAAGATATTTTGCCGGAGGAAATCTTAATTATTTTGATAACAAAACACAAGTATCCATTATAGGTAATGCAAATAATATCAATCA
>Ga0315906_10010263_pt1 | contig 11019 bp, 13 predicted proteins | sample LakEriMetagenome_4_FD_203526 | JGI IMG/M metagenome (GOLD analysis project Ga0315906, IMG submission 203526) | Freshwater fungal communities from buoy surface, Lake Erie, Ohio, United States - Buoy 2 MA122 | ecosystem: Environmental > Aquatic > Freshwater > Lake > Lake biofilm | place: USA... | reverse complement strand
AATACCACCATGAAGTTTTCCATATATGAAAGATTACTATAAAATATTAGAAGTTGAAGAGAAAGCTTCTCAGGACGAAATAAAAAAGTCCTATCGTAAACTTGCGGCACTTTATCATCCCGATAAAAATCCACAGGGAGAAGAAAAGTTCAAAGAGATAGCTGAAGCTTACGAAGTATTAAGTAACCCCGAAAAAAGACAAAAATATGACAACCGAGGGAATAACCCTTTCCAAGGTACCGCTTATGAGGATATGTTCAACCAAATGTTTGGAGGGGCAAAATCACAACCGAGACGAAAGTCGGCTCCAGATAAAATCATAAAAGTTCAAATTTCCCCCTTGGAATCATATCGAGGTGAAGAGAAAAAAATTCAATACATGAGAGACCACCATTGTGGGGTTTGTCAGGGATCTGGAGGGGAACAACAAATATGTAAAACTTGTGGTGGACAAGGATCTATAATCAAAACTTTTGGGACAGGGTTTTTAGTTCAACAAATGAGAAGCGCGTGTCCAAGTTGTGCCGGTAGAGGATATACCTTGGTACACCGTTGTTTCAATTGTGATGGACGGGGAACTAAACCATCCACTGATCAAATTTCAATTCTTCTTCCCAAAGGAACAGATAGTGGGCAATACCTCAAAATAGAACGATCTGGTGATTTCAAGAACGGAGAGTATGGGGATTTGATAATCCAAGTGGAACTCGTGCCCAAAGATGGTTATGAAAAAATGAATAATGATTTGATTTATAACTTATTTTTAGATTTGGATCAAGTTAAAGAAGAAAAATATCTAATTCCGCACCCTGATGGAGATCTTAGAATTGATTCTCCGAAGATATTCGATACTTCAAAACCATTGAGAATACGAGGTAAAGGTTATGTTGGAGGAGATCTTTACATTAAGTTGAACGTAAGATTTGAAAAAAATCAATAAAAGAAACTCATCGCAAGTTCAACTAATTTTATGGTGCCATAGATCGATGACCCTAAAATATAGGTACCAGCTGCAATTGTAAAATATTGAATATTACTGGTTGGTTTTTGATTACATTTTTTACATTCTGACATAATTATAAGTATGTTGAAAGAACAAATTCGAAGAATTCTTTATATGTACCTCGACGAGAAGGAACAGAGTAAGTATAAAAAACCTCGTAAGTATAGTAAATCTTATTGTACGTCTACTCCTTGTGATAAGATGGGATTTACACAGAAAGCTTCTTGTCGACCTTACAAAAATTGTTATAAGTAATTGCCTTTATCCATTTTTTTTATTACCTTTGGTCTATGATTTCATACATAGGAGGTAAGTCGAAAATAGGTAAGTGGATTGTTCCATTTTATCCATCAGACATCGAGACATACGTAGAACCATTTTCAGGTATGTTCTGGTGTTTTTTTAATATGGGGTTGGACAAGTATCCAAACCTTAAGAAAGTCGTTTACAATGACTTTAACCCACTAAACTATAACTTATTCAAGTGTGTTCAGAACCCATCCGAACTTCAAAAACACATGGATGAAATTCCTGTCCAACAGGTTGGGGTCACTGACACACCAATACAGTTCAAGGAAATGTTTCATGAGTTTCAAAAAGAGTTATTCGGTGATATCTTTTTAGTTGGCGAACCAGATTATGAATCAGCAGCTAAATATGTTTATGTTCTCTCTCAAGTGTTCAGTGGTAGTAAACCTGAAAGTTCAAACTTCATAGATCTTAAAGGAAAGTATAGATCCAAGTATTTGGCATTTCGTGACAAGTTGAGTAAACCAAAGTGGGTAGATCATTTCCTGAGAATTACTAATGTGGAGAATTTGGATTTCCAACAGGTAATTGAAAAGTATGATTCACCCTCGACTTACATTTATTTGGACCCACCTTATTGGAAAACTGAAAACTACTATAGTAATCACGATTTCGATAGAAACGATCACGAAAGGTTAGCAAATGTTCTCAACGGGGTTGAAGGAAAATTCTCATTATCTTATTATGATTTCGAGATATTGAAAGAATGGTACCCCATTGAGAAATTTAGATGGGAGAAGAAGGAGTTTGCAAAAGCTGCGGCGGCGAAAAAGGGCGTCAAACAAAATATGGCACAGGAGTTATTGATTCTTAATTACTAACTATTTTTCAAAAATCTATATATTTATTATTAAAATTAAAGTAGATGAAATTCACATCGTTATTAAAATCACTTATAGTAGAACAATCGAGATTCGAAGTTTTATTAAATAATCTTACCAAACCTGGTGAAGATAAAGATGGTAATAGAACCAAACCAAAGTTGAGTAAAAAAGAATTTTTTGAATTGGTGAAAGCGGACCCAACAACAAGGTTGAACAATGTGAATTTGGAAACTGCAAAACCTGAAGAACTTGCGAAGGTTAAGGCTGGTAGTTATGTTGCTTGGTTGATCAAAAATTATTTAATGCCAACTGTTGAATCTCAACCCGGCGATTATCTTTACGATAGGGATGTAAAACGTTCGAAAGAAACTTTCATGGAGGACCTTTACAAGGTCAACGAAGACCTTATAAAGTTCGAAAGATTCAAAAATAAATTACCTCAAGAAATGAGAGACATCAATAAGTTGACTCCGTTTCAACTCTATAATGCGGTAAAGGATTTTGATTTGACCATTGCTAAAACAACTAAATCTGAAAGAAAGGCGGCGCCTGTTCACCCTGGAGGAGAATTGGTGTTCGAAGGACCTAATTGGAGAGTAGTTAAGATCACAGACAAAGGACAATTAGGTAAAGAAGCTGCTTGTTATTATGGAGGTGGTGATCGAGATCCTAAAGAAACGAGATGGTGTACAGCGTCACCAGGCCTAAGTTGGTTCGATAATTATATCAAAGATGGACCATTGTATGTTGTATACGATCCCAATGACCCTAAAGTTACACCAGGTTCTGGACTTCCTGTTGAAAGATACCAATTCCATTTCCAAAGAGGTCACTTCATGGACAAAGATGACCAATCAATCGACCTTATCGGATTTTTGAATGGTCGGATGAAAGAGTTGAAGGATTATTTCAAACCTGAATTTGTAAAAGGAATGACAATCGGTGGAGGGCAAAAACTTACCATAGATAGTTTATCATCAGGGTCTGTAGGTAAATTCATATCGTTGTATGGATTGGATGAGCTTATAGAATCTCTTCCAGCTGACTTGACAGAGCTTAGTATTGCAAATAGGGATAAAAATAATATTATAATCAAAATCCCATCAACTATTAACAGGTTGAAAAATTTGGAGGCTTTATTCCTTGAGAACTGTATTGATAGTTTACCTTATGAAATTTGTGTACTCAAAAACTTGGCATTCCTTACTCTTGTTAATAACCCTCAGCTGAGAAGCGTACCTGAATGTATTGGAAATATGGATAGTTTGATCTTTGTGAATTTCAGAGGTTCCAATGTTGAAGTTCCTGCAGGTATCAAAGAAAGAGGTTCCGACATGGGCGACAACATGTGGGACATGATGTCCTAATTTCTTATTTAATCTAACTTTACTGATATGAGTGTTGATGTTGAGATATACATGAATAACGTGATCAAATTCTTCAGGGAGAACCCGAAAGATTTGTTGAACTTAGTTCCAAAGGATAAGGAAAAAGAATTTTACAATAAAATCAGAGAAGTGGCTTCAAAAAATTTGGAGAAAGGGGAAGAGGTCGCACTGACTCAACTACAAGTTATTGAAGTGAGTTCAGAAATAAATGGACGATCTGTGAAGAAATTTGACATCGATCATTCTCATTTGTTTCTGAGAACAAACTTTGGATATATGTGTTTGAATTGATAATTGAAATTGGGGATTTATAATCCCCTTTTTTTTTCTTATTTTTTTATCATGAAAGAGGAAATTTTTAAATTAAATTATCATTCTTACCGAGTAGTCGTCCATTACAACAGTAGTGCTTATCCTTTCAGCCATCCCTCGGCAATATCAATTTCTGAAGATGGAGACGAAATGGATATGGAGTCATTTTTTGATGATGAGGACGAGTATGAAACCAAAAAGATAAAACCAGTATTTTTACCCATTTTCAAAGAAAATTATACGTCGAATTTGGAGGAAGAATATTTGTCCAATTATGGAAATCCAATGGCTAGTGTTCAAAAAAATTACTCAATGGTATTAGTTGAAAGAAATGGGGATAAGGTATCGATTAAATTGTTTCATGGATATAGGAGACGATACCGTGGTAAAACATGGTTTCGAACATCCAAGAATGTTGATTACATAACAGTTAATACCAAAACAGGTGATGTATACTCGGGATTTTTACATAATTACCAATCTAAAAAAAAGTGTAAAAAGAAAATAGAAAAAAATTTTTTTGTAACACAACCAACTAACTCTTTCATGATCAAAATGAGAAATTGTGTTTGGTCATATGTTCATAATCACTCTGAGGTTACACTTAGTTCAATGTCCAAATTTCTTAATGAAATCGATGGAGGGAATGACTTCAATGATTTGAATTTCGAAGAAAGGTTGTTCAAATTTTATTTGGATAAAAAACAAGTAAAATACCCTAACAATTTTTATCTGTATTCGAAAAAGTTTTATGGACCAAAGTTTCGCAAGGAGTTGAAACGAAATAATAATAAGTTGGTTGACGCGATTATGAGTTTGAACGGATTTTCGGGTAAATCTGTGAAGAAGGCATTACATATTTGTTCAGATTTGAATTTGGAACTTTACAACCGAGCAAGGAAATTGTTCGGGGATGATTGGATCAACCAAGATGAAAACTTCATCGTTAAAACTTTGAACTGTGAAGTAACCTCGGGATCCCGTGGTTTTCCAGTCGAATTTGTTAATTTAGTGAGTAAGGAGGAACTTCGGAGAGTTTTCAGGTTATTCAAAAAAGTGTTCTTTGACCTTCAGTTAGATTTTTTCACCTTTTTGGATCACATATCAATGTATACTGAACTCAAAATGTTTGGTGAAACAGATTTGAAATGGTTGTCTGATGGCACTGATAGGAAAAAGTTTACTGAGGAACATAGGGATTGGTCGGATAAACTGTCGTTCTATAAAACTGGTAAATATACGAGGATTTATCCTGAATTTACTTACGACATACTTGAACAACCTTTAGATGGATATTATCCATTAGTTCTCGATAACTCGATGAGTTATAATAATGAAAGTTCCGTGCAATCCAATTGTGTGAAGACATACATAGGTAAACCTGCAAGTTTAATTATATCCATACGAAAAGGTTCAAGGGATTCGGAAGAAAGAGCAACAGTAGAATATATTTTATATAAAGATAATGATGTATTAAAATTCAAACGAATCCAAAGTTTGGGAAAGTTCAATAGTAAATTAGATGAGAAATGGAACCAGCCCCTATTGAAATTGGACACAAGAATGTTATATTATATAAACGATAAACGATTCGAACCTGTAAAATTAAAAAAGGAAACTTCAAGTGGTAAAGTTTTGGAGTCAGATTCTGTATTCAGTTCTGACGGTTCCTTAAGATGGTTTTATGATGGTATTGAAAAAACTCCGAGTACAATCTTTGAATGGTTATGATAAAAAAACCTAGACTAATAAAATCTAATGAAAAATCCTTGGGGGTTTTGTCATCGATACAGATCAATTTTCCTGACGACTCTATTTTCAAATTTTTGAATGGTAGAAGCTTCGAAGTCGTTTGGAGTAAAGGATGGGTGGATATTAACACAGGTTCAGGAAAAATTATAACTGAAAAAATAATTTTCAAAACAAAACAAGGATTCTATTTGTATTTATTATTGAATACTACCAATGTGAATTTACTTGTTTATTATAGACAGAATCAAGAAAGTGAATTAACAATTTTTTTAAAACAACTTATAAAACAATTTAACAATGACAAAACAATTAACAAGTGATGAGCTCAAAGAAAAAATCCAAAACAAAGAAAATTTCGTTTTGGATCTATTCGCAACATGGTGTGGTCCATGTAAAATAATGTTGGGTAATTTGGAAAAGGTAAATGAATCCTTAGCCAAAGAACCAAAAGGATCACCAAATTTCAATGTTTACAAGTTTGATATCGAACAAGATATGGACTTGATGAAAGAGTGGGGAGTTCGTGGGGTTCCCACAATAAAGATTTTCAGGGATGGAGAAGAGGTTTTCTCCAAGCCAGGGGTAATGTCTCCTGACCAAGTCCTAAGTTTGTTAAACTAATTATGAAAGATTTAAATGTTATCGTTTACACAATGAAAGGTTGCCCTTTTTGCGTTGAATTCAAAAAAATGCTAAAAAAAGAGGGTATTGAATTTTTTGATAGAGATATCGACAAGTATAAAGATGAATATGATACATTTTCTAAAATTGTAGAAAATGATCTCATACCAGCACTTTTAATCATTGAGGGCGATGGACAAGATTATCAATCATTTTTATATGCTCCTGATAAAAATTACTTTGAGTTGACCGAAGCGGTGGACATAATCAAGGAACACAGGAAAAATGTTGGGATTATTTAGAATATAATCAGTTCCTTATTTCTTTCTTTAATAAATGAATATTCCTCAAGTGGATTCGTGAGTTCAATACTCCAATCCACTTTTTTCATTTCAGACAATACCCATGAAAGATCAAAATCAAATACATCCAATACCGCTGATTCCAAAACTTTATCATATTCCAAAGTATCTAAGTTGAATAAGGAAATAATGTAATCATCATCTTGGTTTTTTTCTAATGATAATTCAAAGAACATAGAAGTTTGTCTGATAGATGGTAAACTATAGTAGATATGTTTACCATACAGGTATAGAGATCTTCCTTGGTTAAGGGAATAACCATGAGGAAATTCTGAGGTAATAATCAAAGTGTCATCTGAGAATTCAATCGGTTGACCTTCGAATCCAAATGAAGTGTTGTCAGATAAAAATTTAGATATTTGTGAACTGTGATAGGAACAGTTTTGTGACTTGTGGAGAACAAATTGAATGTTTTTGACCGTAGGTAAGGCTGAGTCGTATTCGATCAAATCTATGGTATGTGAGATGGGTTTTTCGATAGAATATTTATCGTTGAACTCTTTGATTATTGAACTGATATCTAATATTTCTTTTTGAGTTGTTTTACCTTTGATAATCAAAAAATTCTTACAATCAGCAATGCTGAAAATTGATTCTTCATTAGGTTGTATTTTTGACACCAAATAATCTGCAAATAAATTTACGGTGTATACTCTTGTGTTGGGATTTTTCAATATCATTTGATATGTTTATTTGTTGAATGATAAGAAATAACTACTACAAAAAAAATAGAACTATCATAGGAAATCTGTGAATAAATCATTCACATACTCATCTAATTCGTAACCCCAATAATCTGGTTCATAGATTCTCAGACAATCTTTTGTCCCTTCCACTAAAGCAAGGTAATACCCCCAATATTCCAAGAGTCCATAGGCACCGTCATCCTTACGATCTATTAAGTAATCTAATATTACATCATCAAAATTTGAGGCAACAGGTATTTTGAAACGTTGACTCATTGTTCCTTTCTTGTAGGTGTGTGGTTGAGAATAATATTCCCCTCTTCCATCCACATATTCTTGTAATTCATCCCAAATTTGATCATATAATTTTTTTTCATATGCCTGACCAACGGCATTACGATGAAGGTGATACAAGTCAGTTTCTAAATAATCTAAATTATGACCTAATAGAAAATTCATCGATTCTTCATCATCCAATATCCTTTGAGCTGTTTCTAAATCATCTATAGTGCAGTATTCAGGGTGATCTTGTTCTTCAGCAATTTCTTGTAGTTCTGAAGTATCAGGTTCTATTTTTTGATTTCTGAGTTGATTAAGCATGAATTCTTTCAATAAATCAGTATTTTTTTTATTGAGAACATTTATGACATCACGGTAAACATCATCAGTTGTTGAATCAAAATCATAATCGAATTCACCCGATAGTATGCTTGAAGCTGTGTTTTTGTTTATACCATCTCTATATCTATCACAAACTAAGGTGGCTAACTCAGAACTATCAGAAAGATTTAAATAAATTTTACCGTCCTCACCCATTTCCAAATCACCTAATTCATCAACAACGAACTCATGAAATTTTTCTCGGTCGTTATTGTATAACCAAATTAGTAATGAGTTTTGTATTTCTTCATTCGTTACATCGAATTTTGAAATCAGACCTTTTTTATTTGCAAGGGTTAAAAAATTGTTGAAATTACCAAAATACGCTTCTACGTTTAGTTCACCATCATTGAAACGATCTATAAGTTTTTCGAAATCCATACATATAAATACAAAAAGGGACAAAAAAATTGTCCCTTTTTAATATATCCCTATCCTAAACTCTTAACGAGAAGTTTTGTTTACATTGTAATACTTCTCAACTGTTTTTTTGATTGCAGCTTTGATACTTTCACTTTGTGACTCTCTTACAACTTGAGCTGAAGATTGCTGTTGTTGAGGTTGAGGCTGAGATTGAGGTTTGTTTTTACATCCACACGACATATTGAAATTATTTTGGTATGTTTATAATCATAAATACTTGATGTTACTCAATTATAGAGGATGAAAGATATTTATTAAATAAAAATATACATGAATTTTTTAGATTTGATTAAAGAAGGTAGGGTTGATGATTTCAAGTCCAAATATGGATCAAAGTTTTCATCTGAACAAATTAAAAGAATCACGGACTCTATTCCACCCAAGTTTTTGATGTGGGTTGGGAAAAACTTTGATCCAATGAACTTTGATCAAAATTTCCCACAGTTATATTCGGCCGTCTCCAAGTTTGAAAATATAGGTTCAAATTTACCACAAACTGATATAAATCGGTATAATAGTGTAAATGATTTGATTCAAGCAATTTCGACTTATGAGAATAGAAGTAGGAGAGATTTCAAAAAAATTCAAGGGGCAAATTTAATTTACGATGATGGTAAATTATTCGTTGTCAATCCATTAGATTATGACTCCTCATGTTACTATGGTAAAGGAACTAGATGGTGTACCGCTTCGTCCAACCCGGCTTCTTTTCGAAGTTATAACTCCGAAGGGAAACTTTTCTATATTATAGATCGAACAAAAAAAACGGATGACCCATTCTATAAAGTGGCTCTTCTCAGAAAGTTTAATGGGGACAATATATTTTATGATGCGCAAGACAATGTAATTAGAGATGGATGGATTTTAGATTCACCACAATTGAAATCGCTTACCAATACAGTTGAAGATTATTTGAATAAAGAATATCCTGAACAACTTAAAATTTTCAAAGATGAAATTTTGAGGAAACAGGAGATGGAAAGGTTACAAAGATTGGCAATACAGAGAGAATTAAACATAAAAAGAAACTCTGCACAAGAAAGACGTTTGGATGGTGATTGGAACCTGTCCAATCCCAATATTCGTGAAATAGGTCTTAAAGCGAACGCTTTATTAGAGTATTTGGTATTGAATGGGGACGTTCAAACTGAGGATCCCGATGGAGAAAATTACGTTGATGTTTACAACATTATACCAAATGGAGAATTTTACAGAACTTCTGAATTCGAAGTTATAGATAGTCCTGTGTATGGACAAAGATTTGCAGTCGGTGATGATTATGACATGGAACAAAGTTGTGTTGAGTATTTGGAAGAAGTGATTTACCAAGAAGGTATTGGAAGTTTCAGAGAAGATTTTGTTAAAGATTATATAGACGAGGATAAAGTGGTAGAGTGGGCTCAGCAATTTTTTGATTATGATATTCGAGAAAATGGAGAGGATTATGGTTTGGATGAAAGTTCACGGATGTTATCCTCAAAACAAGAACAAGAAATATCTCTACTCCGAAGCCGAATACAGAAGAATTACAACTTGATTCGAACATTCCAAGAACAAGGTAAAACTGAGTGGTTTACTAAAAAAATATTTGAGTTAGGAGAACTGAATGAAGAATATGAACAAACTATCGATGATATCGAATCCGAACCAGAAGGAGATTTCCCTCAAGAACTTTTGGACGATGAAGTTGAACGTTTGGTGAACAATGCTAAAAATAATATTTCAAGTTTCATGGAAGATTATGGCCTTAATTATGAAGATTATATTGATACCGATGAATTGATCAAGGGTATAATCGAAACTGACGGATACGGACAAATACTCAATCATTACGATGGGGGAGCCGAGGAAATATATGTTAAAGATAGGTTATTTTACGTTATGAGAATTGATTAAAAATCCAATACAATTATATTTCATTCAATAATAGTATAAATTTGATGGCAAGGAGGAAAAAAATATCATTCAAGTTGGATCCTGAATGGATAGTTAAGGAACCTATGGATTTTGAATTCAACAAATATACATTGTTGGATTACCTCCAAAAATGTGATGAAAGTTTCGATAAATTCGAATTGTATCCAAACTTTGTAGAGTTATCACTTCATTTAGCAAACATTCAATCAGTATCCAAAGAAAAAACATTATTGTTGACCAATAAAAAATTTCAATCATGTGACGATGAAATTTTGGTTAAAGAACTGATTCCTAAAAAACTTGGCCCTTTATCTGAACAAGATGAAGATGAGTTGGATAAAACAATTAAATTTTCAGGTCCAAAACTTTTTGACGCATTCAACATTGCAAAGTCCATTTGGAACATCGCATTTGAATCTATTGAATTACATCTTAGAAAAAACAAAAGCAACGTTTTTTCAAAAATTGGGTACATATTTTTTTATAAAAAACAGAATGAAACCCTATATGTTTGGGAATATGAAATCAAAAATGATAAAAAGGATAAGTCAACATCCAAAACTACATTGGAATTGATTTCAGAAGGTGGTATAGATCAACACACGTTGGCCCAAATACTCGAGACAAATTCTAAATGGAGTAATACTGATTTTCACAAAGATTTACCCATTTTCGAAATCAAATGTTCGAAAAATTTTCCATTTGAGGAAACAATGGTTCCTATTATAAAAAGGAAAGTGATGTCATACATTTATCAGGTAA
>Ga0315906_10010262_pt1 | contig 11020 bp, 11 predicted proteins | sample LakEriMetagenome_4_FD_203526 | JGI IMG/M metagenome (GOLD analysis project Ga0315906, IMG submission 203526) | Freshwater fungal communities from buoy surface, Lake Erie, Ohio, United States - Buoy 2 MA122 | ecosystem: Environmental > Aquatic > Freshwater > Lake > Lake biofilm | place: USA... | reverse complement strand
GGCATCATCGGCCACACGCTCGTCGACCTGCAGTGCAGCGGCGAATGTGGCGTGGGGCGCGGCGTCGGCACGCTCGTCGGCGCCGTGGCCGCTGCAATCGGCATGAGCATCGTGGCCGTGCTGGTATTGCGTGCCGTGGGCGAGTGGCGCGAGGTCGAGCGCCACGAGCACAACCGGTCATGACACCCTCCCGACTCGATCACCGACTGCTCGATCTGGCCGCGCGGCTGGCGGTGGAGGCAGGGCGCATGGTGCGGGCCGGGCGCAGCGATCTCGGAGTGCGGGCTGTCGCCACCAAGTCCACCGACACCGACATGGTCACCGAGTTCGACCGGGCCAGCGAGCAACTCATCGTCGGCGGCATCCTGTCGGCACGCCCCCACGACACGATCGTGGGCGAGGAGGGCACCGACACCGTCGGCACATCCGGCGTCAGCTGGTGCATCGATCCGATCGACGGCACCACGAACTTCCTCTACGGACTGCCGGGATACGCGGTGTCGATCGCCGCAGCGGTCGACGGCGTGACACGCGCCGGTGCGGTGTACGTGCCCTCCAACGACGAGCTCTTCACCGCCGTCATCGGCGCCGGTGCACGCCTCGACGGTCGACCCATCTCGTGCAGCACCACCACCGACCTCCACCGGGCACTGGTCGCCACCGGCTTCGCCTACTCGCCGGAACGACGTGCTGAACAGGCTGGACGAGTCGCCCGCCTGCTGCCCCGCATCCGCGACATCCGCCGCCTCGGAGCGGCCGCTCCCGACCTGTGCAACCTCGCCGCCGGCAGGGTCGACGCCTACTTCGAAGAGGGACTCGGGGCATGGGATTTCGCCGCCGGGGCACTCATCGCCAGCGAGTCCGGCTGCCTCGTCGGCGGCATCGCCGGTGGCGAGCCGTCACCGGCGGGAGTGCTCGCCGCCAGTCCGGCCGTCTTTCCTCAACTCCGCGCCGCGCTCCTCGAGATCGACGCCGAAGGTCGTTGACGCGCGCTGCGGCGCAGATCCGCGCCCGCCGCCTGCCATCATGTGATCCGTGGGTACACGCATCCTGTCGGTCGAGGACGACGAGCGAATCAGAACCGCGGTGAAGCTCGCGCTCGAGGACGAGGGCTGGACAGTGGCCGAGGCGGCGAGCGGCGAGGAGGCCATCGACCTGTTCGCCCGTGCCACCCCCGACGTGGTGCTGATCGACATCATGCTCCCCGGTATGGACGGATTCGAGCTGTGTCGGTCGATCCGCAAGCTCAGCGACGTGCCGATCGTGATGGTCACCGCACGGGCCGACACCCACGACGTGGTGGCGGGGCTCGAGGCCGGCGCCGACGACTACCTCACCAAGCCGTTCGCCCCCAAGGAACTCTCGGCTCGCATCCGCGCGCTGTTGCGGCGTGTCAGGCCCATCGCGTCGGGGCACACCAAGTTGGTGTTCGGCGACCTCGAGATCGTGCCCGACGAGGGCCTCGTCACCCGGGCCGGCACCGAGATCCACCTCACCAAGACCGAGTTCCGCCTGCTCTGCGAGCTGGCACAGAACCCCGGCCGCGTGTTCAGCCGCGAGGCGCTGCTCGACAACGTGTGGGGCCACGACTACTTCGGCGACGGTCGCCTCGTCGACGTGCACGTTCGCCGTCTGCGGATGAAGGTCGAGGCCGATCCGGCCAACCCGCGCCACGTGGTCACCGTGCGCGGGCTCGGCTACCGCCTCCAGTCGTGACCGACGAACCCGTCGTCGGCGAGTCGGCTGACGGCGCCCCGTCGACGATCCGTCGGTCGGCGGCCAGGGTGCGCTACGACTGGATCGTCGAGCGCGTGGCCCGGCTCGGGGCGATCCGCCTCGGTCTGCGCACCCGAATCCTGCTGATGTTCGCCGTCGGCGCGCTCGTGCTGGCCGCGTTCCTCGCCGCCGTCGCATACGGGTTCACGCGCAGCAGTGTCGTCACGCAGCGCGACCAGGCCGGCGTCGAGCAGACGTACCGCAATGCGGCGATCGCCCAGACCGAACTCGACACCACCACCCCGTCACCGGAGGCAGCCGTCGAACGGCTCCGCTCGCTCGGCGTCGCCGGTTTCGCCATCAACTACCGCGGCACGTGGAACGCGAGCTCCGCGAAGTACAGCTCCGATGCAATCCCACTGTCACTCCAGCAGCGGGTGATCGACGACGGCGTCCCGGCGCGCATGGTGGCGCGGCTCGACGGCTCGCCGGCGCTCATCATCGGTGTGCCGCTCACCGTCGCCGACGCGTCGTATTTCGAATTCGTCGAGCTCGACGATGCGGCGACGGCGCTCGACAGCGTGCGGCTCAGCCTCCTGTTCGCTGCGTTCATCACCACGCTCGCCGGTGCGCTGCTCGGCGTGCTTGCGGCATCGCGGGCCGTGCGCCCGCTCGGCGAGGCGGCGCAGGCGGCACAGGCCATTGCCGGTGGCCGGCTCGACACCCGCCTCGCCCCCACCGACGACCACGACCTGAGCGTGCTCTCCAACGCCTTCAACGACATGGCTGCGGCACTGCAGGCGCGAGTCGAGCGTGATGCCCGGTTCGCCAGCGACGTGAGTCACGAACTCCGTTCACCGCTGATGACGCTCGCGGCGAGCGTCGAGGTGATGAAGGCGCGCCGGGACGAGATGCCCGAGCGGGCGCAATCGGCGCTCGATCTCCTGGTGGCCGACGTGGCGCGCTTCCAGGGCCTGGTGGAGGACCTGCTCGAGATCTCCCGCTTCGACGCCGGGGCCATCCGCCTCAACCTCGACGACCTGCTCGTGGCCGAGTTCGTGCGTCAGGCCGTCGCCGTGAGCAGCATGCCGACCACGCCGGTGGTGGTCACGCCGCGCTCGGAGATGGTGCTCATCCGGGGCGACCGTCGCCGCCTCGCACGTGTGGTCGCCAACCTCATCGACAACGCACGACTCCATGGCGGTGGCGATGCCACGGTGGCGGTCGGAGAGCCGGAGGGCGAGGGCGAGCCGCTCGGGCACATCTGGATCAGCGTCGAAGATCACGGACCCGGCGTGCCCACCAACGAGCGGTCGCTCGTCTTCGAGCGGTTCGCACGCGGTGGCGTAGCGGGGCGGCGCAGCAACACCGACGGCGCAGGTCTGGGCCTGTCGCTCGTCGACGAACACGTGCGGATGCACGGCGGCCGGATCTGGGTCGAGGACCGGCTCGACGGCGAGCCCGGGGCGCGATTCGTGCTCGAACTCCCTGCCGAGGAGATCTCCGCATGAGCGTCACCCTCCGGAAGGCCATCACACACCTCGCCGTGTCGGCGGCGCTCATCGCGGCCGCGGGCTGCTCGATCAGTCCCGACAGCGCGCCACGCGACATTCCCGTGCTGCAGCAGGACGAGCTGCTCGCCTCGTCGGATCGAGCCGCGGGCGCAGCAACGGGAACCTCACGGATCTTTCTGCTCTCCCCCGAGGCCGGCGGTCAGGCAACCACCATCGTCGCGGTTCCACGCGATGTCGACGAGACACCCGTCGCGCTTCTGGCGGCGCTACTGGCCGGACCGAACGACGATGAACTCGATGCCCAGTACCGCACGGCGATCCCCACCGACGTGGAGGTTCGCACCGCACAGGTACGCGGCGGCACCCTCATCGTCGACATGTCGGCCGGTCTGCTGCAGTTGGCAGGTGACGGCCTCATCGATGCCATCGCCCAGATCGTCTTCACGTCGTCGGAGCTGCCGGGTGTTCGATCGGTGAAGATCCTCATCGACGGCGCCGACCAGCAGTGGCCCACGGGCACCGGCGTTTTCCAGTCGGCACCGCTCACCGTGTACGACTATCCCGGCCTGCTCGCCTCGGCGCAGCCCGACCATCCTGCGGTGCCCTCGCCGTCGACGCCCTGAGGTCTCCTAGCCGAAGAAGACCTCGGCCACCTCGTGGTACAGATGCATGTCGACTCCGCGTGTGCGACCCACCGTCTCGCGGAGCGGCACGTTGATGATGTCGTTGCACTGCAGCGCCACCATGCTGCCCCACGCGCTCAGGTGCACGGCATCGATCGCCGACACCCCGTAGCGGGTGCTGAGCACGCGGTCGAACGCTGTCGGGGTGCCGCCGCGTTGCACGTGGCCGAGGAGCACCATGCGGGTCTCGAAACCCGTGCGCTGCTCGATGGCGTTGGCGATGGTCTCGGCCACTCCGCCGAGCCGTACATGCCCGAACTGGTCGTACACCTTGTCGCGTCCCTGCATGGTGCCCTCGCGCGGCTCGCACCCCTCGGCCACCACCACGATCGACGCGTAGCGGCCACGGTCGTGGCGGCGGCGCAGGTGCTCGCACACCTCGTCGATGTCGAACGGGCGCTCGGGGATGAGGATCACCGTGGCGCCACCGGCGATCCCGGCGTGTGTGGCGATCCATCCGCTGTGGCGTCCCATCACCTCCACCACCATCACCCGGTCGTGGCTCTCGGCGGTGGTGTGCAACCGGTCGATGGCGTCGGTGGCGATCTGCACGGCCGTGTTGAACCCGAAGGTGAGATCGGTGCCCACCACGTCGTTGTCGATGGTCTTGGGAACACCCACGATGGGAAGGCCGAGGTCGTCGAAGAGTTTGCTCGCCACGGTGAGTGAGCCGTTGCCACCGATCACGATGAGTGCGTCGAGACGTTGCTCGCGGAAGGCCTCCTGCACCCGGTCGAGGCCGTCGGCGTGGTCGTAGGGGCTGCCGCGCCGGGTGCCGAGGAACGTGCCCCCTCGCGGGAGCATGCCGCGCAGCGATGCCACGTCGAGTTGCGTGAACCGCTGCTCCATCACGCCATCCCATGCGTCGTGGAAGCCGATCAACTCGTCGCCGTGAACGGTCTCACCCTTGCGCACGATGGCGCGGATGACTGCGTTGAGGCCCGGGCAGTCACCCCCACCTGTCAGAATGCCGACACGCACGGGTGGCGAGGTTAGAGGACAAACCGCAGCGCGAGTGGAGGGTATTCGATGGGTTGGGACGCTGGTCGACGGGTTCCGTGGCGGCGGATGGCGATCGAGTGGTCGATCGTGGCCGCCGCAATGCTGGTCATCACACTCGGGTTCTCCGATTCAACACTCGCCGAGGTGATCTCCGCGATCGTGCTCGGCGGGGTGGTGTACCTCGCAGTGGGCTACCTGTCGGCGAAGCTCGGTTACCAGCGGGCATCGCTCCGACAACTGCGAGCCCAGCGGGCGGCCGCCGAGGCCGCCGGGCGCGCTGCGCCCGCCCGACCGGCACAGCGCCAACGTCCCGCACCCACCAAGCGCACCGGCGGCGGCAACCCGCGCTCGAGGAAGCGATGAGCAGCGACCGGCGCGTGGTCATCGCCATCGACGCCGGCACCACCGGCGTGCGCAGCCGCGCCGTGTCGCCCGGCGGCGGGCCGGTGATCGCCTCGTACCGCGAGTTTGCCCAGCACTTTCCCGAACCGGGGTGGGTGGAGCACGATCCGCACGAGATCTGGGAGGCGGTGCTCGCCACGTTGCGCGACGTGGTGGCACAGGTGGGTGCCGCACGGGTCGCTGCGATCGGGATCACCAATCAGCGGGAGACGGCCGTGGCGTGGCACCGCGCCACTGGCCGCGCCTACGGCACGGCGATCGTGTGGCAGGACCGTCGAACGGCCGCCCGTTGCGAGCAGTTGGCCGCTGCCGGTCACCTCGACCGGGTCAGGAGCATCACCGGCCTCGTCCTCGACCCGTACTTCACGGGTTCGAAGTTCGAATGGATGCTCTCCGAGCGGGCCATACCCACCGATCAACTCGCGCTGGGCACGATCGACACCTGGCTCGTCTGGCACCTCACGGGCGGCACCGTGCACGCCACCGACCCGAGCAACGCCAGCCGCACGATGCTCTTCGACATCCGGTCGCTCGACTGGAGCGCAGAGATGTGCGAACTGTTCGGCGTACCTCGCGACGCGCTGCCGGCGGTACTGCCGTCGAGCGGTCGGTTCGGCACGGTGTGCGCCGAGGTGGCGGCCGCCACCGGTCTGCTCGTTGGCACGCCCATCAGTGGCGTTGCCGGCGACCAGCAGGCCGCCCTGTTCGGTCAGGCGTGCTTCACGCCCGGCACGGCGAAGAACACCTACGGCACCGGCAGTTTCGTGCTGCTCAACGTGGGCGCCACCTGCCCGCCACCGGCCGAGGGGATGCTCACCACGGTCGCCTGGACCCTGTCCGACGGCTCGGTGGCCTACGCCCTCGAGGGAGCGATCTTCGTCACCGGCGCTGCCGTGCAGTGGCTCCGCGACGGGCTCGGAGTCATCTCGACGTCGGCAGACATCGGCCCGCTCGCCGACACCGTCGCCGACTCCGGCGGCGTGTACCTGGTACCCGCCTTCACCGGTTTTGGCAGCCCGTGGTGGGACCCATATGCCCGGGGCACCATCGTGGGCATCACGCGCGGGAGCAGCCGCGCCCATCTCGCCCGCGCCGTGGTGGAGGCGATGGCGTACCAGACACGCGACGCCATCGACGCCATGACTTCTGCGGGCGGTGTCTCGATCACCGACCTCAACGTCGACGGCGGCGCATCGGTGATGGACCCGATGCTGCAGTTCCAGGCCGATCAACTCGGCGTGCGCGTGCGCCGGCCCGCCGATCAGGAGACCACCGCGCTCGGCGCGGCGTACCTCGCCGGCCTCGCCGAGGGCCTGTGGGGCTCGCTGGCCGACATCGCCGCGGAGCGCACCGCCGACACCGTGTTCGAGCCCGCCGCAGACCGCACGATCGCCGACCTGCTGCACGACGGCTGGCGCCGAGCCGTGGAGCGCTCCCGCAACTGGGCGCGCCCGTGAACGTGTCGCCACCCGACGCAGTGGTCGACCATGTGCGACCGCACGGTCATGTGGTGGTGCCGCTCGGCAACGGTGAACCCGTGGCGCTGCTCGACGCTCTGGAGGCAGCGGCTGCAGCGGAGCGACTCGAGGGTGTGTCCGTGCACCAGATGCATGCGCTGCACGACCGCCGCTATCTGCACGGCGAGTTCGGCCAGCGACTGCGGCACGTGTCGTACTTCCTGTCGCACGTCACCCGACCCTGTTTCCGCGCCGGAACGGTCGACCTCGTTCCCAACCACTTCAGCGAGGTGTTCAGCCACATCCAGCGGCGGGCCAACGATCCGCTCGTGGTCGCTGCCGCTGCGCCGATGGATCGGCACGGCTACTTCAGCCTCGGGGTGAGCGCCGATTACACGAGCAGCTTCATCGGACGGGCCCGGTTCTTCCTCGAGGTCAACGAGCGCATGCCTCGTACGTTCGGCCGCAACCAGATCCACATCAGCCAGATCGAGGGCTTCACGGTCAACGACCGCCCGCTCATCGAGGTGCCCCCGCCACCGTTGAGCGACGACGACCGGCGCATCGCCTCGTTCGTGGCCGAACGCATTCCCGACGGGGCCTGTCTGCAGACCGGCATCGGCGCCATCCCCAACGCCATCATGGCCGCCCTCGAGCACCACAGGGATCTCGGCGTGCACACCGAACTCCTCAGCGACGGCCTCGTCGACCTCGTGGAGTCGGGCGTGGTGAATGGGGTCCGCAAGTTGCACAACCGCACCAAGGTGGTGGGCACGTTCGCGCTCGGCACCTCGCGCCTTCATGGCTTCCTGCACGAGAACACGGCGGTCGAACTGTGGAGCGCCCGGTACGTCAACGATCCGCGCCTGTTGAGCCGCGAACGCAATTTCGTGTCGATCAACGCCACGTTGTCGGTGGATCTCCTCGGCCAGTGCGCGAGCGAGACGCTGGGCGGCTCGTACTACTCGTCGTCGGGTGGTCAGGTCGACTTCGCACGGGGGGCCATGTACAGCGAGGGAGGTCAGGGATTCATCGTGCTGCACTCCACCGCTGGCGATGGTTCGATCAGCCGCATCGTGCCGCAGCTCAGCCAGGGCGAGGTGGTCACCAACTCGAAGAACACCGTCGACAAGGTGGTCACCGAGTTCGGCGTCGCCGAGTTGCGGTCACGCACGGTGCGCGAGCGGGCCGCGGCCCTCATCTCCATCGCCCACCCTGCGCATCGTGACCATCTCACCGGGCAGGCGCAGCGACTCGGCCTTCTCTAGGCGACACGACCGACGACTCAGAGCAGGCCGTCGCAGATGCGCGCCAGCACCTGCAACTCGAGCCGTTCGCGGGCGAGGAACACCCGGTCGGCGCGACCGCACGCCAGCACGAGGCCACGCTCGCCGATCGGCGCCCACGCAAGATCGCCGGGAGCAGCGTCGTGCGCCGCACCGAGATGCGTGGTGCCGGCGAGGAACGCCATCGTCCACTCAGCGCTCGGCACCACCCCGACCGCTGCCACCGTGTCACCGGTGGCGACGGCGACGAGCAGTGCCCAGTCGGCATCCATCAGCGCCGAAGTGGCCGCCGCCACAGCGCCGGCGCGACGGGCGGGTTCGGCGCCGACGATCGACGCCACGGCCCCGAGGGCGGCGATCGACCCCTCCGGCCGGTCGGGTGCCACGACTCGGACGTTCTCCACGGCGACACCATCGACCTGACGGATCTCGGCGACGAGCAGGTCGATCAACCCCGTTTCGGGCAGTGCGACGGTGAGCTCGTCGATGGCGCTGCCGCCTCCGCGCTCGAGGATCTCGATGCCCACGACATCGCCGCGCACGGCTCCCACACGACTCGCCACCTGGCCGAGCGCACCCGGGCGATCGGGAAGCCACACCCGGACGACGACGGTCTCCATGGCCGACGAACCTACTGATCAGTGCCGACGACGACGAGCGCTGCACACAGCGTTCATCGAATCGACATCAGGGACTGTGACCGCCGTCATGATCGAACGCATACCGTTGCCAGACTCGTACTGAAAGTAGTAAGTCGGGCGACCCATCCTGACGGAAAGGCTCAGGTCCATCACGCCGCGTGGTAATTTGCTGCAGTTCGCTACAGGACGCGGACTGATGGAGGAGCCATGAAGAAGAAGATCCTGGCCGTGATGGCGACGTCACTGCTGGCAGCGGGAATCGTGTCGGCCACCACGGCCACCTCCCAGGCCGGCAACGGTTCGCCGAGCGGCCCCCACTACAACCTGAACCTCATCGGCGTGCCCAAGGGCAAGACCGCCAGCATGACCGGTTCGAACCGTCACACCATCTTCGTGTCGGCCACGTCGTCGGCCCCCAAGATCAACCTCTGCCAGTCGGGCACGCCCACCTGCGCCCCCGGCGGCGGCTTCCAGGTGCTCGACGGCAACGCCACCGACAGCAACGGCGCACTGTTCGCCCTGCCGAGCCCCGACCCGGATCCCAACGACGGCATCAACGGTTGCCCCATCGGCTCCACCTGCACCACCTCGTACAGCGTGTACATGCGCGTGCTCGGCAAGCCGGGCGGCTCGATCAACCTGAAGAGCTGCTTCTCCGACACGACGGGCCAGTGGTGCTCGGTCGGCGACGAGAACATCGTCACCCAGGTGCGCAGCACCGGCAAGTCGACCTTCACCAACGTGAGCAAGCAGCTGCTCACGGTGTGCTGGGACTCCGACCTGAACGGCGTGTGCGACACCCGCGACTACATCTTCGGTCGCACCGGTGCCTCGTACTGGTGGGAGTACGCCGTCAACAGCGACTTCAAGCTGGCGCAGCTGCGCTTCTACCCGATCTCGAGCAGCTTCACCTCGTGAACCGCTGACGTCGGGTTCGACATCGAACGAAGGGCCGGGGGCAACCCCGGCCCTTCGTCGCGTCACGGCCCGTGCAGTGTCGACGACGAGCGCTAGCGCGCGGGGTCTCACCCGAGACGGGTGAGACCCTTCTTCAGGTTGCGCAGGCCCTGGGCGATGCGCTGCTCGTTCTCGATGAGCGCGAACCGGGCGAACCCCTCGCCTCCCGGACCGAAGCCAACACCCGGCGACAGCGCCACCTCGCACTCGCGCACCACCATCGAGCAGAACTCCACCGAGTTCATGTCGGCGTAGGGCTCGGGGATCGGTGCCCACACGAACATCGACCCCTTCGGCTTGGGGATGTCCCAACCGATGCGACCGAGGCCGTCGATGAGGGCGTCGCGTCGGCTCTGGTAGATGGCCGTGACCTCCTTGGGGAAGTCGGATGCCTCGTTCATCGTGACGGTGGCGGCGATCTGGATCGGCTGGAAGGTGCCGTAGTCGAGGTAGCTCTTCAACTTCACCAGTGCCTGCACCACGCTGGCGTTACCGGCGAGGAAGGCAACCCGCCAGCCGGCCATCGAGAAGCTCTTCGTCATGCTGTACAGCTCCACCGCACACTCCTTGGCCCCTTCGGCCTGGAGGATGCTGGGCGGCTTGTAGCCGTCGAAGCCCATGTCGGCGTAGGCGAAGTCGTGCACCACGATCATGTCCCGTTCGCGACAGAAGTCGACCACCTTCTGCATGAAATCGAGATCGACCACCGCACCCGTGGGGTTGTGCGGAAAGCTGATCACGAGCACGCGCGGCTTGGGCCAACCCACCTCGTACGCCGTGGTGAGGCTGTCGAAGAAGTCGCCGGTGAAATCGCCCTGCACCCGCGGGTCGGCGAGGTGGCGCATCGGCACCTGACGCAGGTCGGCGCCGGCGAAGAGGGGGCCGTAGATGTGGATCGGGTAACTGGGGCTGGGCACGATGGCGGCATCACCGCGGTCGAGCAGCACCCACATCAGGTGACTGAAGCCCTCCTTCGAGCCGATCGTGTTGGTGATCTCCGTGTCGGGATCGAGCTCGACGCCCCAGTTGCGGCGGTACAACTCGACAGCTGCCTCGCGCAGCTTGGGCAGACCACGGCTCAGCGAGTAGCGGTGGTTCTTGGCCAGATGGGCGGCTTCGGCGAGCTTCTCCACTGCGATGTCGGGCGACGGGATGTCGGGGTTGCCGAAGCCGAGGTCGATCACGTCGACGCCTGCTCGCCGAGCCTCCACCTTCAGGTTGTTGATGATCGTGAAGACGTACGGCGGGAGGTTGGTGATCCGGCGGAATTCCATAGTCGGGTCAGGCTACTGGCGCGCTCCGAACGGGACGGTTCAATTGAGGGTGTCGCGCAGCAGCGCCGCGCCCACGGCACCAGCGTGC
>Ga0315906_10010261_pt1 | contig 11020 bp, 8 predicted proteins | sample LakEriMetagenome_4_FD_203526 | JGI IMG/M metagenome (GOLD analysis project Ga0315906, IMG submission 203526) | Freshwater fungal communities from buoy surface, Lake Erie, Ohio, United States - Buoy 2 MA122 | ecosystem: Environmental > Aquatic > Freshwater > Lake > Lake biofilm | place: USA: Lake... | reverse complement strand
ATTGGTAGTAAGTCAGAACCGTTTGAGAAGTTTGAAGTGTTGCGCCTGTCGCACCCGGGATATCCGTGAAATTGATATTATTAGAGGATGTTTGCCATTGATACGACAATCCTGATCCTGTCGTAGAACCATTCAATGACAGGGTGAATGTTTGCCCCGGACATGCAACGCCAACGGATGATACCGCAGTTCCTGAATTAACCGGGTTGGAACATGGACCTGCAGGACCAAAATTTGTAACAGTCGTGGTATGGCAGTTGGAGTCAGTCGAACAGCCTGTTCCATTCCATTGTACGTTGTACGTTCCATTTGCAGGCGGGGTGAAAGAAAGGGGAGCCGGTCCATATGCAACAGCCGTCATTGAGCCATCAAACACGGTCACATATCCTCCTCCAACAATATCTAGAATGTAAACACTGGAAGATACAAATCCTGTTACCGGGGAGTATTCACCATAAAAATTACAGGTAGAGATGGTAATAGTAGTACCTGCGGTTGTTGGAGCTGCCCCACTACCGAATGGACTGTTATTAAAGGTACATTGAGCCATGCTCAAGGAAGAGATACCTATAACCATGAAAAGGGACTGTAGAAATTTTATCATTGGAAATGTTTTTTGCTAAAATAGATAATTATCGGGCCTTTTGCAAAAAGGCTACTCAAATTTTATAAATGAATGAAGTTAGAAAGTTCGGTCACTTTCATCGGAAAGAAATAGGGAATTATTAAGTAGATTTGCCCCTGACAAAATTTAAGATTATGCAATTAGATCTGACCGGAAGAACAGCTTTGGTTTGTGGAAGTACACAAGGAATCGGAAAGGCAGCAGCTATTGAACTTGCGAAGCTTGGTTCAAATGTCGTAATGCTTGCAAGGAATGAGGAGAAATTGAAGGAAGCCGGAAAGGATCTGGATGTATCCAATGGTCAGAGGCATTCTTATTTGGTCGCTGATTTTTCTAAACCGTCTGAGCTCAAAAAGGTTATCAAAGATTTCATCGAAAACGGTCATAAAATCCATGTCTTGATCAATAATTCCGGCGGTCCGAAAGGCGGAGCCATCAAGGATGCTGATCCAGATGAATTCCTGCTTGCATTCAATCAGCATTTGATCTGTAATCATATTCTTGTTCAGGCGATCTATCCTGTAATGGTCGCTGAAGGCTATGGACGGATAATCAATGTGATCTCAACATCGGTTAAGCAACCGCTTCCTAATCTTGGTGTATCGAATACAATACGCGGTGCGGTTGCGAACTGGAGTAAAACGCTTGCGAATGAACTTGGCGGATTTGGGATTACGGTCAACAATGTGCTTCCGGGAGCAACAAATACTGCGCGTCTCCAGAGTATAGCTCAGATCAAAGCCGATCAGTACAATGAAACAATCGATGATGTTTTAGCTGAAATGGCATCTGAAACGCCAATGAAAAGGATTGCTCAGCCGGAAGAGATCGCATCGGTCATTGCATTCCTGGCATCGCCTGCTGCCTCTTACATTAACGGGATCAATGTCCCTGTTGATGGCGGCAGAACAAAATCCCTGTGATTGGATCAACGGATCACATTGACATGGCCCGTAATGGTGAATTCTCTTCCTGAGTTCGTGAAGTACTTGATCTTCCAGACATATGTTCCATCCTGGCATGGTGCATTCTTGTATTTTCCATCCCATTCAAAGTTCTGATCTTCCGAGGTAAAAACGGTTTCCCCCCATCTGTTGAATATCCGGATCTGAAGTGATCGAATGCCAACTGTACTGGCTTGGAATGTGTTGTTGAAGCGCAATCCATCCGGAGTGAAAGTGTTCGGAACATAGATATAATAGGCCTCCTCAATACTGATTGGTTTGGAAATTGTATCTGTGCATCCTTTATCATCAGTTGCGATAAGGGTTATCATATAGTTTCCGGGTTCATTATAGAGGTTGTTTGGATGAACTTCATTGGACAGGTTACCGTCACCAAAAGACCACTCATAGGAAATCGCATTGCTGCTTGTATTCTGAAATGTGATGGGAAGATCGTCAAACAAAGTTGCGCTCGAGATCAGAAAATCAGCCGTAGGTCGAACGACTTCTATCAGTGTAGTGCCATTCACGGTAAATGTTTGGCACTCGTCAGAGACGATCACCTGATAGGAGGTTGTTTCGGAAGGCTGCACCCAGATCGATGAAGTTGTTTCTCCGGTCGCCGGCCATAAGTAGTAATATTGACCGAATCCCCCTGTTGCAACGGCACTAATTTCTACACTGTCTCCGGGGCAGATCTCAATTTCCGGACTTGGCGCCAACGTCAGCGGTGGGCTTGTAATGGTATAAAGAATGGTAGCTGACTGCTGAACACCACACTGGTCCGTTACAACTACCGTGTAAGTGGTTGTTGTGTTCGGTGTCACGATCTGCGTGCTTTGATTCCCGAGACTTTGACCCTGATCCGAAGACCAGTCATAGGTATAGCCACCTGCACCGCCGGTAACATTTGTTTCCAATTGAGATGGAATGTATGGACAGATCTCTGTGATATCTGCAGACTCATTGATCACGATAGGTGTGAATTGAGGGACTGTAACAATCCCGGAACCGGTTGCTGTTTCATTCAGGCAATTGTCCGTAACAGATACAGTAAAAGTTTGAGTGCTCGTTGGAGATACACTGATAGAGGAGGTTGTCGCACCGGTATTCCAGGTGTAGGTGTATGGTCCAACTCCCCCGGTGGCAACTGCAATCAATTGTGCATTTTCCCCGGGGCACGTAATATTTGAACTTTGAACAGTAACGTTGACTGGCTGAACATCCGCAATACCGAGTTGAACAACAATTGGATTGACGTTCCCGCAAGCGTCGGTAATAAGGAACTCGAGAACAATGGTTTCCTGACCTTCAGTCAAAAGATCTGCGAAAGCATCCAGACTGAATTGCAAATTAGATTGTCCGGGTGCAAATGTCACCGAATTTGGGATGTCCGTGTAATCGACTCCTTCAAGAGCAGTTCCGGACACAGTGATCGGGATGGTCAATGCTGTATTCAGGTTGTTTCCGCGTTCCAGATTTACGGTTGCAGAAACGCATCCTTCTGCCATTAACGAAGGGTCGGAAAATGCTTCTTCCGAAAGGTCATAGGTCACTTCAATTGGTGTATTGGATGAAAGACTATTTGCCTCAAGGAAGATACCAGAGTCATAGATTCCATCACCTACATCGGCGATTGCCAGGATAAGATGGTAGGTCTTTCCACATTCTACACGTGATACGGCAGTTAAAACATCCGTAAAGCCATCATACTGGATGTAATTTGGCGAGCTGTTATATGGAGCATTTGTGCCATCCCCATTATTATTGTAGAACGAAGAATTCGTGATCTGATTTACATTATTTATCGAAACAATGGATCCTGAAGGAAGTCTCGCAATATTTTGGATTCCGGTAATACCGGGTCCGGATATAAAGAATCCGAAGACATCGTTGTAGGAAGAATTGTTTGGCGGTGCGAATTCGGGATATTCTTCAGAACCGAAGATATATCTGAACCGAACGGTATCTGAGTATGGGATGAAATCAAACTCCAATACGGCAGCATTGAATGTTTGAGTACCACCCAGTATACCCGTCAGAATTGCCGATCCTCCGGCACCATTATCAACCCCGGCATTAGTAAGGTTATTAGGACCTTGAGGACCTGCTCCGTTGTTAAAAACTGTTCCGGTAGTCATTACTATTCCACTTCCGATACCGAGATTGGAGCCTGTGTAATTAAATTCAGAGATCGCGCTTGGAGTGCCATTGTAAAGGATGTTAGACACAGTGACTCCTGGACCCAAAAGGACATTTTGAACCAGGGACGCCGGCGAAGATCCGGGTGTGGTAATCAACTGTCCGAAAAGCTTCATGTGACAGATGATGAATATGGTGAATATACTGAGTGCGGTCCTCATATGCTATCAGACGTAAAGATATGCTGTACGTTGTCGAATTAAAGCAACTTTTACACCATAATGTTTACAATTTAATCATTATTAACGACAATTCACACGGCATTGTTGCATGATCGGCTAAAAATCGGCAGATTTGTCGGTATGAACAGAATGAAATCTCTGATCCGGCAATTAAGGCAAACAGTGAAATATTCTGCTTCCGACCCTTCGAACTTTAGCGAGTTTTGGAGCTTTCAGGCAACCGGGATTCAGTTAATTTCTCTGATTACTGTTTTTATACTGGTGATCGGTTTACTGTTCTCCTTTTTGATCAATAGAAGTCCGTTTTCTTCATACATCACGAAGAATGATGTATCGATCGAAAGAAAGAAACTCGAGCAGCAGGATAGGCAATTATCCAACTTGAAAAAGAAAGTTCAGGATCAGGAGTCCTACATTTCCAGCATCAAAAGGATCCTGTCGGGAGAAGTGATCGTTGATTCATTGGATGAGTCTGTACCGGATGTCACACAGATTACTGCCCAGGATATCATAACGGATCCAACGGAGAATGAAACCGCAATTTCTGAAAAAGTGAAAGACGATCTGCGAACAACAAACAAGAGGAAGAGGGTAACGGATATTCCGTATTTTGCTACTCCGGTCAAAGGGGTGATAAGCCAGAAATTCGATCTTACGGCTCACCCGGCTATTGATATTGTTACTTCAAAGGACAGAAATATCCTGGCTTGTTTATCGGGTACTGTTATCTATTCCGGATTCAACCAAAAGGACGGATTTGTGATGATTATCGACCATGCCAATGGCTACGTTTCTGTTTATAAACACGCCAAAACTGTGCTAAAAAATGCTGGAGCCAAGGTGCAGATGAACGATCCTATCGCAATAGTCGGCAACTCGGGAGAGAATTCAACCGGGCCACATCTGCATTTTGAATTATGGTATAATCAGAGTGTTGTGAATCCCCAAGACTATATGAACTTCAAGAATTAATCCTTGATTCCCTGAAGAGAGCAGAGGTTGTAATAAGTCCCCTTCCTTGCCATTAATTCTGCGTGGGTGCCCCTTTCTTTGATCAAACCTTTTGACAGCACTACGATTTCGTCTGCATTCAAAATTGTACTCAACCGGTGTGCGATGATGATCGATGTGCGGTCTTTCATCAGATGCTCCAAGGCATCCTGGACGATCTTTTCTGATTCGGTATCCAGCGCTGATGTCGCTTCATCAAGGATCAGGATAGTGGGATTCTTCAGAATGGCTCTTGCGATGTTCAGTCGCTGTTTTTGTCCGCCGGATAATTTATTCCCACGTTCGCCGATCACGGTATCATAGCCATTTTCCAGTTGCATAATGAAGTCATGGGCATTTGCGATCCTGGCCGCTTCTTCGATCTCAGGAATGGTAGCACCCGGCATTCCGAATGCAATATTCTCTTTTACGGAAGTATTGAAGAGTATTGATTCCTGTGAAACAATTCCGATGTGATCGCGCAGATCTGTCAGCGAACAATCCGTGATCGGAATACCGTCAAAATAGATCGTTCCTTCCGTGACATCATAAAATCGCGGCAACAGATCTCCCAAAGTCGATTTACCACTTCCGGATTCTCCCACAAGAGCAATGGTTTTTCCTTTTGGAATTGTCAAGTCGATATTTTGAAGGATATAATCATCTTTGTATTTGAACGATACATTTGCATATCGAACGCCGGTCTTCAGTTCCGGCAGTTTAACAGGATTTGGAATTTCAAATATTCGTTCGTCGGCATCCAGAACTTCATTGATCCTGTCAAGTGAGGCCTTTGCCTTGTTGATGTAGGTGATGTTGGAAGTGATCCCTTGAATTGGCCTGAGTAGTTGGGAAAATACGATCACAAATGTGATGAATACTTCACCTGTAAGCGTTTGCTGTGCACTGTCATCAAGGATCATTACCCCCCCAAACCACACGAGGCACATCATAACTCCGGCACCAAGTGTCTCGTTCAGGATAGGTGACAAGTCCTTTTTCCTGAATGTCTTGGTAATTAGTTTTTGATGGATCAAATTAACCTTTTGAAATGAACGATAAACCTGACCGACACCATTAAAAGCTTTGATGATGCGGATCCCTCCGAGCCCTTCCTCAATCGAGGAATACAACAGCCCCATTTGTTCTTGGCCGGCTTTTGCTGTTCTCTTAAGGCTTTTACCGATGCGGGAAATAACAAATGCTGAAACCGGTAGCAGCACGAATGAAATTACGGTTAACTGAGGACTCAGGTAGATCAAGGTGCCAACATTGATAAGGATCGCGATAGGCTCCCTGTAAATGATTTCAAGAATACTCACAACGGCAATTTCTATCTCACCAACATCACTGTTCATGCGGGACATAAGATCTCCCTTGCGCTCATCGGAATGATAAGATAATGGTAAGGTAAGTGCTTTGAGGAATAACTTATTCCGAATATCCCGAACGACAGCCATTCTTAATTCAGATTGATGCCAAACTGCCCCGTATCGGAATAGGTTTTTCAGAAAAAAGGCCACAAAAACGGAAATGCAAACGAACAGAAGGGCATCTTTCGGGTCTTCATTGACCATTTTTTGCATGAAATAATTGTAATAATCCTTTGAATAACCGAGAAGATCGAAAAGGCCACCGTCCCATTCGGGTTGTTTGAGGTCAGGCACCTCCTGAGAAGGTTTAAAGATCAGTTGAAGAAAAGGAATGAAAAGAACAAGGGAAAGAAGGTTGAAAATAACGAACATCAGGTTGCAAAAGATGACCATGAACGCTCTTCCTTTGTAAAAAAACGTATAGCGGTAGATCTCCAGGATATCCTTCATGGCAACAAAGATAAGTTTTTGTTTTCCTAAGTTTTCAAACCCGCGAGAACAATTGTTACTTTTGCAGTATGAGTTCTATCAGACAAAACAAGATCGAAGGAGTGATTCAGGAAGAATTGTCAATGTTCTTTCAACGGAATGCCCGTGAGATCTGCCTTGGTGCAATGGTAAGTGTTACCGCAGTGAGGGTAACTTCAGATCTGTCTTTGGCACGTTGTTACCTGAGTATCTTCGCCGGACCTGATAAAAAAGAAGTGCTTGATCACATCAAGGTTCACAGTGGCAGGATCCGAGGAGAGGTCGGAAAACGTCTCAAGAACATGCGAAAAATCCCTGAACTGGTTTTCTTCGTTGATGACTCCCTAGATTATGCGATGGAGATCGATAAGTTATTGAAAAACAAATAATTTGTTATCAACGTTTCTCTCTACATAGCGAGAAGATACCTTTCTGCAAAACGAAAGAAGAATGTGATCAATCTGATCACACGTATTTCGGTAATCGGCATTGCTGTCATTACTGCGTCACTCATCGTTTTACTTTCTGCATTCAATGGTATCGAATCGATGATCGAAAAGCTCTACTCGGACTTTGACACCGATATTACCGTGCGATCGGAGCTGGGAAAGACTTTTCCGGAAAGCCAGGTAGATTTTAATGAGTTAGGATCAACCCGAGGTGTTTTAAATGTATGCAGAGCTGTTGAAGAGGTTGTAGTGATAAAGCATGAGAAAAAATGGGTAAATGCCGGATTGGTCGGTGTTGACTCTTCCTTTCTGGACATATCTCGAATGAAGGACCACATGGTTGATGGCAGACCAGTTTTAACAGAAGGAGATAGAAGTTTTGGACTTATTGGAGCCACACTTCTTGATAAATTGGGCGGGTATATTCCGGAGCGAGCGGGTAACGAGCAAGTGATCCTGTATGCCCCGAAAAGGGATTCAAAAGTAAGACTCGGTTCAAATCCGTTCAAAACAGAATTGATCGATATTTCGGGCAGAGTGAATTTCAACAGAGAGGTAAATGCTGAAAAAATTGTTCTTCCACTTGAAAAAGCGCGGCAGCTGTTAAACTATGGTCTTGATATCACTGCGATATATGTCGATGTTTCCGCTGATCATTCGAATGATGAAGTGAAAGCAGAAATTCGGCAATTATTGGGAAAAGACTTTGAGGTTCGAACCAACTATGAAAAGAACGAATTGATCTATAAGACCAGTAAATCTGAAAAAGTGATCGTTCTCATCATTTTGTTGTTCATTTTTATATTGGCAGCTTTCAACCTGATCGCATCGTTGACAATGTTGTTCGTAGAGAAGAAAGACAACGTTCAAACGATGATCGCATTCGGAGCGGATCGTAAAACGGTATTTAATATTTTCTTTTTGGAGGGAATACTTATCTCCGGTAAGGGAATTCTGATCGGCTTAATACTTGGTTATGGCATCTGCCTGATACAATTGAAATCTGCCTTGCTCACAATGCCAAATTCAGGAGGCGAGCCCTTCCCAATTGATATCTCCTTTAACGACGGTCTTTTGATTGTATTTCTGGTGGCTACTTTAAGCTTTCTTTTCTCCTATTTTCCTGTACGTTTCTTGCTTCGAAGGAATTTTGGGCACCTCCGTTTTTAGGGAGGTTTTCGATTGTTGAAATATTTGAAAAAAATAAGTTTTTCGAATGCCATTATATAATATAAATGGTATATCTTTGCGCCCAAATTCAGAGCTTTAATTAGTAGTTCTGAGGATAATTAACTTTTTAAAAGGCACTAAAATGTCGGGAATTAAAGGAAATATCTCACAGGTGATCGGACCTGTAGTTGACGTAAGCTTCGAAAAAGGTGTGGCTCTGCCAAACATCTACGATGCATTGGAAGTAAGAAAATCAGATGGAACACGAGTTATTCTTGAAGTTCAGTCTCATGTCGGCGAAAATGCCGTGAGAACGATCTCCATGGACTCAACGGATGGATTCCGCCGTGGAATGGATGTTGTTTCAACAGGCAGTGCGATCAAAATGCCTACTGGTGATCAGATCAAAGGAAGATTATTCAACGTAGTTGGTGAAGCAATTGACGGTATCAACCAGGTTGATAACTCAAATGGTCTCCCAATTCACCGGGAAGCTCCGAAGTTCGATCAGTTGTCAACTGCGACAGAAGTACTCTTTACAGGGATCAAAGTGATCGACTTGATTGAACCATACGCAAAAGGAGGTAAGATTGGTCTTTTTGGTGGTGCAGGTGTAGGTAAAACAGTTTTGATTCAGGAATTGATCAACAACATCGCAAAAGGACACGGAGGACTCTCGGTTTTTGCAGGTGTTGGTGAGCGCACACGTGAAGGGAATGACCTTCTGCGTGAAATGCTTGAGTCAGGGATTATCCGCTATGGAAAGGATTTCATGCACTCGATGGAAGAGGGTGGTTGGGACCTTACAAAGATTGATCTTGATGAAATGAAGGAGTCTAAGGCGACTTTCGTTTTTGGTCAGATGAACGAGCCTCCAGGGGCACGTGCACGTGTGGCTCTTTCAGGTTTGACGATGGCAGAATATTACCGTGATGGTGAAGGAGATGGACAAGGAAAGGATATTCTTTTCTTCGTCGATAATATCTTCCGATTCACGCAGGCTGGTTCTGAGGTGTCAGCACTTCTTGGACGTATGCCTTCAGCGGTAGGATACCAGCCTACATTGGCAACAGAGATGGGTGCGATGCAGGAAAGGATTACGTCTACGAAGAACGGATCAATTACTTCAGTACAAGCGGTCTATGTGCCTGCGGATGACTTGACAGACCCGGCTCCGGCAAATACATTTGCTCACTTGGATGCGACAACAGTATTGTCGCGTAAGATTGCGGAACTTGGTATCTATCCGGCTGTGGATCCATTGGATTCTACTTCTCGTATCCTTACACCCGAAATTGTTGGAGAAGAGCATTACAACTGCGCTCAGCGTGTGAAGATCACGCTTCAGCGATACAAGGAACTGCAGGATATCATTGCGATCCTTGGAATGGATGAACTTTCTGAAGAGGATAAGCTTGTCGTGCACAGAGCACGTCGTGTTCAGCGTTTCCTTTCTCAGCCATTCCATGTGGCTGAGCAGTTTACAGGTATCCCGGGAGTTTTGGTGGATATTCAGGACACGATCAAGGCATTTAATGACATTCTTGACGGGAAGTATGACAAATACCCGGAGGCAGCTTTCAACCTTAAAGGAGGAATTGAAGATGTGGTTGCTGCTGGAGAAAAAATGCTTGCTGAGGCGTAATTCTGTATCAACCTAATAGCTTAAAAATGCTTCTAGAAATAATAACGCCCGAATCAGAGATCTTTAAAGGAGAGGTAGAAGCTGTTCAGCTTCCTGGATTGGATGGATCTTTTCAGGTACTGAAGGGACATGCTCCGATCATCTCCGGACTGAGCAAGGGTGAGGTGAAGATAGATCTTCTTGCTCCTTTCGAACGAACTGAGAAATCAAGCAATTTGATCATCGATGATAAATCAAGCGCGAAAGTAATTCGTGTTGCCATAAAAGGCGGGGTAATAGAATTACTCAATGACAAAATTGTTGTCCTTGCAGAATAATAGAATACAATAACCGGAAAGAGGGATTTGGCGCGCCATTTCCCTCTTTTTTGTTAAGGTACGTTAAACTCGGAAAAGATAGACTTGGTGTAAGATAGTTTGTTTATTTTCGTTACTTATACAAATTTCAGAATGGATTACCTTTCTAAAATAGATCTTGCCAGAACACCGAAACACATTGCGATCATTATGGATGGTAATGGGAGATGGGCCAAAAAACAGGGGCACATGCGGTTGTATGGTCATAATTTTGGAGTGGAGTCCGTTAGAGAAACCCTAAAGGCCGCGAAAGAACTCAAGGTCAAGAATCTTACCCTGTATGCATTTTCCACTGAGAATTGGAACAGGCCAAAAGAAGAGGTCGATGGATTGATGGACCTTTTGGTGCGATCCCTTTCAAACGAGATCAGAGAATTATCGGATAGTGGCGTTAGACTGATGGCAATAGGTGATATTGAAGGGTTGCCGTCTGCATGCAGAGAAGAGCTGCAAGAATCGATTGAGCTGACCAAAAACAATACTGAAATCAATTTGATCCTCGCTTTGAATTACAGTGCTCGCTGGGAAATGATCCAGGCTGTGAAAAAGATATCAGAACTGGTCAGTAATGAAAGGTTGGATGCCAATGCGATCACAAATGATACGATTAGTTCAT
>Ga0315906_10010260_pt1 | contig 11020 bp, 7 predicted proteins | sample LakEriMetagenome_4_FD_203526 | JGI IMG/M metagenome (GOLD analysis project Ga0315906, IMG submission 203526) | Freshwater fungal communities from buoy surface, Lake Erie, Ohio, United States - Buoy 2 MA122 | ecosystem: Environmental > Aquatic > Freshwater > Lake > Lake biofilm | place: USA: Lake... | reverse complement strand
TATCGGAATGAGGTTCGAACTCTTGGTGGTATTGTCGATGCCCGGGAAAACCGGTCAAGCGACGAAAATCGTTGTTGACGCTCTCAGGCGACGAATTGAATCAGTTGGCTGTAGGCCCAAGTAAGCTTTTTTGCCGCTTGGTCGATCTGTTCGCTTGTATTAAATCTACCTATGCCGAAGCGAAGGCTGCACCTTGCTTGGTCTTGGCTCAATCCAATCCCCGTCAATACATGGCTCGGGTGGGGTTCTGCGGCCGTGCAGGCCGACCCGCTGCTGACGGCCAATCCAGGGACCTTGAGCATTAGCGATTGCCCATCGACCCCGGGGAACTGAACATTGAGGTTTCCCGGCAGGCCGTAAAGTTCTTTTGGATCGGTCGGAAAATCCTTGTTCCAAGCCGGACCGTTGAGGCGCAGTCCGGGAATCGAAGACCGAAGTTCCTGCCAGAGTTGATCTCGAAGCGAATAGACTCGGGGCATTTCCGACTCGAGCGACTCCGAGGCGATCGCAAGGGCTCGGGCCATCCCGACGATCCCGCTCGTATTGAGTGTCCCGGAGCGAAGGTTGTTCTGCTGACCACCCCCGACGATCAGGGGAGTGAGCATCAAATCCGGATCGGTCATGAGCAACCCACCGACCCCTTTTGGGCCGTAGAATTTATGCGCCGAGAAGCTGACCAAGTCGGCTTGGAGCGAAAGTTCACCGAGAGGTACTTTTCCTACCGCTTGGGTCGCGTCGAGGTGCAGAATCGCGCCGTGGGCTCGGCACAAATCCGCGACAGACCGCATATCCTGAAGTGTTCCGATTTCATTGTTGCCCAGCAAGATTGAGACCAAGCAAACTTCGTCATCGATCGCCTCCTTGAACGCATCGATATCGATACGACCGATGTGAAATGGACGCCCTGATACCGATGGATCGGAGTGGTCGTGGGTGATCGGCTCGAGGCTTTGTACGAGAAAACCTTGGCGAGCGAGTTTTTTAGCACAATCGAGAACCGCCCGATGCTCCAGTTTGCCGACCAGGATCCGTCGACGTTTTTGCCTCGGGTGCAAGGCGACTCCGAAAAGGGCCAAGTTGATGCTCTCGGTCGCACCGCTGGTCAGAACCAGTTGGCCACCATTAGCGCCGAGCAGACTGAGCATCTGCTCTTTGCATTCTTGGATCATCGCGGCAATCCGCCGACCTGGCTCATGGGTGATGCTGCCGGCGTTGGCATACTCGGATCGCATCAGCGGCAACATCGCTTCGATCACGCGAGGATCGACGGCAGTCGACGCATGGTTATCGAGGTAGATTTCGTCGTTTGGGGGATGTTCCGACACAGCAGTCCACAGGGTTTCGAACAGGGGACGCGCGTCCCCCTAGAAGTTAGCTTAAAAGAGTATAACCCGGAATGCGAGGCTGTCTCGCAACCAAAAACGTTGAAACGCCCTGGATAGTATAGGACTTTTTCAAGGATTGGTCGGTTTTTCCGGACGCACTCCGTTAAGGGTCGTTGGAAACACCGCTATTCGCAAGTAGGATTTCCACGGGGTGCGTCGTACACTTTTTGGAATGGATTTGATCAATCTAAATGCCGGAGCGATTTTCGGAGACATTGTACCGCTGGGTTCCTGCCATCGGCTCTCTGCGAGGTTACAGCACCTCGATGTTCCGACGCGATTTTTTTGCTGGAATCACCGTTGCAGCCGTGGCCGTTCCCCAAGCCATCGCGTATGCGAAGATCTTTGGGATGCCCGCCGAGATGGGGCTCTACACGGCGATCGTGATGACGACCGTCGGGGCGATGCTGGATTCCTCTCGGCAATTGATCAATGGCCCGACGAATGCCATTTCGATCGCCATGCTCAGCGCCCTGGCTAGCATCGACGGGGATGAAAGGCGACGCAGTGCAGCGATATTGATGGCCCTTTTGGTAGGGTTGATCCAAACGGCGATTTCCCTGGGGCGCTTTGGCGACCTCTCGCGTTTCATTTCCAAAGCGGTGATCGTCGGCTTTACCCTTGGAGCTTCGATTCTGCTCCTGATGGACCAACTCAAGAACTTATTAGGACTGCAGGTGGCGACCGATCCGCACGATCATTTCTTGGTCCGTTTTTGGAAAACCATCAGCGCCTCGGATGGCATCCATGCGCCGACGCTCTATGTCGCTCTAGCGACCTTGGCAATCGCACTTGCCATACGCTGGATCAACCGCCGCTTTTCGGTCTGGCTTCCGGAGTTTCTCATCGCATTGGTTGCCGTCTCGATCGGGCTCTACTGGATCGATCCCTCGGGAGGATCCAACGTCAAGCTCACCGAGAACATCCCAAGAAAACTGCCATGGTTTTCCTTGCCGGTTTGGGATTGGACGATGGTCCGAGAGCTTTCGGGAAGCGCCCTTGCAATCGCCTTCTTGGGAGTCCTTGAAGCCATGGCGATGGCCAAATCGATCGCGGCCAAGACGGGTGAAAAACTCGATATGAACCAACAATGTTTGAGCGAGGGATTGGCCAATACCGTCGGCAGTTTCTTCAACTGCTTCCCTGGCTCTGGATCTTTGACTCGCACCTACATCAACCACAGTTCCGGGGCCGCGACCCAATGGTCCGGGGTGATCAGCGCCGCGGGTGTCGCCGCGACGATCCTGTTGTTTGCCCCCTTTGCCTCCTACATCCCTCGCCCTGCCTTGGCCGCCATCCTGGTCCTAACGGCCTTTCGTATGACCGAGGTCGCGGCCCTGAAATACATCGTCAAAGCGACACGCTTCGATGCTTGGATCCTGGCCATCACGGCCCTCTCGGCGATCTTGGTCTCCGTCGAATTCTGCATCTTGATCGGCGTGGCTCTGTCCTTTGCCCTCTACATACCAAAAGCCGCGAAAATCTCGCTGACCGAACTGGCCGTTACGACCGATCGGGTGATCCGAGAAGTCCAGCCCGATGACCCTCGATGCTCTCTGGTACGTATCTACAACCTCGAAGGGGAGCTTTTCTTCGGTAGCTCCCCAGATTTCGAAAACTTGATCGAATCGATCCAACAGCAGGTCGAACCGAGCTGGAAGGTGATCATCCTCCGGCTCAAACGCGCTCGAAACCCTGACTCGGTCTGCATGCAAATCCTCGAACAATTCATCCGACGTATGCACGCTCAAGGTGTCACGGTGATGCTCAGCGGTGTCGACCAAGAAATTCTTAAAGTACTTGCAAATGTCGGTATCCTCGAACTCATCGGCGCCTCGAATGTCTTTCGCGAGGAATCCGAAATCTGGGCCAGTACCATCCAAGCCCTCAAAGCCGCCTATGCCCTGCTCGGCTCGCAACGATGCAAGCACTGTCCAAACCACCCCGGACAACTCGATGCGTCCGACTGGTCCTACATGATCTGAGCCCTTTTGGTTGCTTGATGCTTTCCCCAAGGCTATGCTATAAGCCCCCCCCTGGCCTAGACTTCCTAGGCACCACCCCCTGAACTCTCCGGCCGTCAATCGTCTCTCTGCGCTATGGACACAACCCTGTTTCGACGCATCGCATTGGCCTGGACCCTAACGATCCTTCTTGCGCCCCTTGCCGTCGCGCAGATCGATTTCAACAAGCAAGTCCGACCGATCCTTGCAAACCACTGCCTGCAATGCCACGGACCGGATTCCCAGAATCGGCAAGCCGACCTGCGCCTCGATACCGAAACCGAAGCGAAACGATCGGCCATCCTCCCCGGCCAAGCCGAACAGAGCCCTCTGGTCCAACGGATCGAATCGGACGACCCCGATACGCTGATGCCTCCGGGCCACCTGGGTAAACCCCTCTCTGCCGACCAGCGATCCATTCTCAAAGACTGGATCGCCCAAGGAGCCAAGTACGCCGACCACTGGGCCTTTGTGCCCATCGGGAATTCCCAGGAACTCCTCAAGCAAGTCACCGATCCGCTCAACAGCAACGAACACCCCATCGATCGCTTTTTGAAACATTCGCTGAACAAGGCTGGGCTGAAGCTTTCCTCGGCATTGCCCACCGATGCCTTCATTCGACGTGTTTGCTTTGACCTTACGGGTTTGCCCCCAACCCCGAACGAACTTGCTGAATTGCTCGCCGATCCTTCAACCGAGTCGATCTCAAAGTGGATCGACAAGCTATTGCAGTCACCTCGCTACGCCGAGCGATGGGGGAAACACTGGCTGGATATCGCGCGCTATGCCGATACGCACGGTGGTGCGGCGATCGGATTTACTAGCTTCCCGTTCTCGTATACCTACCGCGACTACGTGATCGGCGCTTTCGAACGGGACTTGGCCATGGACCAATTCATCGTCGAGCAAATTGCAGCCGACCAATTGGACCGACCCGAGAACGATCCGAGCCTCGCAGCCTTGGGGTTCCTGACCGTGGGAATGCAGTTTCGCAACTACCACGACACCATCGATGACCGAATCGATGTTATCACCCGGGGACTTATGGGGCTGACTGTCACCTGCGCACGATGCCATGACCACAAATTCGATGCGATACCGACGGCCGATTACTATGCCCTCTACGCATCGATCGCTCCGAGCAACGTTCCGGAAACTCTACCGGTTATCGGCCCGGTAGCCGACGCGAATGCTCGTGCCGAGTATGAGAAACAACTCGCAACCCTCAGCCACGAGCATCGACAATTTGCTCGCGAACAAAACGAGGTGATGCGCAGTCGACTCCGAATGCAAACCGGCATGTACCTTGCCGAAATCGCCAAAGGTGCCGTCGAACAGGATCTGGCGACGAACTTCCTCTCCTACCGCACCGATGAAGTCCGACCGATGATCCTCAACCGGTGGCTCAAGTACCTCAACGAATTGCCCAAAGACGATCCGGTGTTCCACTTCTGGTTCGAAGCGCGATCCTGGGGCCAGCTTTCCGATGAGGAATTCCAAACGCGAAGCGATCAGTTGGTCGCGAAACTCAACGCGGATCTGCAAGCCTCTGGCCAAACCCCCGATAAACTCTACGGACTTCGGAATGAAACGCCCCGTTGGAACCCTCTGGTCACCGAGGCAATCGCTCAAAAGAAACCCAAGTCGATCGCCGAGCTGGCCAGCATTTACGGCGATCTGATGGCCGATCATCACAAACAATGGCTCAGTGCAATCCTTCAAACCTCCCTCGAAGCCGCCCCGGGAACGACTGTCCTACCAGACGATCATCCAGAACACCAAACCATCAATAGCCCTTCGCATCGGCAACTCCGAAACCACCTCTACGGACGCGGTACTCCCTTGGACCTGTCCGAAGAGGAATCCTCAAAACTGACGAATCGAACGATCGCCGACATGATCAGCGGGAAACGAGGGGCCATCCACCAACTGAACCTCGCCTCGCCAGGTGCTCCACCGCGTGCGATGGTCCTCGATGAAACGACCGACCCACAAGAACAACATATCTTCTTGCGAGGAAATCCACTCTCCCGAGGACCAAGCGTACCGCCTCGATTCCTAACGGCCCTGAGCAGCGGACTGCCCCGAGTCTTCGAGGACGGCAAACGACGACTGGGATTGGCTCGCGCTGTCGTCGCTGCCGATAACCCCATGACAGCCAGAGTCCTGGTCAATTGGGTCTGGCAACAGCACTTCGGAACCGGTCTTGTCCGGACCCCCGATGACTTCGGCACCCGAGGGCAACCCCCTACCCACCCCGAACTGCTCGATTTTTTAACCGATGAATTTCGCAAGAATGGATGGTCATTGCGTTGGCTCCACAGGCAAATCTTGGCCACCGAGGTCTATCGCCAAGGTGCCATCGAGGATCCTCATAGCCGGTCGATCGATCCCGAAAACCACTTGCTCTGGCGAATGCCCAGACGACGACTCGACTACGAAGCCATGCGCGACGCGATGCTCTGGATCTCAGGCGAATTGGATCTGACCCAAGGAGGTCGGCCCATCGATTTCGAAGCCAATACGACGGCGACGCGACGCAGCGTTTACGGCTTTGTCAACCGCGATATCGTTTCGCCCCTGATGAGCACTTTCGATGTCGCGAACCCCAACGCATGTACGGCCAAACGGCCCGAAACGACCGTCCCGCAACAAACCCTCTTTGCCCTCAACAGCGAGTTCATCCAAGACCGCGCGGTGAAAATCGCGACCCTGTCGCGCTCGGCGAGCGAACAGAGTCTCTCGCAACGCATCGAGTCCCTTTTCCAAATCATCCTGGGCCGAAAACCAACCCCCCAAGAAATACAACTCGCCACGCAATTTCTCGAATCGCCCCAACTGCCGAGCGAATCGCAATCGCCGGATCCCGAACGCCCCTGGGTGCAGCTAACCCATGCCTTGCTAGCCTCCAACGAATTTATCTTCATCGATTGATCAGGAACCAAACTATGGATCGCCGGCACTGGATGAGACGTTGCGGGATGGGTTTCGGGGGGCTTGCCCTCAGCGGCATGCTCGCTTCGGAAAAGCGAATTCTCGCTCAGAGCGAACCGGAGCCTCTGGCCCCCTCAGCAAACCCAACGGAGATCCCCTCTGGGGCTTTGCCTCTGCATTTCCCCGCGACGGCAAAACACGTTATCCACGTGTTTCTCAACGGCGGGGTCTCGCAAGTCGATACCTTCGACCCCAAGCCGGAGTTGACGCGCAGGGCAGGGCAGATCCTCCCGTTTGAAAACCTCAAAACCGAACGAAAAACCGGAGTGGCACTCCCCTCGCCGTTTGCCTTCGAACAGCACGGACAGAGCGGAATTCCTGTGAGCGATCTGTTCCCCAAATTGGCCAAGTGCGTCGATGAGATGACCGTTATCCGATCGATGTACGCTCAGTTGCCAAGCCACGAGCTGTCGCTCATGCTCATGAACACCGGCGACCAACGCTTGGTCCGCCCGAGCCTCGGATCGTGGCTGACCTGGGGCATGGGAACGATCAATGAAAACCTCCCGGCATTCGTCGCCTTGTGCCCCGGAGGACTGCCCGTCGGTGGCGCAGGGAACTGGCGAAGCGCGTTTCTGCCAGGTACCTTCCAAGGCACCCGTATCGACACCTCGAAATCCGATACCTCCAAGCTGATCGACCACCTTCAAAACAAAAGACTCTCGGCCAGCGAACAATCAAGACAGTTCGAACTGCTGCAACAGCTCAATACCAGCCATCTGGAGCAACGCCCCGGAGAGGTCGCGATCGAGGCGAGGCGCAAGTCCTTTGAACTGGCCTACCGCATGCAGTCGGAGGCCTCCGATGCTTTCGATCTTTCGGGCGAGCCGGAACATATCCTCAAACTCTATGGAGATGGCCCGCAGAACCGACAACTCCTGATCGCCCGCCGACTGGTCGAACGGGGTGTGCGATTCGTTCAGACCTGGCACGGGGAAATGCAACCCTGGGACAGCCACTCGAATATCCTCCAAGAGCACCGCAAAGTGGCCAACGAATGCGATTCCGGATTGGCCGCTCTGCTGATCGACCTGAAACAACGTGGGCTCCTGGATCAAACGCTGGTGCTCTGCTCAGGCGAATTCGGACGAACTCCCACCGTTGAGATGGGCCAAGACGGGACCGGGGCCAGCCAAGGTCGCGACCATAACCACTGGGGATTCTCGCTATGGATGGCCGGCGGGGGCGTCAAACGCGGTACGATCTACGGAGCCACCGACGAGTTCGGCTTCAAAGCGGTCGAAAACCCGGTTTCGATCCACGACTTGCACGCCACGATCCTACGCCTTATGGGGTACGACCATCAGAGGATGACCTACCGTTACGCCGGCCGCGATTTCCGCTTGACCGATGTCCACGGCCAAGTCATCGATGCGATCTGCGAACGCTAGGATTGAGTGTGCGTCAAAGACGCAAGTCGCTCTAGAATCTTCAGTGCTTCTCCCGAATCGATCGCGTGCTGGGCCCGCTGGGCCCCATCGAGCAACGAATGCGTCTTGTTCGAAACCCACAGCCCCGCTGCAGCGTTCGCCACGACGATGTCCCGAGACGGGCCGGGTTGACCTCGCAAAATCTCCCGGATCCGCTCGGCGCTCTGCTCCGGTCCATCGACCACCAGTTGCTGCGAATCGATTTCGGGCAACCCAAAGCTTCGGTGGTCCCAAAACAGTTGCGTGATCATCCCATGCTGGATGTGCAAGACGCTCGTCTGGGCACTGAGGCTCACCTCGTCCATCCCATCGCTGCCCCTCACGACGATCGCCCCCTGGATCGGCAACTGCAAAAGCGTCGCAGCAAGCTTGGTTTGCAAATCCTCGCGGCCTGTGCCTAGGACCTGATAGGAAGCTCCTGCGGGATTGCACAAGGGACCCAGGTAGTTAAACAGCGTCGGAACTCCAAGCTGCCGACGCACCTGCCCCACGTACTTCATCGCCGGGTGCAAAAGGGGTGCAAAGCAAAAGCACAATCCGAGTTCATTCAAACATCGCTCCACACAGGGCCGGTCTGCTTCCACCGCAACTCCCAGCGAGCTGAGCACATCGGCCGATCCGGTCGCGCTGGTGATCTTTCGATTCCCATGCTTGGCCGTCGGCATTCCGCAAGCCGCAGTGACAATCGCACTGGCGGTCGAAATGTTGAACGTTCCCGAACCGTCACCTCCTGTACCGCAGGTGTCGAGCAACTCCGAATGCTTGCTCCGAATCGGAGTCATCATCATCCGCATCCCTCGGGCGGCTCCGAGCATCTCCGAGACCGATTCCCCCTTGGCCCGAAGCGCCAAAAGCAACCTGCTGATCTGCGAATCCTCGGCTCGACCCGCAAGCATCCAAATGATCGCTTGCTGCATCTGGTCGGGCGAAAGGTCCTGGCCCGCTTCAGCGGTTTGTATGAATTCCTCAAGCATGTTCGTAAGGTTATCTGCGGGCGACTAGCCCGCAAGGCCATTGGGAAGGTAAACTACACGGGGCGCGAACCGAGCATTGCCAAAAAGTACATCAGAAGTATTTGAGTCTATATGTCCAGAAAAGTCATTATCGATTGTGACCCAGGAATCGATGACGCCATCGCATTGATCATCGCTCTGTTCGATCCTCGACTCGATGTAGTCGCCGTAACGACCAGCGCCGGAACAGTCCCGGCCGACCAATCCGCACAAAATGTCCAGTCGCTGATCGAAAAACTCGATCCGCCAAGATTCCCGCGCGTCGGGCTCGGAACCGACCCAGAGGACGCTCCAGTGCTCGACGAAGCCGAACTCCACGGCGCCGATGGACTGGGAAACCTCGGACTCTCCCGCATCGATCGCCAGCACCTGATGCCGAGCGAAAAACTCATCATCGATCGCATCAAGTCCGACCCAGGGCGGGTGACGATCCTGTGCCTAGGACCTCTGACGGGAATCTCCAGAGCCATGCAAAGAGATCCGAGCATCATTTCCCAGATCGATCGGATCGTCGTCGTCGGGGGCGCTGTTCCAGGCCATGGCGATATCACTGCCGCCGCCGAATTCAATATGTATTTTGACCCCGCTAGCGCCAATCGTGTCCTTCGCTCTCCAACGACCAAAACCCTCTTGCCTCTGGAAATCGTTCAGCAAGTCCGCTTCGATCTGGATCTGATCGCAAGCTTACCTCTGAAGTACACCCGCGCCGGCGGACTTTTGCACACCATGCTCTCGCACATGTTCCGGTCCTACCGGCAACTCCGAGGCATGGAGGCGATCGTCCTTAAAGGGGTCGTCGGGGTCGCCTATCTGCTCGAGCCCGAACTGTTCCAATGCGATCAGCATTCGGTGGCCGTTGAGGAACAAGGGGACGTTACCCGAGGGGCTACCATCGTCGATCGCCGCCCCCATGCGGCCGTCTCGCGGGATCTAGAGATCGTCTCTGGCGTCGATACTCAAAGTGTTCGAGACCTTGTCGTCCGCGCGCTTCGCTATGCGGGACAGTCCTCCGAATAGCCCATAGCACCCTTAAAAACCATTTTCATCCCGTCGATCAAGGAGCTTGCATGTCGAAAGTTTCGAGAACCGTCCACTTGGCCTTGGTCCAAATGACCACCCCCGGGTCGATCTCTGAGAATACTTCAAAAGCGATCGACCTTGTGCGAAAAGCCGCCAAGGCAGGTGCGAACATCGTCTGCCTGCAAGAGCTCTTCAACGCCCCGTACCCCTGCCAAAGCGAAGCACACGAACGCTTCGCGTGGGCCGAATCGATCCCGGGCCCGACAAGTGAAGCGATGAGCCGGGTAGCCAAAGAATGTTCGGTCGTCGTTACCGGCTCGGTCTTCGAACGCCGCGCCCAAGGCCTTTACCACAACACCGCATTGGTCTTCGACACCGACGGCAGCCAAGTCGGGTTCTATCGCAAGATGCACATTCCAGACGACCCGCACTACTACGAGAAGTTTTATTTCACCCCTGGTGATACAGGGTTTACCGTCGCGAAAACTAAATTCGGCACCATCGGTGTGGGCGTTTGCTGGGACCAATGGTATCCCGAAGCGGCTCGTTTGTTCGCACTTCGCGGTGCGGAAATCCTCCTGTACCCGACAGCCATCGGCTGGCTCGGCCCAGACAAAGACAGCGTCGGAAAAAGCCAACACGAAGCTTGGGAAACCATGATGCGGTCCCATGCGATCGCCAACGGCGTCTATGTCGCGGCAGCCAACCGAGTGGGCCAAGAGGATTCGATCGAATTCTGGGGAGCATCCTTTGCTTACGATCCAGCGGGAAATCTGCTCCACCGAGCTAGCCATTCCCAAGAGGAATTGGTCATGGTCCGATGCGATCTCGATTTCATCGATACCCAACGAACCTACTGGCCTTTCTTGCGAGATCGCCGCATCGAAGCCTACGGAGACCTCACCAAGCGTTGGGTGGATTCATGAAAGATACCAGCGCCGTCGAATGCGGTTACACCTGGCTCGCCGAGTGGGAACGGCACGAAGCGACCTGGATCGCTTGGCCCTACCGCGAATCGACTTGGCCAGGCAGACTCCAATCGATTCTACCGATCACGGAAAAAATCATCCGTACACTCGCCGAAGTCGAAACGGTCCACGTTTTGGGGGGTGCGAGCGAGACGTTTCAACTCGCAGCCGAAACGCTCGCTGGAGTCGAAAATGTCCACGTCCATC
>Ga0315906_10010255_pt1 | contig 11022 bp, 11 predicted proteins | sample LakEriMetagenome_4_FD_203526 | JGI IMG/M metagenome (GOLD analysis project Ga0315906, IMG submission 203526) | Freshwater fungal communities from buoy surface, Lake Erie, Ohio, United States - Buoy 2 MA122 | ecosystem: Environmental > Aquatic > Freshwater > Lake > Lake biofilm | place: USA... | reverse complement strand
AGACGGCCGGCGCCCTGGCCGATCTGGTGCGCGCCGGCAAGATCCGCGGCTACGGCCTGTCCGAGGTGTCGGCAGACCTGTTGCGCCGCGCCCACCTGGAGCATCCGGTGGCGGCCATCCAGTCCGAATACTCGCTGTGGACGCGCGAGCCCGAGATCGATGTGCTGCCCACCTGCCAGGACCTGGGCATCCGCTTCATTGCCTACAGTCCCCTGGGGCGCGGCTTTCTCACCGGAGCCATCGCCAGCGCCCACCAATTGAGCAGCGACGACTTCCGGCTGTCCTCACCGCGCTTTCAGGGCGACAACTTCGACAAGAATCTGGCCATCGTCGAGCAGCTGCGCCGGCTCTGCGCCGCCAAGAACTGCACGCCTGGCCAGATCGCGCTGGCCTGGATCATGGGCCGTGAACAGGCCATCATTCCCATCCCCGGCACCAAGCGCATCAAGTACCTCGAAGAAAACGTCGGCGCAGCAGCGGTCACTCTGACGCCGCAAGAGCGCGCCGACCTGGAGGCCTTGCTGCCCATCGGTGGGGCCGCCGGCACACGCTACGACCCCAAGTTCCAGGGCGCTCCCCGCCCGTCTACGTCCTGAGGATTGCCATGTCCAGTCTTGAATGGGGCCTGTGGCCCTGGCCATTTTTTGACGCCTCTCACGAGGAGTTGGCCCGGCGCGTGCAGGCCTGGAATGCCGACAATCACCATTTGTCGTACCCGGACATGAACAGCGAATGCCGCGCCATGGTGCGCAGCCTGGGTGCGGCCGGCCTGATCGACCATGCCGTGCCCCGCGGCGACGCGCCCTTTGACGTGCGCTCGGTCTGCCTGATCCGCGAGGGGCTGACCTACCAGCACGCCCTGGCCGACGCGATGTTCGCCATGCAGGGCATCGGCACCATGGCCATCCGCCGCTTCGGCACGCCCGAGCAGCGCGAGCAGTACCTCGAGCCCTGCCGCAAGGGCGAGCGCATCGCCGCCTTCGCGCTGACCGAGCCCGAGACCGGCTCGGACGTGGCCTCCATGACCACCGCGGCCGTGCGCGATGGCGACCATTACATCATCAATGGCGCCAAGACCTTGATCTCCAACGCCGGCATGGCCGACCATTACCTGGTCACCGTGCGCACCGGCGAGGCGCCCGGCGCCAAGGGCCTGAGCATGTTCCTGGTGGACGCGGACACGCCGGGACTGGAAGTCGGCGCGCCCATCGACTTCATCGCGCCGCATCCCGCCGCCGCCCTCACCTTCCGAGACTGCCGAGTGCCGGCGCGCCAGCTGATCGGCCAGGCCGGCCAAGGCTTCAAGGCCGCGATGGCCGCCTTCGACATCTTCCGCCCCTCGGTGGGCGGCGCCGGCGTGGGCCTGGCTCGCCGCGCCTTGCATGAAACGCTGGCGCACACCGACAAACGCCGACTGTTCGGCAAGTCCATGCACAGCCTGGAAGGCGTACAGATGGCCCTGGCCGAAATGGCCACCGACCTCGAAGGCGCAGCCCTGCTGGTCTACCGCGCTGCCTGGGCGCACGACGTGCGCGGCGAACGCGGCGCATACGAGGCCTGCATGGCCAAGCTGGCCGGCAGCGAGGCAGCCGGCCGCATCGTGGACCGCGCGGTGCAGCTGCTGGGCGGCCAGGGCGTGACCCGCGGCAACATCATCGAGCAGCTCTACCGGGAGGCGCGGCCCATGCGCATCTACGAAGGCGCCTCGGAAATCCAGAAACTGGTGATTGCGCGCAACCTCATCAAGAACAGTCTGCCGCAGGCCTGACATCCAGCCATGCGCGACGCCACTGCCATCGTCGGCCTGGGCGCTACGCCCTACTACAAGCGCGGCGCTTCGGCGCCGCAAACGCTGGAGGAGCTGGTGGGCAAAGCTGTGCTGGCGGCCGTGCAGGACAGCGGCCTGCGCGTGCGCGATATCGACGGCTTTGCGTATTTCGCAGGCGGCTTTGACACCGCCTTGCTGACCGAAACCCTGGGCATCCCCGAAATCCGGTTCAGCGCCACACTCACGGGCACCGGCGGCGGTTCGGCCGGCGCCATCGGCCTGGCGGCGGCCGCCATCGTCAGCGGACAGGCTGAGGTGGTGGTCTGCGTGGGCGCCAATCAGCAAGGCGCACAGCGTTTTGGCTCCATCACCTCGGCCTACCCGGCCACGCCGGAAAACGCCTTTTTCTCGGCTTCGGGCTTGGTCGGCCCGGGTCACATGTTTGCGCTGCTGGCCCGCCGCCACATGCATCTGTACGGCACCACCCGCGAGGACTTCGCCGAGGTGGCCATGGCCATCCGGGCCAACGCGGTGAGCAACCCCAACGCCCTCTTGCGCCAGCCCATGACGCGCGAGGATTATTTCAAAGCGCCCATGCTTGCCGACCCCCACTGCCTTTATGACTTCTGCCTGGAAACCGATGGCGCGGTAGCGGTCATCGTGACCTCGGCCGAGCGCGCGCGAGATCTGCGCCAGCGACCCGTGCGGGTGCTGGCCAGCCACCACGGCGGCAGCGGTGACTGGGGCCGTTCCATCTACTGGATGAACATGCCCGACGAGACCTTCGCCTCCTCTGGGCACGCGATGGTCGCGCGCCGGCTGTACGCCGCTGCGGGCGTGGAGCCCAAGGACATCGACACGGCGCAGATCTACGACCACTTCACCTCCCAGGTGATCATGCAGTTGGAGGACTACGGCTTTTGCGCCAAGGGCGAAGGCGGCGCCTTCGTGCGCAGCGGCGCGATCCGGCGCGAGGGCGGCAGCTTGCCGATCAACACCGACGGCGGCCAGCTCTCCTGCGGCTATGTCTGGGGCATGACCCATGTGCGCGAGGCGGTCGAGCAGCTGCGCGGCACGGCCGTCAACCAAGTGCCTGGGGCCCAGCTGGCGCTGGTCACCGGTGGGCCCTCGGTGCTTCCGGTCAGCGGCTTGATTCTCGCCCACTGAGGTTTGCCCCATGGCCATCGCCCGACGCCCTCCGCCCGATCTCTTCAAGCTGGCCGTCAACCAATGGACCCAGCCTTTCTGGCAGGCCACGAAGGAGCACCGCCTGTTGCTTGCGCGCTGCGCCGATTGCGGCCATGCGCGCATGCCTCCCACCCCCTTCTGTCCGCAGTGCCAGTCGCAGCGCATCGCCTGGACTGCGCTCAGCGGCCTGGGCACGGTCTATTCCTACACCGTGGTCACCCGCGCCATCCTGCCCGACATGGACGCCTACCTGCCCTATGTGCCGGCAGTCATCACGCTAGACGGCGCGGACGGCATGCGCCTGATCAGCAATGTGGTCGACATCGAGGTGCAGGACATCACCGTGGGCCTGCGGGTGCAGGTGGTCTGGGACGACGCGCCCTCCCAGGCGGTGGCGGTGCCGCGCTTTGCGCCCGTGGCGGCCTAGGAGTCTGGGCGGCAGAAGGCGTTGCAGCGAAATGGACGAAAACTGAGCATCGCCGGGTATTGCAACCGGCGCTCTTTCTGGCGCCCAGATTCCTAGATCTGACGCCTGGGCAGGCGCACGACCAAGCCATCGTGCTGCGCGCCGAGCACCAACTGACAGGCCAGGCGGCTGTTGGGCTGGGGGTCGAAGGCAAAGGACACCAGCTCCGCCTCGACCGCTGCGGCCGGCGCAAAGCTCTGCAGCCAAGCGTCGTCCACGTAGCAGTGACAGGTCGCGCAGGCGCAACTGCCGCCGCAGTCGGCCAAGATGCCAGTCACACCGTGGTCCAGGCCAGCCTGCATGACGCTGTCGCCAGGCTGAGCCTGCGCCTCCTGGGTGTGGCCGTCGTGCGCGATGAAGACGACGCGCAGCATCAGGCGCTAGGCGGCTGGGCCACCTCGTCGTCGTCGAGAAAAATCGCCGCCTCCGGACAGTGCTGCGCGCCCAGGCGAGCCTGCGCATGCAGGTGCACGGGCACCGTGTCGCCATCAGAGCAGCAATAACCCTCGTCGTCCAAGCGGTAGACCTCAGGCGCCTTGACCGCGCACAGGGCGTGGCCGGCGCACACGCCGCGATCGATGCGTATCTTCATGGCTGAGCCTGCGCGCCTTGAGCCTGAGCCGCCGGCCAGACCAGCGGCACCGCCACCGGCGACCACACCAGGCCGCCGCGGGTGGGCAGATCGCCCTGGGCGTCCACCGCGAACTGCGGCACCCGGCGCGCCCACTCCTCCAGAAACACCCGTATCTCCAGGCGCGCCAAGTGCGAGCCCACGCAGCGATGTGGCCCCGAGCCGAACACCAGATGGGCGCTCACCGGCCGCTCAAAGTCCACGCGCAGCGGGTCTTGCACGAGTTGCGCGTCCAGCCCGTAGATGTGGGCCGGAAACACCAAGCGGTCGCCAGCCTTGAACGCCACACCTTCGTAGACCATGTCCTGCGTCACGCCCCGCTCGGTGCCGGCCACGCCGTGCACGCGCATGAGTTCCTCGATGGCGTTACCGATCAGCGGCGGGTCCTCGACCAGGCGCAGCCATTGCGCAGGATGCTGCCCCAGGTAGGCCATGATGAAGGACAGCATGGCCGAGACCGTGTCGAGCCCGCCCAGGAACAAAAGGGTCACCATGCCCCGCTTTTCATCGGGTGTCAGGGGTCGGCCGTCCACCTCGGCATGCACCACCAGGCTGATCAAGTCGTCTCCGGGCACGGCCTCGCGCTCGGCGATCAGGGTCTGCAAGTAGTCGCCCAGTTCCTGCAGGGCGGCCAGGCGCTCCTGCACGGCCGGCGCCCGGGTGAAGCGGTCGACCTGAGCAATCAGCCGCTCCCGGTGGTCCAGCGGCGCGTTGGCCATGCGCATGAACAGCTCGACCGGAAAAATCTGCGCGACCTCGGCCACGAACTCGCAACGGCCGCGAGGCAACACTTGTTCGATCAGCTGCGCCGCCAGGGCGCGCACGCTCTGCTCCATGCGCTGCACGCCGGCCGGTGAGAAGAAAGGATTGATGATGCGGCGCAAGCCCGTGTGCAGCGGCGGGTCGCACTGGTTGGGCAGGGTCGGGGGGTTGCGCGCGTTGGCCGGGTTGTGAATCGGATCGCTGGAAAACTTGTCCGGCTGGCGCAACATGTCGCGGGCCACCATGGCACGGCCCACCACCCAATGGCCCCGATCACCGGTGGTGTAGAAGATGTCCGGGCTCTCTTGAAAGAGCTGCGACACCTGCTGATGCGGGCAGCGCTGGAGCTGCGGCGCGTTGAAGCGGTCGAATTCGACCACCCGCTCGGGCGGAATGTGAGAAGGGATCTCTGCGCTCACCTGATGCCTCCTTGACGCACGGCATGCGCCGGCAGCGGTTGAAAGAAAAGGTCCGGCCGCAAGTCGGCGATGCGGGCGACCCCCAGCTGCGCCATGGCGGTGTCAAGTTCGCCGCGCAGGATGTCCAAGGTGACCTCCGGTCCACGCTCGGCGCCGAGGGCGCCAGTGCCATACAGAAACGTGCGACCCAAGAGCACGAAATTGGCCCCGGCGGCCAGCGCTTTGGCGATGTCGTCGCCGCTGCGCACGCCGCTGTCGAGCAGCAAAGGGAACTCTGGGCCCACCGCCGCCCGCACGGCCGGCAAAGCCTCGATGGAAGCCGGGACAGTCGCCAACTGCCGGCCACCATGGTTGGACACCATGATGCCATCGGCGCCCAGGGCGGCGATGCGCTGCGCATCCTCGGGATGGAGCACGCCCTTGACGATGAGCGTATGCCTCCAGCGCGAGCGCATGCGCTCAAGAATGCTCCAGTCGATGTGAGCCTGCGCCAGCGACTGCAGCATGGCGCTGATCTGGATTGACGGGCCCTGCCCCGGGGCGGCCCGGAAGTTCTCAAAATTCGGCGCGCCCGCGCGCAGGGTCGCCCAGGACCATCGCGGATGGCTCAGCAAGTCGGCCAGCAGACGGGGACTCTTGCGCAGCGGCAGCGCAAAGCCATTGGCCCGGTCGCGCAGGCGCCGAGCGGTAAAGTTCGCATCCACCGTCAGAACCAGCGTGCGGATGCCCGCAGCCTCGGCGCGGGCCAGCAGCTGGTCGGCCGTGGCCGGATCGCCGCCCAGGTAGATCTGGAACCAGGCATGCTCCGGCGCCAGGCGCGCGATGTCCTCGATGGCGGTGCTGGCCATGGTGGACAGCACGTACGGTATGCGCGCGCGGGCGGCCGCACAAGCCAGCGCCCGGTCCGTGCCGGGCCAAGCCAAGTTGCACAGGCCCATGGGCGTGACCCCGAAGGGCATGGCGTAGCGCTGCCCGAGCAGCTCGGTCGAGAGATCACGCTCGCGGCAGGGTCGCAGCACGCGGGGCAGCAGGCGCAGATCGCCAAACGCGGACTCATTGCGGCGCAGCGTGTCCTCGTGGCCTGCGCCGCCGTCGATGAAATCAAAAACGACACGCGGCAGCCTGGCCCGGGCCCGCAGCCGCAGTTCTGCGACGCTGTGCATCACTGCGCGGACGTCTTGGCAGCCTTGAGCCGGACCTGTTCGTACCAGGATGGGCTGCCATACCATTCCACGACGATGCGCCGGTCCTCGATCAGCCAGCGCTCGCCGTCGCGGCAGAAGGTATCGATGTAGCGCCCCGCATGATCCAGACCGAAACGGGTCAGGGCCATGAAGTAGGTCCAGCCCTGGGCCCGGTTGTCGTCGATCAATTCCACGCGCGAGGTCGTGAGGTTATGGCGCAGCAAGGGGATGGAGCCGTCGGGCAGGCGGTCGGGCCGGCCTGCGCCGATGACCGCGGTGTAGAAGGCCCGGATCGCCTCGCGCCCGACCGTCTTGTTGCCGCTGGACAGCTCAAGGCGGGCATTGGGCATAAAGGTGTCCGCCACTGCGTCGGCGTCGCCGCTATCGACGCAAGTGCAATAAACCGCCATGGTGTGCTGAATCTGCACCCTGGCCTGGCTGTGATGAGAGCTCATGCTGGTGTCTCCTAGAGGGGTTTGCCACGACCGCCATGCGCAAGCAGCGCCAAACAGGCCCCGGCCCGGTCGCGCCATAGATCTGCATGCGTGACCATCATAATGTATACGGGTATAGTCAGAAAAATATAAACTTAACGGACGCCCTTCCGTTGACGTTCACTCCAAGGAAATCCACGCGATGCGCAAGCTACCCGTCTATCAAATCCTCGCCCAAGACCTGAAGGACCTGGGCGTGGACACTGTGTTCGGCCTGATGAGTGACGACATTTGCCAGTTGTTCGCCACTCTCGACGCCATGGGAGTGCGGGTGATCGGCGTACGCCATGAAACCCAGGCAGTGATGGCCGCCATGGGCCACGCGGCCGCCACTGGACGGCTGGGCGTGGCCCTGGTCGGCCGCGGTCCGGCCATGGCCAATGCGGTACACGGGACGCTGTCGGCCGCCAAGTCCGGCCTGCCGGTGTTGGTTATCAGCGGGGACGCAGCCCTTGGGCGCGGCGTCGTCAACGCGCTCGGCCCAGACCTCAAGTCCTTCCCGGCGGCCGCTGTCACCCGAGCCTGCGGTATCGCGACCTTTGTGCCGCCCAGTGCCGAGGCGGCGCGCCAGAGCCTGGCCGACGCCGTCGCGGAGGCGTCGCTGGGCAAGACGGCGGTGCTGCTGCTGCCCACGGACATCCAGGTCGGATATACCACCGCCGCAGAGGGCCCTTCTCCAGTCAAGCTCTTGCCTGCCGCCAAGCCGCAGCCCGCGCGCGCGGCCTCCATTGCCACGGCCACCCGTTTGCTGCGCGACAGCCGCAAACTGATCATCGTGGCCGGCGTAGGCGCCTACCGCAGCGGCGCGCGCGAGGCCATCGAGGCGCTGGCCGACAAGACTGGGGCTCTGCTGGTCAACGCCCTCAAAGCCAAGGATCTGTTCCGCGGCAACCCCTACGACATGGGTATCCTGGGGTCGTCCTCGACCTCGGTGGCCCGCCGCCATATCGAGCAGGCCGATTGCGTGTTGGCCATCGGCGTGGCCCTCAATTCTCTGACCATGAGCTCGGGCAGCGCGCTGCCCCCCGTGCCGCTCATCCATGTGGACGCGGTGCGCTCGCACATCGGCCGCTGGTGGCCGGCCGATGTGGCGGTGGTCGGGGACGCCAAACTGGTCGCGCAGCAGCTTCTCGAGGCGCTGCCTGAGCGCAGCGCCGAAGACAAGCCCTGGCACACCGAAGCGGTGCGCCGCGAACTCGCGGCCTTTGATCACACCATGGATTTCCAGACCGCCCACACCGCGCGCACGGTGGATCCGCGGGTGCTCACCCTGGAGCTCAGTCGCATGCTCCCGCACCGGCGGCACATCGTGTTCGATGGCGGCAACTTCATGGCCAACTGGGCTTATTTCTCCGTGCCGGATCCGGGCCACTTCACCCACACACTGGACTCTGGCTCGGTCGGCCTGGGGCTGGGCGCGGCCATTGGCGTGGCGCGCGGCAGGCCCGACTGCCCGGTCGTGCTCATGATCGGCGACGGCGGTATGCTGATGTCCATGGGAGAGATCGAGACCCTGATTCGCGAAGACTTGCCCATGATCGTGGTGATCATGAACGACGCCGCCTATGGCGCAGAAGTGCACATCCTCAAGGGACAGAACCTGCCGCCGGCCAAGGCCGAGTTTTTTGACGTGGACTTCGCCCCCATGGCCGAGCCCCTGGGCTTCGAAGCCCACACCATCCGTTCCATGGACGATCTGCTCAAGCTCGCGCCGACGCTTTCCAAACCCCAGGGACCGATACTGCTGGACTGCAAGATCAATGGCGATGTGATCGCGCCCTTCATCACGGAATTCACCCACCGGGACAGCGGCGACAAGACCTAAATCCCCACCCCCAGGAGCAGACATGGCAAACAGACTCGCAGGCAAGGTGGCCATCATCACGGGCGCAGGCTCGGGCATCGGACGCGCCAGCGCCCAGTTGTTCGCGGCCGAGGGCGCGCGCGTGGTGTGCGCCGACATTGACACCGCCAACGTCGAAGAAACAGCGCGGCTGATCGGCCCAGCAGCCCTGGCCATGACCGTGGACGTGGCCAAGGCGGCCGACATTGAGGCCATGGTGGCGCAGACGGTATCAGCCTTCGGCCGCTTGGACATCCTGTATGCCAATGCCGGCATCGGCGAGGCCGCCAATGCAATCGACATGACGCTGGAGCAGTGGGATCGCATGATCGCCATCAACCTGACCAGCGTCTGGTTGTCGGCCAAGTACGCCTTGCCCCACATGATCGCGGGCGGCGGCGGATCCATCATCAACCAATCGAGTACGGCCGGGCTGATCGGCATCCCGGACCTGCCGCACTACTCTTCGGCCAAGTCGGGCGTGGTCGGGCTGACCCGGCAGATCGCCGCCGAATACGGTCCCAAGAACATCCGCTGCAACGCCATCTGCCCGAGCTCGATTCCAACGCCCTTGGTCTCGCGGGTGTGGGAACAGCGCGCCCTGGAGGCAGGCAGCACAGCCACCCTGGCCGAACAGCAAGCGACGGTGGCGGCCCGCCACCCCATGCGCCGCATCGGCACCTTGGCCGACTGCGCCAACCTGGCGCTGTTTCTGGCCAGCGACGAGTCGGGCTGGATCAGCGGGGTGGCCGTGCCCTTGGACGGAGGCCTAACCGCCACCTGAACGGTTTCCAACGCCTATTGGCCCTGCTCTGCCAGCCAATAGGTTTCTTAGGTCGGACGATCCCCCCGCAGATCGTCGCGGCGCAGCAGGCAGGCTTATCGTCAACACAGGAGACACGCATGAACACTGATCACAAGCCCACGCAGATCAACCGCCGCGCAGCAATGGGCGCCATCGGCGCGCTCACCCTGGCCGGACAAAGCGCGCACGCCCAGCAGGGCGACGCCAACTGGCAAAGAATCGTCGCCGACGCCAAGAAGGAAGGCGCTCTCATCATCTACCACCAGGCCGTGCCTCAGGTGTTCGAGCGTCTGACCAAGGACTTCACCTCGCTCTACCCGGAAATCAAGGTCGAGTACCGCCGCCAACTCACGCCGGTGACGCACATGCAGGCCATCGAGAACGAAAAGGCCAACAAGCTCGACGGCGCCGACATCACCCAATACGCCAACGCCATCTGGTACCGCACCAAGGCGCAGGAGAATTTCTTCCTGCGGCCCGTGGGTCCGGCGACCGCCGACTTTCCCAAGGAAAGCCTGCTCTACGGTGTCGTGCCCGTGGTGGCCGTGATGCCCTTTGTGATGGCCTACAACACCAATCTCGTGAAGACGCCGATCACCAGCATGCGCGACCTGCTGCGCCCTGAACTGCGCGGACGGGTTGGCAGTTCCGACTTGGTGGCCGAGACGGTGTTTGCCTTCTACGAGTGGATCGAAAAAACCCAGGGGGCAGACTTCCTGCCACAGTTCGCCGCGCAAAAACCCAAGCTGACCGTCGGTGTGCTGCCGCTGTTCCAGAGCATCGCCTCGGGCGAGCTGGCTGCCGCCGCCTACGGCATCCATGCCGTGGCCAATTCGCTGATCGCCCAGGGCGCGCCGATGAAGGTGTTTCAGCCCAATCCCGCGTTCGCCAGCCGCGACGTGCTGGCTGCCCTGGCGCATTCGCGGCGCCCGAATGCCGCGCTGGTGTTCCTGGACTACATGATGTCGCGCCGCGGTCAGGCCGTTTGGAATGGCTCGGGCGAAACCGCCAGCGTCATCCAGGGCATCCCGGGTTCGCTGGACGCGCGCACCATGCAGCCCTGGGACGTGTTCCGCTACACGCCGGAATTCCAACGCGACTACAAGATCAAGTTCGACCGCATGTTCAAGGCCTGAGCGACGCAGGGGCCCCAGGCCCCGCTCGCACAGCGCCCCGGCGATGCCTTCGCCGGGGCGTTTTTTATTGGGAAGCGAGTTTGCCGTCGACGTAGAGCAAGGCGCTGCGGCTCTCGAAGGAGACAGTCACCGGATCGCCCGGCTTGAACTGCCCGCTGCCCACGGGGTTGGAGGCATAAAGGGTGACGTCGCCCACGCGAAGCACCGTGTCCACCTCGCTGCCGGAATACAAGGACTCGACAATGTGGCCACCGGCCAGGCTCAGATGCCCGACCTGGGCAATGGGCGCGCCCGGAACGTGCAAACGCAGCGCCTGGGGACGCAGG
>Ga0315906_10010254_pt1 | contig 11022 bp, 10 predicted proteins | sample LakEriMetagenome_4_FD_203526 | JGI IMG/M metagenome (GOLD analysis project Ga0315906, IMG submission 203526) | Freshwater fungal communities from buoy surface, Lake Erie, Ohio, United States - Buoy 2 MA122 | ecosystem: Environmental > Aquatic > Freshwater > Lake > Lake biofilm | place: USA... | reverse complement strand
ATTATGTTGTTTTGTTCACGAACAACTCTTTTGCCATTGTCTTGATAATCTTGTTGTCTAATTTGATTTGCTCGTCTTCGACGTCGCCCAATATAGCGCGCATCATTTTGTAACAGAATTCGTAGTTACGGCTCTCCATTACTTCACAATCTGGGTGCGCGGTTCTCCAAACGGGGACGGTTCTGTAGTTATTCATGGAAATACGGCTCAAAATTTTGCGGAGTTTTGATAGTTCCTCCGTGTCTTTGCTCCATCCCGCGTCGTCTTTGATATACATGGTCTCTCGCTTAATGTCGGTACAATGAATGGGGCGCTTTGTAATATCCATGTCTTTGAGGCGGGCCATAATCATCTTGGTCATGCCGTTCACATATCCGTGGTTGCCGATGTATTCCAGCTCGTCGATGTGAACATTCAGGTTACGAAGAAAATCTGTAATGCTTATTGCGTCTTTGCATGTATCGTTGAGGAAAAAATTCAGGTTGAACTTATTCGAAGTGTTATTGTTGTTGTTAATCGTTTTTCCTTCTTTGAACATTTCCACCATTTGGTGTTGCAGTTCGTTATTTTGGGCGTATGACTGCTGCAACTGTACTTGGGTTTCTTGCATTTGCTTGTTTTGCTCAATCATCAGTTGTTTGAACTCTTGGTTTTGACGGAGGAGCTCGACAATTGTATTGGGGGAATAACTAATATCAATATTAGATGCAGCAGTGCTCGTCTGTTCAAATGGATTACATGATTTGTCGCGACTGTTAATATACACTTTACATGTTTTTCGATGGCAACATAGACTCGGCATATGCTTATACACTTTTCCACATATACATATATTTTGATTGGCGACTTTTTGCGACTTTTCATTAGGATTCATTAGGGCATTATGTTTTGCAGTGAGTAAATGTTTAGCGAAGTCACTTTTTTTGCTGCATTTATAGTTGCATGTAATACATTCATGCTTCTTTGCGACTATGTGCGACGGATTCATTAGTAAACAATTATGATATATTCCTAAGAGATAATCGCCTAAACCTTTCTACGCAAAAATCACAAAAAAAAGTAATGCAGTCAAACTAAACTTGTTTTTTTAGGATTTACAGCATTATGCAGCAAAACTGATTTTTCATATTTTCAGAAAAAGAAATGGCCTCGCTTTTCAAAAATGGACATTTTTAAAATGTCCATTTTCAGAAAACTGCAACACAAATTTATATAACTGTTTTTGGTGGGAACTATAATTGTGGGACAGTGAACATATTAGATGTATGATTATTATTTGCTGGCTTTTCCTTCCTTGAACAACTCAATAATTTGGTTTTGTAGTTCGGTATTTTGGGCGAAAGACTTCTGTAACTGTGCTTGGGTTTCTTGTATCTGTTTGCTTTGGTCAATCATGAGTTGTTTGAACTCTTGGTTTTGACGGAGTAATTCGGCAATTGTATCTGGATTATTATTTATATCAACAGATGTAGAATGTGCTGTATATGTACATCGCCGTTTATGTCTCCATAACCCACTTCGTTCTTTATATATCTTACCACACTCACATGCAGGGCCGGTTGATTCATTCTGTGTTGACTTTTGTTCAGCTACACACATAGTGTCATGTTTACTTGTGAGAAGATGACGATTATATTGACTGGCTCGTGATGTATGATAGTCACAGATGTCACATGAGAATTTTTGTGCACAATCCTTATTTGCAATTGTGTTTGGTACATTATTTTTTATTACCATCTTAAGATGTTTATTTGTTTGATTGTGAACCGCATGCGCAGTTTTCGTTAGAAAAAATACATTGCACGTTTCACAGTATGGTCGTTTCTTTTCTGGTTTTATCTGCGGTGTCACTTTTGGTTTTGGCATCGGTTCAATGCTATTCAGTGTTGCATTATATTGTTCAAAATACTGCTGTTCTACTTTTCTGGCTTCATAGCTGTCAGCACATTCGCGAAATGCAATTATTTCCATCTTCCAATTGTTCCACCCACCAAATTCACGTATCACATTATACACCTTACAATTGTAATTATCCGCCTTTGGATTTGCGCAGCTGCGTTTATGACCATGTTTTCGCTGAACAAAATTCGTGGTATGTCCAATATACACATCTTTCACATCTGGATTCTTACAATAAATCTTATAAAATACAGTGTTGGAATAATCAATATCTGTTTTTGGCATGATAATGATTATTATAAGAGTAAATTCTATATTGTTTAACAAAATAAGATTCTAACCTGCATCATTCGAGTTTCACAAACTAGGGTCGTCAAACTCGAATGCAAACATATCATCATCATCGTCCGTGAACATATTAGGAGTGGCATTGTCGTGCCTAGAATATATGTGATAACTACAGAGTGTCGCTATTATAGACCACAGAAATATGTTCCATATTTGAAAACAATAAATGATAAACATGAATATTTTCGAGATGTTAGAATTGTTCATATCTAAGAAAAATGAAAAGCCTTTTGAATCGCTTATGGTCATGAATTGCCGACATATTGGACAAGTATTTGCTACATTATACCATTTATTTACACAGCAAATGTGTAACCACCCGCCGCACTCGCATAGTTTTAAATATATTTTCTGTGTTTTCCAATCAATCGGCGCATCTTTATTGTCGGTGTAGATTTCCAAACAAATCAAACATTCGTTCGATTGTATATGCACGATTTCGGGTATTTTATCGGGTAAATATTCGTAATGGTCAATAACTCGTGGAACATGAAACATAATATATATTATTGCAGATTTAAAAAATCGTAACACACCGAAATAGTATAGTGTTGAATATGCAATAAAAATCTCACATTTTTATTACAGAAAACGAAAAGTACCATTGTCTTCAAACATTCACATGTGAATTATTGGTAAAAACCCACGACGTTCCGGTTGAATCACTTGAAAAAACAAACGACGTATTTGCAGACGGACTGGCTGTCGAATAAGTTGACCCACATGGGTTCAAAAATACCGTGCCGTTGGTAATATTGTATGGCGAATTTTTGGTCGAGTCGATTGGATTTCCATTTGTATCGATTGGATTTCCATTTTGACTGCCCGAGGGGTAAGTAATATTGGCGGTTGAAAACCCCGGACTAGGCGGGCTGGAAATAACATACACTTCGACGAATTGGCGTTGATAACCAACGTTCTCTTTGATCAACCGTATTTGATATTGATATGTAGACGCAGAAATATTATCCATATACCAATCATAAAATGTAACAATCAATGTGGTGATTGAATAATTCGTGGTTATATTGTTTGCATAAGAAAATGTTCTCAATAATCGGTCATAATTTCCTAATAATATAGATGGTACAAGATTACGTGTAATGTTTACTTCTGCGACTGGATTAGATGTGCCAAATATCAACGCGTTGTTAGATGACCAATATAAATTATTTGTGTAATTAGTACCGAAAAAATTAAACACCATGTTTGCCATGGGAATCGGGACATCGCCGTCGTCTAATGTATTTGGTATTGTGGGTGTCGATGCATCAAATAATGAACCGGGTATGGTAACCGACGTCAAACTACCAGAATAAAGATACCCGGGTCCGCTTATAATAGATGCGGACGGTGCACAATAACATCCATATCTACGGCGATCATTTGCTAAACCTGAACGTAGTTTACTCATATATATTATGTTGATCAAAAAATATGGATTGGCATGACGGGTGTAATGGTGTAATATACTGCATAAAATCCATTATTTTCATGTATTTACGCGCAAATAATCCGTCGACAATTGTCCAGGTTCTCCATTCACTCAAATATATTGTGTAAAAATAATCCAAAATATTATGATGCAGTTGTTTTATCGAGGTTTATTTCGGGCAAAACGATATTGTTGGGTTTATTGTGGTCTTCGTAGTTTCCCCGGTGAATGTACGCAGGCTTTTGTATTCGGGTGTGTCCAACTCGCGGGCAGACGGTTAGTCTCGGCATAATATTTGAGTCATTACCCGCCCGTACAAATATCACGGAAAATAATATATTGATATATAAATTATGTTTGCCTCATCTGCTAAATCAGTATTTGCTAGAAACATTGCTGGCATTGGCGGTGGCATGACTGCATATTCTGCCGCTCAACCACTACCGGTTTCGACGTCTTCATCTTCATCTGCGCCTGCATCTATGTTCTCAAACTTAGCCGTTTATGTAGAATCTATCCGTATCATATTCGAGGAATACAAGTTAGGTCATTTCTATGAGGTGGCCAACATCTTAACACAAACTGTATATAATACGTATGCAGTTCAGTTGAGTAACCTGTCCGAAGACCCAAATAAATATCGCGACTACGAAAGTTTAAGAATAAGTTGCGTAAATTCTTTACACGGAATGTATCAGGGAGTCAAGCAATATTCAAAAATGATTGATTTACAGAACGCATTAGAGTTATCCGAAGAATACGAGGCAATATTACGTGACCCGGTTCGATTAAACGCATACATCGCAGACTTAAATAAACCCAGATTCGCGTTTCCGAATAGTAATGTCACTACAATCGCCGCGACCCTTAAGCCAGAATATGCGGAATATATTGCATTATATGGATTTCCAGAAGGAGGTGTATTTGATATGGATAGACTTGCGGCGATTTTGAAACAGCAAATGTTTAATTTATAAAAAACAAGTTTATTGCGAATACACACATAAAGCAATAATTATATGTAGATATACTATATTCTATGTCAGACCAATATATTATACCGAAAAGTGCACAGCAGGTTGTAAATTCATATAATTATAAATATCCAACCGGAGTTGTGAACAACCTCGAGCGACGAACATTGATTAAGCATTTATGCATAGACTCATTATTTCGTAAAAATTACAATTCTACACTGTCATCTAACTTCAGTTATATTTTGACAGAACCGATAAATAATGTCGTTTCGGTGAATGTTAGCGCGATTGAATTCCCAAATGCATGGTATACATTTTCGGGGGAGAACCATTCGAACGAGTTCACCATAACAATCTATAATGCTCCATCTCCGGCAGATAACACGTCATTGATATATCCACCAGTTATTACACATTTAATAAAAATACCGGATGGCAACTATCGTTCAGATGTACTTCGCGATGCCGTAAACAGGATGTTCTCGAATATACGAAATGGGTTGGAATATCTTTATTTTGATATTAACGAGATAAATACGCATTGCGTGTTTAGAACGAAGGCCGCAGGTGATGATAACAAGGGATTATTTGAAGATTCCACACTGCCAATCGGGTTTAAATTTACGATTGATTTTACTGTCGAAGTTGACCGAGGGAGACCCTTATATAAAAATGCGGGGTGGATGTTGGGGTTTCGCAATAAAACATACGAGGCAGTTGCATTAATCGAGCCGATTAAAATACTGACCGAGCTGAGTTTTACGACACAAACGTTTCATTGGTTTATAGAGAGTGAATCTAGTTATGGTAGCAGTGTTCAAAATTACATATTTTTAGACATTGACGACCATAATAAAAATTTCAATTCGAACAATTTTGCGATAAATTCGGAAGACTCCAATTTAGGAAATAACGTAATTGGTAGAATTTCGGTGAGTTCAGGAATGAATACGACAATCACAAATACCGCGAATGACTTTGTATTTAAACGTCGCGATTATTTTGGACCCGTAAAGTTAGAAAGAATACATATACGATTAATCAATAAATTGGGAGAGCCGATCGCACTGAATGGGAACGATTTTTCGTTTGTTTTGGAGATTGAACACTTATATTCGTAAGGGAGGACAATACGGGTGAGAACATTTAGAAATGGTACAACTGTGAAGTAATTAACAAAATCTGTAATTTACAAAGTATTTTTATATTATATACTATAACATATGCCTGAATTCAGTCTAGAAGCCTTATACGCAGATGTGCAGATGACTGTGTTGGGTAGTTTAACCAGTTCTGCCGTGCCTATAATGTCTACTGATGCGACTGCCGTATTCACAGTGAACATTGATCACATGAGAAGTGTATTTAGATTCCAAACTGATTCTTCTGATATGATTGATTCCATTTCAACTGATTTAAGGTACTATATTCGTATGGCAAATTGGCCAACATTGAACCTTGCCAATGCTATGATGAACCATATTGAGTCCGCTTCGCCAATTGCTTCTGGTTTTCCTTCCAATAAGATGTTGGTTGCTCACGATTACATTAGATATTTAGCCAAGAAGTTATTCGGCACACACCAGGGTGTCGATTTGTTCAACAATGAGGCTGCGTTATTGCAAAACGTGAGATTGCGTTGCGGTTCGAGTTCGGGACGTGCATGGGCTCTCATTGTTTCTAAGTTGACAAGTGTGAGCACGACAGGTGACGATGAAGATTTTGTGGTAGTTGATCCCGCGGGTAGTTACACAACAAACGCATTTACCCAAAATACAAATATATGCAGAGAGTTGTTTCAACAAATGATTTCTACTGTTCCTGGGCGCTTTTCTACGCTAGCCGATACTTCGGCCGAGCAGCCTCTTCCGTTCGCGGTTGATGACGTTATCAGCTTCAAACTTACCATTAACGCTGCTAGTGGCCAACACTTATTAACTGGTGTGCCTGCGATTCCTCCTCGTTCGTACAAGATTAAGTTGTTAATGAAGGCTGCGGCGGATGTAGCTAACACTGCGGTCGATGCGTCTGAGTTGTAAATTGTAGACCCGATGAATATATTTAGCATAATGTAATATTTACAAAATATATACTTTTTCATGTGAAAAACTATATAAAGATGCTTTAGGCCATTTTATGCTAACTTTAGAAATATTACAACTGTGAATTAAATAAAAAAATTTGTAACTTACAAAATGTTTGTATAGTATATATTTCTAAAAATATGCCCGAATTCGTTTTAGAAGCTTTCCAATCTACCGTGACAATGACCACATTAGGTGCGTTAGACTCTTCCGCCGTCCCTGAGCTAGATGCTGATGCCGAGGCCGTGCTTCATGTCGATCTCGACCACATGAAGAGTGTGTTTAAATACCAAACTGACTCTGCTGATGTGCTTGATGTCGATGCAAGTGATTTAAAATACTACGTTAACACGACGAGTTGGCCCACCACATTGAACCCTGCCAATGCTAAGATGGATGTGGGTGCTTTCGGTAGTGGTTTCGCTGATAACAAGAAGTTTGTTGCTCACGATTTCACTCGTTACTTAGCCGATGAGTTATTCGGCACACACCAGGGTGTTGATTTGTTCAACAATGAGGTTGCGTTGTTGCAGAACTTGAGATTGATTTGCGGTTCAGGTGCGGCGGGACGCACGTGGTATGATATTGTGGCAACGCTGAACGCGGTCAGTACAACTGCTGTTGCGCTCGCTAATGCCGATGAATCCGGTGATAAATACACAACAAATGCTGACGATAGTATTGAAAATATATGCAGAGTGTTGCACAGACAAATTGCTTCTGTCGCGCCTGAGCGCTTTACCCCTATAACAGATAGCGCTTCGCCGCAATCTCTTCCGTTCGCAGTGGATGATATTATCAGCTTCAAGCTTATTATTAACCCTGCTGCCAATCAGCACAGCCTGACCGGTGTAGCGGAAATTGCTCCTCGTTCGTACAAGATTAAGTTGGTGATGAAGACGGCTGCTAACATTGCTAACACTGAGGTCGATGCGGCTGAGCAGTAAATTGCACGATACCAACCCGAATATTAGTTAAACTGATGAACATGTAAACATGTAACAAAAATATATACTTTTTCATGCGAAAAACTATATAGACAATAATTTGAGTGTTGTGTCTAACATTACAGTAGCTCTAGTGCAGTGATCGAGACGCGAATAGCCGATTGTTGTTCTTGGCTAAGAGCCAGCAGTAAAATATGATGTATTTCATCGAATACCGGAATTTTCTGTTGTTTTAAGATAATGAAGACGTTGTTGCAGAATGTGATAACATCTGGTTTCGATTTATCTCGAATAACGCTAATCAAATCGCGTTGTTTATTTTCATCTCCTTTAAACTTATTATACGCTATGACATAAGATTCCATTTGTTTAATAGTACGTTCGTCTGCAAACTCGGGCAGACGAACTCTTGGAATATTATTTATTTTCTCTGGTGGAGCAGATTCTTTATTCGACGCAATCTGTTGTAAACGAATATCATGTTGACTAATAATAGCTTGTGTGTCAATCTCGTGTAGGTTATACACTATGTCTTGCAGTTCTTGTTTGGTAAGTCGATCCGAAATTAATTTTAATAGGTCATGCTTACGAACCGGAAAAATGTTGCGTAATGTATCTTCACTACATGATGATAACAGAGCGATAAAATTCGACTTATTAAGACGCTTTATAGCACCGTAACGATTTACACTCATTTATGACAATAACTATACATTATAGTTTATAAATTATTTACGTCATTTTTGTCGCACTTGTTTATTTTTTTAGAGTTTATAATAAAAAACAGCGGTTAAAAATATTATCTAAATGAATATTTTTAGTAGGTCAACAACTATTATTGGATAAATAACAATCGATTGTCGAAAATATTTCGAGGCACAAAATATTATTGGAAAAATACGATCGTCCTTCAAAAAATATGGACATGCACCAAATATTATTGGAAAATTACGATCATTCATAAAATATGTGGCCAGGTACCAAATATTATTGGAAAAATGACAATCGTTTGTAAAAAATGTGGCCGATTAACAAATATATTAGACCGACGAAAATATTTTTGTTTTGACGTTTGCTCCCATTATACCGATTTACACTGGCGACAATTTTTGCACCGGTATTACGAAACGTTACTGCATATTAGCATTGAGAAATTATACCAGGTGGCGATTTATATTGAGACGATTGTTGCAGCAGTATTTCGAAACATTACTGGATTATTAGCACTGAGAAATTATACTATGCGGCGATTTATAATGCGATGATTTTTGCAGCGGCGTTTTAAACATTTACCTGCATGTTAGCATTGAGAAATTATACATGGCTGCGATTAATATTGAGACGATTGTTGCAGCGGTATTTCGAAACGTTACTAGATTATTAGTGATGATAAATTATAATAGGTGGCGATTTATAATGCGATGATTTTTGCAGCGGTATTTCAAAACTTTATTTGCATATTAGCAGTGAGAATTTAACGTGTCCGTTTTTTATTTATGCAACTGGTAAATGGTGTAATAATATTCACAATGGACAATGTAAAAGTACATGTCCAAAATTCAAAAACGGGCCGAAAAGTTTTTCATGAGTTTTTATATGGGAACTATACAATTGTGGGAAAAGTACATGGCCGAATTGTATAATGATAAATTACATAAGAATATTTATCATACTATAAGAATGGGATATATCTATACAATCACAAATAAGACCGATAATAAAACATATGTTGGACAAACGGTAAGAGAACTGGATACCAGATGGAAAGACCATTTGAAAAAGCGTAGCAATTGTAGATATCTAAAATCCGCGATTAACAAATATGGTGTCGAGAATTTTGTGTTCAAACTGGTATGTATAACGTTTGATAATATGTTAGATGATATGGAAATTCAATACATTCAAAAATATAATTGTTTGGTCCCAAATGGATATAATTTAAGATTAGGGGGAAACGGTGGAACACATAATGCAGAAACAAAACAAAGAATATCTGAAAGTTTAAAGCTGACATATAAAAATGGGCTTACTCCTCCAAGACCCCAATTAGGTAAACCGCATAGTGAAATCACTAAGCAAAAAATAAGTGAATCCAATAAAGGTAGAAAAATAAGTCAAGAATCAATCAATAAAAGGATTATATCAAGCAGAAAAAATAAAATAATACAATTTGATATTCATGGAAATCGGTTACGTTCATTTGATAGTTGCAAAGAAGCAGCAGAATACATAGGTATATCACTTGGTCACATATGTAAGTGTTGTAATGGGAAAATACAATCAGCAAAGGGCTTTGTTTGGAAATATGAACCTATTGTAAAATAATGTATATACATAATAAGTATTTTAATTATTATGTAACTAAAAGTGCGCAGTGCGCGGTTCGAACGCGCGAGGCAGTGCCACCAGGTGTGATAGATTCCAAAAGAATCGCTTAAGTCTGGCTCCTTAGACCACTCGGACAACTGCGCTTTTTTGAACATAGTTTAACGACATATTCGGGTCGTAAATGCTCAAGGGTGGAATCGAACCATCGTCGGCGGCTGTCTTCGAAAATTTCATAAGACCGCTGTTCTAACCATTAAACTACATGAGCAAAAAGACATTAAGGCCGTCTTGGAAATCCAGGTAATTTTATTTACAGCTATTTACACCATGTACACATACTATATATGCATCGTCTTTTTATATCGTTATTGCAAATGAATTATATGTATATACAAGTAACAACCTAGAGGTATATATTTACCGAAACCACACGACCGCATATCCACCACTACCCGGAGCACCCGCGTTGATGTTAGGGGAGCCTCCACCACCCTTTCCATCTCCATTGGTCCCTCCAGCGCCACCTCCAGCGCCATTACCATACGTCCCAACGAAGGCATCAGCAACATAAGATGACGAAAGATAAGCCGTACCAAGACGATTATTATCATTAGCATAACCGTCGGTTGGGTAAATGATGGTGGTGTAGCTTTGAGAAGTGCTTCTCCCCTGCCCTCCATGCCCTGCTCTGCCACCCATTGCTTCAACTATCGTAGTATCGTCAACTTTTACGCTGCTGGTCCCTCCAACACCACCATTACTCCCACCTCCACTAAAGCCCGCGCTCCCTTTAAAGTAGCCCCCTCCTCTGCCTGAAACCCCTCCCGCACCAATAGTAATAGTCATTGAAGTATTCGGAGTGATATTTAGCGTAAACCATTCTACTCTACCCCTGTAGCCAGTCTGCCCGGCCGTTCCAGCATCGGTGGTGTCAACGCCATCATCATCTGTCGCTGCTGGCGCCGCCGGGGGGGGCGGCCGCCGGCGCGCCCGGGGGGGGGGGC
>Ga0315906_10010253_pt1 | contig 11023 bp, 11 predicted proteins | sample LakEriMetagenome_4_FD_203526 | JGI IMG/M metagenome (GOLD analysis project Ga0315906, IMG submission 203526) | Freshwater fungal communities from buoy surface, Lake Erie, Ohio, United States - Buoy 2 MA122 | ecosystem: Environmental > Aquatic > Freshwater > Lake > Lake biofilm | place: USA... | reverse complement strand
CGTAGCGCAGCGCACTTGCGGCGGCATCCACCTGCGCTCGGCGGTAGTTGTGGTAGGTTTGAAAACCGTCGAATACATTTAGGGAAGCCACCAAACTCCCCGACGCACTGGACAAACCCGTACGGCTGACGGTATTGGTTACGGGATCTACCACCAAACCGCTGTTGGTGAAGTAGCCCGAACTCGCATTGACCGAGGGCAAAAAAGCTGCACCCGCCGCGGTGGCATCAAACCGAGCGCCCTGCTCGTTGAGCTGGGCTTGCTTCAGCGATAAGCTGTTGTTCAACGCGGAACTGATGCACTCCTCCAACGTCAACAACCGACTTCCGGCAATCGACGTCGGAGCGTTTTGGCTCCAAAGACCCGCAAAACCGCCCCAGGCAGTCAGAATCAGAAAAAGGGTTCGTTTCATCAAAATAACCGGATTTGTCGATAGAATACCGGCAAAAATCGTGCAAAGCTTTTATTCAGCTTGCTTTTTTTTTGTCGACCGGTACCAAAAAAAGCCCACCGTGCCCATCATGACGTAGGGCATGGCCATTAGATAGACGATTCCTGCGTTCAAGCCTTCGGCTTCCACCCCGCCTCCTTCGGCATTGGTTTCCACCGTTGCCTTGCACATGGCGCATTGGGCGTGTGTCGCCACCGGCACCACCAACAACCCCAAAACCAATAGGGCCGTTCCCATCCAAGATCGAGTATTTGTCATGTCAGGGTTGGGGATAATAGGGCGCCATAAATACATACACCAAAACCCCCGTTACCGCTACATACAACCAAATGGGGAAGGTCCAACGCACCAAGCGCTTGTGGGCTTGGACTTGACCGGTCATGGCGCGGTAAATACTGAGCATGGCGAGCGGAAGAACCGGAACCGAAAGCGCAATGTGGGTAATGAGGATGAAAAAATAGACGGGGCGCACCCAGCCCTCACCGCCAAAGGGTGCGTTGGGGTTGGACAGTCGGGCCAAAACATAACTGACCAAGAAGAGCGCAGACAAACCAAAGGCCGTTAAATTGGCCAACCGGTGCCACGCCACTTGCTTGGACTTGATCATGCCAAACCCAACCAACAGCAAAACAGCCGTACAGCCGTTCAGCACGGCGTGAAAAAAGGGCAAGGAGCGAAAATTGGTGTGGCCCCACTGAATCTTCCAGTCTTCCGGCAGCAAAAACAAAAGGGCCACCACCACGGGGACCGCTATAGATAGGGAAACGATGGTGGGGATGGCCCAACGATCGGAGGAGGGCACGGGGCGCTGGGGTGAATTATTCTGCATGAGGTGCGAAATTAACGACCCATTTTAACGGAACGGTATTCTTTGGCCAAGACGCGTAAATCGTCCACCAGTTCGTCGGCTTGGTGCGGGCTGGTCAGGTCGTAAACGCCCTTAATTTGCTCCGTATCTTCTTCCAGTCGGCTGCGAATGTTTCCTTCCCAGTCCAACAAAACGGCGGTCTGAGAATGGGTAAAGCCGCCTTCCGCGCCGGCGTCGGGCTGGGCAACCAAATAATACAAATTGGCTAAGCGGTAGGTCAAATCACGGTTGCCGGTTAAAAACCACCAGCTTTTGCTCTTTTCCACGCCAAACCGCTCGGCATAATCCATCAGCACTTCGGGACGATCTGTTTCCGGGTCCACGGAGATGCTGACGAACTGAATGTCTTTGTAGGCCATCAAACGGTCGTGTACCTGCTTGAGGTTCATGTTCATGGCCGGACAAACCGTAGGACAGGACGTAAAGAAAAAACTTACCACCACAATCTTGCCGCGCAAACTGTCTTGCGTGATGGTGCGGCCGCGCTGGTCCAAAAAAGAAAAAGCGGTATCCGGACCCGGACCCACTTTTTCCAACGATCGAAACTGAACCGCACCGCTGAGCAGCACAGACAGCAAATAAACAGTTACCGGCACCACCAAAAGCAGCGCCAAGATCCATTTCTTTCCGGCCGCTGAGGGGTTTTGTGCCATGTTACGCAGCGTAAATCTGAGCCCCTTCGGCGATGAGGATAAACGTCAGGTACGGGATTAAAATGAGCACCGGCAAGTAGATGGTCCACTGAAGGAAGGTCTCCTCAAACTTCAAGTGCATGAAGTACATCACGATGTAGGCGGCCTTCACCAACGTAAGCCCAATGAAAATGAGGTTCAGCAAGCTGGTGCCGGCAAATTGCACCAACAGAAACTCCGGTTTTACAATACCTAAAGCAACTTCAACAGCGGTAATCGCCAAAAGAAGCCAAAAAATCTTCCAGATCCATGCGGTTCCGGTGGGGTGTGCGTGTTCGCCCATGATGCAGAATTATACGAGGTAGAAGAACGTGAATACAAATACCCAAACCAAGTCAACGAAGTGCCAGTAAAGACCAATCTTTTCGACCATTCCGTAGTGACCTCGGCGCTCGTAGGTACCCAACAACACGTTGTAGAACAAAATGAAGTTAAATACAACTCCAGAGAACACGTGAAAACCGTGGAAACCGGTGATGAAGAAGAAGAAATTCGCAAACAACTTGTGGCCGTACTCGTTGCGGTGCATGTTGGCGCCTTGAACAATTTCAGCACCCTGGCCCAACAACGCCATAGCTTCAGCGTGCTCGTATACGGCACCCGCCTTGCCAGGCTCGATCAATTTCCAATTTGGATTTGCCTTGAACGCAGCAAAAACATCCGATTGATTGAACTCTTCTTCGTGGTTGCTGGCGTGTCCGGCTTCGCCGTGCACCATTTGCGAGAAGGACAACACATGACCGTCGGCATCGGCAACCTTTAAAATGCGCGTGTCGGCCAATTCAATCGCTCCTTTGTCGCCCTGAATGAAGTGGTACCACTCCCATGCTTGAGAACCCAAGAAAATTGCTCCACCAATGATGGTAGCCAGCATCCACCACGCCACGGCTCCTTGCTTCTTCTCGTGTCCGGCGTTCACGGCCAAAACCATGGTCACGGAGGACATGATCAAAATGAAGGTCATCAAGGCTACATACAGCAACGGTTGATCTCCTTCTACGCCCGGAAAATGCGTAAAAACAGCCTCAGCCACCGGCCAAGATTGCTCAAACTTGAAACGCATGAAACCGTAGGCAGTCAAGAATCCCGAAAACGTCAAGGCGTCGGAAATCAGGAAGAACCACATCATGAGTTTGCCGTATTCGGCGCGCATGGGCTCGTTACCTCCTCCCCAACGGGAAGTTGTTGCAGCGGGTGCGTGGTGTGCGGACATGAGTTAGGTATTAATGTCGGAGCGCAAAGTTAACGAAGAAACGCCAAGAAAAGCACGAGGTAAATCCACAAACCGTCTAGAAAATGCCAAAAAAGTGCGGTGCGTTCCAGCCCCCCCCAACGCGTCGAAGAGTAGGCTCCGCGGAGGGATTGACGCCATGCATACAGCAAGACGATCACTCCCGCCAGAGCGTGCATCCAGTGGAACCACGCGATGACGTACAGCCAACTTCCTGCCTGTGTGCTTTTTGCGCCGGTAAAGTAGTATCCTTGTCCCAACAACTCCCGTCCGCCAACGACCTGGGAAACCAAAAACAACACACCAGCAACAACCGCTGCCACAAGCAAGGAGTTTACCTGCTTCACGCGGTCTTCTTGTGCCGCCCGCAACGCGCGGTGCACCAGAAAACTGCCCAAGAGCACCAAGGCCGTGGAGGCCCAAAAAGCTTGAGGAAGGGGTACTTCTACCCACTGCCCCTTCGCCACCAGGGCCGAACGCGCTACCACGTAACCGGAGGTCAGGCCTGCAAAGGCCATGGCCATGGAGACCATGCCAATCCACAACAAGGGTTTTGCCGCTTTAGCGACGGAAGAGGAAACCGACTGTTCCATGCAAGAAGAAATGATCAATTACGTAAATGATTTGCACCAAGGTCAGGTAACCGATGGTGGTGAGCATGAGCTTGCGGGCTTGAAGATCCGACGGTTCCCGGTGCATGCGCAGGGCGGCCGAAACCACCCAAATACCGGCTCCCAAAACCAAAACAGCACCCAACCAAGATAGTTTCAACGCACCCGTCAAACCGGACGCCGGCAACAACGAAATGGCTACCATGAAGGCGGCGTACACAAAAGATCCATACGTAGCGGACCGATCTTTTTTACGGGAAGGCAATAAAAAGTAACCGGCGCGGGCGTAGTCGTCGAAGCCCATCCAAGCGATGGCCCAAAAATGCGGAAACTGCCAAACAAACTGCAAAGCAAAAAGCACGCCCGGCTCCACACCAAATCGGCCGGTAGCGGCCACCCATCCCAACATGGTGGGAATGGCCCCCGGAAATGCTCCTACCAAAACCGCCCACGGAGTGACGGCCTTCAACGGGGTGTACAGCAAAACGTACAACGCGATGCTCAACGCCCCAAAGGCCCCCGTCAGCGGGTTGAGCCAAAACAACGCCACCAACCCCAGCACGCCGGTGATCACCGCCACGGCCCAAGCATGGCCCAACTGCATGCGACCGGCAGGCAACGGGCGGTTCTTCGTGCGGTGCATCAGCGCATCCCGATCGCGCTCCCAAATTTGATTGAACGCATTGCTGGACCCCACCACGAGCATTCCGCCGATAACCAACACCAAAAACTCCAGCAAACGGGGCCAAAAACCTAAAGAGAGTTCTTGGACGGACACGCCCAGCAAGAACCCCGCCGCTGCCGAAAAAACAACCGAGGCTGCCAGACGCAACTTCATCAGTTGGCCCGCGTCGGACCAACGAAAAGGCCGAGTGGACGAAGGAATAGAATGGGTAACGGAGGGTGCCTCAGACATCGCCGCAAAGATACGGCGCACCGCATACCAAGAACCACGGATTCAACAAATCCGGACGGTTGTAGCGCAACGGCTCTTCCCAAGAAAAGGTGCCGTCCACAGCGCGCTTCACCACCCGTACGGAGCATCCGGCAGCTTCTGCAAACGCTTGCCCTGCGGCCGTATCCCATTCCATGGTGGGTGCCAAGCGCGGGTAGGCCTCTGCCTTGCCCAAAGCCACCCAGCACAACTTCAGCGAACTGCCCATACTCACGCGTTCCACCGGGCCAAACTTTTCTTCCCAATGCGCAAGCAGCGCCTCCGTTTCCGGAGAATTGTGGGACCGACTGGCCACCACCCGGAGCGGACTGCCGGTAAGTGGTTTTGTGTTGGTTTCTGAGGCCGTCGCACGAACCGTTGGCTGGGCGCGAAGCTCGTTCCAGGTTAAAGCCGTTTCCGCGTGGAAGGCCCCGAGCGTGCGGTGTCCAACAAATACCCAACCGGGTACCGGCGCGACCACGATGCCGAATACCGGAACGCCTTGGTGAACCAGAGCCACGTTGACGGTGAACTCACCGTTGCGTTTGATGAACTCCTTGGTTCCGTCCAAGGGATCCACCACCCAAAGTGCGGACCACTGCGAACGTTCCGAATACGGAATGGAGCGGCCTTCTTCGGACAGAACCGGAAAAGGTGTAGCGCGCAAAGCAGCATCCAAAACCAAGTGAGCGGCGCGGTCTGCCGCGGTTAACGGGGAGTCGTCTGCCTTGTGTTCCACGGAAAAATCCGCCCGGCCGTACACCTCCAAAATGGCCGCCCCTGCAGCGTAAACAGCCTGCAGCACGCCTTGGATCTCCGCGTTGGACAACAAAAAAGCCTCCACAGAGGAGGCTTCTTTTGCTAAGCGGTTGGCGCTCATTGCAGGGTAAAATTCACCGGCAAAGAGTAGCGCATGCGAACCGACCGACCCGATACTTTAGCCGGAATCATGCTCGGGAATTTCTTTACCACGCGCACGGCCTCAGCATCCAAGGACTTGTCTACGCCGCGCTCAATGGTGACGTCGGCAATGGATCCGTCCTTCTCAATGATGAACGAAACCCAAACTTTACCGGCAATGCCCATGTCACGCGCTAAAGTGGGGTACGACGTTTCTTTGGCTACAAACTGACGAACCTTCAACTGAAAACAATCAAACTTGGCGTCCTCGTTGGATTCACGCTCGCAGCCAGGGAATACGGGGCGGTTTTCCACACTCACGAAGTCAAATACTTCTGTGTTCTCGCCTACCTCCTCAATCATTTCCACCACTTCGTCCTGGTTGGTCTCGGTGGATTCCAAGGTGGTTTCTGGGATGTCCACATCGTTGTTCACGATGGTGATGACCTCCGGTGGCGCGGGGGGCGGCGGGGGGGGCGGAGGTGTATTCTTCTGGGTCAAGGGAATGACCTCGTCCTCAAGAGTGACGTTCAAGTCACCCAAAGAGCCCGCCGTGGCCTCGTAGCTTTTCCACTCAAAAGCGGCAACCGTCAGCGTCAGAGCGATGACGGCACCAATCTGCATGAAGAGACCGCGGCGACGCTCGAGATCTACTTCGGGGTTTTTGCGGTTTTTCATACCGGTCTAAATTTACGGGTTAAAGATACGCCTCGTCAGGAACGACGCAAGAACCGTGCCCAGAAAAATTCCAGCACCGTTGGCCACAACGTCCATCCAGTCAAAAAAACGGCCTGCGATCAGCGGTTGAAGCACTTCCAAGGCCGTACCCACGGCAAACGCGGCGATCAATCGCCTCCAAGACCAAACGTTGGATTGCGCTCGTCCCAGGGCGAGCGCAAACGCCAAACCGGCATACGCTCCGGCGTGCAGAAACAGATCCGTCACCGACAAAAAAAGCCGGGGCAACTCTTCGCGCGGTTGGAGCGAAAAAAAGGACACCACGGCCGCCCAGAGGGCGGCCGTGGTGTTCCCGAGGTACTTCCAATAAAGCTTAGGCACCCACAAGGGCCTTGTACGCCTCTGCGTCCATCAAGCCGGTGCGGTCTGCGGCGTCGTTCAAGCGAACCTTCACCATCCAGCCCGAACCGTAGGGATCGCTGTTCACTTTCTCCGGTGCCGCATCCAATTCCGGGTTCACTTCCAGGATCTCACCCGCCAACGGGAGGTACAAGTCGGAAACAGTTTTCACAGCCTCCACGGAACCAAAAACGGCTTCAGACGCTAAAGAATCGCCTTCGGACGGGATGTCGACGAAAACGATATCGCCCAATTCAGACTGGGCAAAGTCCGTGACGCCCACCGTGGCGGTGTCGCCTTCGATGCGGATCCATTCGTGGTCTTTGGTGTAGAGGAGTTCACTCGGAAAGTTCATGACGGTAGTGTTTGGAACAAAGGTAAAGCGAACACCAATTAGTTGGGGTGCGCCGCGTTACTAAAATTTTAAAACCGCGACGACACGGGGGGGCTAAAAATAACGACGTCGACTGCGCTCCTGGAGCAAAGCACTCCGAAATTAACCGCCCAGGTTCAACTTGAAGGCAAAGCCCGCTTGCACCTGGGAGGTTGGGAAGGCATTGCCGGTTTTGAAGCGACTGGCGGACTGATCGTAGTAGGCTTGCGCGGTGAGGCGTCGGGACAGTCGGTAATCTGCCGTAAACTTGATGGTGGTTCTGCGTTGACCTGCTGTGGGTTGAACAAAATCCTCCAAAATTTTCCGGATGACGGTCTGGTTGTCGTTGAATTTCACGTCCAACTTGAGTTCCAAATTGCTTTTGACTTGCGTGCGTCCGCCGGCTTGATCCACCACGGTAAACTTAACGTCCGGAATGATGTACCCCACCCCTACCGTGAGGTCGCGGGACTTGGTTTCGTTGAACTGGTTGTTGGCCAGACTCATGGCGATTTGCCGACTTCGGTTGATGTCCATCTTGAAGGTGGCATTGCTCTTGGTGCGCACCTGCACTCCCACCAACGGACTGAAGTTCTCGCTCATGGAAATTTGCCCAATCTGCAATTCCGGCAGGACGTCGCTGTTGTCGTTGCGGGGGAACGGATTGAGGGGGTTGTCTTCCAGCTTCTGAGCTCGAAGCATGTTGGTTTGAATGCCGGTGGCCGTCAGGTTGCCCGTGTAGCCGTGGCTCAAGGCGACGGACGTGAAATTGCGCTTCACCCATTCGATGTTCTGCAGGCCGGTGTAGTTGACCTTCCAGTTGGGGCGCGGCAATCCGCTGGTTATGGCCCCCAGGGACGCGGTAGCTGCAGGGTCTCCGCCGTAGGCACTCAAGAAACTGCGCACCAAAACATCTTGCTGGATGACGCTGAATCCGTCGTAGCCGTAGCGGGAAGAATCGGGATCGGAAATGTAAGTGGGCACGTAACCGGGGTTGTCCAACGCGTGCTGGGCAGACAGGCGGTCGGAGAAAATGAGTCGGTTGGCGCGGAACAAATCGTACACGACGGACTTAAATTCCGGCTCCGGACTGTTTTCAAACGCAGAGTTGAACGCCCACCAAGACATCGTGAAGTTCTGCAGTTGCTGCGGACTGAAGTGGCGGAAACCTTCGCCAAATGCGGTGTCCGGTCCGCGACCGGTGCTGTAGCGGTACGTGCTGCTGTACTGATCGCCAAAGGTGCGCTGGGCGGTGAGGTCGATGCGGAATTCCGGCAGCGGTTCCACTTGTGCGCGAACGTTGATGTTCTCGGTTAACGTGCGCTGGAGACGATTGGGCTGGTTGCGGTTCTTGACCATCCAGTCGTTGTTGGCCGCGCGCTCTTCCATGGGGAATTGCCATCCCAGCAGGTAGTCCCAGCCGGGTGCCCAGTTTTGCGCCACGTTGCCTCCAAACAACACCGGGGCGAGGTTGAATCCGGGGAGCGATGAACCTGTGTTGCGCGTGTAGGAAAGGTTGGCCGTTTTGGCCATAGTCAGGAACCCAACGCCCGTTTTCAAAACGTAAAACAGGGGCCCCTTTTTGATCTCTTCCGGCTTTTCCGCAGTGGGCTTGGGAGCCGTAGGCATGCCGCGTCCGCCCAAAGCTGCATTTCCTTTGTTGGCCGACGTCGTGTACTTTTTGAGGAACGGGAACTTGTTGTAGAACGTGTTGAAATTCAAGTTTCCCGTCAGCGCCCATTTCCCGGAATTCTGGAGGGTGAAACCGTAGTCCAACGAATCAATTTTCTTGATTGAAGCCAAGAGGGAATTCGTTTGCCAATCGTATTCCGCGGTGTAGCGTGCTTGGAGCTGAATGAACTCCAAATAGGGGATTTTGTTGATGGGCAACTGCCAGCCAATGTTGGCCGTGTGGTGGTACTGCGTGGGACGACCGCCCGATCGCAAATTGTCCAACAAAAACAACTGAACCGTGTCCACTTGCATGGGCCCCGGACGTTCGTCAAAGCGCAGACGCATGCGGGCGTTGTAGTCAAATTTGATGGCTTGGCTCAAGTCCCACACCAAATCGTAGGTGCGCTCCATCGTGAAGTTCTTGTTGTAGGTGACCGGCAATTTGAATTGCGGATTGTCTACGTTGCGCATTTGCAAGAGTTGCAGGGTACGCTGAACGTCTGTGCGCGCGCTGAACCGCGAAGGAGTTAAGTTGAGGTTGATGTCCCGAACGATCGCCAAATTTTTGTTCTTGATTTTTTTGAACGGACGAAGGTTGAAGGGCTTGGCCTGGTAAACGTACGCGAGCGCACCGCGGTAGTCTTGGCGGTTGTCGAACTGAATGTTGGCGTCCCGACGGAGCACCTCGTTGAAGGAGTAGGTGGCATTCCAGTTGGAGAGGTCCAACGGCGTTGGATTTTTCTTCATGGCGGCCTGGGAGCGGTCCACGCGAACGTTGGTCAAGGCTACGCTTCTGCGCTGCGTCAGGTCTTGCACCAAAGTGCGCAAGGAATCGCGCGAGGCAGCGTCCGGCAAGTTTTTGACCGCATCGTCTATTTGTATGTCTGGATTCAGCGGATTGTACTGAGGCGTTTTGAACTCCTGCGCCATGCTCACGAACAAAGGAAGCTTCAACCGCTGGGAACCCAGGGCTTTGCCCACCTCCAGGTTTCCTTGAATGTCGTAAGAGGCCGAGGCAAATCGGTTGCGCTCGGTTGGGCCCTGATCAATGGCTCCAAAGCCTACGCCGCTGTAGAGGCCGGTGGCCACTACTTGGCCCAGATCCGCCAACTTCACACTGGCACGAGCGGTAGCCGCTTCACCCCCTTGGTTTTCAAAATCCGCCATGCGGAATTCGTTGATCCAAACCTCGGCGCATTTGTCGTAACCGTCGTCGGACCCGCCAGACTCCCTCTTTTTGGCGTTGCGAACGCCTATCAAGACGGTGCGCACCAGTCCCAAATTGGGAACTCCCACCACCCGGAAGGTGGCGCCTGCGGAATCTTTCACGTAGGGATTGGTCAGCAACCAGCTGGGGTCTATCTGCATCAAGCGATCGCGCTCCAACTTCAATTGCGTCAGGGCTTCCAAGGGCAAATCCACGTGGTTGGCGTCCGGCCAAATGGCGTCCGGATCCCGAATGCCCCAAGGGGTTACCTTGAGCGGCAGTTCGTACTCGTAGTAGTTCTGGGAGTAGTCGTTGCCCAAACGAATGAAGATGGAGAGGTCGTCGTCCCGCAATTGACTTTCTGCGCCAGCAGCTTCGGCGTGAACGAACAGACGCAAACGCTTGTACCAACGCATGTCCACGGACATGTTCTTGAAGACCGCGCGGGCATCTCCGTCCCGAAGACCGCAGATGCGCATGCTGATGGCTTGTTCGTTCTGCGGTACAGGTGCGGTGCTGGCCAACAAGATTTGGCGGTCGATTCCCGGGGGCAACACGTACGGAATGGGCGTTTTTCCGCCGTTTTCCTCCAAATTCACCGCATTCACGGCAAAAGTGGTTCCGGAACCCTGATCCGTGGGCACTTCCTCACGCAGACCGTCTAGGGAGAACGGATACCGGCGCCACTCACCGCGAACCAAATCCAGACGGGCAAAGCGCAAGACCACCGAGGAGTCCCAGCCCTTCAACACCATGCGCATGAATCGAATGGAGCGAAAATCGGAAATCCCGCCCACACGCGCTTCCGGCTCAAATACGGGAATCTTGAACTGAATCCAACGAACCGGCTTCCGGGTTTGGTCCGGAAGTTCGTCCGTGGTGGTCTCAAAGATGTCCGCAATGTTGTTTTTTCCAACGGCAATGTCCTCCGGACGCAGCGAAACCTTGTACTGGAAGTACGCCTCCGACTTGTTCATCGTTTGGTCCCGGTTGATGTCTTCCTTG
>Ga0315906_10010252_pt1 | contig 11023 bp, 12 predicted proteins | sample LakEriMetagenome_4_FD_203526 | JGI IMG/M metagenome (GOLD analysis project Ga0315906, IMG submission 203526) | Freshwater fungal communities from buoy surface, Lake Erie, Ohio, United States - Buoy 2 MA122 | ecosystem: Environmental > Aquatic > Freshwater > Lake > Lake biofilm | place: USA... | reverse complement strand
ACGGCGCATTTGGGCCATGCCGATCCCGCCATGACCCGTGGCCATTACCTCGACCCGAGGATCACAGAGACCAACCGTGGGCTGGATTTCCTGCCGCCACTGGACTTGCGAGAGCCGCCGGCCGCCTAGTTTTCCTGCAGCAAAACGTGACACGAGCCAGGCACAGGGCGAGCGACGGCGGGAAAGGGAGTAAAACCGCCGCCGCTCAAGCCCTGGCCTAGGTCAGTCGTAAGAAACCTGCGGCTCGTTTTCTTTCATCGCCTTGGCCACCGCCAGCAGTTGCCACTCGGCCTTGAGCCGCTGAACCTCGCCCAGAAGGTGCAGCACCATGGCAGCCAGCGAGCCCGATGTGCCGGTGTACGCACCCGAGAACCGCCGTGCGGCCTGCTCGCACTCAAGCAGATAGGCGTCGGTGAGCGGCTCAGCCACGCTTATCCTCATCGAAAAGCACAATCGCCAGCAGGCTATACGCAGACAGGTCGAGCAGCGTGTCACGCACTCCTTCGTGGACGAGCCGCCCAGTGCGGCAGTACGTCTTCAGCCGCTGCACCTTGTCGGCCACTCGCACGAGGCAGCCACGCCAAGGCTCAATGCCAACGAACTCTGCACCCTGGCGGATGTTGGCTAGCGGGTCGCTTTCGCTTCCGTAGTCCTGGCTCTTGCTCAGGTGCAGCTGACGCAACTCCTCGAGCAGTTCCAGAAACGGCAGCGAGCCGGGCTGCTCACGGTTCAACAGCCCGTCGCCACGCAGGCGTTGCTGCTCCAGCAGATCGTCAAGGTACTGCTCGTTGGCGATGCGGTCCCAATGGACGTGTTGCGTTTCCTCTGCTTCGGCGACTTCAGGCAGAGCTTCCGTTACAGGCGGCGACACGTTGCCGAACCGCTCAATGATGTCATCAGCGGTCGCACCGCCTTTGGCCTGCATGGTGGCGTACCACTGCTCGTGCGGCTTGCCGGCGGCCTGGGCTTCGCGGCGAATCTCCACGGCTTGCCGCAGCTTGGTGTTGGCATCTTCAATCGTCGTTGTCATGGCATTCCCTTTTTCTGAAACCGGAAAATCGCAGTTTGCGGAAAGCGTCAAGCAGTCCGCACCGTGCCGTCAGACATGACGCGATAGTTCTGCACGTCGAACGCACCGCCCTTGTGAACGGTGGCCATTGCAAATCCCCAGTTCCACCGATTGATGCGTGCGTAGTCGGGCCGCAAGTCGCAGAGGCACCCGGTGCTCCAGCACGCCGTTTCGTGGTGCCACATATCGGATTCGGCATGGTTGCTCGTACGGTGGGAGTGTCCCACTAGCCCACTGGAACCCGTTCGCAGGAACACGCCACGGGCCACATTCACTGGGGCAGCCATGCCGCTTGGCAACTCGTGGCCGTGCAGCACTGGCAACTTGCCGAGCATCACGGGCCGCTTGTCTTCCACCAGCGTCACGCCGTGCTTGTCCAAGTCGAGCCACGCCCCAAGGCTCATGCGTGGATCGTCGCTGATCTCGGCGGCGTGCTGCCACAGCCAGTGCGTCCACCGCTCTTCGTGGTTGCCGAGCTTGTAGACGATGGGGATCTTTGGAAACTCGTGCCGCACGTATTCGATGAACGCCCGCACCGCGTCGAGCTCGCCCTTGAAGTCCCGCTGCGTCGGGTCTTTCATGTACCGACTGATGGCATAGAAGTCGGCGATGTCTCCGTTCAAAAGCAAGGCCGACAGATTCTGATCCTTGAGAAAGCCAACCGCCGCAGCCACGGCGATCTCAGAGTGATACGGCACATGCACGTCACTGATGATGCCAACCGGGCCGAGTACGTCGAGAACGTGCGGAGTCCACGACTCGGCCATGCTCTTGGGCATCGACCGCTGCTCGCCGGCTTGACGTTGCGGCCTAGCGGCCACCGGCTTTACTTGCTTGCGACTCTTAACGCCGTTGACGCCGAACTGCCTGGCAATCCGCTTTCGTGCCTGGTCTAGCGTGATGGCGTTGTGTGACTCACGCACCAGGCGTCGAGCCAGAGTCCTCGCCGGTGCGTCAGGATGCCGCTGGCACAGCCGCTTGGCCATCTCGGTGATTGCATCACCCGCCATCGCTCACCTCCCTGTAGCCGAGGCTGTAGAGAACCTTGGCAATATCCTTGCCCTGCTGCTCAACGTGCTCCTCAGACTGCGTCGGATTGAGCGCATGCAGCAACTCATGCACCAGCACCTCGAGCTTCTTGCGGCCACGCATGCGAGCGTCAAGGATGATCCTTGGATGCTTGGCCTTCTGGCTGAACGTATACCCGTAGGCAGCACCCTTGAGCGTCGTGAAACGCAGCAGCCATCGCTCGTCGCCGTTGAGTGTGAATACGTGATCGTTTGCCACGGCGTCGCCCTTTCGCCACGACTATGGCAGGGCTGTCAACCGCTACAGCGTCGCGGCTTCTACCTGTTTCCGTGCTTCGTCAATGCTGTCGGCCTCTATGACCACAACCCTCCTGCCTGCTGTAGCAGCGAGTTCTCTGGTCGCCGCTGGATGCCACACGGCCACGACGGAGTTAAGCCAGTTGGCCTCCCTCTCCATCACTAGATGCCACTCCCTTAAGCACATTTTCCCTTCGCCGATGATCGCAGCTAACCCGTTGTCCACGCCCGTTTCTTCGTTTCGCCAGTTCCCGGTGTGAACGAGCCTCATCCTCCGCAGCTCATCAACGACATCGCGAGGAGTTTTTAGCAGGAGGATCGGTGGCTTAACGGGGACCGACCGGCGAGTGAACAGGTCAGGAAAAAGTGCCGAGGCCATTGCGCTGGCCTGCTCAAACGTGTCCGCCTTGATCACGCTTGGGGAGCAGTCAGCCAGTAAAGCCTCTGCACAAGCGTCGGTCGCGTTCGGGTGCCAAATAGTAGCGATTCCCAACTTCTCAACAAAGGATTCGCACTCCCATGTTACGTGACCAATGAACTTCTGGATGCCACCGATGTATCTTCCCGGTGATGGAAAGGCGCGATTAAGCCCAACGTCGTTGCCGTCTTTGTCGAGGTCAGCCCCGTAGTGGCATCCGTACTCCCGCATCTGCTCCGCAACGTCTCGCGGAGCCTGCAACCACAGGAGCGGCAAAGACTCGCGAGGCGGCTGCCAGAACTGCGTTGGGCTTCTTCGGCCGTTGATGTCGCTCTGCGACGAAGCCTGACCAACAAGAAACACAGACGGAGCGTAGGTTTTTCCTCGCATCCCGAGGCATGGCCCCATGTCCCAGTCGATGTGATTCATACTCTCTGACCAAAGTTTAGCAAGGGTTTTCATGCCTTCGCGATTCACCGCGTAGCAGTGAGTTCGCTGCGTGTTTTTGCATCTGACAACACCATCACATACTGGGGTGGCAGGGGCGATGTGCTGTCCGCCGAGCATTAGGCATTCCCAATCGGCTGGCACGTTCTCCAAAAACTCCGCAGCATCTGCGGCGAATGTATTCCGAAACTCTGCGTCATCTTCCATGACGAGCATTCGCTCGACGCCGTCCATCAGCGCGTTATGCAAAACGCGCAAGTGAGACTGCTGGCATCCGTATGCACCGCCGCCAGACTTCCAATGACCTGGACACGGAACAGCGTTGCCGTCTACGGCGTCAAACTTCTGCGGCTCTAAGAACGGCCAGCCGCATTCGGCGATCCGTGCCAAGAACCTTCGCATCCTGTCAGCTCGCCGCCGCAGGGAAATCACAATCACTCGGTCAAACAACTGCATCATGGGCGAACCTTAGAGGTCATAAGTCTCGCAACCTCGTCAAACGTAAGGCCGTCGTAAGGTCGATAGACCGGCGACTCGGCCTCCCAAATGATTTCGTTCCGGCATACCAGTGAATCCAAAGAATGCCACGGCTCGGAACCGATCCATAGTTCGGCGTGCATGCGCTCCCACGGATAGCCGCACACACGCGGCCCTCCCGTGTCGCGGTGTGCTCGCGGATGCCGCAAAACGGACACCCAATCTGCACGAGCCATCCAGAAGTTTCCGCTGAAATGCGGCATCCACGGTGAGTCTTGCCAGCACACGCCGACAAGATCAACCAACTCAAGCCGCCTGAGGTTGTAGTCCCATCTCGCAACAACGTGCTCCATCATCAGCCACCGCCAGAACCGCTTGCCAACGTGCTGCGGATTGCTCACTCCCTTGGTGTGGAAATACAACACAGCACCGCCCCTGTTGTTGAGGCACCAATCGTGCAGCCTTTCGAGCGTTGGAGTTTCGTATTGCCCCAAGTCGCTCAAGACCCAGCGAACGTCAAGGCCTTGCTGGCGAGTCCACGCCGCGTCATCGTCGCTGCCTAGCAGCAAGCATTGAGGTCGCAGCCCCACGGCGTCAGTGATTCGCTTTTGCTCTAGGACAACCTCCTTCCAGTTGCCCATCGCTGCGATGTGATAGAAGGCTGCAAACGCAGAAAACCCGCAGAAGCGGCTCCTCCGATCTACAGCTCGCCCGGTATGCGTGTCGCTCACGCCCGCCTAGCCAACCGAATGGCTCTCCTTACAAGCAGCCTGCCAGCAATATCAACGAATGGGAGCCTTCGCTTCTCTGCTTCCTCGCGGAGCCAGCCAACAATCTCGTCCAAGTGGGCCTCGCACCACCCCGGCTCGCTTGCTTCTTCCTCGTCCATACGGCGAGCGCGAGCGTTGCATGAACAAGTAGGCGTGGCTGTGATGCCAATCTTCTTCAATATTTTTTTTAGTTCCGTGCCCGGACCGGGACGCGCACGAGGATATGCCGCGTGCGTCTCGTCCACCACGATCAGGTCGCCGTGTTGACTGACGATGCACGGCTGCACCTCGTCCAGCGTGTAGCCGCGCTCAGTGCAGCGGTCTTTCAAGTTGGAAATGGTGCAAGTAATCACGGTAGTGGGTTGTCTCTTTCGCAAGCGGCCTGACTGCAATACGTCACACCTTGCGCGCAGTTGCTTCCACGTTCATCCTCCAGAACGCAGTTACCGTTGATGTCGCGGCACCACCGCTCGCCGCACGGGCCGCACACCCCATCGCAGCAGCATGTCTTCTCACCCTCTGCCGTCTCTGTACCCGGCTCGCCATTCCAGCAGCCATGCCCGCTTTCATAGTAAGACTCCGGCGGGCAGCATCCGCTGTGTCCACTACCGGCCGCCTCTGGGTAGTAAGTGTATCCTGGCTCGCATCCGCAGTCCCCATCGGTAGTGCATTCCAATGACGAAGAAGAAGAACTGCTTCCACTACTAGACGATGACGAACTACTGGATGACGAACTACTGGATGACGAACTACTGGATGACGAACTACTGGAAGACGAACTACTGGATGACGAACTACTGGATGACGAACTACTGGAAGACGAACTACTGGATGACGAACTACTGGATGACGAACTACTGGAAGACGAACTACTGGATGACGAACTACTGGATGACGAACTACTGGAAGACGAACTACTAGAAGACGAACTACTAGACGAGCCGCAGCAGCAGTTGAATCCGATTCCGAGGCTGCCCTCGTAGACAATGAGCGCTCCGTCTTTTATTACCAGCGACATCGTGCTACTCAGGCAACCGTTGGTGTCAAGCGTCTTCTACGTCAGGTGCAGGACGTTGTTCCAACAAATCTCAGGTTTCCACCAACCACGGCCAACACTTGCGTTCCGCTTGAAGAAAACCCAGGGAGTTGCGTAAGGTTCGGCTGAAGAAGAAACCACGCCGAACCGTCTCGAGCAATTGATACGTCGCAAGAGCCAGAAGGACTGAGGCCGCAGACTAGGTTGGTCACTAAAGCGGTGTTCGGCGTCTCGGTCACGAACTTAAAAGTGACAGTCTTCGTTGCATTAACAGCCCACGCCCCCGAGAACGTGCCGATTCGCACTTGTTTCGGCGGCCGGTCGGCGAACCGCTTGTCAAACGTCAGCGGCGACGCACTTGGCGGCGTTGTTTCCGCAGCACGCACGACGTTGGCAATCCGCTCAGCGGACTCGTACGTGAACTGCACCGCATCGGCGGGTTTGCGTTGGCGTGCCATTACGTCGGAGGCGTACCAAACAGCGTGGTGAAGTCAACTTCTGGATTCACTCGACGAGCAAGGATCGCCGGTCGACCGAGTGTCTGATTGCCATTGCCGTCAAGGGCAACGGGATTGGCCGACGCCACCCACTCGCTATTCTGAAAATCAAACACCATCGCACGGCGTTTCTGCCCGCCGCTGATGTAGTTCCAGCCAACGTCTGGCAGTTGCAACCGCCAGCCTGTCTGGCGATACATGAACTCAAACGAAGCCGCCCAGTACGTGTACGAAACTCCGTTAAATACTTCGGTGGTGCGAGTTCCGTTTGCTCCGGTTACTTTCCACGACCACGCTGACGCGCCCCACCATTGCCCGTCGTTCAGGCTGTTCAGTGCTCGCATCCCGGCAAAGAAGTCCGCGCTGTCTCTGCCTGCTGGCCCAAGCGAGTCGGTGGCATAGTTCTGACGCAAAGTCGCCTTAACCATGCTTTCTTCGGTTACGAGTCCTTCAAAATAATCGTAGGCCGAGTTGGTCAGCGGATACTGCGTGCCGTTCCCGCTGCCGTCGTAATAAAACAACGCCGGCACCTGCCCCTGGCTAGCCTCTAAAGTCCACTCAGCGGATCGTGACGTTGGGGCAAGAACATCATTGGCAGTCAGTTCTCCGTACTCGGCCACCACCTCGACGTGGTACGGCGAATCTCCGTATCTCTCGTTGACTTGAACCTTGCGAAGAAAGGCGAATGAGATATCTGGGTGTGCCTCGCCAAACGTGCTGACGCCGACGGCCGTCAGGATGTCGTTAATGCTGTTAGTCGGATTCCCTTGGAGCGTGTTGTCCGACAGCGTGCAGACGAACCGCCGCACGGCAACTCGATCCGCCTTGATCTCGTTTTCGTACGTGCGGGCAAGTTCTTGGTATGACGCAACGCCCATCAGTTAAACCTCGCTGCACCGACGATGGCCACAGGCTGATTGAAGTAGTTGGACGCCGCCTGGCCAACACCAAGAGCGATCCGCTCAAGGAGCTTGGTTTGCAGCCGCTGCTGGATCAGGGCCGGATCTTGAGCGTTGGCCGCCAGGTCGAGCACTAGGTTGGCACCCTGCGTCGTGCGAACGTCCTGCACGCCAATCGTCTGATCACCCAGCGTGTTGAGTTTGGCAAGCCGCTCTTCCTGCCGCTTCGCTTCTGCGGCGGCGGCCTTCTGCTGCTCCTCAAAGATCTTCTGCTGCTGCTGGGCAAACTGTTGCTGGGCTTGTTGCTGCTGCTGCTGATAAGACTGCAGAGCCGCTTCTTGCTGTTTGCGGATCTCTTCTTCTTGCTTGCCGCGACCGCTGGCAATGTCTTCTTCTTTTGCCTTTACTTGATCTAGCTGGCCAAGCCTCTGTGCGGCTGCGTCCGCCTCTGCTTTATTTCCAGCCTCGCGTGCTTCCGCGAGTTCTTCTTGAACTCGGACTATTTCCTTTTCAATCTCAAGTACTCGCTGGGATGCAGCAAGCCGCTCTTGATCGCCGCCAAAGTTTTGGAGTGCTATTTGCTGGTCAACATACTCGTTGATGCGCTGTCGCTCTTGACCAGTTCTTTCAATATCTGCAATTTCCTTGTCGTATATTTCTCTTCTTCTGGCAACTTCAGCTTCGTATGCCTCTTTCGTTAAAAGACCATCTTTCACTTGCTGCTGAAGACTAGACACGCCCAGGCTAAAGGTAGCCCACGCAACCGAGGCATCCGAGCCAAGAGACACAGCCTTATCCCGCAATCCGCTAATAGTGTTGCCCACAGCGTCAAACGCCGCTTGAAAGCCTTGGCCGAAGCCCTGCTCAAGAGCCTGCTGCTGCTCCTCGAGCTTGGCCTGCAGTTGGTCAAGTTCTGCCTGACGTGCAGCGGCGGCGTCAGCCTGGGCCACGTTGTCGGCCTGGCGGGCGGCGGCCAGTTCCTGCGACACACGGGCCTGCTCACGCTGAACCGTTAGCAAGTCCTGTTCAAGGCGGGCCGCCTCGTCGTTCGTCTGGAGCAGTTGATCAAGCCGCTTGCGGTCGGCGTCCACTTGGGCCTGTGCTGTGTCAGTCGCCTCTTGGCGGTTCTGCTTCTCCTTCACAAGCTCGCCGTTCAGCTGCTCCATGAAGCCGTTCATGATCTCAATCTGGTCTGCCGTCAGCTGGCCTTCGGCGGCCATCTGCGAGAACGTCGCCAGCGTGGCCTGCGACTGCTCAAGGAATGCGGACGTGCCGCCCTCGGCGGTCGATAGGAACTGGTCGAGGTCCGCAGTGGCGGCAGCCAGGTCGGCCTGCACCTGAACCTCGGGCAGTCGGGCGTTCTCAATCTCTGAACGCAGCCCACGGATGAACTGCTGACCGACACCTTGGCCAGCCGCTTCGGCGTCGCCACCTCCGGTGAAGATGCTGTTGAACGTGTTGGCTGCATTGGCCGCAGCGGCCTCCATCTCAGCAGCGTTCTTTCGTGAAGACTCCTCGGATGCTGCGGCAAGCCCGGCACCAAACTGCTCAAGGTCGTTGCTGACGTAGCTACCGAGTGCCTCAATGACCTTGCCAAATCCAATCAGCAGAGCATCAATGCCAATCTGAATGGAATTGAAAACGGCCCGAAACGCTTCCATGCCGCTCACCAGCAACCGGCCGCCAACGTCGAACACTTGGCCCACCTCGGCCAATGACGTTGCGATGTCGCCGAAGTTCTGCATGAACGAGTCGAACACGCCAGCGAAATACTCGGCACCTTGCAGGAGAACGTCCGTGATGGCGTTGGCAATCCCGGTGCCGCCCTCACCTTGGCTGCCGCTCCACTCTTCCACAAACTTCAGAAACTGGTCGGTGACGGCAGTGACGGCGGGAGCGAGGTTGCCGATGACTTGCCCGATGATGCCGTCAACAGTGGCACGCACCAGGTCGAAGGCGTCGTTCATGTCGGCGACATTGTTTACCTGCGTCTCGCTGATGATGATGCCGAGCCGCTCGGCACGGGCCTGCAGCTCCTCAATGCTGGCGGCACCCTCACGGAAGAGCGGAGCCAGTGCGGCCCCTTGCTTGCCGAAGATGGCCACCGCAGCGGCGGCACGATCTGCGGCAGTAGGCAGTTCCGAGATGGCAGCACCGATCTCTGAAAACTGCTGTTCCGGCGACAACGCCCGCAGCTCCTGCAGCGACAGGTTGATGCCCTTGAGTGCCTTATCAAGTGCGTCACCAGGCGTGGCCTTGCCGATGTTCACGGCCAGCTTCTGAACGGCAGTGCCGAAAGCCTCGGTATCCACGCCGGCCAACTTGGCTGCGAGCGAGTAGCCCTGCAGTGCCTCCACGCCAATGCCGGTGCGAGCCGACAGGTCGTTGAGTGAATCCACGCCAGCGTTGACATTGCTGACGAGAGCAGTGACTTGGCTGGCAACCCTTGTGAATACGCCGGACAATGCCTGCAGCCCGTCGATGATGAGACGGCCAACCTCAATGCGCCTCAGGTTGTCAACGCTCCTGTTCAGCTGCGTCAGTTCTTTGTCGGTCTTGTTGGCCTGCTTGCCAACTCCGTTGAGCTCGTTCGCCGCACGGTCAGCCGCACGATTGAACTGCTCCTGCGTCAGCCTGCCTTCTCGCAGGTGACCGGACAATTCCTGCATTTGGTTGTCGTACCGCTCCTGCGGTGTCAGGTTTGCCTGAATGATCCGTGACGCAGCGGCCAATGACTGGGCACGCTCACGCTCAGCCTGAGCCGCAGTCTCGTTGGCACCGCTGGCAGCGGCGGCAGCACGGTTGTACGTCTCCTGATCAATCGCACCCAATTCCAGCAAATCGCTGAGTCGTTGAAGCTCTTGGCCTCGGCGTTCGTCAGCCGTCCGGTTCTGCTCGGTGATTTTCGCGCCTTCTTGGAACGCTGCCGCTGTCTCACGCACCTGGCCCTGAAGTGCGGCAAACTGCCGAGCGTATTCCTCGCCGTTAAGCCCAGCCTGAAGAGACGCATTCAACCTGTCGAACTGCGCCTTGAAGTTATTGGCCGCCGCTTCGGCTGCACCGCTCGTGCCAGACGCAAACGAGTTGAGTTCCTGCAGCGTCTTGTCAGCCTGCTTGCCAAGATTCTCAAGTGCCCGCTCGGCTGGCGTAAGGTTCTTGATGACGCCAGATGCGTCAGCAGAAACCTTCATCGCTAGTGAGAGAATGTTGGCCATGGCTACGTTTCAAAGATTGCTGAGAGTTTCGCCAACTCCCTGGCCATCTCCTCTGATGTCTGCGGTGGTTTCTCAATCGGGACGAAGTCGGATGCCTTTGGTGCCTTGCCTCGCTCGCTGTACGGTGCCAGCACCGCACTTGTGAGCAGGCCTGTCTGCTGCCACGGATCAGGCAGGGCGTGGTAGTAGCGGGTGAATGCCACCCACTCCGACAACTCCTGCGAATCCATGCGGCGCGACAGTTCACGCACCGTCATGCCTAGGTGCCCGGCGAGGCGGAAAAGGAATCTCCGCATCGGCCGGGTCTTCAGTTTTTTGCGAGTTCCTCCACGTCGCTTTCGGTCATGTTGTTGTGCTTCATCGCCTTCTCAAAGAGCTTCGACACTACAGCCGAAGACTTCTTCGCCAGCTGCTCGATGCCTTGCTCGTCGAAGAGCCGCTCGCCGTTCTCGGGATGGCACAGGCAGCGGGCCAAGTACTTCGTGCGGAAGTTGTCGATGCCACGCTCTTTGTTGCCGATCCATTCTTTCTCGTAGCTGTCCCGCTCTTCCACGGTCATCACACGGATGCCGAGTACCAGCGGCTTGCCGGTGGAATCCTTCCACTCCTTCACCGTTACCTTCAGCACAGACAGGTCGTCCGATGCGAGGATCTGGGCGGCGAGCTCTTGCACAGTCAGGGCCATGAGAATCTCCTAGGCTTGGACTCTGAGCGTGACGCCGTAGCGGGTCACGTCGTTCACAACGCCTTGAAACGTCAACCTCTCAAGCACCGCCGTGGCACGGTAGGCAAACCCGCCGCCAGCAATCGTGACGAGCGAGCGGACGCCGTAGTTGGCAGTTGAGACGTTGGCCGTTGCAAAGCACGACA
>Ga0315906_10010251_pt1 | contig 11023 bp, 16 predicted proteins | sample LakEriMetagenome_4_FD_203526 | JGI IMG/M metagenome (GOLD analysis project Ga0315906, IMG submission 203526) | Freshwater fungal communities from buoy surface, Lake Erie, Ohio, United States - Buoy 2 MA122 | ecosystem: Environmental > Aquatic > Freshwater > Lake > Lake biofilm | place: USA... | reverse complement strand
ATGGCGCTATGGCTCGCGGAATCTCTGTTGTAATCTCCGGGTCCGCGGCCCCGCTCCGCAAGGCGATCCGGGAGGCGACTGACAGCCTCGGCCGGATGAGCACCGGCGCGACGCTCGCGTTCGGTGCCGCCGCCACCGCGACGACCCTCTTCGCGAAGCAAGCGATCCAGGCCGCCGCCGACGACCAGAAACAGCAGGCGCTTCTCGCCCGCCAGCTCCAGGTCTCGACCGGCGCGACCCGCGCCCAGGTCGCCGCCGTCGAGGATTACATCGACGCGACCCAACGCTCCGTAGCGGTGTCGGACACCGAACTCCGCGCCGCGTACCAGTCCCTCGCCGTTGCGACGAAAGACCTAGCCCTGTCTCAGGAGCTCGTAAACGTGAGCGTAGACACGGCCGCGGCTACCGGACGCTCCGCTTCGGCTGTCGCCGAAGCGCTCGCCCGCGGGTACGCCGGCAACACTCGCGCACTCGCCACCCTCTCGCCCGAGGTGAAGAAGGCGATCAAGGACGGCGCCACCTTCTCCGACGTCCTAGACATCCTCCGCCGCAACTTCGCCGGCGCCGGCGCCGAAGCATCTCAGACGATGGCGGGCCAGCTCGCGATCCTGGGGAACACAGTCGACGAGGCGAAGGAGTCAATCGGTGCGGCACTTCTCCCAGCGCTCCAGGCGATCATCCCGTATTTCGTGAACCTGGCGAACTTCGCCGGACAGAACGCCGCCCTCCTCGGCACCCTCGGGACCGTTGTCGGAGTGTTCACCGGTGGCATCCTCGCGGCGCGAGGAGCACTCGCCGCATGGCGCACTATCGCCGTGGCAACCCAGGCCGCAAACCTCGCCCTCGGGCTTTCGTTCTCCGCCGTCCAGATCGCGACCGGAATCGGCATCGTCACCGCGCTCGCCGCTATCCCGGTGTACCTCAAGATGAAGGACACCTTCGACGACCTAAAGACGTCGACCGGTAACTACAACGCCGCTCTCGGCGCCGTCATCACCTCCCAGAAACAACTGAACGACTACATGGGACCCGTCCCATCCCGCGATCTAGCCGAGTTCCAGAAGCACTACTCCGGCCTAGCAGACACCGACCTCGATGTGGAACTCGACAAGGCTCGCCAAGCGTTTGAGAGGTTCCAGAACCGCCTAACCTCCGCGAAGCAGGCGCTCCGCCAGTACGTCGACGGCATCCGCGACACGATCGCCGGCTCCGTGAACCTGTCCAGCGCCCTTTCCGACGCCGACTCCCAGCAGGCGGACGCGACCCGCGCCCTCACCGATGCCCTCGAGGACCGCCGCAAGGCTTACGAGGAGCTCAACCAGGCTCGCCAGACGAACGACGTCAACGCCTACAACCAGGCGCTCGGCCGGGTCGCCGCCGCCGAGACCGCGGTCTCCGACGCCCAAGCGAAGAAACCGAAGAGCTACGGCGAGATCTTCCGGGAGCAAGTCACCGCCGCGAAGGAGTTCTCCGGCAACCTGAAGAAGCTCATCGCCGCCGGCCTCGGCAAGGCGGGCCTTGCCCAGATCCTTGAGCTCGGCCCGGTCGCCGGTAATGCCGTCGCGAAGGACCTCCTCGCCGGCACCGGTGGCCTCACCGTCGAGGGACTGAACGCCGACCTCGCGTCCGTCATGGCCGAAGCGGGCACCGTCGGTCTCGCCCTCCCCGGCGTCGCCGCCGCCCTCGGCGCCACCGCCACACGAGGCACGAATAACACCTACCAGATCACCGTCCAGGCCGGCGTCGGCGACAAGGTCGAGATCGGTAAGCAGGTCGTCGCCGTCCTCCAAGCCTACGAGAAGCGCCTCGGCGGCGTCCCGATCAAGGTCCAATAGTGGCCAAGCCCACGGTCCGTGTCCGTGTCGCGTTCGGTGACGGCCCCTACGTCGACCCGCCGACCTACACCGACGTCACCGCCTACGTCCGGTCGGTGAACACTTCCCGCGGCCGGACCGACGACTGGCAGAACTTCGACTCCGGGAACGCGACCGTAGTGTTCGACAACCGGGACCGCCGATTCGACCCGACCCACGCCTCCGGTCCCTACTACGGGAACCTCCTTCCACGCCGGCAGATCCGCATCGACGCAACCGTTGACTCGGTCACCTACTACAACATCTTCCGAGGGTTCATCGACGGATGGCCGGTGAACCTCACCGACGCCGGCTACGACTCAACCGTTACCGTGAACTGTTACGACGCGCTCGGGCTCCTTTCCCAAGACAAGTGCCCGGATAGTTGGTCGGACAACTACATCCAGACTCTCAATCCGACCAGGTATTACAAGCTCGACGACCAGATCAACCCGGCGAACATTCCGACCACCGCCGGCACCCTGTCAAACCTCCAGCTCAAGGACTACGGCTCAGACCGAGTAAACCTCACCGCAACGGCCGCGTCCACCCCTACCGCCAATGCCGACTCCCTCGCCCGTGGCATCCCGGCGCGGACCGTTATCTGGCCGACGACCAGCACCTACGAAGCACCCAACAGCACGAGCTACGGCGGCACCTACTCCGGGAGTGGCGCCTTCTGGTTTAGCCCTCCCGACGAGTCCGTCATCCTCTGGCAAGAAGTCACGAGCGACAGTCGCTTCCTAATCGCTAGATACGACCCGACCGCCGGAACCCTCCGGTTCGAGTTCGCGGTCCAGAGCGGATTTACCTACACGGTCGCAACGCGCACCGCGACCGTCAGGTTCGCCGCCGGCCAGCCCCACCACATCGCCTTCGCCTGGAGCGGCACCACGTCGCCTTTGGCGCTCACCTTGACTCTCCTCGTCGACGGCGTAGAGACATCGACGACGACCGGCACAACCTCGAGCGCCGCACTACTCGGCGCCTTCTTCACGTTCCGAGGCGCCTACCAACAAATCGCCGCCTGGAGAAACACACAACTCACCACAACCCAACTCCGGACGATCTTCCAGCTCGGGAACAACGTCCTCACCGAATCCACCTCCGCCCGGTTCGACCGCATCCGCGCCACGACCCCATTCTCCGGCGCCCTATGCGACACCCCGGTCTACCCCGCCGGGACCGTCGCCGACCTCACCCCCGGCGGCGCCTTCGTCAAGGCCGAACTCCAACTCACCGCCGACTCCGAAGGCGGCGAGCTCTACGTCAACAAGTCCGGCCGGCTCGTTATGACCAGCCGAACCTATTTCCAGGAAGGGAACAGCCTGACCAACCAGGCCACGTTCGGTGCCGGCGGGATACCGATCGGGACTGAGATGTCCTACTACTGGTCGGCGGACAACATTCGGAACACTCTCGAAATCGGCTGGGCGGGGGACGCGACGTACCAGGTGTCGGACTCGGACTCGGTGACCGCTTACGGCGTCTGCCAGGACTCCTACGATACGAGCCTCTCCACCCTGGCGGACGTGACCGACCTCGGGTCGTACCTTGTCGGGTACGGGAAACTCCCGCGGCTCATCATGTCCGCCGTCGAGCTCGGGCAAGCGTTGAGTATCTCCCAATGGGCGACAGTCCTCGGTCTCGAGCTCCTGGATCGGATTACGGTCGTCGTCCCGGAACCGGTCGGAACGAACCTCACTCAGAAGCAACTCGTCCAACAGATCGAGCACGAGATCACGCCGGGGGACTGGCGGACCCGCATCCTCGGCTCGTCCCGTTGGTCGTCGTATTTCATTCTCGATGAGTCCCTCCTCGATGGGACGGACCTCCTCGCCTAGACTCGGAGCGACCCTATGCCTACACCGCCAGACTTCACCGCCGGCACCGCTCTCGCGGCCGCGTCCCTCAACAAGATCGGCCTTTGGGAGATCGCTAGCAAGACGTGGACTAGTACGACGAACGCTCAGCAAATCGACTCCTGTTTTACGAGCTCGTTCGATAACTATCGGCTGGTCTTGACAGCAACTAGCAACCAAAGCACCCCGGCATACATGTATTACCAAATGGTCGACGGAACTACGGCATACGCAGGAGCTCAGTATTTCGCGAATCCGGTCTACTCGTTTACTGGTGGAGCGCCGACCGCGAACTGGAATACATTCGTCACCGTTGGGTATGCGGGCTGGATCGGCGATACCAACACCTCGATTATTTTTGACATCTCTAGCCCACAGGTAGCGGGTGCCGTCACCGTCGTCAATGGTTCGTGCGTCTCATTCGCAACATCTAACGCACTAAACGGAACCATTTATGGTTTCGTAAACCAAACGACGCAATACGAAGGAATCAAACTGGGCATGGCGGCTGGCGTTACTTGGGCTGGCACCGCCACTATCTACGGCTACGGAAAGATTTAGGGATGAACGAAAACCCGAAAGTATCGGTCCTCAACGCCATTACCGGTGAAATCTACGAGCGAGACCTAACACCGGAAGAGATCGTCGCTCTCCCCGCACTCGACGACTCTCTGACACCGACCAAGCCCGAGTGATACGTCGACTCCTGCCCCTGGTAGGAGTCCTCCTCGCGATCACAAGCACAGCGGCCCGCGCCGAGACTCCCGGCCTCACCGCCACCGGCTACTCAACCGACCTCGCCGCCACCTGTTACGAGGGAACCTTCACGAACCTCGCCCGCAACTACGGCCAGGGTCCCCTCGAAACCTGCCCCGGAGACCGCGTCACTTTCACCCTCACCGGCTCCGTCTGGTCCCCCGGTCTCGAGACCGTCTGGTTCGCCGGCTCCGACGACGGGCTCCGCATCTGGCTAGACGGCGACCTCGTCATCGACGACTGGTATCCGCGCTCCTGTTCCGGCCGCACGTTCACGCCGGCGCTCCCTACCGGCTGGCACGACATCCGGGTCGAGTTCTTCGAGGACGGCGGCGACGCCTGTCTCTACGTCGGCCAGCTCCGCGGGAACATCTGGACATGGCTCGGAGAGGCGGACCTGGCAACCTCGGCGCCGGCACTACCGACAACCGAACCCGCCACAACGTCCACCGAATCGAGCACCACGTCCACAACCCCGCCAACGTCGACAGAACCGCCACGAACCAGCGTCGCCCCATCGTCGACCTATCTTGAGAGCACGACGACGACGAACACGATCCAGACCGTCCAGACGACGACGACCGGGGTCCAGTCCACGACGACCTACCAGCCGGTCCCGAGCAGTAGCGCCCCGATTGACACCGCACCGAGCCCGACGAGCATCCAGGCACCCGAGACGACGTCGACCCTGTCGAGCACGACGAGCCTCGCGACGGTCCCGATCCCGAGCACCATTCCCAACGTGACTACCACGACATACACGCCGGCTACCGTACCTGAGGACCTCACCCCGGCAGAGGCATACCAGACCGTCCTCGACTCCGTCGACGAGCTCACCGCGGACACCGCCGGCGAAGTGTTCGCCGCCCTCGACGTCGAGAGCCTGACGACCGCCCAGGGTGACGCGCTGACCGCCGCCGTCCAGGACGCCCCGATAGAGATCCGGGAACTCTTCGAGGAGAACGTAAACATCTTCGCCGGTGTCACCGACAACTACGTCCCGCTCGGGTCGACAGTCCCGGTCCGTACCCGCCGAATCATTATCATTACGACCGGGCTACTCGTGGCAATGCCCGCACCATCCACGAGGAGACCCCGATGAGGTTCATAAACGAGAACATCTGGACATGGGCCGGCACCGGCCTCGCCCTCATCACCCTCTCCGGACCGACCCAGTCCCGCGCCCTACTCATCACCGGCGCCGCATTTCTCCTACAATGTGCCCTGGCGATCGTCCTAAAGAAAGACCCCCCGGAATGAGCCTCTCCATCATCAAGGACGTCCTCGGACGCATGATCGCCCTCTTCATCACGTCCGCCGCCGGCGTCGTCACCGGTGCCGCCGTGTTCGCCCCCGACGTCTCCGTCGCCACGTCATGCCTCCTCGCCGGCTCCGCCGCCGTCGTCCAGGTCCTCCAAAAGCTCGCCGCCGCCTCCATCGACGGGAACCTCACGAAGGACGAAATCGACGCCGCGTTCGGCATCAAGGCCGAAACCCGCGCCGCGCACGAGGACCGCAAGGTCCAGCAATGAGCAACACGAAACGGCCCTACACCGGGTTCGACAAGGTCGGCACCGCCACCCACCCCGCCGCGAAGAAACTCGCCGACCTCCTCGGCAAGCGGTACGGGATGTCCTACATGGGCGGCCTCGTCGTCCGGGTCATGCGGTCCGCGCCGGCCGCGATCCAGAAACTCGCCCCGACCGACCCGAAGGCCGCTCCCTACATGAGTGTCCACGCCACCGGCCGCGCCGTTGACGTCGGCCTAAACGACGCCGGAAAGCTCGCCGAGATCGCCGACTTCCTCGTCGCGAACGCCACCGAGCTCTACCTCGAGGAAGTCCACAACTACTCCTGGAAGGCTCCAGGCGCGAAGAAAGCATGGGGCCGCGGCTACCGATGCTCCCGCGCCGACAAGAACGCCGGCTGGGTCACCTGGGACGCGAACAACAACGGCGGCACCCCAGGCGGCCTCTGGCTCCATTTCGAGGTAGCCCCCGGCGCCGACCCCGCGAAACTGGAGGCCGCCTTCCGCGCCACCAAATAAATCTGGACCCTCGCAACGCTTCGACACGGTACGAGCGGTCCCGACCCGGTCTCCTCTCCGGGTCCGCGAGCCCGCCGGCATAGGCCCCCACGCCGCCGGCGGGCTCGCCCCTTTCTTAGGTACTTGACAAACCGACACACGGTCGGAATAATGAGAGAGCCGAGTCGAAGTCGGCACCTAACAGAGGAGAAACCAATGACCACGAACAACGACCTCGTCGGGGCACCGAAGCCCGACCTCATGGTTGAGGCGAACCGCATCCGCGAGGAGCTCGGCGTCGGAATGAACGGCGCCATCCAACGCGCCGCCGAAATCGTCCGCGCTTGGGCAGTCGCCAACGGCTACGCCGACTGACGTTCCGCCATGCCTCAGAACTATTCGGACCGTCTAGACGGGTACGTTGACGTCGCCGAACGCATCCGCCTCTTCCGTGAGCGCTACCCCGAAGGGTCCCTCCAGCCGGCGAACCTCGCCGCCCCGTGGGAGATCGTGACCGTCGGCGAGCGGACGTTCCTCGTCTACATCGCCGCCGCGTACCGCCACCCCGACGACCCGCGCCCCGGCATCGGGATGGCCTGGGAACCTTTCCCCGGTCGCACCCCATACACGAAAGACTCCGAGCTCATGGTCGCCGAGACGTCCGCCTGGGGTCGCGCCATCAAGGCCGCCCTCCTCGACGATCGGTCGAAGGTCGCCTCCCTCGACGAGGTTCGCGCCCGACGCTCCGAAACCCCGTCAGAGGCGCCCAGGAGCGCTCAGGAGCCCCGAACAGGCGCCACCGGCACCGACGGCCCGAAGATGGCCTCCGACGCCGCTAAACGCTTCCTAAGGACCGTCGCGAAGGCGAAAGGGTACGACCTCCCCGACCTCGGCTCCATGACAGCACGGGACGCCTACGACCTCACCGAGAAACTCAAGGCCCTCCCCGACGCCGGCACCGACCAAGAGGAGCCCTTCTAGTGAGCCTGTCGCGTAATACGCGGATGGTGATCGTCGTCGCCTGTTTCGCCGCCCTCATCTGGCTCACCGAGTACGAGGTCACGAACCGAGCCGAGTTCGCCGTCGGTGTCCTCGTCGGAATGGTCGCCGCCGTCCTGTCCCTCACCATCGCCTCCATGCTGGACATCTGACCCATGCTCGAGAAAGACTTCGCAACCCAGACCGAGCACCTCCTCAACCTGTTCGGCTGGCGCTGGTGCCATTTCGAGCCCGCCGTCCGCCAGTCCGGCGGATGGGCCACCCCACTCCGAGGCCAGAAAGGACTCCCCGACTACGTCGCGGTCCGCAACGGTCTCCTCCTGTTCGCCGAAATCAAGGGCGACCGGGGCCGCCTCACCCCCGACCAGGCCGAATGGCTCGACGACCTCCGCCAGGTCGACACGGTCCGCGCCGAACTCTGGTACCCCGAGGACCTCCACGAAATAAAGGACATCCTCCGATGAAAGTCCTCTCCCTCTTCTCCGGGGTCGGAGGCTTCGACCTCGGACTCGAACGCGCCGGCATGGAAACAGTCGCCCTATGCGAATGGGACAAGAAAGCCGCCCACGTCCTCCGCCGCCATTGGCCCGACATCCCCATCTACGGCGACGTCTCCGACCTCACCGGCGCCCAACTCATCGCCGACGGCGTCCACCCCGACCTCGTCGCCTTCGGATCACCATGCCAAGACCTCTCAGTCGCCGGCAAGAGAGCCGGCCTCGCCGGAGAAAGGAGCGGACTGTTCCATGAGGCCGTCCGAATCATCAGAGAACTACGAGAGCTCACAGATGGAACTCTTCCCCGATGGGTTATCTGGGAGAACGTCGTCGGAGCCCTCAACTCCAACGGCGGAGCGGACTTCGGCGCCGTCCTCGACGCGATGGGCGACCTCGGGGCGTTGTTCTCCGAGTGGGCTGTCCTGGATGCTCAGAACTTCGGAGTCGCCCAACGCCGGCGCCGTGTCTTTCTCGTCTCTTGCCTCGATCCTGGTGCCGCTCGAGGATGTTCCGACCCGTTACTTCCTGTCCGCGAAGGCGGCCCGCGGGATCTTGTCCCGCTCCGAGCGGCGTGGAAAGAGTCTGCCACCCGCTCTCGACGAGGCGCTTCGGAGCGTGATTATGCGGCACGAGCCCTCGGCTTCGGCGGATACACCATCGACGACACAACAGGAACTCTAAAAACCCGCGGTAATCATGCCGACATTGACTATGCGCTCGTTGACGGGACACGGGTCGGAGAGTTCACCCGGCGAGACGGATTCCGAGAATACGACGACGTAGCGGCCACCCTTCAGGGTTTCATGGGGACCGGCGGAGGCAATGTCCCCGTCGTCATGCGACAGCGAGAGGGGAAACCAGGAGGAGGGAAAGGACCTCTCCTTTCGGAGGAATCCCTGACCCTCGCGACGGCGAACGATCAGACCATCTTCCAGCCGTTCGTGAAGGCCAGCCGAGCTCAGTCGGCGACCGATGCCGAAACCTGGGCGGACGGCGAAGTAGCCCCGACCCTGAATACTCACGACAACACGGGCCCGGTTCGCGCCACGGTCCTCGTCCCGTACACGGACATCGTGGAAACCCTCACGAGCGCCGACCTAGTAAAGCACCAGGGCAATAATCAAGCGGTCGCCGCGGGTCTCCTGTCCGTGTACGGCATACAAGGCAACATGATCGGACGCCAAGACCAGAACGGGCCGCAAGGGTCCGGGGTCGCCGACAACGGCGAACCCATGTTTACCCTCACCGCCGTCGACCGCCACGCGGTGGCTACTGTCGGCGAATGGTGGAACGGCGACGACATCGCCGACACCGTCACCACTACCTCAAACGAGCAACGGATGCCCGACAAGAATCGCCTCCAAGCGGTCGTGACCCCGTATGCGGTGCGCCGGCTCCTCCCGATTGAGTGTGAGCGCCTCATGGGCTGGCCCGACGACTGGACCAGGTGGGACGCCGACGGGAAAGAACAGGCCGACTCCCACCGCTACAAACAATGCGGGAACGGGGTCGCCTCCCCGGTCGCCGAATGGGTCGGCCGGCACATCTTCGCCGCCGACGCCATAGGGAGAGCCCGATGACCGAAATCCGCTCGGAGGACTACTTCGCGATCATCCCCGAATGGCTCCTCCACGCTGACATTTCCGGGAACGCCGTCCGCCTCTACGGCATCCTGAACCGGTACGCGAACAGTCGAGGCGAGGCATGGCCCTCCCGGAAAACGATCGCGGCCGCGATGAAATGCTCCACCGCGACCGTGGACCGTGCCCGCGACGAGCTCGTCGAGGTCGGCGCCCTGACCGTTCGGCAACGCTTCTCCGACGCCGGCGACCCCACCTCGAACCTTTACATCCTCCACACCCGCCCTGTGGATTCTGTGGACGGGTCGTCACGGGTGACGAAGGGTCTACTCACGGATGAGGAGACGGGTCTACTCACCGGTGACGACCTAAAGAGAGCCAGAGTGATACAGAGCCATTCCGGCACGTCGTCGCCGGCGATGAGCCCGTCGACGTGGTGCCAGACGTGCCACGGACGCCGCCTCATCATCGGACAGGCCAAGAAGGCAGACGACGGCTACGTCTACAACGCTCCCCCCACACCGTGCCCGGAGTGCGTACTGTGAGCACCATGAGGCACAACCCGAAAGAGGTCCGCGAAGGACTGAAAGAGATCCTCGCCCAGGAGACGCCGGCCACAACCCGACGCGCCGTCCGCGACGCGATCGAGCTCATCGCCACCATGTCCGCCGACCTACGCCGGCAAGGACTCACCGAATACCAGACAGGAGACCTAGATGACTGACCACATCCAGCTCGAGAACCAACGCCTCGAGAACGCCTACACGATCGCCTCCGGCGAACTCGAACAGGCCCGAGACATCATTCGCGCCGCTCAACGCCTCTACGACGAGATCCACCTCGCCGGCACGACCACGGTCACGATCGTCCACGCGGTCGACCCGCACCACAACCGGCAACCCGAAACCCGCACCACGACCCTCGTCGGGCACGGCGCCGGCCTCCCGTCCGCCATTGAGAACCTCGGAGACGCCCTCCGGAACTACTACGACGTAAGGACCCGCTAACCCATGCCCCACCAGCCCGGACTCTTCGACCTCGAGGAGAGCCTCACCACGACCGTCCCAGCCATTAGGCTCGTCCGCACCACCGACCACGACACCGCCCACGAGGCCGCCGACCATGCGTCGAAGCGAGGCCCGTCACAAAGGAGGCGAGTATGGGAAGCCCTCAAGACACTCGGCGACGCCACGGACTACGAGCTCTCGATCGCGGTCGGAATACTCCGCTCCAGCGCCGCGAAGAGACGCCAGGAACTCGTCGACCTCGGCTACGTCGTCGAAACCCCGTGGCGCCGCAAGACCGACACCGGCTCCAACGCCGTCGTCTGGCGGCCCTCATTGCTATCTGGGGACTACTCGGAATGAGCACCCCCGCCCACGCCGGCACCGACCTCGACCTGTCCCGCCGCAAATACGGCGCCATCATGGCCGACGCCTACTACGACGGC
>Ga0315906_10010248_pt1 | contig 11024 bp, 10 predicted proteins | sample LakEriMetagenome_4_FD_203526 | JGI IMG/M metagenome (GOLD analysis project Ga0315906, IMG submission 203526) | Freshwater fungal communities from buoy surface, Lake Erie, Ohio, United States - Buoy 2 MA122 | ecosystem: Environmental > Aquatic > Freshwater > Lake > Lake biofilm | place: USA... | reverse complement strand
AAAACCTGGTCGTCGAGTTGTACTCGAAGTGATGCTCGGCAACCGAGAGAGGATTTGAACATGCAAGGATCCGTAACCGAATTCCTCAAGCCCCGCGTCGTGAAGGTCAGCCCGCTCGCGCCGCGCCAGGCCCGCGTGGTCATCGAGCCGTTCGAGCGAGGCTTCGGCCACACGCTCGGCAATGCGTTGCGTCGCGTGCTGCTCTCCTCCATGCCGGGTGCCGCGATCACCGAAGCGGAGATCGAGGGCGTACTGCACGAGTACACGAGCATCGAGGGCGTGCAGGAAGACGTCGTCGACATCCTGCTCAATCTCAAACAGGTCGCGATTCGCATGCACACGCGCGATTCGGCCGAGTTGCGCCTGTCGAAGAAGGGTCCGGGTCCGGTCACCGCGGGTGACATCCAGACCGATCACGACGTCGAGGTGGTCAATCCCGAGTTGATCATCGCCAACCTCACCAAGGCGGGCGAACTCAACATGGTGTTGCGCGTCGAGCGCGGTCGCGGCTATCGCCCGGCCTCGCAGCGTCTCGCCTTCGAGGAAGTGAGCCGACCGATTGGTCGCCTGCAGCTCGATGCCTCGTTCAGCCCCATCCGTCGTGTCACCTACTCGGTGGATGCGGCGCGCGTCGAGCAGCGCACAGACCTCGACAAGCTGATTCTCGATATCGAGACCAACGGCACCATCGACGCGGAAGAAGCGATTCGTCGTGCGGGCAGCATCCTCAAGGACCAGCTGTCTGTGTTCGTCGATCTGCAGGGCGAAGAGGAAGCCGGCGGCAAGTCCGAGGCGGCCCAGTTCGACCCGATCCTGTTGCGACCGGTCGACGAGCTCGAGCTCACGGTGCGCAGCGCCAATTGCCTCAAGGCGGAGAACATCCACTACATCGGCGATCTCGTCCAGCGGACCGAAGTCGAACTGCTGCGTACGCCGAACCTGGGCAAGAAGTCGCTCACCGAGATCAAGGAAGTGCTGCAGAGCCACGGCTTGATGCTCGGCATGCGTCTCGATGGTTGGCCGCCGGCCGGACTGCGCCACGACGAAGATCGCGGCCTGATGTGATCCTGTGACCCGCGCTGCTCACGCAACGCAGGTCAGACTGAATAGAGGTTAGTTATGCGTCATCGACTTACAGGGCGGCAACTGTCGCGCAATGCACCGCACCGCCACGCACTCATGCGCAACATGAGCGTGGCACTGCTGCGTCACGAGACCATCCGCACCACCCTGCCGAAGGCCAAGGAACTGCGTCGCGTCGTCGAGCCTCTGATCACGCTCGCCAAGACTGACAGCGAAGCGCGTCGTCGTCTGGCATTCGCGCGCTTGCGCGATGCAGAGATCGTGACCAAGTTGTTCGCCGATCTCGGGCCGCGTTTCAAAGCGCGTGCCGGTGGTTACACCCGCATCCTGCGCATGATGCCGCGTCCGGGCGACTCCGCGCCGATGGCGTTGATGCAGCTCGTCGACAAGGCGGCTGCGCCAGCCGTGGAAGAAGCGGCTCCAGCCAAGGCCAAGAAGAAGGCCAAGGCGAAGACTGCTGCCAAGCCGCGTGCCCGCAAGGCCGCTGCAGCCTGAGGTAATCCTCACCACGCCCGAGCTCATCCTCACGAAAAAGCCGGTTAGGCGGCTTCGAGCGGCGTTCGGCCAGTGACATGAGGCCGATGTCTTCCAACGAAGGCATCGGCCTTTTCTTTTGCCGCGCGCGTATCGCGCGCTAACATGCGGGCCTCAGGGCATCATCACAACGGGGGAGAACATGAGCTTGGTCCAGGAGTTCAAGCAGTTTGCGGTGCGCGGCAACGTGATCGATCTGGCCGTTGGCGTGGTCGTCGGTGCCGCGTTCGGCAAGATCGTTTCTTCGCTGGTCGGCGATATCGTCATGCCAGTGCTGGGCAAGATCGTCGGTGGCGTGTCCTTCGAGGACATGGGTACATCACTCGGCATGGGCCCGGACGGCACCGAGATCGTCTTGAAGTGGGGCGCGTTCGTGCAAACCATTTTCGATTTCACGTTGATCGCGGCAGCGCTGTTCATGGCGATCAAGGCCATCAACCGTTTGAAGGCGGCCCCGGCCCCCGCTGAACCCGCCGCCCCGCCTGCACCGCCGCGCAACGAAGTTTTGCTCGAAGAAATCCGCGATTTGCTGAAGAAGTAAGCACCTTGGGCAACCGGGCCGGGCGCGCTCGCGCCGGGCCCGGGCGCCGGTGCTCGGCCGTGACGCGTTACGCCGAGGCGAACGCCCGGCGTGTCAGGTTGTCGTGACCATCCGCCGTAATCGCCAGGTTATCTTCGATGCGTATCCCGCCGAATTTGCGCAACCGATCAACCCGCGACCAATCGATGCGGGCCGCATGGGGTCCCTGACGCTGCGGCCCGAGTAGGGCATCGATAAAATAGAAGCCAGGCTCCATCGTGACCACGAAACCCGGTTCGAGTCGACGCGTCAGGCGCAGCGCGGGATCGAGCGGCGGCTTGGGCAAGGTGCCCCCCTCGGCATCGGCGAACACGCCACCGACGTCGTGTACCTGCAACCCCAGCATGTGGCCGATGCCGTGCGGGAAAAATAGCCGGGCGACACCCGACTCAATGGCTTCTTCGACGCCGCAGCGGATCACGCCGCTTTCACATAACAGGTTCGCGATTCGCTGCACGGCGGCGAGGTGGATTTCGCGCCAGTCCGTGCCCGGCTTGGCGAGATCGCAGAGGCCGAGTTGCAGTCGGTCCATGGCAGCAACGAGGGCCGCGAATTCGGCGTCTTCGTAGGCAGTCGTCCGGGTGATATCGCTACCGTAGCCGCGATGACTCGCGCCTGCATCGAGTAGCAGCGAGTGGGATTGCGCGGGTCGGTTGCGCCGCAGGATCTGGTAATGCAGCACCGAGCCCGCCTCGTTGAGCGCGACGATGCTGTTGTAGGGCAATTCATGCTCGCGCTGGCCGCAGGCGGCCGCGAAGGACTGATGGATGTCGTACTCACTGCCGCCGGCGCGGAAGCAGGCCTCCGCGGCTCGATGGCCTCGGGCTCCGATCCGGTTGGCTTCGGCAAGGCAGTCGATCTCGTACGGTGTCTTGCAGCCCCGGGCGTAATCGAGTCGGCGCAGGACGTCGGGCGGGTTGATGCTGGCGAGTCCCCAGCCGAGCAGTTCCGGCAACGGATCGCCGATCCAGGCGGTCTGCGCCAGGTCGGCCGGTAGGGCGGAGCGGGCCTCAGCCCGGGAATGCACCTCGATGATCTCGAACTCGCTGGTCCAGCCGCCCTCCGGTAGCCGGTTCGGCAGGTACCAGAAGTCCGTCGCGACGTGGAAAATCAGCGTCGGCCGACGCCCGGGCCGGAAAAGAACCAGGGATCCCGGCGCATCGAGCAGCGGAGCCCACCACTTGAAAGGCGGGTGCGCCTTGAACGGGTAGTGCTGGTCGTCCCGGAACAGATCCAAGGGCTCCCCCGCATGCAGGATCAGTGCCTCGAAGCCGCACTTCTCCAGCGCTGCCGCGCTGCGCCGCGCGACTTCGGCAAGGTGGGCGGAAAACAGGCTACCGGGGGTGGATTGCGGCATGGGGGCTCCTTGGGGCGAAGAATGAATTCTAGGCCGAATGGTCGTTCACAATCACGAAAAAACCCTATAGAATTCGCGCGCGGCGAAAGTCGCCAGACAAACTAGCTAGGTTGTTTGATTCATTCTTGTCTCTACTTTTTGGGGAAAACTAAATGAAGACGAAGCTCGCTCTTAGCGCCGTTCTCGCGGCGCTCGCCCTGACCGCCTGCGGTGGCAAGCCTGCTGAGGCTCCGGCCGAGGCTGCTCCGGCTGCTGAGGCTCCTGCCGCTGAGGCTCCTGCCGCCGAGGCTGCTCCGGCTGACGCCGCTGCCGCCGACGCCGCTGCTCCGGCTGCTGACGCTGCCGCTGCTCCGGCTGATGCCGCTGCCGCTCCGGCCGAGGCCGCGAAGTAATTTCCTAACGGAAATTGCAACGCGGGAGCCGCAAGGCTCCTGAACGAACCCGGGACAGTGGTCAGCCACTTCCCGGGTTTGTTTTTTTTTGGGATCCCCATCGTCATGACCGTCAGCCTCAAAGACGCACGGCACGCGCCGCAGCAACGCGCATGGCTCGAGCGCAGTTACGTCAACTGGCTCACCGAGTTCACGCGGCGGCGCGTCACGGCCGATGAAGCGAGCCAGGGACTTGCCGAGTGGTTTGGCGATCGTCGCAACACCGTGATGCTGTTGATGCGCGATGGTCTGCCTGCAGGCTTTTCCGTGTTCGCTTGCCTGTCGCTGCACTCGCTTGATGCGTTTCGCATGCAGGAGTTCTACGTCGAGCCCGAGGTGCGCCGGCGTGGCGTGGGTCGCGCCGCAGCGCCATTACTGTTCGATCGTTTCGCGGGGCAGTGGGAAGTGCGCGAGCTGCGTCGCAACGTGCCCTCCGTGTATTTCTGGCGCGAGATCGTGCGCAGTTACACGGATGGTCGATATGAAGAATCCCTCGTCGGCGAAGAGGTGGTTCAGCGCTTCGTGAGCAACGGCGCGAGATAACGGCCCGTATGCGAGCGCGCGACGCGCGCGACCTGCTCGGGTGTGCCGCAAGCCAGCACCTCGCCGCCACCTGTACCGCCCTCCGGGCCGAGGTCGACGATCCAGTCGGCCGTCTTGATGACATCGAGATTGTGCTCGATCACCACCACGGTGTTGCCCTCGTCGCGCAGCCGTTGCAGCACGCGCAGCAACTGCGCCACGTCGTGAAAGTGCAGGCCGGTCGTGGGCTCATCGAGGATGTACAGCGTGCGGCCCGTGGCGCGCTTGGCGAGTTCGCGCGCCAGCTTTACTCGCTGCGCTTCGCCACCGGACAGCGTGGTGGCGTTCTGGCCGAGCTTGAGGTAACCGAGACCGACGTCGAGTAACGTCTGCAATTTCGGCTGCACGGCAGGTATGTTGCGGAAGAAGGTGAGGGCATCCTCGACGGTCATCTCCAGCACGTCGTGGATGCTGCGGCCGCGATAGAGAATCTGCAGTGTCTCGCGGTTGTAGCGTCTGCCGCGGCACACGTCGCAGGGGACATACACATCCGGCAGGAAGTGCATCTCGACGCGCATGACGCCATCGCCCTGACAGGCCTCGCAGCGTCCGCCTTTCACGTTGAAGCTGAAGCGCCCCGCGTCGTAGCCGCGGGTACGAGCCTCGGGGACCTGCGCGAACAATTCGCGCAGCGCCGTGAACACGCCGGTGTACGTGGCGGGGTTCGAGCGGGGCGTACGACCGAGCGGGGTCTGGTCAATGTCGATCACACGATCAATGAACTCCAGCCCCTCGAGCGCGGCACACGGGGCGGCATCGTTCGGGCCACCACCGAGTTCCGCGAGCGCACGTCGCAGCAGGGTGTCGTTGACGAGTGTGCTCTTGCCCGAGCCCGATACGCCGGTGACGCAGGTCAGCAGCCCAATCGGCAACTCGACGGTGACGTCCCTGAGATTATTGCCACTCGCCTTGACGACCCGCAGTACCTTTCCCTGTTGCGCGGGCGTTCGCAGTCGCGGCACTTCGATGTGCAGCGTGCCGCGCAGATACTGTCCGGTCAGCGAATCGGGGCAGTCGCGGATGTCGTTGGGGGTGCCCGCAGCAACGAGCGCGCCGCCGTGCACGCCGGCACCGGGCCCAAGGTCGATGAGGTAGTCGGCGGCGAGGATCGCTTCCTCGTCGTGCTCGACCACGATCACGGTGTTGCCGAGATCGCGCAGCCTGCGCAGGGTGTTGAGCAGTCGTCCGTTATCGCGTTGATGCAGGCCGATCGAGGGCTCATCGAGGATATACATCACGCCGGTGAGGCCCGAGCCGATCTGACTCGCCAGACGGATGCGCTGCGCCTCGCCGCCCGAGAGCGTGTCGGCACTGCGTTCGAGCGTCAGGTACTCGAGCCCTACGTCCACGAGGAAGCGCAACCGATCGAGAACTTCACGCACGATCTTGCCTGCCACTTCGCCGCGCCAACCGGGCAACTGCAGTTCGGAAAAGAATTGTGCGGCGTCGCTGACCGCGAGGCGCGTCACGGCGGGTAGCGAGCGCTCGCCGATGAACACATGGCGCGCGGTCAGGTTGAGTCGGCTGCCCTCGCAGCTCGTGCAGGAGCGCCAGCCCCGATACTTCTCCAGCTCCTCCTTGACCGCCGCCGAGTCGGTCTCGCGGTAACGCCGCTCGATGTTGCAGAGCATCCCTTCGAAGGGATGCGTGCGACGCGTCTGCCGCCCCCGCCCGGTGCCGTAGGTGAACTCGATGCTCTCCTGGCCGCTGCCGTAGAGCAGGATCTGGCGGATGCGCTCCGGCAGCTCCTGCCAGGGCTCCTCGATGTCGAAGCCGTAGTGACGGGCCAAGGTCTCGATCAGTTGCAGGTAATGGGCGTTGTGCCGATCCCAGCCGCGGATCGCACCGCCGGCGAGGGAGAGTTGCGGGAAGGCGGCGACTCGCATCGGATCAAAGAATTCCTGCTGACCAAGCCCATCGCAGTCGGGGCAGGCACCCGCGGGACTATTGAAAGAGAACATTTTCGGCTCGAGCGTCGGTACGCTGTAGCCGCACTCGGGGCAGGCATGTAGGTTGGAAAACAGCAGGCCGGCTCCGCGCGGCTCGTCCATCCGCACTACGCGCGCCGTCCCCCCGGCGAGTCGCAGCGCCGTCTCGAACGACTCCGCCAGTCGCGGCGCACTCTCGGCGCGCACGCGGAACCGATCGATCACGGCGTCGATGCTGTGTTTGCGGCGGGCGTCGAGCTGCGGCAGCGTATCGAGTTCGACGAGCTCACCGTCGATGCGGGCGCGTACGAAGCCCTGCGCTTGCAGATCCCGCAGCACCGTGGCGTGCTCACCCTTGCGGTCCTGGATAAGCGGCGCGAGCAGCATGGCGGCCGTGCCCTCCTCGAAGCGCAGCACCTGATCGACCATCTGGCTGACCGTCTGCGCCTCCAGTCCGATGCCGTGCTCAGGACAGCGCGGCAGGCCGGCACGGGCGTACAGCAGGCGCAGATAGTCGTGGATTTCGGTGACCGTGCCGACCGTGGAGCGCGGGTTGTGCGAGGCCGCCTTCTGTTCGATGGCGATCGCCGGGGAGAGCCCCTCGATGTGATCCACTTCGGGCTTGTCCATCACCGAGAGGAACTGCCGGGCATAGGCCGACAGCGACTCGACGTAGCGGCGCTGTCCCTCGGCGTACAGGGTGTCGAAGGCAAGGGATGACTTCCCCGAACCCGACAGGCCGGTGATGACCACCAGGCTGTCGCGGGGGATGTCCAAGTCGAGATTGCGCAGGTTATGGGTCCGCGCACCGCGGATGCGGATCGGAAGCATCGAGCCGTTATCCAGAAAAAACAGCCGGTTAGTGTAGCCCGTCGGCTGCCTTTTGCGGTGGCCCGGCTGCCTTCGCGGGGGTTTTGGCGGGATTTTCGCAATGCAGGCAGGTGGCCGGACGATTAGAATGGAGCGCTTTTCCACCCCCAGCCCGCCGCCGTAGCTCCCCCGCAGAGGGCCCCGGCCGGGGAGGGTCCACCACAGGAAGGTTCGCCATGGCACGCGGCATCAATAAAGTCATCATCGTCGGCAATCTGGGTCAGGATCCGGACACCAAGGCCATGCCCTCCGGCATGACGGTGTGCAATCTGCGCATCGCCACCAGCGAGAGCTGGAAGGACAAGCAGTCCGGTGAGATGAAGGAGCAGACCGAGTGGCACAGCGTCGCCCTCTTTGGCCGCCTGGCCGAAATCGCGGGCGAGTACCTGCGCAAGGGCTCGCAGGTCTACATCGAGGGCCGTTTGCGCACGCGCAAGTGGCAAGATAAGCAGGGCAACGACCGTTACACCACCGAGATCGTCGGCAACGACATGCAGATGCTGGGCGGTGGTCGCGGTGGCATGGGTGGCGAGCCGCGCGCCGCAGGCGGCGGTCGCTCGCAGGGGTCCGACCCGAGATTCGGCGAGCCGGTACGCAGCAGCACGGAAAAAGATGAGACCTTTGACGACGACATCCCCTTCTGACCCGCCGCCGGCGGGCGCAGCCGCTACCGGTCGATATTTCATCAAGACCTACGGCTGCCAGATGAACGAGTACGACTCCTCACGGATGGGGGATGTGCTGGCTGCAGCCGAGGGTTTCGTCGCCACGGACGATCCGGCGCTGGCCGACGTGCTCATCGTCAACACCTGCTCGGTGCGCGAGAAAGCCGAATCAAAAGTCTTCTCGCTGCTAGGCGAGTGGAAGCAGATCAAGGACGCGCGGCCCGGAGTGATCATCGGCGTCGGCGGCTGCGTGGCGAGCCAGGAGGGCGACACGCTCATCAAGGCTGCCCCACAGGTTGATCTCGTGTTCGGTCCGCAGACCGTGCATCGCCTGCCGCAGATGCTCGCCGAACTGCGCGCCACGGGGCGACCCGTCGTCGATGTCAGTTTTCCGGAGATCGAAAAGTTCGATGCCTTGCCAGCCCCGCGTGCCGAGGGGGCCACCGCGTTCGTGTCGATCATGGAAGGCTGCAGCAAGTACTGCAGTTTCTGTGTAGTGCCCTACACCCGCGGTGATGAGGTCAGTCGGCCCCTCGAGTCGGTGATGGCTGAGGTGCGGCAGCTGGCCGCGCAAGGAGTGCGCGAGATCACGCTGCTCGGCCAGAACGTCAACGCCTATCGTGGCGCCATGGCCGATGGCGTCCTGGTCGATCTGGCGACGCTGCTGCATCATGTAGCGGCCCTCCGAGGCATCGAGCGCATCCGCTTCACCACCTCGCATCCGCTCGAATTCGACGACAGCCTGATCGAGGCCTACGCCAACATCCCGAAGCTCGCCAATCACTTGCATCTACCCGTGCAGTCGGGATCCGATCGGGTACTTGCGCTCATGAAGCGGGGCTACACCGCGCTCGAGTTCAAGCAAAAGATCCGCAAGTTGCGTACGGTGCGGCCGGATATTTCCGTCACCTCCGACTTCATCGTCGGATTCCCCGGCGAATCCGAGCGTGATTTCGAAGCCACGATGCAGCTGGTGCGTGATCTGTCGATCGATCAGTCTTTCAGCTTTCTCTACAGCCGCCGTCCCGGCACGCCGGCCGCATCACTGCCCGATGAGACGCCGCAAGAGGACAAGCAGGCACGTCTCGTAAGGTTGCAAGCGCTGCTCGAGGAGCACTCGCAGGCGCGCAATCGTGCCATGGTCGGCAGCACCCAACGGGTGCTCGTCGAGCGTCCCTCGCGCAAGGATGCAACCGAGCTCGCGGGACGCACCGAGGACAATCGCTGGGTCAATTTCCCCGGGCCCGCGCGGCTCATCGGCCACTTCGTTGACGTCGAGGTCACCGAGGCCAAGGTGCATTCGCTGCGTGGGCGCATCGCGGCGGCGGAGCAGAGCCGTGGCTGATTCCCCGGAGCTCGCGCTGCGCGAGTTTTCGCTCGAACCGCCCGACAACGAACGGCTCGCGAACCTGTGCGGACCGCTGGACGAGAACCTGCGTCTCATCGAATCCCGTCTCGGCGTAGAAGTTCGCCGTCGGGGCAGTTCCTTTCGGGTACAGGGTGTCAAGGCGCGCGCCGCTGAAGCCTTGCTCGGCGAGTTGTTCCGCCTCGCGCGCACCGAGGACATCACGCCAGAAGCCGTGCATTTGTCCCTGCGTGATCAGGATGCGAGCGCCGATTCTCCGGGCGCCACGCCCGAGACGGAGGCGGAGGATACGGGGCTGCGAACGCTGCGCGGCACCATCCGCGCTCGCGGTCCGAATCAGCGCGAGTATCTGCGCCGGATTCGGCGCGACGATCTGACTTTCGGTGTCGGACCAGCCGGCACCGGCAAGACGTATCTGGCGGTGGCCTGTGCCGTCGAGGCGCTGCAGTCCGATCGGGTTCGTCGTATCGTGCTCGTGCGGCCGGCGGTCGAGGCGGGCGAGAGGCTGGGCTTCCTGCCGGGCGATCTGACGCAAAAGGTCGATCCGTATCTGCGGCCGATGTACGACGCGCTGTACGAGATGATGGGTTTCGATCGGGTGGCCAAGCTCATCGAGCGCAACGTCATCGAGGTGGCACCGCTCGCCTTCATGCGCGGTCGCTCGCTCAACGACTCGTTCATCATCCTCGATGAGGCACAGAACACCACCGTCGAGCAGATGAAGATGTTCCTCACGCGCATCGGTTTCGGTTCGCGCGCTGTGGTCACGGGCGATGTGACGCAGACCGACCTGCCGGCCGGCAAGCTGTCGGGACTGCGCCATGTGCTCGATGTGCTGCGCGGTGTGCAGGGTGTGGGATTCCAGTTCTTCGAGGCTCGCGACGTCGTGCGCCACCCCCTCGTACAGCGCATCGTGCAAGCGTACGAAGCACGCGAAGGCTCCTCCACATGAACCTGCGTTCCCGTCCCGCGCTGCGCGTGCGTCCGCCGCTACGTGTGGAAGTCCGCAGCAGTCTTCGTGGCCAGGTACCCTCGACGGCGCGGATCGCCCGCTGGGCCCGTGCCGCCACGGGTGCTCGCGGTCAGGGCGCCGAGCTCGCCGTACGCATTGTCGGCACGACCGAGGGTCGCAAACTCAATCTGCTTTGGCGCGGCCGCGACTATCCGACCAACGTGTTGTCTTTTCCGGCCCCGCGAGTCGGTCGTCCCGCCTCGACGCGACCGCTCGGTGACATCGTGCTGTGTGCGCCGGTGATCGAGCGCGAAGCGCGAAAGCAGCACAAGCGCAGCGATGCGCACTGGGCCCACATGGTGGTGCACGGATGCCTGCACTTGCTTGGGCTTGATCACGAAGATGAGGCTGACGCGCGGCGCATGGAGCGACGCGAGCGGCGAATTCTGGCGGGCTTCGGCATTGCCGACCCCTATCTCGAGACCACGGAGTCTGCATGACCAATCCGCGTTACAGTTCCATGAGCTGGATGCGCAAACTCGGCCGCGCCTTGTCGGGCGAGGCGGAGGACCGCGAAGATCTCGTGCAGCAGATGCGTCAGGCGCTTGAGCGCGGCCTGATCGATGCGGATGCATTGCAGATGATGGAAGGCGTACTTGGCGTCGCCGATCTGCAG
>Ga0315906_10010244_pt1 | contig 11025 bp, 11 predicted proteins | sample LakEriMetagenome_4_FD_203526 | JGI IMG/M metagenome (GOLD analysis project Ga0315906, IMG submission 203526) | Freshwater fungal communities from buoy surface, Lake Erie, Ohio, United States - Buoy 2 MA122 | ecosystem: Environmental > Aquatic > Freshwater > Lake > Lake biofilm | place: USA... | reverse complement strand
ATCATTTGGGACGTATGGGACCCAAGGCATTGTTTGCAGGTGCCAACGATAATGCCAGCGGCACAGCCATGATAATTGATTTGGCCCGTTGGTTTGCCAAGCCCGAGAATCGACCCGCAAAATCGGTGTTGTTCATCGCTTTTGCCGCTGAAGAGGCAGGATTGATTGGTTCTAAATATTATACGGAAGCACCGCTGTTGCCACTGAAAAATATCCGATTCCTATTGAATCTGGATTTGATGGGCAATGGTGACGAGGGCATGATGGTGGTGAACGGTGAGCTTCATACAAGGGAGTTCGATATGCTCGATCGTATCAACAAGGAGAAAGGGTATTTGAAAACACTAGGTAAGCGCGGCACTGCTAAAAACAGCGATCATTACTTTTTCAGTGAGAAAGGCGTGCCCGCCTTCTTCTTCTACACCAATGGCGGCTCCAAGGCCTATCACGATGTGAATGACCTGCCACACCAATTACCGCTCACCGAATACGACGACATCAAAAAGTTGATTGTGGATTTTGTAGATGAAGTGGGTAGGTGAGCTCTTCGGTTTAACCGATGAACTACTTTTTTAATAAAAAATCGTTTATAAACCGTAATATATCAATTTCCTTAAACTGTGAAGCAATCCAGGATGAGCCATAAAACGGATATGTCTCACGATACAATAATTGCTTCATTATTTCGTTTTTGATCAACAAAACCCCCATAAGACTATGAGAGCAACACTTGTAATTATTTTAGCATTGGCTCTTTCCAATGAAGTAAGAGCGGATCAACTTATGTATCTCAATGCGATCCAGGCAAAAGCGGCAACCGAATATTTGCAAAAACAAAAAGAGGCCATTATTTGGTGTGCGTGTTGTGATAATGATCCCAAGGTGAAGATTACCATATCACGGGTTGACTATTTCCAAGTGGAAGGCGATTTCTATTTTGTAATTCTTAGGGGTAATACTCCCGAGGGCAAGTATGTAGAGGAACGTTTGGATCTTGCTTACGTGCACGTGAATGTTGGAGGGAAGGCCCAGTGCCTGGCAAAGGTGCTCAAGATTAACTGCGACCCCTGCACGGCACCGTTCAAGTGGGGTGTTTGAGAGTACAATTCCATAAAGCTGGCGCACCCTTAGCCGTTGCCATTTATTTGGATAGGGCCGTTATGTTGTGAACGGAATCAGGGGTGGAACTAATTCTCGCCATTATCCTCTTCATCCAATAGCTCCGATGAAGAGATTTCCGGAAGGATTTGTCGAGCCTCCGCATCATCCAAGACTGTGACATCTTTCAGCTTTTTGTTGATGGCCCTCGTACGAACCCCAATCACGTCATCCAAATCATTTAGCCCAGACTGAATCTTGTTCTGAGCTTTGCCGAGTAATCCGCCAAAAGTCTCAAACTCTTTCTTCACCGCTCCTAAAACCTTCCATACTTCGCTGCTTCGCTTCTGGATGGCCAAGGTCCTGAAACCCATTTGCAGACTGTTCAAAATGGCAGCTAAAGTGGATGGACCAGTGATGATGATTTTATGGTCTCGCTGAAGCTCTTCCAACAAACTCGCTTTACGCACCACTTCAGCATAAATCCCTTCAAACGGCAAGAACATTATTCCAAAGTCGGTGGTGTTTGGCGGGTTCAAGTATTTTTGACTGATGTCTTTGGCCATTGTACGGATCCCATCTTCCAGATACTTTTGAGCCAGCTGAATGCGGGTGATGTCACCAGAATCGTATGCGTCCTGTAGCTGTTCATATTTGTCGCGAGGGAACTTCGCATCAACAGGTAACCAAACCGGCTCGTTGGATTCCCTGCCCGGAAGTTTGATGGCAAACTCAACAATTGAATCCTCCCCCTTTTTGGTTTTCACATTCGCCTGATATTGTTCAGGTGCAAGAATCTGCTCTAACAACATCGACAATTGCACCTCGCCGATACCACCTCTCATCTTCACATTGCTCAACACCTTTTTCAAACCACCAACATCTTGTGCCAGGTTCTGCATTTCACCCAATCCACGTTGCACCTCCATCAATTGCTTGCCCACTGTTTCAAAGCTCTGCCCTAACCGTTCGCTCAAGGTCTTCTCCAGCTTTTCTTCAACGGTGTTACGAATGCTATCAAGCTTTTTCTCGGTGGCATTCACCAATTCGTTCTGCCGTGTCTCCAGTTGACTGAATTTTTCACGCTGCAAATCATTGAACGATTTGACATTTTTATCGAACACTTCTTGAAATTCCTTGAACGCGCTTGAAAGGGATTCACGCATCTGCTGGCTATCGACCTTGGATTGTTCGTTCATCGTCTGAAGCTTGCCCTCCACTTGCTTTTCTATTTTTTCGAGATACGTTGCATTTCCGTCCGAGAATGATTTGAAACTATTCTCCGTTTTATCTATAAGTGCCAATATGCGCTGCTCCATGGCCGAATTGAGTTTTTGCAATGCCTCCACATTCTTGTCATTCAATGTACGTATAGCATCAGCTGTTTCTGTCCTGAAAGCGGCAATTTGCCTGTTGAGTTCCTCACGGTTGGCTTTGGCGCTATCGGCGTTTTCGGTGCGACTGATGCGAAACTCTTCCTTGAGACCATTCGAAAGCCGGGAGATCTCCTCTTGAAGTGGCTTCAAGGAATCCGTTATATCGGAATTCTCAGAGGTGCGTTTACGTAGCAGAATGGCTAGGGTGATGATGTGTATGACCAGCAAAAGCCCTATTGAGATTATTATGAGATTTTCCATTGATTCTATTAGATTTAAGGATTACGTGGGAAGCACCTCGTTTTTTACTAAACCCAACATTGAGGGTTTTAACGAACGTACAGGTCCATGACTATCTTCCCCTCGAACTATTTTGTTGATTTGAAATGCGCATCATTCACGAAAATAAGAATAAGGGCCCGATTTTTATGTCCCTGTTAAATAATTTGCGGGTTTTGATGGCCATGAAGCCGATTTTATGCACGTTGCCAAATCCTCAACAACATCATGTGGCTTTTTATTAGGCAGATTCCATTTGATTGAAACCTAAAACCCCATTTTTTAGTATGCGAACGAAACAACCTTTGCTAAAGTATTGTTGCATAAATGAGCCTGTGTTCAACACGACAACTCCAATCAATCCGTCCACAATGACCCCCAACGATCTCAACCGTATCATTGAAATGGCTTGGGAAGACCGCACGCCCTTTGATGCCATCAAGTTTCAATTTGGTGTTTCCGAGTCTGAAGTGATCGCCATTATGCGCAGGGAGCTCAAAAGGAGTAGTTTCAACCTTTGGCGGAAAAGGGTCAATAGCGGTGTCAGCCAGAAGCATGCAAAGAAACGTAATCCCGAAATCGATCGTTTCAAATGCAGCAGACAGACTGCCATATCCATGAACAAAATAAGTAAGCGGTAGCATGCGTCCTGATTTCCCTGCGGATTACGCTTCCGTTCTTGAACGGGTAAATCAAATAGACCCTGTGGCATATGGTAAGTCGCGGAACTACCTGAATGGTGCGGTGACATATTTGTCGCCTTACGTTTCCAGGGGTGTCATTAGCACAAGGCAGATATTGGATGCCGTTCTATCTAAAGGATATGAAATTAGGGAAATAGAATCATTTGTCAAGGAGCTTTGCTGGCGCGATTATTTCCAAAGGGTGGGTCAGCACAGGAATCTTGATAATGATATCCGTTTTGCACAAGTCGGCGTTTCAAATCATGGAATCCCAACAGCTGTTATACACGGTCAAACAGGAATAGAGGCCATAGACCATGCGATTCAAGTGCTGTATGAGACAGGATACATGCACAACCATGTACGGATGTACACGGCCTCCCTGGTTTGCAACATTGCCAAATCCTATTGGAAAAATCCATCCCAATGGATGTACTACCATCTGTTGGATGGCGATTGGGCGAGTAACGCATGCAGTTGGCAATGGGTGGCTGCAGCCAATAGCAGCAAGAAGTATTTTGCAAATCAGGAAAACATCAACAAATACGCTAATACGAATCAAAGTGGCACTTTTCTCGATAAGCCGTATGAGGAGCTTTCATCCATGGACATTCCAATATCGCTGAGAACCACCAGTATTTTTAATGCGAACACCTCACTACCTCAAAACACGGCAATAGAAGTAAATGTCAATTTACCTACTTACGTTTACAACTATTACAATCTTGACCCGAACTGGCACAAGCACGAAGAAGGCAACCGTATTTTATTTTTGGAATCGGAAATTTTCAACCAATACCCCGTAAGCGATCGCTGCATTGATTTTGTAATGACGTTGTCTCTAAACATCCCCAATATTCAGGTTTTTACAGGTTCATTTCAGGAGCTGCACGCCTTATGCGGTAAATCCCCAATACACTTCAAGGAGCATCCATTGAATAAGCATTATAGAGGCATTCAGGAACCTCGCGATTGGATTGCTCCAAGGGTCGACGGTTATTTCCCCTCCTTTTTCGGCTATTGGAAACAGGTCGAAAAAAATCTGGTCTGATTTTGTATCGGCTACTTAAGCGGATATATCATATTGTACAGCTCAACACGCGCTTGTCCATCTATTTGGTAGGCCTGCGCCGATGACTTTGCCAAATCGGACTTTTTGAATTCAAGAAAGTCCTGTTCCGATGCCCACAGGTAAATGCCGCAAAACTCCATTGTTTTAGGGTCCCGCAAGTAGTATTTCTGCACCAACCCTGGCACTTTCAAAAACTCAACCTTTCGTTTTTCAATCACACTGAATACAATGGAATCTGGCAGTGTGCTTTTGAATCTTACGATTTGGACAAAGGACGCATGGGGCTGCTTAGTTAACTCGTGTCCGATGGTATTTGTAAACGCCAGGCTTGATTCTTGAGTATGGCCTTTAGTGTATATGCAGATGAATACAATCAGTGGCAATAGTGTCTTCAAGATCATGGTTGATTGTTTATTTATGAAATATGATAATAAAGTACGCTAAGTTATCAAATTAAAAAACCCAATGAGAGCATTTCAGAATCCTTCATTCGTCAAAAATATTCTAGGAGCTTCCAAGACAATAATTCAAAAACAGATTCGTTTTGTTGTTTGCAATCAGGTTTTGTTGAATGGATTTTTCATTCATAGGGTACAGGGCCTGTTTCATTGAATCATTTTGAAGCACCCGAAGGGTCTTCGGGAATATCACTGGTATTGCTTGTGATGTAAATCGTGGGATGGGGTTGTATTTAATATAAGATCCTAGGTCATAACACAATTCAAGCAATAAATAAAAACGACTAAATCCTAATCATATGACAGAGAAAAAACAACGCGTGGCGGTTCTGAAAAGGCTTCATGATGCTTCCACAATATTAATGATTTTGGTTTGTTTGATCACATTCGATTCCTTCGGTCAGGCAAAGAGAATGAATGTATCGTTTGCTATCAACATCAAAGTGGATACAACAAGGGTAAGGGTTTACAATCCCTATACGCCACCTTCCCATAGTGAAATCAAAACGGTTGTTCTAAAAACCGGTTTCGGCGATTCGGAAATAACAAATGCCAAAGACGCAAAGGTTTTGGATGAAGTGGGGTGTAACATCATATCCATAGACTTGGTTTATACGGACTACCACAAGGATTCAAAACAGGACCTGTTGAATAAAAAAAGATTGATGCAGCTTTATTTTGTCAATCCCGATATTTTCAACCAGTCGCTGATTCAATGGAAATATGTAGAGCAATTGGGTTTCAAGGACGAGGCCGATGCCAGGAACCTGTTTCACGGATTTGTAATAAAATATTATAAGGTTCCTAAATACGAGCCAACCACGCTGAAGATGAAGTTAGGGGAGGTTAAAAGTAAAGCCCCCGAAGACACTACAATGTTCAAGGCTTTCAATAAAAGCATCAAGTCGCCTGATGAATTGGTTTGTGTAGATCTTACGGGAAGCATGAGCCCCTATTATTTGCAGGTTTTCTCATGGCTTCATTTACGTAAGAATGGCGCAACCATCAGGTATTCATTTTTTAATGATGGAGACGAGATGCCAGATCATTTGAAAAGGACTGGAAATGTCGGAGGAGTTTACTCGTTCGGCACCAATTCAATCGATACGGTGACCAAGTATGCCTATGAGTGCATAACCAAGGGTAGCGGCGGGGATTCGCCCGAAAACAACATAGAATCCGTGCTCAAGGCAATCAAAAAATATCCCGATATCAAGAGTGTGGTCATGGTGGTGGACAATTGGGCCAATATGCGGGACTATTCGCTCATGAGTCAACTGAAAATCCCGGTCAAGGTCATCGTTTGTGGAACCCGTTATTATGAAGTGAAGTCGCCGGTCAATACGCAATACCTGGATCTAGCCCGAGCTACTGGAGGATCTGTTTATACCATGGAGGAGGATCTACACGATCTTGCGAAGAAGAAGGAAGGAGATGAAATCACAATAGAAGGGACTACGTATGTCATACGCGGAGGCAGGTTCATGCCGAAATAAGTTTCATGGATTCTTGGAGAGCCCAATGTAAGCCATAATAAAGGTCTTATGACGTGTAGCCATTGGCAATATGCATGATGACCACCGCTGATGGCTCATTAAGCTCTCTAACTGTTTCTTGGAAAAATCTATTTCAACATGACATTTAGCATCATGGTTTATTTGGACATTATGTTACTTTAGCCAAATGTCGTTTCGAAAGAGGTTTAAAGACACTTGGAATAAGCTAGGCCCCGGATTGGTGACCGGTGCAAGTGATGATGATCCATCAGGTATAGCTACTTATTCGCAGGCAGGTGCTGCATTCGGATTATCCACTTTGTGGACGGCCCTGGTTGCTTTCCCGCTGATGGCTGCCATTCAACAGATGTGCGCCAAAATCGGCATTGTTACCTCACAGGGCCTCACCGGAACACTCAAAAAACATTATCCTCGACCAGTTCTATATCTGATGCTGTTATTCAGCTTCCCTGCAATTGTTATGAATATCGGGGCCAACATAGCTGCCATGGGCGCGGTTGGCAACATGCTCGCACCTTCAATAGACTCTTCTTTCTTCAGCGTGTTTTTCACGTTGTTATTGTTAGGCCTGATCATTTATCTGCCTTACCGGCGGATGGCCAATATCCTCAAGTACCTGTGCATCGCCATCATGGTTTATCTTTTAGTCCCTTTTTTAACACAGCAAAACCTGCTTGAAATTGCCAAATCAACCTTCATACCCAGAATAGAATTCACCGCCGATTATTTAGCTGTTTTGGTAGGAATACTCGGAACCACCTTGTCGCCCTACTTGTTTTTCTGGCAGGCATCCGTCGAGGTGGAGGAGATGCGCAACAATAAACGCCAACTGTTGGTCGATAAAAAAATCATTCAAGACATGGAGCAGGATGTGGATTCCGGAATGGCATTCTCGGGATTGATCATGTATTTCATCATTCTGACAACCGGCACTGTACTTTTTAATGCGGGATTACACAATATTCAAACGGTGGATGAGGCAGCAGCAGCATTGAAACCTTTGGCAGGTGATGCTGCATATCTGCTTTTCTCTGTGGGTATCATCGGAACAGGACTAATCGCCATTCCCGTACTCAGTGGATCATTGTCGTACATATTTTCCGAAACATTTGGCTGGAAGCAAGGCCTTGACAAGAAGTTCCATGAGGCAAAAGGCTTCTATGTGATAATAGCTGTTTCACTCCTGCTCGGACTGGCCATGAATTATATAGGCATCTCTCCTATGAATGCATTGCTTTACACTGCGATTTTATATGGAATCACGGCCCCGGTATTAATCGCCATAATCCTGCACATCTCCAACAATAAAAGCATCATGGGCGACTATGTAAATGGCAAAGGACTCAACGTCCTCGGCTTTGCCGCCTTGTTTATAATGACCTCAGCCGCATTGGTATTGCTATACCTGCATTTTAGTAATACACCGCATGGCTGAATAGGTATGATCCACTCTCTTTTTTCGCCTAAAATCAAATCCGTGCCAATCCGCTGAATCAGTATGATTCGCGTTCCTTTTTAAAAATCAAGTTTGACAATTAATTCGCCCCGTTTACGCGATACGGATCACCCATCCTTCCTGCTTGGTAATCTGCGAAGCATCTGCGAATCTGTTCCTCGTTGTTCATTACAAAAGGACCATATGCGAACACGGGTTCATTGTGGGGCTGTCCGCCGCAAAGCAATATCTCCGCATCATCGGCGCTGAAAAGTCGAATCAGGTCACTGTCGCGTTCGAAAAGGATAACCTGGTTCGAATCCGCTTTAACACGACCTTCGGTCTCAACACTTCCGTTTATGATGTAAGCAAATGCATTGTGTGATGCGTCTACTGGAATTTCCAGTTTACATCCCGCTTTCATCTTGATATGAAAATAGAAAACGGGGAACATGGGATCCACCGATGATTTGGATCCGAATAGTTCACCCATTACCACATTGGCGGTGAAATCCGAACGCTCCACTTTAGCCATTTGGCCAGGATTGAAAAGCTGTGTTGAAGGATCCAGGTATTTGAACTTTGCAGGGAGGTTCAACCAAATCTGGAAACCATGGTATATTCCTCCGTCTTTGTACAACGACTCTCCTGTCTCTTCCATGTGTATGGCTCCTTTGCCTGCAGTGAACAGCATGAAATCCCCTTTGGAAATCTGGAAATCATAATTCAAGCTGTCGCGATGATGGCCACTGCCTTCCAGGAAATAGGTGGTAGGGGCTATTCCCGCATGCGGATGGGCTTCCACCTTGAGTGGCTTGTCGTTCGGATTCACCTTTACAGGACCGAACTCATCAAAAAACACAAAGGGGGAAACATAGTCGTTATGGTCTCCTGCGAAAGCACGTAACACGGGGAGTGTACCAACCATTGATTTATTGGCATTCAGCAAACGATACACCCGACGGGCGTTTTTCGAGTTTTCCATACCCGAGGCCGATTTAATTATCTCGGGAACGGCAACGGTTGCTCCAATGATTGCGGAACCTTTTATGAATCTACGTCTGTCCATGTCATATCAATTAGGATGTGTTAAAACAAGCAACCCTTGGTAAAGTTTATTCAAGACATCTGCGTGGGGATATCGAAGAAAAAACAGGTTCCTTTACCCGTGGATGACTCAACCTGTAATTCGATGTTTTCCGCTTCAAGCAGCTTCCTCACTTTTGCCAATCCCAAACCATGACTCTTACGTCCAAAACGGTCTTTCCGATTGGATATTTGGAAGCCCCGGCTTAATGACTTCAATCGCTCCTCATCCATTCCTTGTCCATTGTCAATAATGGCAATGCGTATCGTGTCGTTTTTTGGTGATGCAGCGATGCGTATCAGCAAGTCCTCATTGCTGTTGTGTCGGTATGCATTTTCCAGCAGGTTCATCAGTACGATCTGCAATACTGGTTTTTTGAATTGGATTTTATCTGCACTCACATCCAATTCATATCTGGCGTTTAACGGCTCCAGAGCCAAAGCGGCCACCTCCTTCAAGAATGTATCCAATTCAATGGGCTCTGCATTGCTGTTGGAATGTTCGCCCAACTGGTAGTAATCCAAAACGGAACCGATCATATCCTGAAGCTTTAGGCCGGTGTTTCGAATCATATCAACAGACTCCCTGACTCTGTGATCCACATCTGCGGGTAATTTCTCCTTCACCAGCTCAGCCAACTGCTGCATTCCGGTCAATGGCGACTTGATGTCATGGGATAGGGTCAAAGCGAACTGGTGCAGTTCCTCTGTTTTTTGCAACAATTTGTCGGAAACCGCTTGAAGCTCCTTGTTTCGAATCCGTAACTCAAGCAACCGCATTACTTGAGCAGCCAAGGCCTGTAATGTGGCCTCCTGTTCTGAGCTTAAGGGTTGTCGAGGCTTTTTGTCAATGATGCACAATGTGCCCAAAGCAAAACCTTGGGCGTCCACAAGTGGGACACCGGTATAGAACCTGACACCAAGTGAACCATTAACAGAATCCATGTGCGCGAATCTGCTGTCCTTGGTTGCGTCCGTTACGGTTAATACATGTTCGGGATCCCGTATGGCATGAGCGCAAAAAGAGGCCTCCAGAGGGGTTTCCCTTTCTTTTAATCCAATGGCTGACTTGAACCATTGGCGTTCGGTGTCAACCAGGCTGATAAGTGCGATGGGTGTTTGGCAAATCGCAGAAGCGATTCGTGTGATGTTGTCGAAATCCTCTTCTGGTAAGGTGTCAAGGATATCGTATTCCCTTAATCTTTTAATCCGACCCGATACTTGATTTTCAGGCGTTTTCCCCAGTTCTTTCATTGGATAAAATGTATGAAGTCAAGTGGTTTTTGGATTCCAAACGATGAAACGAAAATACTATTAAATATAATGAAAACAGAGCTCAAAATCAAACACATCGTATTTTTGTATGAATATCTCATAAATGCTGACCTCAGATCGTTACCGAAAATTTTTTCATGATGCCGTCAAATACGAGTCCTATCTCCAAGAATTCAAATACAGAATTGAAAACCCTCGCGGTGACGGATATGATTCGTATCTGCCTCTAAATTGGCAAAGGACACAGCGGCTGCACAAGACCATACAGTTGGAGTCCTTTATGATGGATTTCTTAAAAGTATACAGGCAAAATATCCAATGGCTTTTGATAGCCGAACATTGGTGTGGCGATGTTTCCCAGTCCATACCGGTCATGGCCGCCATTGCCCAAGCGTCCAATAAACATATCGATTTTCGTATAGCATACCGCGATAGCAATGCGGAGCTCATGGACGCTCATTTGACCGATGGCAAAAGCCGGTCGATACCCATGTTGATTCAGCTAAATAACGAGTTTGTGCCCACGGGAACCTGGGGTCCAAGGCCACATGAAGCCCAGGAGCTGGTAAAGCGGCTTAAAGCCGCTCCCGAAACGGCTCCAAGCTATGCGGATGAGCTCCATCGATGGTATGCAAACGACAAACAACATTGCATTCAAAGAGACCTTTTTGAGCTCCTCTCAAAGTCTTGATAGGCAAGACTCTGTTGAAATGTATGTTAAAACCTTTTCCATTGCATGCCTACAT
>Ga0315906_10010242_pt1 | contig 11027 bp, 10 predicted proteins | sample LakEriMetagenome_4_FD_203526 | JGI IMG/M metagenome (GOLD analysis project Ga0315906, IMG submission 203526) | Freshwater fungal communities from buoy surface, Lake Erie, Ohio, United States - Buoy 2 MA122 | ecosystem: Environmental > Aquatic > Freshwater > Lake > Lake biofilm | place: USA... | reverse complement strand
CGGCGTTGACCCATGATTGATCAGAAAGGCGGCCCGCGTCCGGTGGCAGGCGCCAGCGGACAGGGCCGAGTGGCCCAGCGGGTCAGGAGAACGATTCCACCTTGCCGTTCAGATCTATGACATCGTCAGTTTCCGGTTGGTGATTTATGGAATAAAGGTCATTCACACAAAAAGTACCCGCTTGACACTCGGCGCACGCGGGTGATCGAATCTCTACAGGACCATAACATCAAGTCGCACACCCAACAACAAACGGGTCCTGGCCCAGACACCCGGCAATTGATTCGCTGGATACGGGGCTCAGCAATCAACCGGCCAGCCACCCTCGGCCCCCTGGAGGAGAAATGAACATGCTTTCATCGGTTCGCGTCAGCGCCTGCGCGCTTGCAGCTTCTGCGGCCTTCGCCATCGCGGCGTTGCCCTCAAGCGCCTCGGCCCAACAGACTTTCAATATGACCATCGTCTCCGGTTTTCCGCCGGTTGCTGCGGTGGTCAAGCAGTTGCAGGAGTACTACATCCCTGAGGTGAACAAGGCACTCGCCAGCACCAACTATCGGATCAAGTGGAACGAAGCCTTCGCGGGCACAGTCGCCAAGCCGGGCGGCGAGCTCGATGCCATACGCACCGGGCTGGCCGACATGGGTATCGTGCTCACGCCCGCGCACGCCGACAAGGTGCCGCTTTACAACATCGGCTTCGTCACGCCTTTCACATCATCGGATATGAAACTGCTTTCGAAGGCGGTCGATCAACTCACCGCCAATTTCCCCCAGATGGCGCAAGCCTGGGCCAAGCAAGGTCAGGTGTTCCTGGGTGCCTCCGGTGTGGGTGACGACTACCTGATCCTGTCCAGCAAACCCGTCAATTCGCTGGCTGATCTCAAGGGTATGAAGATTGGCGGCATCGGGCTGAATCTGCGCTGGGTGCAGAGTGCTGGGGCGGTGGGCGTGATCAGCAACCTCGCGGAGTTCTACAACGCCACCAAGACCGGCGTGGTCGACGGCGTCCTGATGTGGGGCGAGGCGGTGGTCAACCAGAAAATGCATGAAGCTGCGCCGCACATGCTGCAGGCGCGCCTGGGCGGCGCCACCGCCTACGCCATGACTGTCAACGCAGGGGTCTGGAAGAAGCTCCCCGATGAAGTCAAAAAAGTGCTGCAGGAGAAGGCGCTGGCCTATGGGCAGGTTCTCGGGGGCTATGTGATGGACGTGGGGGCCACCGCCCCCCAGCGCTACCGCGATGCAGGCGGCAAGGTGGTCCCGCTGTCAGATGCCGACCGGCTTGCCTGGGCCAAGGGCATGCCCAATATTGCCAAGGAGTGGGCAGCGGGCCTGAATAAGCAGGGACTGCCGGGCGACCAGCTACTCTCGGCCTACATGGATTTCATGCGCCAGAACAAGCAGCCGGTCATTCGTAACTGGGACAGGGAATAGGAACCCCACGCCGAGGGGGAGCATGCCAAGCCTGCCCGGGGCCCTGCGCGGGCTGGCGGTGCCCTCCAGCATCTGAACCATGAAGTTCCTGTCGCGTGCCTTTGGCCGCCTGATCTCTGGTCTGAACAGCATCGGCTCGCTGCTCATCTTCGGCCTCATGATGCTGGTGACGGCCGACGTTACGCTGCGATTCCTGTTTTCACAGCCGATCCCCGGCGTCGTTGAAGTCGTCGAGATGTCGATCGTGGGCATTGTGTTCCTGCAGCTCACGCACGCCATGGCAGAGGGCAAGATGATCCGTGCCGACACCCTGCTCGGCATGCTGATGGTGCGCGCCCCGCGCTGGGGCCACGCGCTTGATGCCTGCGGCCAGCTGGCCGGCATCGCCCTCATGGCGGTTATTCTCGTCGGGCAGATTCCACGCCTGATCGAGGCCTGGACCGAAAACAGCTTCAAAGGTAACCCGGGCCTCTTCACCGCCCCCACCTGGCCACTCGAACTGATGGTTGCGCTTGGCTGCGCTGCCGCTTTTGTCCAGTTCCTGATTCAGCTGTTCCGCTCACTCGGGCGCTGGAAACGTAACGAAGTGATTCATCTCTCCCCGCAATGAGCCTCCGACCATGACCCCTTTCGAGATCGCAGCACTCTCGGTGGTCGCCATGCTGGTGCTGCTGCTCGCGGGTGTCTATGTGGGCGTCGTCCTCACCGTGGTGTCCTACATCGGCGTTTGGATCATCAAGGGCGATCCGGTGGTCGCCAACAACTTGCTGCTGCTGGCGGTCGCCGACAGCATCTCGAGCTATGTGTTCGGCGTCATTCCCCTGTTTGTACTGATGGGCATGTTCGTATCCATTTCTGACATCGGAAAAGACACCTACGAGGTGGCCAATGTGGTGTTCCGCAGGCTGCGCGGCGGGCTCGGGGTGGCTACCGTGGCCGCCAACGCGCTGTTCGCAGCCATCACCGGCGTAAGCATTGCATCGGCGTCTGTCTTCACCAAGGTCTCCGTGCCGCAGATGCTGCGCCATGGCTACCAGCCGCGATTCGCGGTGGGCGTGGTGGCGGGCAGTTCGCTCCTCGGCATGCTGATCCCGCCCAGCCTGCTGCTGATTTTATTTGCCGTGCTCACCGATCAGTCAGTGGGCGACATGTTTCTCGCCGGAGTCATCCCGGGCATCCTGCTAGCGCTCATGTTCTGCCTGGGCATTGTGGTGGCTGCCTATCTGCTTCCCAACGCGGTGATGCAGCCCGGAGCCCTCGTCGAGCAGGTCGATGCGCAAATGGGCTTCGGAGAAGCTCTCCGGAAGCTGTCTCCCATCCTGCTCCTGATCGGCACGGTGATCGGTGGCATCTATGGCGGCCTATTCACGCCCACCGAAGCCGGCGCCATTGGCGCCTTCGGTGCGTTTCTGCTTACCGCGTTGCGCGGCAAACTCAGCTGGGCGAGTCTTTGGAAGGTGCTGGTGGAAACCGGCCACGTCACCGCCACCATCTGCTTTCTGATCATCGCCGCCACCATGTACAGCCGCATGCTCGGTGTGGCTGCAGTGCCCGGGCAACTCGCGCAGTGGGTGACCTCGCTCGACGCCAATTTTTACGTGATTCTCGCGATCTACCTCACGATCATCCTCATGCTGGGCTGCCTGATTGATGCTGCCTCGATCATGCTGATCACGGTGCCGCTGTTCCTGCCACTCTTCGTGGCTTTCAAGACTGACCTTGTATGGCTGGGCGTGATCACAACTATCGCAGCGGAAGTGGGGTTACTCACGCCGCCTTTCGGGGTGGCAGTGTTCGTGATCAAGGCGACACTCGATGAGCGCCGGATCACCATCCCCGACATCTTCAAGGGCGCGCTGCCATTCGCGGGCATCGTGATGCTTACGCTGCTGATGATCATCCTATTCCCGGGAATCGCCACGGGCATCCTGGGGCGCTTTTGAGGATTTTTCCGACCGCTGTTGCTGTTTGCGCCTGGAGTTCGTATGAATCCGCTTAGAACCGCTGTGATCGGCCTTGGCTGGTGGGGCCGCCAGATCGTGACCTGTCTCCAGGAAAGTACGCGCTTTCGCGTGACATATGGGGTGGACGTCGCGCCCGCCGCCGTAGCGGATTTCGCGCGCGACAACGGGCTCACGCTCACCGACTCGCTGGAGGCTGTGCTCGCCGACGCCCAAGTCGATGCTGTGGTGATCGCCACCCCGCACCGGCAGCACGAAGCGCAGGCGCTCGCGGTGCTGGCCGCGGGCAAACAGCTTTTCTGCGAAAAGCCGCTCACGCTGACCGCGGACGGTGCCGAGCGAATTCTGGCCGCCTGTGACCGCGCCGGCGTGGTGCTAGGCATTGGACATGAGCGGCGCTTCGAGCCGGCAATGGAAGAAGCCCGACGCATGATTGACGCTGGCGAACTGGGGCAGTTGCTGCATCTGGAGGCCAACGTCAGCCACAACCTTTTCGCACGCATGGCGCCAGGCAATTGGCGAATCGACCCGGCAGACGCGCCGGCAGGCGCCATGACCGCGCTCGGCATCCACCTTACCGACATGTTCGTGTCACTCGCGGGCAACCCGCTGACCGTGAGGGCACGCACGGCCCGGGTCATGCGCGAGGCATCAGGTACCGACCAGGTATCGATCTGGATCGAATTCGACTCCGGTATCACCGCTGCCGTCACCTGCCTGTCATCGACTCCGTTTCACGGCCGAATGAGCTTTTTCGGCAGTGATGGCTGGGTGGAGGTAAAAGAAAACGGTAATGTCGACAAGGGGCTGCCGAGCGACCTCACGCACTGCAATGCCGCCCTCGAGCGGCACACCCGCTCTTATTCGCCGGTCAACACGGTGCGTCGCAACTTCGAAGCCTGGGCTGCAGCGATCGCTGGACAAACGCCTTATCGCTTCACGCGCGCCCAGATCCTGAACAATATCCGCGTACTGGATGCCGTCGTGCGATCGGCGGCATCCGGCGGCGAACTGATCAGGATTCAGCCGTAAAGCCGACCCTCTTGATGAGCGGGCCCCATTTGTCGAACTGCTCCTTCTGACTGCGGCCGAGCTCATCGGCAGTGCTGCCGCGAGCAATCAGCCCGACATTGGCGAGCGCATCGATCACCGATTTTTCTTTCACTGCGGCATTGATCGCGGCGTTGGCTGCCGCCACCACATTAGCTGGCGTGCGGGCAGGCGCGAAGAACGCAAACCACTCGTCGACCACCAGGTCGGGGAAGCCCTGTTCGGCAAAGGTCGGCACATCGGGCACGAAGGGCGAGCGCTGCGCCCCCGAGGTGGCGAGTATTCGCATCTTGCCTGCCCGGGTGTTGGCAAGGAAGTCACCATGCGGGGTGACCATGGCCGCGATCTGCCCGCCCACCACGTCGGTGACGCCAGGAACCGACCCTTTGTAGGGCACGTGTTTCATATCAACGCCCGCCTGAATGCCTAACAGCGCACCGACAAAATGGGGGGTGGAACCCGCACCGGGCGAGCCGTAGTTGGCGTCTTTGGGATTGGCCTTGGCCCAGGCGGCGAAATCTTTCAGGTTCCGAACGCTTGCGGGCACCATGGGCCCCACCGCAAAGCCATGCTGAATGATGGCAGCCATTGAGACAGGAACGAAATCGCGGAAGGCGTCGTAGCCAAGTTTGCTGTAGACGTGCGGAAAAAGCGCGAGCATGGAAAACGGCGTGAGCGCGAGGTGCGTGCCATCGGCTGGTGCGGGCTTGAGCACATCGAGCGCGATGCGCCCACCCGCGCCCGGCCGATTGTCGACCACCGCGGCGTTTTTGGTGAATGCGCTGCCGGCAAGTTTTTCACCCACGCGTCGCGCCACGATGTCGCCCGAACTGCCAGGTGGAAAGCCATAAAAAATCTTGACCTGTTCGATGGGCAGGCCAGTCTGCGCAAAGACAGGCGACCCGACCGCACCCAGTACAGCGGCGGCCGAACCGGCCTGGATCAGTTGGCGGCGTGATGTCATAGCGATCTCCCTGAATATTTTTTTCGACCGGCGCGCGGGGCAGACATCGCCCGCCCTCAGCGGCGCTATTGTGGCAGAGGAATCAACGCGGAAGGAAGAGGCCGGGCAGAGTGTCTTCGTGCAGCGCGTTAACCAGCGCAGCCCGATGCCGGAGCACGGCGCGCTGGTTGATCGACCCTTTGTCGGTGACCTCACCCAGATCGAGCGAGGGCGGCTCCGCCAGCAGTGCAAGGCGCGCCACGCGGCTTGCACTCCCCGTGGCAGAGCCCGCGAGGGTGTTGAGAACGGCCTGGAAATGCGCACGTACCGGGGCCGCTGCGAGCACCTCGGCCAGGGGCGCGTCAGGTGCGAGCCCGGCCAGCGCACGAACGGTGGGTGACGGAAAAATGAGCGCCCCCACCTCGTTCCGGTTCAGCCCGGTGATGACCGCATCCTGCACGTGGGGGGCGCCCGCTGCGATGATGCGGGCCCGAAGCGGCCCGACGCTCACGAAGGTACCGGTAGCGAGCTTGAAGTCTTCGGCAATCCGGCCATCAAAGCGCAGCCCCAGATGCGGGTTGTCGGGGTTGATCCAGAGCACCGCGTCACCGGTTCGGAAGAAGCCCTCTTCGTCGAACGACTCGGCAGTCTGCTCGGGAGCGCGCCAGTAGCCGGGCGTGATGTTGGGCCCGCGATAGCGCACCTCGGTCTTGCCGTCGATATCGACCAGCTTCAGTTCGAGCCCGGCTGCCGGAACGCCAATGTCGCCCGCGCGCACCTCCGGATTGGTGATGAACACCGCAAACGGCGCGCTCTCGGTCATGCCCAGCCCGGTACCCATGACGATGCGCTCGCCGATCTCCCTCTCCTGCGAATCCCAGAGGCTGTCCCAGATGGGCTGGGCCAGCGCCGCGCCCGAGTAAAAGAACATGCGCACCCGCGACAACAGTGATCGGCGAAGCAGGTCATCGGTCTGCATGGCGCGCGCAATCGCTTCGAATCCGGTGGGTACGTTGAAATACACCGTGGGCGACACCTCGCGCAGATTGCGTAGCGTCTCAGGCATGAGGGCGGGCGTGGGCTTGCCGTCATCGATGTAGAGCGTGCCGCCATGGAACAGCACCATGCCGAAATTGTGATTGCCGCCGAAGGTGTGATTCCAGGGCAACCAGTCGACCAGCACAGGGGGCGACTCGGCCAGCACGGGCATGGACATGACCATTTGCTGCTGGTTGGCGCACCACATGCGCTGGGTGTTGATGACCGCCTTGGGTAGCTTGGTTGAGCCACTGGTAAACAGGAATTTGACGATTGTGTCGGGGCCAGTGGCGGCGATGGCCTGATCAACCGCCGCGGTGGCGGCGGTGTTGAACAGCTCGGCCAGCGACGTGATTGGACGCGTGGTGCGTAAGGACGCTCCGGTGACATCGGACACCGCCAGGCCGTCCCCCATTACCACCTCGACATCGGGGCCGACGGTGGCGGCGATGGCACTTGCGTAGCGGTCGTCCGACGCAAACACCAACCCAGGCGTGGTGACCGCGAGCACATGCCGGAGCTTTTCAAAATCACGGCTGACGAGCGAATAGGCGGGCGATATTGGCGCAAACGGGACGCCCGCCAGCACGCAACCGAGCGACACGAGCGCATGCTCAAGGCTGTTCTCGGACAGGATGACCACCGGCCGCTCAACGCTCAAGCCTCGATCGATGAGGGCCTGAGCGATGGATCGCGCGTGGGCCCACGCCTGCCCGAAACTGAGGATTTGCCAGTCGCCTGTACCGCCCTCCGCCAGCCGCACCCGGCGCGCGAGAAAGGGCCGATTGGGTTCAGTCTGCGCCCAGTGTGCAAAGCGGTCGGTGATGCGCGGGGGGTAGGCGGTGAGGTCAGCCTCAGCCCGAACATACCGCACCCCGGGTGCGCCCTCGCGCAGAGCGATGCGGGTGATGCCAAACCGCGGGGACCGAAATGGCGCACGAGTCATGGACTGCTCCTTGAATCGTTAGGGGATGCGGCTTGCGCGGACCAGCCTTTCAGACCGCGCAGGGCCTCGAAGGCAAGAAAGTCTCGATCATTGTGCAGAAGCGCGTAATCGCGGTCGATGCAGAACGCGGCAAGAAGAACATCGGGCGCGCTTCGGATGGTGTGTCCCGCTGACCGGAGTGCCCGGTAGTGCTGGGCAGCAGCCAGCGCGAGCGCCTGCCCGCCGGTGGATTCGATGTCGAAACCTGCCATCAATGTATGGGCGCGGCGAAAATCGCCCTCGAAGCGAAACCCGCGAAGGACTTCGAACATCACCAGATCGGGGACGACAATGCGCCATTCCCCCGCCTGCAGCAGTGTTGCGAGCTGGTCAGCGGCAGCCGACCGGGTGCCGCTAAAAAAATCGATCCAGACGCCAGAATCAGCGACGAGCACGACGCGCCCCGGTGCGGGATGCCGCCGCTGGTGGGACGCCTGGTTCCTGCACGGCAAGCGGCGGAGCGGCAAGCGCGGCGCCGCCCGGCGGCGGATCCCAGCGAGGAGCATCTCCCCCTTCCCAGAGCAGCTTGCCGCGCCACTTCAACACTTCGCGATAGTGCGCCTGGCGGGCAAGCAGCCGCAGCCCGGCTTCAACGGCCTCCCGCTTGGTTTGAAAGGGGCCGGCCGCGAGCGCCTGCTGCATGAGTGCGTCATCGATATCGATATTTGTGCGCATTGTGTTTAATTTGTTACTACTGTGTGTATTGTACTCAAAAGAGTGTGGTCCGCAAGCCGCATTACCATGCGGGCTTGTCCAATTAACTGCCCGCCGCGATGAACCACGCCGACCTTGTTGCGATCGATATCCACACCCACGCTGAGGTGAGCTGCCGTAACCCGTTTGATGCCTATGGCGAGGAATACGACCGGGCGGCCGACAAATATTTCGGCAGCACGCGCCGCCCCACCATCGCTGAAACGGTGGCCTACTACCGCGAGCGCAAGATCGGTCTGGTGATGTTCACCGTTGATAGCGAGTCACAACTGGGCCGTCGCCGCATTCCGAATGAGGAAATCGCCGAAGCCGCGCGCGCCAACGCCGACATGATGATCGCCTTTGCGAGCATCGATCCGCACAAGGGAAAGATGGGTGCACGCGAGGCCGAGCGGCTGATCCGCGAGGAGGGTGTCAGGGGCTTCAAGTTTCACCCTACGGTGCAGGGCTTTCATCCCTACGACCGTATGGCCTGGCCGATCTATGAAGTCATCAATGCGCATCACCTGCCCGCGATCTTTCATACGGGCCACAGCGGTATCGGTAGCGGCATGCGCTGCGGCGGCGGGCTGCGGCTCGCGCTCAGTAACCCCATGCATCTGGATGAGGTCGCTATCGACTTTCCCGACATGCAAATCGTGATGGCCCACCCCAGCTGGCCCTGGCAGGACGAGGCGCTTAGCGTGGCCATGCATAAGCCCAATGTCTGGATCGACCTTTCAGGCTGGAGCCCGAAGTATTTTCCCAAGCAGCTGATTCAATACGCCAACTCGCTACTGAAAGACCGTGTGCTGTTCGGCAGCGACTTTCCGCTCATCACACCCGAGCGCTGGATGAAAGATGCCGAAGTGGCGGGCTTCAAGCCCGAGGTGATGCCTGGCATTCTGAAAGGTAACGCGATCCGCCTATTGGGCCTGGGAGCAATCTGATGAGTAAACCTAACCGCGTTCCCGTGCACTGGCGCAATGCCTCGCTTGCGCTCGCCTTCGACATCATCCTGGGCTGGTGCATCGTGCTCCTTATCGACAACCCTGATTCATTCTGGAAACTGCCCACCGTTGTGCTGGCACTCTGGGTCGTGCCGTGGCTGTTTCGCATCAAGGCGGGCATCTACCACGCGTTCAATTATTTTTTCAACGAGCGAGTGCTGGTGGTGCAACAGATCGCTCAGGAACTTGCAGCCAAGGGCTACCCCCGCCCTGATGAACGCTATGACCTGGCCCAGGACTATTTCGCCGAGGTTGCCACCAGCGCAGAGGCAAGTATCGACGCTCGGGTATCGGCTGCGAAATATCTGGGCGCCGATGCAGCGTGGGGGCAGTCCCAACAGATGCTCACCCGCTGGCTCTTTAATCGTGCGGCGCTCGAGGTGATCGCGGGCTACCGCAAAACATTTGAGCCAGATCCGGCAAGCTGATCAGGAGCCGATACGCAGAACCGCCCCATCACGCAGCCTTCAGCCCAGCACAATCCCCGCATCGCGCACCAGTCTGTCCCAGCGCTCAAGTTCTTCGGCAATATCGCGGGCCAATGCAGCTGCGCCCCGCTGTCGCGCCACCGCGCCCTGTTTGCTGAGCCCCTGACTGACCTCGGGATCACCGATCGCAGACGTCACCTCATGCTCAAGCCGGGCGAGCACTGGCGCCGGGGTGCCAGCGGGCGCCAACACGAAGAGACGCGGTGAGGCATCAAAACCGGCCAGCCAGTCGGCCACACGGCGCCAGTCTTCAGCGCCCGAAAATGGTTCGGGGCTGGTGAGCCCCAGCACCCGCATGCGGCCCGCCTTCACATGCCCGAGCGCCGCGGCCGCACTCAATACTGCCAGGGGAATCTGACCGCCCAGCAGATCGGGAACAATCTGCGCAGCCCCCCGGTAAGGCACATGATTCAGGCGGATGGAGGCTCTCACCTGCAGCAGTTCCATAGCGAGATGGTGGACAGTTCCAATGCCCGAGGTGGCATAGCCTAGCGTCTCGCCACGCCTGGCCGCCGCCGCCATGTCCTCCAACGATCGAAGGGGCGAATCGGCGCGAACTGCGATCGCGAGCGGCGCAGTAGCCACGGCACCGACCGCTGCGAAGCTGGTGCGGGCATCCAGCCCCGCTTTCTGCATGGTCCGGGCAGCAATCAGAAGCGATGAATCCGCGAGCATCAGCGTGTAACCGTCAGCAGGCGCTTCGGCGAGCACCCCGGCAGCGATGGTGCTGCTGGCCCCCGGGCGGTTCTCGACCACCACGTTCTGGCCCAACTGTGTGGCGAGCCGCCCCGCCACATTGCGCGCGATCGCATCAGCGCCGCCGCCGGCAGAAAAACCGACCAGTAGTCTGAGCGGGCGCGACGGAAAGCTGCCCTGCGCGATGGGAGTACCCGTCTGCGCGGCTGCCTGTTGCATGGGCAGCACAGCGCTGGCCGCCGAGGCGGCAGCAACCATCATGAGCGTTCGTCGTTGACTGGCAAACAGAGGTGTCATGGTTCAAGCTTCCTTCGGTTTCTCACGAGAAATCAGGACATGCGACGCAACACGCGTCCGGGATAGTTGCTCGCGGCTCGGCCCTCGCGCCAGACGATTATGCCGTTCACCACCACGGTGTCGATGCCCTGGGCACGCTCCAGAGGCTGCTCATAGGTCGATCCGGCATCAACCCTGTCGGGGTCGAAGAGTGCCAGATCGGCATAAGCGCCTTCGGCGATCACGCCGCGATCGACCAGGCCGAAATTGCGGGCGCTGAGCGCCGTCATTTTGTGGATGGCACGCTCGAGGGAAAAGAGGCCCAGCCCGCGCGCATAGTGTCCGAGCACGCGCGGGAACGTTCCCCAGAGGCGGGGGTGAGGCGCATCGTCATGGGGCAGGCCGTCAGAGCCGATCATCGTGGGCTCGAAGGCGAGAATACGCTTGACATCGT
>Ga0315906_10010241_pt1 | contig 11027 bp, 9 predicted proteins | sample LakEriMetagenome_4_FD_203526 | JGI IMG/M metagenome (GOLD analysis project Ga0315906, IMG submission 203526) | Freshwater fungal communities from buoy surface, Lake Erie, Ohio, United States - Buoy 2 MA122 | ecosystem: Environmental > Aquatic > Freshwater > Lake > Lake biofilm | place: USA: Lake... | reverse complement strand
GAACTGGAAGCTATGGACAAACAAGTGACCTGCTTAAAGATTTGAAAGCATTCCAGAAAAAAGCAGGTGAGAAAGTTGTTCCTTCTCAGACAAAAATAGAACTCGAAGTCAGCTACAACAAGATGGGGATATTTAAAAACACCTATCGCAGCTATCTGCTGCTTGGACTGATTTTGCTGATTATCTTTTTTATTCGGATCTTCAAAAAACCGACAGAGAAAGCAGAAAAAATCTTTAGATTTTCTTCTTATGCCGTGTCTTTTTTAGTTGTGTTCATTTTCGTATATCATGGGATAGGCCTTGGATTTAGATGGTATATTTCAGGTCATGAACCATGGAGTAACGGCTATGAAGCGGTGATTTTCATTGCTTGGGTCACTACACTGGCCGGAATATTTTTCTCAAGAAAAAATCAAGTTGTACTCGCCGGAACAGCGATACTCGCTTCCATGATGATCTTTGTAACGGAGATGAACTTACTGGACCCCGAGATCACACCATTGCAACCGGTTCTTAAATCCTATTGGCTTATGATTCACGTGGCCGTAATTACCAGCAGTTATGGCTTCCTGGGTCTTGCCGCGATTCTCGGACTGATTAACCTTAATCTTTACATATTCAGAAAAGAAAATACTGCGAAGGTTGTTAACCTGAATATCAGTGAGCTGACATATGTTTCTGAAATGACGATGACCATTGGATTATTTATGCTAACGATCGGTACTTTTCTAGGCGGAATCTGGGCCAACGAATCATGGGGCCGTTACTGGGGATGGGACCCCAAAGAGACCTGGGCACTGGTTTCTGTACTTGTCTATGCTGTTATTCTACATTTACGGTTTATTCCTGCATTGAGTGGGAAGTTCCTATTTAATGCTGTTAGTCTTTGGGGCTATTCGGCAATCCTCTTCACTTTTTTTGGAGTGAACTTTTATTTGGTTGGACTTCATTCGTACGCCCAAGGAGAAGGCTTAGGTGAATTCCCCCTCTGGTTGCTTCTAACTGTTCTGTTCTTTGCTCTTCACACCGGATTTGCGGCATACCAGAATCGCAAGTTTCTCCTTGGCTCAAAAGAAAATACGAACGAACAATAAATCTCGAAATGAAACTAGATATCCTTGCTTTCGGAGTTCACCCTGATGACGTAGAATTGTCTTGCTCTGGCACACTGATGAAACATATCGATCAAGGAAAGAAAGTTGGGGTTGTTGACCTGACACGTGGTGAGCTCGGCTCAAGAGGTACGGCTGAAACGAGAAAGGAGGAAGCAGCTGAAGCATCAAGACTTATGGGACTCGAAGTGCGGGTGAATCTCCAAATGGAGGATGGATTTTTTGAAAACAACGAACCCAACAAACGAAAGATTATTGAGCAAATCAGACGTTTCAAACCTGAGATTGTATTGTGTAATGCAATCGATGACCGTCATCCCGACCATGGGCGAGCCTCAAAATTAGTCTCAGAAGCATGTTTTCTAGCCGGATTGAGAAAAATCGAAACCACGATAGATGGAGTTCCGCAAGATGCATTTCGACCGAAATCGGTGTACCATTACATACAGGATGTATATATCAAACCTGACTTTGTAATAGATGTGAGCGCGTATATAGAGAGAAAAATCGAGGTGATTCGTGCTTATAAAACTCAATTTTACGATCCCAATTCATCGGAACCTAAAACGCCTATTTCCGGGAAAGAATTCTTTGATTTTGTAAAAGGAAGAATGATGCAATTTGGCAGACCAATCGGCGCAGAATTTGGAGAAGGATTTACAGTCGAAAGAGAGCCTGGCGTGAATGACCTCTTCGATTTGAAGTAACAGGCAGCTCAGGACTTAAAAATCTCAACGATCTTTTCAATCGTGTAATCGATCTCTTGGCGGTTCGTAAATTTCGAAAAAGAAAATCTCACATTCGGACGATTGAAGTCTGCTCCTATTCCAGATAATACGTGAGAGGGAGAACTCGCACCAGAGGAACATGCCGAGCCTCCACTCGCAGCAATACCTTTGAGATCAAGTGTGAACAATAACAATCCAGCCCCATTAAAAGGAGGAAAGCTCACATTTAAAACGGTATACAAGGATTTTTCATCGCTGATTTCTCCGTTGAAGTAAATTCCTTCAATGGAAGTATTCAAACGTTCGACAAAATAATTCTTTATGCCCCGAATATGGTTTTGATGCGACTCAAGTTCAGAATAAGCCAATTCAAAGGCCGTTGCCATACCACAAATTCCAGCCACATTTTCGGTTCCCCCGCGATTTCCACGTTCCTGTGATCCGCCATGCAATAGTGGACCAAACTTAGATTTTTTTCTGGCATACAAAAATCCAACTCCCTTTGGTCCGTGAAATTTATGTGCTGAACAGGTTAAAAAATCTATTTCCTGATTTTTCAAGTCGAACGCATAGTGTCCAATCCCCTGAACCGTATCCGAATGAAAGAATGCGTTGTGTGTTTTACACAGCACCACTACTTTATCGATGGGTAATAATGTCCCAATTTCATTGTTCGCGTACATGAGGCTGACAAGTGTGCGATTGTCCTTTTTCAATAATTCCTCAAGGTGAGACAAATCGACATTTCCTTTGGAATCGACATTGACGTAATCTATCTCAACATCAAAATTTTTGGCAGCAATTTCAACCGTATGTCCGATGGCATGATGTTCGAGTCGGCTAGTTATGATCCGTTTCACGCCATGGTATTCAATACACCCAAAAATGGCCATATTGTCGGCCTCAGTACCCCCAGAAGTGAAAATTAGCTCAGATGGCTCGCAGTTCAACCACTTTGCTATGCTTCGTCTTGAAGTTTCAATGAGCGCTTTCGCCTCTCTCCCCTTGGAATGAGAAGAAGAAGGATTTCCGAAATTTTCCGTAAGTACCCGTGTCATAGTTTCTACCACAGCCGGGTCGATGGCCGTCGTTGCCGCGTTATCCAAGTAGATCTGCATACGGCAAAGATAGGCATCTTCCTTAATTTACATCACCCTACAGAAATCAACTTACCTTAGAAGTGAAATTACCGATCTCGTGACGTAGCTCCCGAAAATTTCTCTCAAAAGAACTGACCAGATCCTTCGACTTTTGATGACTCTTTGAATCCGTAGGGATGGAAACTTTTGCATCAAAGATTGAATCAATCCTTTTCTCGTCATTTCTGATGGTATGAGAAATATAGTTGGCGTGATTCTCCTGAATGTCCAATTGATTCTGTAAATGTTCCAATTCGAGCAATTCATTCTTCAATTGAATTTCTTTCGAAATATCACTTAGGATAGTTCTAAGATTTCGGATCTCTACCTTATAAAAATCAATTTTTCCTGCAAGCTCCATGTTCTCTTCATGTTCTTTGAAGACGTGTTCTTTTGTTTCCATTGTCTTTAATTTGGAACGAAGATCAGTACTTCGAGTGTTTTTTTGCATGAGCAAATACACCATCAAAGCATGTATTTACTCATTTTTTTTAATTCACTGTTTCAACTGATTTTCATTTGTCTAACTTTACATTTAGAACTTTTAGTCATCGTTACTCCTATGCTAGACAAATCTCACAAACATGTGAATTGTAAAACGTGTCAGGCTCTAAAGTCATCGTTGTTTGCTGAATTTTGCGAATCAGAAATCGGCTCGTTGGCCGAAAACAAATCATGTTCCTATTATAAAAAGAACCAACCCATTTTTCTTGAAGGAAATCTACCTCGCGGTGTCTATTGCTTAAATCAAGGAAAAGTTAAAGTATTCATTAGAGGAGACGAAGGAAAGGAACAGATTATTCATATCGCGAAAGAGGGGGAGATTTTGGGATTTCGCTCCATGTTAAGTGGTGAGACTTTCAGAGTTGCGGCAACGACCCTTGAGGAAAGTAATATTTGTTTCATCCCTAAGGAAGATTTTTTATCGATGATTGACTCAAATCCTGCTTTGCGCAACGGGATCATGCGTGAATTATCAAAAGAATTAGGTGAGCGAGCTGTTTTTATAACAAACCTTGCACAGAAATCAGTCCGTGAAAGACTGGCATTTGCACTTCTTGTTTTGGACAATGTTTATAGAGATGAGATGATCAATTTAACACGGGAAGACATGGCGAACTTTGTAGGGACCGCAACCGAAACATTGATCAGACTCCTCAAGGATTTCAAAGAGGAGGGGTTGATCAAAATTCACACTAGAAAACTCGAAATTTGTAATAGGGATAAACTTGTCAAGCTGGCTGGAAAATAAAATTCCAATTTCGTAATAGACTAAAAACTTTAGGATGATTAAAAAATCAAAAGTTTTTCGCGGTACACTGTTCCGGCACTGCTAACGGTCACGAGAAATGTTCCAGCACCTAATTCAGACGCGGAGAATGAATAAGAATCTCCCGAAAACTCTTTTTGATAGATACATTTCCCATCAGACCTCGTAATCGTTAAACTTCCAGAATTTACCGGAAAATGATAATAAATATCTTCTGATGTTTGTGCTATAGAAGGATAAACGTTCAGTTTGTCAGTCGTAATTTCAGAGAGGGACAAATATGATTCTTTTAATCTTACAAGACCTGAATTATATGTTCCAAGCCAAACATTTCCGACCGAATCTTTTGAAATGGATAAAATGTCATTGTCCAGAATCTGCGAATTTTGAATCGTATAATTGCGCCAATCATTGGAATTGGTTCGTACAACCAAACCATTGATTTGTGTCCCAATGTAAAAATTCTGGTCCTTGTCCAGATACATGCAATTCAGACTGTTTGATGGAAGTGCAGAATTGGAACCATTAAAGGTCATGAAAATAAGGTTACCAACATCCGTATAGAATCCTTGTGAGGTCGTTGCAAACCACGGCCTATCAAGCGCGTCAATTTGTATTGCAATAGTTGAATTATCGGGAACACCATTGTTGATCAATGTATAATTATTCATTACGCCATTGTCAAAATACAACAACCCGCCATTGATGGTGCCTACATATGTTTTTCCATTGGAGGCGTGTGCAATACAGGAAATATTATTCGAGAGAATTCCAGAATTTTCTACCGTCCAGGATTGCCATGAATTGCCATCAAATAACGATAACCCTTCCAGGGTACCTATCCAGATTCTATCAGAAGAATCCACACTTATGGCGCGAACAAAATCACAGGGAATTCCTGAATTTTGAGTGGTAAATTCGGCCCAAACGGAACCATCATACTTGAACAACCCACCTGTCATGGTCCCGACCCAGAGATTGTTTTGACTATCTGTATCCAAGGCCCTGATCCTGTTGTCAGTTAACCCGGAATTAGAAAGCGTAAATGTTTCCCAGCTGCCACTGCTCAATTTTGCCAAACCCCAATCTGTGCCTACCCAAAGATCTCCGTTTCGGTCGGTCTCCAAACACCGGATAGTGTTGTTTGGTAGCAACGAGTTGGACTCATTGTATACATCCCATTCCGTATTTAACTGACTAAAAACAAAACTTCCGCTGCTAAAAAGCAGCGGAAGTAGAAAAAAGTATGTACACCTTAGAATCATTCAATCACAATACGACTGGTATAATTTTTACCCTCGAAATGAACATTCATTAGATAAACTCCTTTCGATAGAGAAGTTCCGTCCACAGAGAATTTATTCAATCCTTCATGATGATCCACCGTATGCTTGTAAACACGTTGTCCGATCAAATTAAGCATTTCAACATACAACGTTCCATTGTAATTGGTAGTAAATTGAACATTGAACTGGCCATTGTTCGGATTTGGAGCTACTTTTAAAGAGCGCTGGAATGGAATGTTCTCTCCTACACCTGCACAACTTGCAACAACTGCTTGAACAGGCACAGATGGACTTTGACATGTACTATTAGTTGTCAATACTTCCCAATCGTAAAAGAAATAGTAATAAGATGCACCAGCAGAAGCACCAGTTATTTCTAACACCTCCGGAAGATCATAGGGGTACATTGCGCTGTTGTTGTTTCGGTATAATCCGGAAGTCTGGATGTTTTTCCCAACTAATCGTAAGCTTGAATCCTGAGGGACAGAAAAATTTAGCTCAACACGACTTGCACCGGAAGGAACGGATGTAGTCATAGTGGAAAGCATCACTCCATTTCTGTCTTGAAGCTCTATGGTCACATTACCGGAAGATTGAGAATACAATAACACGGATTTAAGTGTAAAAGGAACGCGGCTATTGAAAATTTCATATTGATCCGAAGTAACATAGCCTCCACCTCCAATACCATTAGTATATGGCTCAGAATTGAGGGTATCATTGTAAGAATCAGTATTCACCGCATAATATGTAGCACTTGAAGTCAAAACTGGCGTGACATATGAAGTTCCGGTACCGACTAACAAACCTGTTTCATCATACCATGTTACATCTCCGCTGGCTTGTGCAGTCAATGTCATGGATCCAGAAATACAAACCGTGTCACCAGTCAAAACTGGAGCGGCGGGAGTTACCTCATTTACAACAAAAGGCTCTGAAGTTCCCGATCCACAATGGTTCGTAACCGTACATGTGTAAGATCCGGGTTGATCAACGGTAATTGACTGTGTAGTTGCACCATTGGACCACAAGAAAGATGTACCTGCAGTTGAGGTAAGTGTAATCGACTGACCTGAACATAAGTTGTGTGAATTATCAGAAGATATCGTCGGTAAGGCTCCAGAACCTGCTGGCAACTGTTGTGTCAATGTCACCGGGACGGCAGTATAGTTATTGTCCTCTCTTTCTTCAAGAAAGATATCATTTTTGTCCACTTCCAAAACGATATAATAGTCTCCATTACATGTGTTTGGAGGAAGATTGATCCACATTCCATCAAGATGCTTTCCATAAACATCTGTATAACCCGAAGAAATACCTTGCTCAACAACCGAACAGTTGTAATTTCCACCTCCCAAGGCCCAGTTAGGAAAATCTACATTATACATCGTATTTCCACCCATGTAAACCGTATTTTCATCACGACAATGTCCGTCGTATGTACTTCCAGCAGTACCGCACTGGCCGTAATCCATAAGACAAAAACCAATTTTAGCACCCGTACCTACAATTGGCCAATTAAGGGGATTTGGATCGCTTGTTTGAATTCTTAAGGTCATGACTGCCCAGTCATCCACATGGTTGTGCCCGTGAGCTGGGTGGTAAGTTACACTTCCGGCATACCTGTCAACATAGGTCATTGCATTACCCTGCTTCTTGTATATCCGTTGAGTGATCAATTGCTTTGGATTCAAATACCCGTTCGGACATGTAAAAGCTCCACTTGAAGGCACATTAAATACGGTGTCGTTTCCACAAAGAAAAGTTCGATTACCACTATTATCCTGACCACGAACGGTGAAGGAACCATGTCCGATATTTGGAGTAGAACCTGTTACTCTTAATCTTCCATCATCTGGACCCTGCCCAGTGTAATTTGTTCCGGCACCTGATTGTGGATATTCCGTAAAACCACCATTACTTATTCCTTTCCAGGATGCCGTAATATCCGGCAACAATAGGCAGTTTGAAGTCCCATCTTCACAAACACAGGAGGTTGCATTTGTTGTGGTACACTGTGCATTAGCAACTTGAATACCCAACAAAAATAAAAGAGATGTAAATAATCTTTTCATTCATAGTAATTTTAGCATGACTGCCAAGTTACAATATTTTTTTTTACTGATTGAAATCATGTTATTATATTTTCACTCTGTTTATTTTTGACTCCATGTTTTCGAAGGGATCTAAACTTTACAGTATTTTCAGAAAAAAATGTCCTCAATGTCATGAGGGTGATTTTTTTGTTTCGCACAGCTACGACCTAAGCAGAGTTGGAGACATCCATGAACATTGCAATTCATGTGGGTTGAAATATGAGCACGAACCAGGATTTTACTATGGTGCAATGTATGTTGCATACGGCCTAGGCGTAGCCCTTTTCGTGACACTGTGGACTTCTTTCAATTTATTTTTTGACAACATTTCAATCGGCATAGAAATAGCTATCATTGTTCTTGCCGTTATTATTCTTGGGCCGGCCATGTATTCTCTGTCAAAGATTATTTGGGCAAATATGTTTATTTCATACAGTCCCAAAGCATCTTCGAAGGATAATGACAATTCTGCAAACGGATAGATTTAATTTTATCTAATTTTGCATCCGTTCAAGAAAACGTATGTCAGAGATAATTGTCGTTACAGGTTTGCCTCGTTCAGGCACATCACTCATGATGCAACTTCTAGAGAGTGCAGGTATTCCCATTTTAACGGATGGTTTGAGAAAAAGTGATATCAGCAATCCGGAGGGATATTACGAATATGAACCTGTCAAAGGAATTGTTAAAGACAATTCTTTTTTAAAAGGAGCCGAAGGAAAAGCAGTAAAAATCGTTGCACCTCTTCCTATGTTTATGGATTCCACCCTATCCTATCGCGTGATTTTTATGCGCCGAGAAATCGACGAAGTGCTCCGTTCACAAGAAAAAATGCTTAACAAAGACCAGTCTGCGGAACGCGAAAAATTCCGAATGATCTTCGAAGGTCATCTAAGTAAAACGTATGCATTTCTGGAAAAACATTCCATTCCAAGTTTGGATGTTCATTTTAAAGAACTAGTCCAAAATCCTGAAAAAGTGCTGAAAGAATGGAAAGAATTCCTCTCATTAGACACAGAAATGGATGTTTTGATGAACGTGGTCAAACCTGATCTATACAGAAACCGATGAAAGAAAAAAAAGAATTTAAAGTGACCGCAGAAGGTTCCCTAGGGATCCTGGCTTTGGGCGCTGCAGGAATCCGACTCTGGCGAAAAGCGATGGCGGAAAAAGAGAAGAATAAGGGAAAGACTAAGCGTTCAGAAAATGGCAAAAGAAAGAACTAAAAAAGTCCTGGTTATAGGTTGGGATGCCGCCGACTGGAAAGTAATTGAACCCCTCATGCAACAAGGCAAAATGCCTGCGTTGAAGAAATTCATGGAAGAAGGCGTTTATGGTAGAATTCAAACGCTGGACCCACCCCTTTCCCCGATGCTATGGACATCTATTGCCACAGGATTTCGCGCTGATCGTCATGGAATTGGTGGTTTCATAGAACCTCTTCCGGATGGTAGTGGACTACGTCCTGTTACCACAACTTCCAGAAAGGTAAAAGCAATTTGGAATATTCTGACCCAAGTCGGAAAACGAAGCAATGTCGTAGCATGGTGGCCCAGTAATCCTGCAGAACCCATCAACGGTGTTATGGTTTCTAATCTTTACCAAGTAGCAAACAAACCTCTGGGCAAAGAATGGGAGATGCCGAAAGGGACCATACATCCTGAGTCAATGATCGACGAATTGAAAGACCTGCGCGTCCATCCTCAGGAAATTTCCATGAGCATGGCTGCCCCTTTCATTCCCGAACTTGCAAAAAACAAAGAACTCAAGAAAGAGAAACGATCCATTGGAATCGCTAAAGTGATCGCACATGCAGCATCGGTCCATTCTGCTTCTACGCATCTCATGGAAAAGAAAGATTGGGATTTCATGGCGGTATATCACGATGCCATAGATCACTTTTGTCATTTAACCATGCGGTTTCATCCTCCGAGGAGACCACAAATCAGCGAAGAGGATTTCAACACATATAGCGGTGTTGTGGAAGCTGGATACCGCTTTCATGACATGATGCTGGAGCGTACGATGGAGTTAATCGACGATGACACTACTGTGATTCTGTTATCGGACCACGGTTTTCATTCAGATCATCAGCGGCCACTGTACATACCAAATGAACCTTCCGGACCTGCCGTTGAGCACAGTCCTTACGGAATTATTGCCATGCGAGGTCCGGGAATCAAAAAAGGAGGAATAGAGATCAGTGGAACCAGCGTACTGGACATCACCCCAACGATACTTGCTCTTTACGGCCTACCTGTAGGCAAAGACATGGAAGGCAAGGTCATCTATCAGGCCTTCGAAGATGTCAGTCCTGCTGAATATATAGAGAGCTGGGAAAAAGTAGAAGGAGAGCATGGCATGCATTCGAAAGAGCAGCAAGAAGATCCATGGGCAGCCCAGGAAGCCCTTCAGCAACTTGTTGAACTTGGATATATTGATCCACTTGATGAAAATGTTGCTGAGCAAGTGGCGAAAGCGAAACGCGAAAGCGAATACTATGTAGCCAGAAACATGATTCATGGAGGAAGGATTCACCAAGCAGTGGAGGTTCTGGAGCGTATTTTTGAAGAATCGAAAATCACGCGCTATGGACAAAGGCTGGCATTCGCATATTTAGAATTGAAATGGTATTTGAAATGCCAAAGTCTTATTAACAATTTACGAATCCTTGAGAAAGAAAACCATAAAAAAACGTTAGAAAGGGCCAAAAAACAGAGGGCTGAAGGTAAAAAAGTGCTGTACGATGATGAGCATCCAATCTGGCGCGAAGAAGTAGAAGAACCTCTTTACCTCGATTATTTGGAGGCATTGTTGCTTTTAGCCATAAATCAACCATGGAAAGCAGAGCCAATCTTAAAACGCGTTCAGAAAAAAAACTTGACCAATCCTGATGTTTCCATGAATATTGGAAAGATCTTTTTAATGCGAAAAAAATTCGCCCAAGCCGAAAAAGAATTTATTCGTGCATTGGCGATTGATGACCGCAGTGCACAAGCTCATCACGGACTTGGACTGGCTTATTTGAGACGTAATAAAATAGAATTAGCACTCGACGAGTTTTTGACAGCCATTCAGCAGAATTTTTATGCACCCACATTCCATTACCATCTCGGCGAAACCTTGGTAAGGATGAAAGACCATGAAAATGCTGCGCAGGCGTTTCAAGTGGCAATTCGATTGACCCCGGGAATGGCAAAAGCACATAAATGGTTGCATAAACTGTATACTGAGGAATTAAACGACCCAGAAAAGGCAGAACAACATCAACTTTTTATCGAAAAAAATATCCGTGGTGAGGTGGTCATTGTCACCGGACTACCAAATTCTGGGGCAGCCAAAGTTCTTAATATGCTTAAAGCGGGCGGACAAGATATACTTATCAATAGTGGTGAA
>Ga0315906_10010235_pt1 | contig 11032 bp, 9 predicted proteins | sample LakEriMetagenome_4_FD_203526 | JGI IMG/M metagenome (GOLD analysis project Ga0315906, IMG submission 203526) | Freshwater fungal communities from buoy surface, Lake Erie, Ohio, United States - Buoy 2 MA122 | ecosystem: Environmental > Aquatic > Freshwater > Lake > Lake biofilm | place: USA: Lake... | reverse complement strand
TGAAGGCCTCGATCACGTAGTCGCGGTAGCGCCAGGCGTGCGGGATCTCGTAGTCGAACTCGTGCGCGAGCGTCTCGGCGTAGCGCGCGAGGTCGAGCCAGTGGCGGCCCCAGCGTTCGCCAAAGGCGGGATCCGCGAGATAGCGCTCGACGAGCTCGCTGTAGCGGGAGTCGCTTGGTTCAGCGACGAACGCGCGCACGTCGGCCTCGGACGGCGGAAGCCCGCGCAGGTCGAACGAAAGCCGCCGCAGGAGCGACGCCGGGTCGACATCGGCGCGCGGGGCGGCGAGGCCGGCGGACTCGCGGGTCGCGAGGACGAAGCGGTCGAGGTCGTTCCGGCACCAGTCGGCGTCGCGGACGGCGGGCGGCGAAGCCGGGCGGATCGGCCGAAACGCCCACGGGTCGGCGTATGCGGCGCCCGAAGCGATCCACCGGCGCACCGCGTCGATCTCGGCCGCGGTCAGCGGCTCGCCGTGCGGCGGCATCCGCTCTTCCGGGTCGGCGTGCGCGACGCGCGCGAGGAGCAGGCTCGCGGCCGGATCACCCGGCGCGATCGCGCGCGCGCCCTCGTCGAGCGCCGCGGTCGCGCCCTCGAAGGTGTCGAGTCGCAGTCCGGCCTCTCGAGCCTCGGCGTCGGGCCCGTGGCAGGCGAAGCACTTCGCAGCGAGGATCGGCCGAATCTCGCGGTCGAAGTCGGGCGCTGACTCCCCCGCCGCGAGCGCGGGCGGCGCGCACGCGACGGCCACCGACGCCGCGGCGCGGCGGGCGAAGGGGAACAGCAGGCGGCCGGTCTCGGTCACGCCCGGAGTATCGGGGGAAGCAGCCGTGCACGGAAGCCGTTTCCTTCATGATGTGCAGAAACACCGCGCGACGGGCGTTTGGGCCGCACCCCCGGTATCTCGGACAGTCCTTGCGGAAGTCCGTCTCAGCTCGTCCGGTCCCAGTTCGAGAGGAGCGCCGCGAGGTCGAGCGCGTTCACGACACCGTCGCGGTTCATGTCCGCGACGGACTGCGGTTGACCCCAGGCCGCAAGCAGCATCGCCAGATCCGTGGGACCGACGCTTCCGGAAAGATCGAGATCGCCGCGCGCACGCTGGCAGGCATCGAGCTCGTTGTTGCCATCGGTATCCGGATCGGACTGGGCGTCCGGATACTGGTACCAATGGAACCAGGCGATCTCCGTGATGTCGAGCATGCCGTTGCCGTCGCAGTCGCTTCCTGGCGGCCCCACGATGGTCAGGCTGAAGGACCCGTCGCCAAAGTCCCATTCGCGCGCGGACACCGAGTGCCATCCGGACGAAAGGTTGAGGAAGCCCTGCAGGCCCGAGCAGGCGATGGATCCGTTCGGCGCCGGGAAGAGCTGTCCGTCGAGCAGCGGATACCCGTCGCAGTACGCGCCGCCATACTGCGTGTAGCGCACCAGCGCGGCCTCGCTGAGGTGGAACTCGCTGCCGAAGTCGATGGCTGCAGGCGAGGCGGAGGCAAGGGCGAAGGCCTCGATCTCGCTGGAATCGGCGGAAAGCGTCAGAATCGACGAAGACCCCTCCGCACATTGAGACTGCGGACATTCCAACTGCGCATGGGTGATCGACCACGGGCGCACCCCCGCACAGACCATCGACCAGGGGGGCATGTCCAGCAGCCCGTCGACTCCGAATGAACCGATCGAGCCGCTGGCTACCTCGACCGCGAACTCCGTTTGGAGGTTCATCACCTCGAACTCCCGCGACTCATCCGGCGCGAGAACGACGGTCGTCCCAGGCACCCAGGTTTCCGCTCCATATCTGTACGTGACACCGCCTCGCGGATTCAGGAGCACGGCGCCCGCCGCCCCTGCCTGGAAGTGCAGGCTCATGTACATATACGACCCCGACTCGTATCGCACCGCGACGATGGAATCGGTCTGGGCCATCTCGATGTGCGCTGCGAGAGACGCGCACACGAAGGTGATGTCGATCGGACTGTCGGCGCTTCCGGTCGCAAGCGGAACATACGCCGTGGTCCAACCACCCTGGCCGATCCGCGATTGCGCCCAGCAGGTCGCCTCCGTGATCTGCTGCGCTCCGGCCGCGGGGCCGATCAGCCCGGCCATCACCACCGCCATCCACGCGCACGCCGAGCTGATTCGTCCGATCATGACGCCATCCTTCTCAAAGCGAAATGTTCATCCCCGCGGGCGCCGACCCGCACTTTGGGAAGGTAGCCCGAAGCCCGCGGAGGACGCGAGGACCTCGCGAACTTCCCGCGAAATCGCCGCTCCCACCCCGTGCTCCCCCCCGGGTACTCGGACGCAAGTCGCGTTCAGCCAAGCGCTTCCGCCAGCAGTTCCCGCATGGCCGAGAACGCGCGGCGCGCGATGATCTCGCGGTAGAAGAGGCCGTTCGCGTGGTCGTGCGCGTGCGGATTCGTGAAGGCGTGGCCGGTTCCGCCGTAGGCGACGACCTGCCAGTCGGCGTGGGCGCGCGTCATCTCGTCGGCGAATCCGACCATCGCGTCGGGCTTCGCCATCGGATCGTCGTAGCCGTGCAGCGCGAGCACCTTCGCGCGGATCGATTCCTGCGCGCCGAGACCCGGCGGCATGAAGAGCGCGTGGAAGCCGACGGCCGCGCGCAGGCCCGGCGCGTTCGCGCGCGCGAGGTCGAAGGCGCAGAGGCCGCCGAAGCAGAACCCGATGACGCCGAGGCGCTCGGGATCGCCGCCCTCGATGTGGCGCGCGGCCTCGATCGCGGCGAGGAGACGCCGCCGGAGCGCGGCGCGGTCCTCGATCCACGGCGTCATCAGCCGCGAGTTCTCATCCGGCGAGCTCCCGCGCCGGCCCTTGCCGTAGACGTCGATCGCGAAGCCGATGTAGCCGAGCTCCGCGAGCATGTGCGCCTTCTCGCGCGCGAACTCGTCATGCCCGCCCCACGCATGCGCGACGAGCACCACCGGCGTGCGTCCGTCGCGCGCGTGCGGCTTCGCCGGCAACGCGAGGAATCCCTCGAGCGTCGCGTCTCCATCCATGTAGTCGAAGAGGCCGGTCTTGCGTCCTGGGTGCATGTCGCGAGTGTAACTTCGGAATTCGCGTGAAAGACCGTGCGCATTCCGAGGCGCGACCTGAAGCGCCGCTAGGTTGAGCGCGCTCGCGGCTCCGATGGCACGGTCGTCGGATGCGCGCGAGGCGGATCGGCCCGGCAGCCACCGGGCGATAGGAGGCGGAGTCATGGTGGAAAAGGTGAACTGGGTGAAAGGGAACGGATCGCCGCGGGCGCGTGGAATCGCGCGGTCATCGGCGCGTGCGCGCGTCGTCGCCCTCTTCGCGGCGCTCGCGGCCGCCGTCGGCGGCGCGGCGGTGGTCGAAGATGCGGCTGCGGTGTCGGCTGCCGTGTCGACCGCGGCTCCGCCCCCGCTGAAGCCGGCGCTCGTGATCGCGCCCGCGGAGGCGCATGTCCTGCGGCTCGGGCAGGCAGTCGCGGCGTCGGGGGAACTGCTTGCGATCGGCGAACCGGCCGAAGGGGACGCCGGTGCTGGCTCCGGCGCCGTGCATGTGGGCCGGCTTCGGATCTTGCGATCGGGGGCGCGCGCCGAGTTCGAGCTCGAGTCGATCGTCTCGGCGCTCGAGCCGGGCGATGGTCATGGCGCGACGATCGCGATCGACGACGGGCCGGAGGCGGTGCTCGCGATCGGCGCTGCGCAGGCGAGCGCGTCGGCCGACCTCGCGTCCTGCGGTGCGGTGCGGATCCTCGCGCGCACGACCGACGCCGGGCGCGCGCAGTGGCGCCTCGTCGAGTCGCTTCACGCGGCGGATCCGCAGCCAGGTGCGGACTTCGGTGGCGCGATCGCCTTCGGTCGCATCGACGGCCGGCGGATCGTCGCGATCGGCGCTCCGCGCCACGACGACGGCGGACGGTTCGACGCCGGACTCGTCGAGATCTTCGCGGAGCGCGTCGGTGACGGCACGCCCCGCTGGGAGCCGCTCGCCTCGATTCGCGCGCCGGAGCCTGCGATGAGCGCGTGGTTCGGCCGTGCGATCGCCATCGGAGACGGATTCCTCGCGGTCGGTGCGCCGGGCGAACCCGCATCGGGCGACACCGTCGCAGCGGCCGGCGCCGTGCATCTCTTCACGATCGACGCGTCCGGCGTGTCGCATGCGGCCACGCTCCGGCATCCGGAACCGGCGCATGCGGCGTGGTTCGGGCTTGCGCTCGCGGCGGATGGCGCGCGGCTCCTCGTCGGATGCCCGCGCGCGCGCTGGGCGGGCATTCCCGTCGGCGATGTCGCCTCGTATCTGCTCGCGTCGCCGCTTCCCGCGCTCCCGGATCGTCCGACGATGCTCGCGCCACCCGTGGTCCAGTCGGGACTCGGTTTCGGGTCCGCGCTCGCGTGCGCCGACGGACTCGCCATCGTCGGGGCGATCGGCTGCGACGCGGCGAGCGGTCCGCTCCTCCTCGAGGATGTCGGCGCGGTCTGGGCGTTCGACGCGGAGCGCGAGATCCGTCTGCTTCCGCCCGAGTCGCGCCCGTCGGTCGCGTTCGGCGCGTCGCTCGCGATCGCGCGCGGCGGCGGCGAGGCGGCGCTCGTCGCGGGGCACCGCTACGTCGAGGAAGAGGCCGTCGGCCCGAGTCCGGGCGTCGCCATCTACCTGCCCGGGGTCGCCGCGCCCGTCCTCAGCGCGGATACCACTTCGACAGCGTCCGCTTCCAGTCGTCGACCGTCTCGCAGTCGATGAAGTCCCGCTTCACCTCATCGCCCCGCGGATGATGCGTCGCGAACTTGATCCCGAACTTGCGCATGCGCCGGCCGCCGGCGCCCTCGCCGTGCAGCTGCATCGCGAGCTCGAAGTGGCTCTCGAGCGCCGAGCGCTGCTCGACGAGCGTCGGCGGTCGCGCGGACTCGCCGCGCATCAGGGCGCGCGCCTGGGTGAAGATCCACGGGTTCCCGATGCAGCCGCGCGCCACGCTCACGCCGTGCACGCCGGTGTAGTCGTGCATGCGGAAGATGTCGTCGACGGTCCAGACGTCGCCCGATCCGAAGATCACGCGGTCCTGGTTGCGCGCGACGAGGTCGCGGAGGAACTCCCACTTGCCCGGCCCGAGGTACTTCTGCTCGACGGTGCGGCAGTGGACGACCGCCCATGCGTACCCGATCTCGTAGGCGGCCTGGAAGATCTGCTCGAAGCGCCGCGCCATGTCCGGGGTGTCGTCGTAGGCGCGGCGGAGCTTCACCATGCAGGGAATCTCCCGCGGCACCACCGCGCGGACGGCGCGCAGGATCTCGACCGCCTCGTCTGGGTAGGCGAGGAAGTGCCCGCCGCGGTTCGACTTCTTGATCTTCTTGACCGGACACGCGAGGTTCACGTCGACCACGTCGTAGTTCATCGAGACAAGGATCTCGGCGGCGCGCGCCATCTCGTCCGGGTGCGTGCCCATCACCTGCCCGGCGATCGGGTGGTCGTCGAGCCCGGCGGCGACGTTGTCCTCGATCTCGCCCATGCCGCATTCGGTCGCGAGGAGGTCGGGATCCTCCTTGCGACGGCCCTTGCCGCCGTTGATGAGGGTGCGGTCGAGGAGCGCCTCGGTCACGCAGAACGGCGCGCCGTGCCTGCGCGCGACGAGCCGCATCGCGCCGTCGGAGTAGCCCGCGAGCCCCGCCTGGAAGAAGGGCGCGTCGAAGCCCGGCACCGTCCCGGGGATCCGGGGGTCGATCGTCCACGACCGCGCGATCTCGGCGACCGGGCGCGAGATCGGGTAGTTCGGGAGTCCGCTCGGCTCGAGTTCGACGCTCATGGTGCGAAGCCTACGCGCGCGCGGGCGCGCTCACCCGCCCGCCTGCGGCGCGCCGTTGCCGGGCCCGGGCATCCACGACTCGTGGATGTGCGGCCGGATCGGATCCTGCGCGCAGTCGATGTGCACCATGAAGAAGCCGCCGCGGTGCTTGCGCACGTTCGGCCACATCACCGCGCGGTCGGTCTCCGGAATCGGGAGCTTCTCGACGTCCTCGACGCGGTGCCACTCGAGGCGGCCCTCGTCGAACTCGGAGTGCGGGATCTCGTCCGGATGGATCGGCCGCGTCGCCTCGAAGAGGAAGATCAGCCAGTGCTCCTCGCCCTGGTACGCGCGCTCGCTGACGATCGAGATCATGCGGATCTCGTCGGGCCTGAGCGCGACGTGCGCCTCCTCGCGAATCTCGCGCAGCGCGCAATCGTGCGGGCCCTCGCCGTCCGCGACCTCGAGCTTCCCGCCGATCGGCGAGTACATGTCGCGGTTCGGCGGCTTCCGCCGATGGAGAAGCAGCAGGCGTCCCTCGGTGTCGTAGAGGTAGCACAGCACGGCGATCTTGTAGGGAAACGAACGGACGTCGTGCATCGGATCCTCACGCGCGCGCCGCGCCCTCCGCCCCGAGCGATCCGAGCTTCGCGAGGCCGAAGCCGGCGATCATCTCGCCGACCTTCGCCTGCGTCTCCTTCGACGCCTCGGCGAGCGGAAGCCTGACGGCGCCCGAATCGCGGCCGAGGAGCTTCATCGCCGCCTTGAGCGGGACCGGGTTCACGTCGAGCGAGAGCAGGCCCTTCGCGAGCGGGAAGAGCTCGCGGTGGATCGCCTGCGCCTCATTGAAGCGCCCGCCGAGGAACGCCTCGCACAGCGACTGCACGCGCGACGGCAGGATGTTCGCCAGCACGCTGACGACGCCGCGGCTTCCGCACGCCGCGAACGGCAGGGTGAGCGAGTCGTCGCCCGAGAGGATCGTGATCGGGCAGCGCTGGCGGATCTCGCTCGCCGAGTCCATCGAGCCGGTCGCCTCCTTGATCGCCACCACGTTCGGATGGCGCGCGAGGCGCGCGATCGTCTCGGGCGCGAGCGCGACGCCGCAGCGGCCGGGGATGTTGTAGAGGACGACCGGCAGCGCGCACGAGTCGGCGACCGTCATGAAGTGGCGGTAGAGCCCCTCCTGCGACGGCTTGTTGTAGTACGGCACGACCTGCAGGCCGGCGTCGGCGCCGGACTCGAAGGCGAGCTTCTGCAGCGCGACCGCGTGGCGCGTCGAGTTGGAGCCGGCGCCGGCGATCACCTGCAGTCCGCGCGCGTGGCCGAGCTCGACCGCGGTCTCGACGACGAGCCGGTGCTCGTCCTCCTCGAGGGTCGGCGACTCGCCGGTCGTGCCGCAGGGCACGATGCCGCGCACGCCGCCGTCCGCCTGGAACGCGATCTGCTCGGCGAGGCGCATCTCGTCGATCGCGATTCCATCCGACGTGAAGGGAGTGACGATTGCCGTGTAGCAGCCGCGCAGGTCGATCATGCGTCGGAGTGTAGCGATGCGCGCCGCGCGCTCCGGCGGCTCCGTCGCGCTTCCGCGCTTCCCGCCACCCTCACCCGGCCGACATGGCTCGCTTCATCTCCGCGACCGCCGCGCGCATGCCGACGAAGACCGCGCGCGAGACGATCGCGTGCCCGATGTGGAGCTCCCGCACGCCGGGAATCGCGGCGATCGGGGCGACGTTTCCGTAGTGGAGCGCGTGACCGGCGTTCGGCTGCATGCCGAGCTCGCGCACCCGGGCGACCGCCCGGCGCACCTTCGCAAGTTCCGCCTCGGTCGCCGGATGCACGGCCCCGTGGTCGCGCGCGGCATGCGCGTACGGTCCGGTGTGGATCTCGCAGAAGTCGAAGCCGGCGCGCGCGGCGGCCTCGATCTGGCGGATGTCGGCGTCGATGAAGGCGCTCACCGGCACACCCCCCTGCTTCAGCCGCGCGACCGCGGCCGAGATCGTGGCCGACTGGCCGGCCACGTCGAGTCCGCCTTCGGTCGTCACTTCCTGGCGGCGCTCGGGCACGAACATCGCGAGCTCCGGCCTGAGCGCGAGCGCGATGCCGACCATCTCGTCGGTCGCGGCCATCTCGAGGTTCAGCCGCGTCCGCACGATCGCCCGCAGCTTCGGCAGGTCGGCGTCCTGGATGTGCCGCCGGTCCTCGCGCAGGTGGACCGTGATGCCGTCGGCGCCGCCCGCCTCCGCCTCGACCGCGGCGGCGACCGGATCGGGCTCGTCGGTCCGGCGGGCCTGCCGGACGGTCGCGACATGGTCGATGTTCACGCAGAGATCGGGCATGCGTCCTCCGCGGCCTCCGCCGCGGGCGGCAGCATACGCGCCACAGGTATACTCGCGCCCCCGTGCCGACCTTCAACGACAGCCTCGCAGAGCTCCGGACCGACATCGTCTCCCAGGGCGACCGCGTGATCGAACTCGCCCTCCGCGCCGTCGAGAGCTACTTCGACGGCGACCGCGAGAAGGCGCGCGCGGTGATCGCCGGCGACGAGGAGGTCGACCGCGTCGATGTCGAGATCGAACGGGCTTCGATTCCGCTGCTCGCGATGGGCGTGACCGACGAGAAGTCGATCCGCTCGGTGCTGACGATCGTGAAGGTCAACAACGAGCTCGAGCGCGTCGCCGACTGCGCCGTCGACATCGCCGAGGCGGTGCTCTCCGACGTGGCGCTTCCGGCCAAGATCCCCGATGTCTTCCGCGTCATGGCGAACTCGGTGATCGGCATGCTCCGCGACTCGAACCGGGCGCTCGCGGCCGGAAACACCCACCTCGCGCAGCAGGTGCTCCTCTTCGACGACACCGTCGCGAGCTTCAAGAAGGAGCTCATGCGCGTCGCGCAGGAGCAGGTCGCCGCCGGAACCCTCCCGGTCGACTACGCCTTCCGCCTGCTGACCATCACCAAGTCGATCGAGCGGATCGCCGACCATTGCACCAACATCTGCGAGCAGGTCATCTACCTGCACGCGGGCCTGATCGTGCGCCACCGCCCCGAAGGCTGGTCGAAGCCGCTGCCGCCGTCGCAGTAAACGAACCCCCCACCGCCGAACACCGCCGCCGCCGCACCGCCCCGGCGCGCGCCGCGCGAGGATCCGAGTCCATGCCGCTTTCCGCAGAAGAATCGCGCCTCGCCGACGCCTTCCACGCCGCCGGGCAGGGACACGTGCTCCGCCACGCCGAATCGCTCGCCCCGGCCGCGCGCGACGCGTTCCTCGCCCAGCTCGCCGAAGTCGATCTCGCGCTGGTCGCGCGGCTCGTCGCCGGTGGAAACGAGGCGAAGACCGACCTCTCGACGCTCGCGCCCGCGCCCTGCGTCGCGCTCGGCGCCGCACCCGCCGCGGCGCGCGCCGCGGGCGAGTCGCTCCTGCGAGCGGGCAAGGTCGCGGCCTTCACCGTCGCCGGCGGGCAGGGCACGCGGCTCGGCTGGAAGGGTCCGAAGGGCACCTATCCCGCGACCTGCGTGACCGGGCGCCCGCTCTTCCGCGTCTTCGCCGAGCAGATCGCCGCAGCCGAGCGCCGCTACGGCCGCGCGATCCCCTGGTACATCATGACGAGCCCGCTGAACGACGGCGACACCCGCGCGTTCTTCCGCGACAACAACTGGTTCGGCCGCAACCCCGCCGACACCTTCCTCTTCCCGCAGGGCACGATGCCGTCGGTCACCTTCGACGGGAAGCTGATCCTCGAGTCGAAGGGCGCGCTCGCGGTCAACCCCGACGGCCACGGCGGAGCGCTGCGCGCGATCCACGCGAGCGGCGCGCTCGAGGACATGCAGGCGCGCGGCATCGAGCAGGTCTCGTACTTCCAGGTCGACAACCCGCTCGTGCGGATCGCCGACCCGGTCTTCCTCGGCCTCCACGCCGTCGCCGGCGCGATGTCGAGCGGCGAGATGTCGAGCAAGATGGTCGCCAAGCGCGACGCCGCCGAGAAGGTGGGCGTCTTCTGCGACATCGGCGGGAAGACCGGCGTCGTCGAGTACAGCGACATGCCCGCCGAGCTCACGAACTCAACCGACGCGTCGGGCCGCCTCCGGTTCAACGCGGGCTCGATCGCGATCCACGCGATCTCCGTGCGCTTCCTCGAGCGCCTCACCGCCGGCGACTTCGCGCTGCCCTTCCATCGCGCGAAGAAGAAGGTCCCCTACTGGTGCGACGCGCAGGGGAAGACGGCCGAGCCGGCCGAGCCGAACGCGATCAAGTTCGAGGCGTTCGTGTTCGACGCCCTCGCGTTCGCGGCGAAGAGCCTGGTGATGGAGACCGCGCGCGTCGAGGAGTTCGCGCCGATCAAGAACGCATCCGGCGACGACAGCCCGGCGTCGAGCCACCAGATCCAGTCGAACCGCAACGGCGGCTGGCTCGAGCGGAACGGCGTGAAGATTCCGCGGCGCGCGAACGGCGACGTCGACGCGCGCATCGAAATCCTGTCGGAGACGGCGCTCGAGGCCGACGACCTCGCCGACGCGGAACTGCCGCGCGAGATCGCGGCCGGCAGCGAAGTGGTGATCTGAAGCGGCGCGAGCCGCGGGGGGAACCGACGGAACGTGACGATGGACGCGCGCCGTGGCGAGAGCCGCGGCGCGCGTTCGCTTTCATCGGGACGGCTCCTGCCTTCTCCGCCCCCCTCCAACGGTGCCTGGCACGTGCCAACCGGTGCCGTGCACTACACGGCACGTGCCAGGCACCGGGTGTCCCCGCTGGCACGTCGGAATCGCGGCTTGTGGTCGGGACTCGCGAATGGAAGCCGCAGGAATGCGCGCCGCGGGTGCGTCGGAGGCATGGCGCCCGTGGTGCCTGGCACGTGCCAACCGGTGCCTGGCACCGGTTGGCACGTGTCAGGCACCGATCTCGGGGAAGGCGGCGGGAGGCCCTGTCGCTATCGGGGCACTCCTCGCGCGTGCGCCACAGCCGCGCCCTGCGGTGAACCCGCGCTCCCCTGCGAAAACGAAACGGGCCGCGGCTCTCGCCGCGGCCCGCGCATTTCCGATTCGTTCCCGCTCCTACTGGCACCCGCCCCAGCTGCCGAGCACAAGCGTCAGGTCCGCGCCCGTCACCAGACCGTCGTGGTTCAGGTCGCCCGTGATGTCCGCCTCGCAGTCGCACGAGACGAACGCCCCCGCCACGAGGTACGGACCCGAGATGTTCCGCGGCGAGTTCCCGCAGATCTCGACGTCCGCGCCGATCGTCGCGCACCCGAGCGTCCCGATCACCCGCAGGCCGGCGGCGCCCGACGGCGTACCGAG